>Ga0209515_10003304_pt1 | contig 23400 bp, 21 predicted proteins | sample Subgroupgradi54m_FD_187454 | JGI IMG/M metagenome (GOLD analysis project Ga0209515, IMG submission 187454) | Subsurface groundwater microbial communities from S. Glens Falls, New York, USA - GMW60B uncontaminated upgradient, 5.4 m (SPAdes)... ... | reverse complement strand
CGGCTGCCGAAGAAGGTCCAGAACGGGGTGCTGACGCGCCTAAAAATCATGTCGGGATTGGACATTACCGAGTCGCGCCTGCCGCAAGACGGGCGCTTTAGAGTGCTCTTGGACTCCCGCGAAATCGATTTTCGTGTCTCGGTCTTGCCGTTGATTCACGGAGGGAAAATCGTGTTGCGGGCGTTGGACAAGGCCAACCTCAGTATCGGGTTGGATAATTTGGGGTTCACCCCTGAAGCCATCCGGCTGTTTAAAGAAGCGGTGAAGCGCCCCCATGGCATGATTCTCGTCACCGGTCCCACCGGGTCCGGGAAATCTACTACGTTGTATTCGGTCCTGAATCAACTCAACCTGCCCACGCGCAATATCCTGACCATCGAAGATCCGGTGGAATACCAAGTCGAAGGCATCACCCAAGTGCAGGCGAACCAGGAGATTGGGCTCACGTTTGCCAGCGGGCTGCGGGCCCTGTTGCGGCAAACGCCGGACATCGTGATGATCGGCGAGATTCGAGATTTCGAAACCGCCGACATTGCCATCAAGGCCAGTCTCACGGGGCACCTGGTGCTGTCCACGCTGCATACCAATGATGCGCCCTCTGCGGTGACCCGGTTGGTCGACATGGGGGTGGAACCGTTTCTCGTGGCCTCCGGGGTGACGCTCATCCAAGCGCAGCGGTTGGTCCGGAAAGTATGCCCCAAGTGCCGGGAAGCCTATCAACCGCCCCCGGAGCTCTTAGAGCGGATTGAGTTCACAGCGCCCTCGGGGCGCGTGACGTTCTTCAAGGCCAAGGGGTGCCAGGTGTGCAACGGAACGGGCTACCGCGGTCGGATCGGGATCGTCGAAGTGGTGCTGGTCGATGAGCACATCCGCGAGCTGATTGTCAGCAACGCCCAGTCGTGGGAAATCAAACGGCATGCCGTGGACAAGCTGGGTATGGTGACGCTGCGGCAAGATGGCCTCAAAAAGGCCGCCGCGGGCGTGACGACGCTGGAAGAAGTGCTCCAAGTCACGGCGGAAGAGTAACCGGGTTCTCACACAGGCTAGAAGGGTGGTGACGCCAGATGCCGACGTTTGCGTATGTGGTGAAAGATAAAGGCGGGCGGACCCGCAGCGGGACGCTCGAAATCGAATCCCGCAACGCGCTCATCGAGCAGTTGTGGAAACAGGAATTTGTCGTCCTGTCCATCGAAGAGCGGCAAGCGCGCAAAGCGGTACTGAGCATGATGCAGCCGCGCGTCAAGGTCATGCAGCTGGTCATCTTCGCGCGGCAGCTGGCCACCATGGTCGCCAGCGGCATCCCGATCGTCGGCTCCTTGGATGTCTTGGCCAAGCAAATGGACGACAAAGTGTTCCGGCAAATTCTGGCGAGAATTCGTGATGACGTGGAGGCGGGTTCGAGCATGTCCGAAGCGCTCGGCAAACACCCGCGCGTGTTCTCGGAATTCTTCGTCAACATGATTCGGGCCGGCGAGACGTCCGGAAAACTGGATGAAATCCTCGACCGGCTGGCGGCCTATCTCGAAAAAGTGGATAATCTGCGGCGCAAAGTCCAAGCCAGTCTCTTTTATCCGGCGATGGTCTCGTTTTTGGCGTTTATCATCACCACATTTCTGGTCATCGTCATAGTGCCCAAATTCCGCGATATCTTCACGTCGTTGGGAGGGGAGTTGCCGCTGCCCACGCGGATCTTACTGGGGACCAGCGATTTCTTGCGGGCCTATTTCGTGGCGGAATTGTTGGGGGTTGTTGCCCTCGTGGCGCTCTTCCGATTCTATGTGGGGACGCAAGCCGGCCGCGCCTGGTTTGATCAGATGAAGCTCAAACTGCTCGTGATCGGTCCGTTGCTCCAAAAAGTCGCCATTGCGCGATTTTCCCGGACGCTGGCCACCTTGGTCAAATCGGGCGTGCCGATTCTCACTGCCATGGAAATCGTCGCCAAAACCTCCGGCAACAAAGTGATCGAAAAAGCAGTGATGGAGGCGCGCACCAGCATCAAAGAAGGGGAAAACATCGCGGATCCACTTGCCAACAGCAAAGTGTTTCCGCCCATGGTCACCCGCATGATTGCCGTTGGCGAGAAAACCGGAGAGTTGGAGCGCATGCTCTCCAAGATTGCGGACTTCTATGAGAATGAAGTCGACGCGGCGGTCACCGGGTTGACCTCGCTGATCGAGCCCGTCATCATCGCGGTGTTGGGGTTGGTGATCGGGTCGATCGTGGTTGCGCTCTTCTTGCCGGTCTTCAAGATTTCTCAACTCGTCAGTCACTGAGAAAGCCCTTGACGCAATCTGCGTCTTGTGGCATAGTTATAGGGTACGACAATTGAAGCAGCGAGAAAGCTACACTCGCCGTAAGGCGGGGTCGGAAAGCCACAGACCCTGTGGGAGACGGTGAGCGATGGCGATCGCAGCGTCAGGATACCGGCCTGACTAGGCGAACGTATCGATCACAAGATGTACTCTCGACAGGGTAGCTGGGTTGCCGCAGGAACACTCATTGTGAGTGTGAGGCCATTGCCTATGCGGCAATGGTTTTTTTCTTGACAAGAGACACCACGTGGTGTCGTGAGGAAAGGAGGTGAGAGGGGCAGAGACGCGGGTACATGTTGTGAGGAAGATAAGGAAGATTAGGGAAATCCGGCTTTTATTGATACGTTTTTCAGAACCACAACAGGAGGCTACGAAGATGAAAGCTCACACCGAACGAGCGTTCACGCTCATCGAACTGATGATCGTGGTCGCGATTATCGCGCTGTTGGCGGCGATCGCGATTCCGAACGTGTTGCGCGCCCGCACCAGCGCCAATGAGGCGGCAACAATTGGCAATGATCGAGCTATCATCAGCAGTTTAGAAATGGCTCGGTCAGTGAATAATGTCTACCCGCTCGATCTAGCGGCGAATACGTGGCAGCTGGTCATGTATGGAGCTAATTGTCTCCCGACTACACTACCAGTGCCTGACTTTGGACCCACGCCGTTCTGTGGTGCGATGACTGCTGCGGCTCCGATGGTTGTGCAGGGGTATCAGTATTCCTACGCGGCAGGAACGACCGCTGGACAACAATATACGCTCATGGCGGAGCCGACAAATGCGGGGAATACCGGAAGTCGCGCGTTTTTTACCAGTGAAACGGCGCAACTCCGGCACTGTCGATGCGCAGCAACCGGTGTGCCTCCCGCCTGTGCTGCCACCGTAGCAAATGCGTTAGTGCCGGCGGCTGGCTGGGTGACGATCGACACGGCGCTGCCTGTGGCGAACTGCAGCTAAGACACCTCGACGTTGGGGTTGTGGTACGAGGATAGGATGTGGTAGCAAGACGCGTGCGGGGAAAACGATGGTCCCATGCTTGCGAACAGGGGGCCATCGTTTCCTCGTTTCTGTCAGAGAGATCCATGCCAGGTGAACAGAGCGCGACTCAAATGTCTCACACCACATACCGTCTCATTGGAACGTTCAGCCGAAGATTGCGCAAGGGATTTACCTTGATCGAGTTGATGATCGGGGCGGCGGTGTTGGCGATTGCCATCGTCGCGCTGATGGGCGCCTTCCTGGGACAGATTACCCTCAATGAGCACGCCCGCAATTTGACGCTGGCCATCAATGATGCCAACCGTGTGATGGAGCGCCTGCGCCAGCAAAATTCTGGATCCGGCTGCGGGACACCGTCGATAGCGACGCCGAACGAATGCGATCCAGGAAGCAGCAGCGCGTGTACGGATTCCGGCAACGCCACCCCCTCTCCCTGGAATCAATGGTTGAATGATTCCGCCGGCGGCGGTAAGAGTATCCAGCAGAGCCCCAGTCCCGATGTGGAGTACGTGGATGTGCGCTGTCTGAAGCCCGGGACCACGACGGCGTGCGGCGCGACTGACGATCCGATTCAAATTACCGTGTCCCTCTGCTGGACGCACCGAGGCCGGACCATACCCGGCGCACCGGAATGCACGTATGCGTTGGGGCCGGGATGGACCAGCACTCCCGGGGCGAATGGGGTGGTGGATTCTCCCGCGATGCTGACCACGCTGATGACGTGCCGCCAATGACGACTACGAAGGGATTTACCCTCATTGAATTGCTGGTGGTGATTGTGATCTTTGGTGGTATTATGGCGGCATTGATGGTGGCCTTTTTGATTAGCGAAAGTTCCTATCATACGGCGGATTCATATGTCCAAGTCCAGCAGGAAGCTCGGCGCGCGTTCGACGCCATGGTGAAGGAGTTGCGCGAAGCCGGCTGGGATGCTACCAATAAACCGACGGTGCCAGGATGCGCGGGGTGTGGCGCGACGGGCGATCGGGTCTGGATTACCAACGCCGGAACGTATGTGCTCAATAACACCGCCGGCAACCGCATTGATTTCCAAGTGGCCCTCGGCTATGATCTGAGTACGACGGTGACTGGGTGTCCGATCGCAGCGGTGTGTTGGGGGGCGCAAAACCCGCTGAATCCTGCTCAACCCAATCAAGCGAATTGGAGTGTGCGCTATTGGATCGATACCTCGATACCGCCTACGTTCCCGCGGCTGGTGCGCGATGTGTTCGATCAGAACGGTGTCGTCCAGGATGGCGCCGGGGGGACCGCCAGTCTGCGACGGATCTTAGCCAACGGGGTGGATGCCACCGGTATTACGACGTTTACCTATCCGTATCTTCCGGGAACCATCACGCCCGCCAAAACCGTCAAAATTACCTTAGGGATTCAAGAGCAAGCGCAAGTGACGGGTGGCAAGCGCACGCTCAGTATTGGGGTCGCGCCGATGACGCCCAACCTGGAAACGCTTGTGAAACTTCGGAACAACTAATTAGCTTACGCATGCCAAGTATGTCTCTTGCCAACGCGGCCAAGCCCGTCTGGGATTGGCTCAAGCGCTTGTCGCTCATCCAGCAAAAAGAAGCCCGCGTGACCATTGGGGTGGACATCGGGTCTTCCTCTCTGAAGGTGGTCGTGCTCGGGACTCGGAGGATCGGGGGCGCGCGGGCGCTCCTGGGCCAGCGGGTGGTGTCGCTGGCTGATGGCTCGGAATCGAAAATTACCGAAGCGCTCCACGAAGCGTTTGATGCGTTGAAACTGCCCAGCAAAGCCGTCACGTTATCCGTGAGCGGTCAGTGGGTCATCATGCGGGTGGTGGAGATGACGGCCATGTCCGGTCCGGAACTCGCCCAAGCCCTGCCGTTTGAAGCCCAGCGCTACCTGCCGTTTAATGTCCAAGAAGTGGTGTTGGATGGCGCCATGCTGGGGCCGACCCAAGAGGCCAGCAAAGTGTGGGTGCTGATTGTCGCGTGCAAACGAGATTTGCTCGAGCGCCGCATCGATTGGATTCGCCAGGTGGGGCTGGAGCCGGCGGTGGTGGATGTGGACGCCCTCGCGTTGGCCAATGCCTTCATTGATCAGGCGGAACATGCGAAACTCACCGGGACCCACGCGCTGATTAATGTCGGCGCGCAGTGGACGAACCTGGTCGTGTTAAAAGAGGATGTGCCATATTTGGTGCGTGATATTCCATGGGGCGGCGATAAACTCGTGCGGCATGTGGCCGAACAGCTGGGAATAGAAGAATCCGCGGTCGCGGCCCAATTAAAAGCCGGCGGGACCGTCGAGCCCAAAGTCCTGGAGGCGATGAAAGTGACGTGTGAGGGATTAGTGTCGGATCTCCAGCTGTCCTTTGATTTCTTCGAGAGCCGGTTTGGGCCCCCGCCGGAGCAGCTGCTGGTCAGCGGCGGTGTGAGTCTGGCGGCGGGATTCGTGGACGCGTTGAAAGCGCACATGACGCAACCCGTCACGGTCTGGACGCCGGGGCAGGGGTTATCGAGCCAGTGTGCCGTGGCCTATGGGTTGGCGTTGCGGAGTTCCTCGTGATGCTGAACGTGAACCTGCTGCCCGAAAGCTACCGCAAACCCAAGATCAGCCCGGTTCGCCAGTTTCATCGCTCGCCCTTATTTTTATTGATCGCGGTGGTGCTGGTGGCGATCATCGTCGTGTTAGCCGGCATCTGGCAAGTGAACCAAGTCCGCCTGGTGCAGCTCAATGGCCGTCTCCAGCAACTCGCCGCACAGAAACAAACGGTGGAGGAGTTGCGGCAGTCGCTGCAAACCCTGCGCGGCCAAGATGCCGTGTTCCAGCGCCTGAGCAGTCAGCGGCGCCAATGGGCCAAAGTCCTCAACGCGTTTTCCGATTTGGTGCCGGATAATGTGTGGTTTACGGATCTCTCGCTGGACCAGCAGAATTTGGTGGTGCAGGGCTCGGCCGTGGCGCAAAGCGGCGAAGAAATGGTGAAGATCGGCCAGTTCGTGCAAGGCCTGAAAGCGAGCCCGGAGATCGCCAGCCTCATCCAGGACATTCAGATTGAGTCGATCAAGAGCGTTCAGCAAAAAGAGGTGGAAATCGTGGAGTTTACCCTGACCTGCAAATTCGGGACGAATCGATGAGGCGCGCATGAAATTGGCCGGAGTGAAACAGGACCAACAGTTTCTGCTGATCGCCGTGCTGGTGGGGGTGCTGGGAGGTTGGGGGTATGTGGCCTATCTCGTCAGCCCGCTCATGCGCTCGGTCTCGAGTCTCGGAGGCCAGATTCGCACGGCTGAACTGCAGCTCCGCACGGTTCAGCAAACGATCGCGCAGGAGCCGTCGCTGCGCCGCGACCGGGATGCGCTCAGCCAAAAACTCCAGCATCTCAAAACCTCGCTGCCATCGGAGCAGGGCATGCCGACGGTCATTCAATTTCTCTCCGATCTGGCGTCTCAAACGCAGGTGAAGATTCGCACGATTTTCCCGCAGCGGACGGTGGAAAGTCTTGGGTTATTGGCAGCAGGCAAGGAGCCCACCCAGAAGCCGAATGAGCTCTATAAGGAAGTGGCGATTCAAGTCGATGCCGTCTCCGGCTACCATCAACTGGGGAACTTTTTAAGCCGCGTAGAATCCGGCGAGCAGCCGATGGAACTCAAAAGCCTGCGGATTAGCGCCGATCCGAAAGATCCTCGCCGTCACAGCATGAAGATCGTTATTTCCGCGTACTTTTCGACCGTCCAGTTATCGGCGTTCTCTCCGGCGAAAGCAGGGGGAGATTCGTCATGACGCGGTGGGGATGGTTCCCGCATCTGGTGGTGGGTGGGATGGTGGTCGGATGGTGGGGGCAGCCGGTCTTCGCGGCCGCCACCGCCGCGACCAGGCCGTTGTCGACGTATGATGCCAAGGGCAAGCGGGATCCGTTTATGCCCTTGGTGCGGGATGGCCGGGTGGTGACCATCCAGCCGGGCGGGCATGGAACTGGGGATTTTGGGATCACCCCAGTGTTGGGAGGTATTTTGTGGGATGAAGGCGGGAAATCGCTGGCGTTGATCAACGATACGGAAGCGCATGTGGGCGATCTCGTCAATGGTGAGTATCGCGTGACGGAAATCCGGAAGGACGCCGTGGTGCTCACGCATGAACCGGACGGTGGACCCGTGGTGTTGACGATTACGTTTGAAGATGACGGTTCGAAAGCGCCCCCGAGCGGGGCTCATTCGAAAGCGCCCCCGAGCGGGGCCAAGAGGAGGTGAGCGGTGGTGAATACTCAGCGACGGATATGGACACGCGGACTCGTGGGAATGGTGGTCGCCCTGGCAAGCAGCGGGCCACTGACGCAGTCGGTGGTCTATGCGGGCGGTCAACCGAGCGATCAGTCGCAACAACAGACGCCTGCCGCGCAGCCGTCGGAGAGCACATCGGAGACGCCGACCGCTTCGTCAGCGACGACCGCCGCGTCGCTCTCGGCCGCAGCACCTGCCGAAGAGCCGGCACCAGCCGCCGCGGCGAGCGTCGCCGAAGGATCTAGCGGCACTTCTGCAGCGGCGCAGTCCTCCAGCGCTACGATGACCGCGACAACCATTGGCGGAAACATCAGCGTCGATTTCAAAGACGCCGACGTCCGGCAGGTCTTGCGGATTCTCTCGCTCAAAAGTGGAGTCGATATCGTGGCCGGACCGGATGTGGAAGGCCTCGTGACGATCAAGCTGACCAACGTGCCCTGGGAACAGGCGCTGGAGATTATCCTGCGCACCTATGGGTTTGCCTATGAGCGCAAAGGCAATGTCGTGCGCGTGCTGACCCAGGCCTCCGTCGAGCAGGAAGCGTTGTCAACCGAGGTCTTTCCGCTGGATTACGCCAAGGCCAAGGAAGCCGCCGATGTGGTCAAAGAAATGCTCTCGGATCGCGGCAAGATCAAGTTTGATGAGCGGACTAATACGTTGATCGTGACCGACCTGCCCTCGACGCTCTTTCAGTTGAAGTCTGTCATTGCCCGGCTGGATCAGGCCACGCCGCAAGTGTTTATCGAGTCTAAGATCGTGGAGACCAAACTCCTGAAGGATCAGAACCTTGGAATCGACTGGTTTGACGCGGCGTCCATCGTCTTGACGCCAGCCAGCATTCCCACGACGTTTCCGTTTCTGGGCGGCGCGACCTTGGGCGCGTTTGGACAAGAATTCATCCCGCGTGCCGGGTCGTTCTCCCCCTCCAGTGGGGCTCCCGCTGTACTTGACGGCAAGATCCCCCAGACGGGCGGGCAGTTTACGTTTGGCACGATTAATCCGGGTGGGGTGACGCTGACAACGGTGCTCAACATGCTCAAGTCGCGCATCGACACGAACATCATTTCCAATCCCACCATCATGACCTTGAACAATAAAGAGGCCTATGTGCAGGTGGGAGAAGATGTCAATATCCCCAACTTCCAGATTGATGCTTCAACCGGCAAGGCCACCGTGAGCGGCGTCACGCCGCGCTCCACCGGCGTCATTTTGCATGTGACGCCCCATGTGAATCCCTCCGAAGAGGTGGTGCTGGATTTGAAACCGGAAATCACGGAAATCGAGCCCAATTTCGATACGTTCGCCGCCGGCATTTCGTTTCCGCGGTTTACGGTGCAAAAAGCGGAAACGCAGGTGCGCCTGAAAGACAACCAGACGCTGGTGATCGGCGGATTGGTAAAACGCAAGAAAGTGAGCACCGACAGTAAAGTGCCGCTGTTGGGGGATCTTCCTCTGCTGGGCGCCTTGTTTACCAGTCATCATGAAAGCGAAGATCCGCACCAGGATTTGCTCATCTTTATCACGGTGCGCCTGGTGAAAGATGGCACCGAGAGCCAGCGAACCATTGCGAAGTCGACGTCAGAGTTGGGGGCTGAGTAAGGAGGGGTTGATGGGCAGGAGACCACGCGGGATTTGGGGGATCGTCGGGATGGTGGCCGGTTGCCTGGCGGTGGGGGCGGCTGCGGTGCGGGCGGAGACGGAATACGAAACAGCGCAGCAGACGTTGAAGGCCAAGGGCCAGTCGATCACGTCAGAACCGAAGCTCAACACGCAAGCGTTGGAGAAAAAACTGGATCGCGTGCTCGCCAACCAGCAAACGATGCTTGAGAGACTCGATGCGATGACGGAGGAGTTGCACATCATCAAAATCCGCGCCACCCGTTAATCGTCACGTTACGAAACCATGTGGAGAGGTCAAGTCAGCGTAGGTGCTGCTTGACCGTATTCGTTTGACGGTGGCGCGAGTTCTGTGGTATCTTCGCGTGATGTTGGTGCAGCATAAGCTGAGTGAGCCACACGGAGCTTTCCAACGACACTGCCGAATTGGGTCGATTTAGTCCTGCTCGCCATTCTAGCTCGGACGTGCTACAACGGGTTTGCCCGCGGGGCGCTTGCCGAATTCGTAAATCTGCTGGGGGTGGTGACCATCACGGCCCTGAGCTGTAATTACTATTCGGTGGTGGCGTTGTGGCTGGCCCCGTGGTGGGTGTGGGAGTCCTCATGGTTGTCCTTCGTGGTGTTCCTGTTCTTGCTGTCGGGCGGCATGCTGCTCTTTCATCTGAGTATCCGAAAATTGATAGCCCTGGTGAAATGGGAGCGCGTACATTGGGCCCTCCAAACCTTCGGGTTGATTTTTGGCGGGCTGCGCGGCGCCTGGTGGGCGGGCCTGATGCTGCTGATGTGCTTGTCGTTAGGTATGCCGTACCTCAAACAAAGCGTGGACGAACGCTCGGTGCTTGGGCCGCGGGTGTTGCCGACCTTGCAAAGTGGTATTGAGACCGTGGTGGACTGGTATCCGGGCCATGTCGGGCGGACGCATTTGATTCCGGAAGTGATTGTGCAGTTGCCGCAATTACCGTCTGCACTCCGTCGATAATCCTCCGAACAACGCCGCGGGTGTCTTGCCCATCGTCGCGGCGGGTGATGATCACTGCCGCAGCAGCGAACACGAGTCGTCAATGCCGTTGATTCCGGAACCACTCCTGGACGAAATTCAATCGCGGGCCGATATCGCCGAAGTGATCGGTCGTTATGTGCCGCTGCGGCGGGCGGGACGGCATTTCAAGGCGCTCTGTCCCTTCCACAAAGAGCGCACCCCCTCCTTCCACGTGAATACCGAGAAGCAGATTTTCCATTGTTTTGGCTGCGGGGTCGGCGGCAACATCTTCAGTTTTCTCATGCAACAGGAGCGGCTCACGTTTCCGGAAGCCGTGCGGCAGATGGCCGAACAAGTGGGCGTGACCATCCCGGACATCGTGGAGAAAGCCAGCGCCAACGGCCATACGCAACAACTCTTCACGCTGTTGGAGAAGGCGTTGCGATTCTATGAGCGGCAGCTCGCCCATCCTGAACACGGCCGCCAGGCGCGAGAATATCTGACGTCGCGCGGCGTGACGGCCAAGACGCGCGAGGTGTTTCACCTGGGCGTCACACCCGTCGAGGCGGATGGGCTCATCCGCGCGGCTGGCAAGAGCCAGATTCCGCTGGCGCTGTTGGAGCAGGCGGGGTTGAGCGTGCAGAGTCAGCACGGGCCGATCGATCGGTTTCGCCAGCGGCTCCTATTTCCGATTCACGATGTGCGCGGCCGCGTGATGGCGTTTGGAGGGCGCAGTCTCGCCGGGCAGGAACCCAAATATCTCAACAGTCCGGAGTCGCCCGTTTACAGCAAGGGACGCCAGTTGTTCGGGCTGTTTCAAGCCAAAGACGCGATCGTCAAGGCCAAATCCGCCATCGTGGTGGAAGGATATTTTGATTGCGTCGTGTTGTGGCAGTATGGATTTGGGCATGTGGTCTCGCCCTCCGGCACGGCGTTCACGCCGGAGCAGGCGCGGGTGCTGGCGCGCTATACCGATTCGGTGATTTTGGCGTTTGATCCTGATGCGGCTGGGCAGGCCGCCACCTTGCGGGGCATTGAGATCTTGGTTGAGGCGGGCCACCGCGTGCACATCGCCCAGCTGCCATCTGGCGGCGCGGATCCGGATGAGCTGGTGCGCGGGCAAGGGGCCAACGCGTTCCAGCGGTTGCTGGATGAGGCGCTGGGCATCATGGACTTTTTGCTTCTGTGCGCAGGTTCGCGCTATAATCTTCGTGAGGCGGAAGCACGAGTCCAGGCGGCCCAGTGGATTCTTCCCACGGTCGCGAAAGTCCCCAGCGCGATGCTGCGCACCGAATATGTGCGCGTGCTCGCCGAAGGATTGCGGTTAAGCGAATCGGCGATTCACGATGAGCTGGGCAAGGTGAAAACGCGGTCGGGGCCGTCATCCGCCATGAGAATGGCTCCCGCGAAACCGACGGTTGGGGAGCGGACCGAACAACTGCTCGTGGCCCTCATTGTCGATCAACCGGCGCGATGGGATCGTGTCGCACAGGCCGTCTTTTGGGAACACATCGCTGATCCGCGTCTGCGCCGTGTGGTAAGAACCATCGCGGAGTTGCGCGAGGTGTTGCAGCGCGATCCCACCCCGGCGCAATTGATTTCGCGATTGGCGCAGGAGGAGCTGGGGCCGTTCATCGCCGAGCTCACGCAGCTGGCCCAGGAGATCCCGCATCCGGAGCACGCGTTTGAGGAGTGCGTGCGCCGCGTGGCTGAGCGCGCCCGCAAACAGATCATCGATCGGTTACGGGACCAGCTACAGGCTGCCCAGCGCGACGGCCGCGAGGAAGACATGACCCGCCTCTTGCGGGACATTGACGTGTTGTTACGGGAGGAGAAGCATGGCCGCGTCAAAGCGTGATTCGACATTAAGCGAACGGTTGGCTCGGGTATTGTCGGTGGGGCGAGAGAAGGGCCGTTTGACCTACGAGGAACTCAATAATCTGCTGCCCGAAGACGTCGCCTCCCCGGAAGAGATCGATGAATTGCTGACGCTGCTGGGCAAGGAAAACATTCAAATCGTCGACGCACCCTCCGCCTCCGAAAAAGCCTCGGCGCAGCAGCAGGCCGATGACAAGGACGAGGAACAGGAGGAGCCCCAGCCGGAGCTCAAGCAGCTCGATGATCCGGTGAAGATGTACCTGCGGCAGATGGGGCAGATTTCGCTGCTGACCCGCGAGCAGGAACTGGCGTTAGCGCAGAAAATCGAAGCCGCCGAGCTCACCTTCCGCGACTATGTCCTGCGCCTACCGTTTGTGCGCCGCGAGCTGCTGTTGCTGACCGATACGCTGATCGAGGGCCGCCTCAATCCAGAAGATTACGTGAAAGATGACCCCAATCTGCGCCGGGAAGATCTCGTGGCGCAATTGGTGAAATTGCGCAAGCGCCTCAAGAATACCCGCGCGAGAGTGAAAGTCCGCAAGCTGATGGACGAGTTTCACTTAACCATCCGCGCGATTGACTGGCTGGTGGGGCGCCTGGAGCAATTCTTGAAGACTGTTGAGTCCACCGACCGGCAGCTCGCACAGATGCGCGCCACGCGCAAGAAAAAGGGCATCGAATCCAAGAAGCGCAAATTGCTGGCCCAGCGCCGCGACCAGATTCGCGCGCTCGGGGGCAAATCCGAGACGATGCGGGTGCTGCTGAAAATGATCCGCCAGGCCGAATTCGAATACACCCGCGCGAAAAAAGCGCTGGTGGAAGCCAACTTGCGGTTGGTGGTGAGCATCGCCAAGAAATATACCAACCGCGGGCTCTCATTTTTAGATCTGATTCAGGAAGGCAACATCGGCCTCATGAAAGCGGTGGAGAAATTCGAATATCGCCGCGGCTACAAGTTTTCAACCTACGCGACGTGGTGGATCCGCCAGGCGATCACGCGCTCGATTGCGGATCAGGCGCGCACGATCCGCATTCCGGTCCACATGACCGAGACGATCAACAAGCTCATCCGGGTCTCGCTGTCCATTTTGCAGGAGACCGGCCGCGAGCCGGCCCCCGAGGAAGTCGCGAAATCCACCGGGATTCCCGTCGACAAAGTGCGCGGTATCTTGAAGATCGCGCAGGAGCCAATTTCCTTGCAAACGCCCATCGGCGATGACGGCGACACGCATTTTGGCGATTTTATCGAGGACAAGCGCGCGATCTCCCCGGCCAATGCCACCGCGTACAGCATGTTGAAAGAGCAGATCGAGGAAGTCCTCACAAGCCTGACCGATCGCGAGCGCCAAGTGTTGCTGCTGCGGTTTGGGTTGACCGACGGCTCGCCGCGCACGCTCGAAGAAGTCGGCCAGATGTTTAACGTGACCCGCGAGCGCGTGCGGCAAATCGAAGCCAAGGCGCTGCGTAAGCTGCGCCATCCCACCCGCAGCCGCCGGCTGCGCAACTTCCTCGAGCTCACCTTTTCCCCTGAAAAAACCTTCGTCTAACCTGACACGAGGTGAGGGCCGGTAGCTCAATGGCAGAGCAGGTGGCTCATAACCACTTGGTCGGAGGTTCGATCCCTTCCCGGCCCAGTTTCTTCCCGATCCCCAAAACCACTAGAAAACCTCCTGTAAATCCGCTACACTAAGTGTTTCGACTCTTCAGGCATGACGCACGCTTAGTTAAAGGAAGGGCGATTAGCTCAGTCGGTTAGAGCGCATGCCTCACATGCATGAGGTCAGAGGTTCGAGTCCTCTATCGCCCAGATTTTTGACATCGTGAAGAGGGGATGAGCGCACTAATCGAATCCTTACGAAAACTGCAGGCCATTGATGGCGAGCTCTATCGCCTGCGCAACGAGCTCAAGCTCAAACCGTTGATGCTCGAGGAAACGAAGCAGCGGGTGGCTGAGCAGCAGGCCAACACGCACGCTAGCGACGCGCGTTTGAAAACCGTCCAACTCCAGCAGAAAGAGAAGGAAATCGAGCTCTCCACTAAAGAATCTAACGTCAAAAAACTCCAAGCGCAGCTGTTCCAGGTCAAAACGAACAAAGAATACTCGGTGATGCAGCAGGAGATCGAACGCAGCAAGGCCGATGCCTCGCTCCTGGAGGAAGAGATTTTGCAAGTCATCGACGCGATCGAGCAGACCAAGCAGGCGCACCAGCAACACCTGGCGGCCCTGGCGAAGCAGCAGGACGCGCTCAAAGCCGAGGAGGCGCGCGTGAATACAGAACTTGAGGTGTTGGCAGCCGACATCGCGGCCCTGGACGAGAAACGCAAGGGTCTGATCCCGACCGTGGAACCGCAAACGCTGAACATCTATGAGCGCATTTTGAACAACCGAGACGGGTTGGCGCTGGTGCCCTTGGTCAACGATTCATGCGGGGGTTGTCACATGGTGCAGCCGCCGCAGGTGGTCAACGAAGCGTTGATTCAAGATAAGCTGGTGATGTGCGGCAGCTGCAGTCGCATCTTGTATGCCGACGAAGTCTCTGCCAGTTAGGGTGTTTATCGACGGAGCCAGCCGCGGCAACCCCGGTCCCGCGGGAGTCGGCGCGGTATTCTGCGATGAGCAGGGCAAGGTCCTCGCGGAAGTCTCACGGTATCTTGGGGACGCCACCAACAACGTCGCGGAATACATGGCCCTGCTGTATGCGCTGCAAGAAGCGCAGACCAGAGGTTGGGCGCAGCTGGCGGTGCACAGCGACAGCGAATTGCTGGTGAAACAGCTGCAGGGTGAGTATAAAGTCCGCGACGCGACGCTGCGCGTGTTGTATGATTTAGCGCGTGCGAACATTCGGGCGCTCAAACAGTTTACGATTATGCATGTGCCGCGCGAGCGCAACGCGCATGCGGATCGGTTGGCCGGACACGCGGTGAGCGCCCATGTGCGGGCCCTCAAGCACGCCGCTCATGCTCCTTGAAAGATTCCGAAGGGAAACCGGACGGTCGCTCTGTCTCCAGCTGGAGACAGGGAGGAAAGTCCGAGCTCCGTAGGGCAGCGTATCTCGCGAAACGCGAGACCTCCACACCCAGTTTACTGGGTGTGGGGCGGATTAGAGCCACAGAGACGAGGAACCTGGCTCGCAAGAGTCGGGGGATGTGAAACGCGGCAATCTCTACGCGGAGCAAGACCAAACGTCCCACTTCTCGGGTTGCCCGCCTGAGCCCCACACCCAGCTTGCTGGGTGTGGGGCGGTGGGGAGGTAGGTCGCACGAGCCGCCTCGTAAGAGACGGCCCAGATGGATGACCGTCACCCCCACACCCAGCGTTCTATTCGCTAGGGGGTAGCCGGAAATTTTCGGCGTCGCCGATTCGATAGTGACGCTGGGTGTGGGGGAACAGAACTCGGCTTACAGGTTTTCCTTCGGATTTTTTTTACAACCGTTGACGCTCGACGAAGACAGGAGTATACTGCACAGCTACAACAATGGCAACCCTCGAACAGCGAACCGTACTCATCAAGCAGTTCCAGCAGCATCAGAGCGACACCGGATCTCCCACCGTGCAGATTGCGCTGTTAACGGATCGGATCAACAGTCTTTCGGAGCATTTCAAGGCCCACAAGAAAGACGTCCATTCCCGTCAGGGTCTGCTCCAAATGGTCAGCCGACGACGCCGATTGTTGGACTACCTCAAGCGCTGCGATGAGGCCAGCTATCGGAAGGTGTTGGGCGCGCTGAAGCTGCGCAAATGATCCCACCACCTGCTGGTTGGCCGCAGGCCGGATCGCCGCGCGATCCACGTCGCCATAGCGACGCCCATCAGGTGGTGGGATGACCCGTCGGGTCTCACTTCCGCTGGGAGCCGCAGCCCTGTCGCTGGAAACCGGCAAGGTCGCGCGACAAGCCGACGGCGCCGTGGTGGTCCAGCAGGGGGAAACGGTGGTCCTGGTGACCGCCGTCTACGCGGCCACCCCCAAGCCAGACGTTCCCTTTGATATGGTGCCGCTCACCGTGGATTACCGTGAAAAAACCTATGCCGCCGGCAAGATTCCTGGCGGGTTTTTCAAGCGCGAAGGGCGTCCCACCGAGAAGGAAATCCTCACCGCCCGTCTCATCGATCGGCCGATCCGCCCGCTGCTCTCCAAGGGTCTGCAACATGATGTGCAGATCATAGCTATGGTGCTCTCCTCCGACGGCCAATATGATCCGGATGTGCTGGCGGTGGTCGGGGCCTCGGCCGCCCTCCATATCTCCTCGCTGCCGTTTCCGCATGCCATCGGCGCGGTGCGCGTCGGGTTGGTCGATGGGAAATTGGTGGTGAACCCCACGTATCAGCAATTGCAAATCAGCCCCATGGACTTGGTGATTGAGGGTACCCGCGAGGGTGTGATTTCCATCGAAGGGGGGTTCAAAGAAGTCTCCGAGCAGCAAATTCTCGACGCGATCACGTTCGGCTACACGCATGTGCTGGAACTGATCGCGCTGCAGGAAGAGCTGGGCAAATTGGTCAACAAGCCGAAGAACGCCAGTCTCTCGATTAGGAAAGCGCCCGCCGAGCTCATCACACGCGTCCGCAAGTTCGCCGAGGCAGAGATCCGCAAGATCAACGCGATCACCGGCAAAGAGGCGCGGGCGACTGCGCTAGGCGCGTTGCTCAAGCGCGTGGTTGAGGAACTCGCTCCCGCCGGCGGCACGGTCACCGCGGCGGAAGCGACCATGGCGTTCGGGGAAGTGGAACGGGACGAAGTGCGCGAGCATATCTTGAGCCAGCGCAAGCGCATCGACGGCCGCGCGCTCACCGACTTGCGGCAGATCACGTGCGAGGTGAGTATCTTGCCGCGCACGCACGGCTCGGGTTTGTTCACGCGCGGTGAAACACAAAGTTTGTGCGTGACCACGCTGGGCACGTCCGATGATGAGCAGCTCATCGAATCCTTGGAGGAGGAAACCTACAAGCGGTTCATGCTGCACTACAACTTTCCGCCGTTTAGCGTCGGCGAAGTCCGGCGGGTCGGCAGCCCCGGTCGCCGGGAAATCGGCCACGGCGCGCTGGCCGAGCGTTCGCTGCTGCCCTTGATCCCGTCAAAAGAAGAATTCCCGTACACGATCCGCGTGGTGTCCGACATTCTGGAATCCAACGGGTCCTCGAGTATGGCGACGGTGTGCGCCGCCACGCTCTCGCTGATGGACGCCGGCGTGCCGATCAAAGCCCCGGTCAGCGGGGTGGCGATGGGATTGGTGAAAGAAGACACGCGTACCGCGATTCTCACCGACATCGCTGGCCTGGAAGATCACCTTGGGGACATGGATTTCAAAGTCGCCGGTACGCACAAGGGCGTGACCGCGCTGCAGGTGGATGTGAAGCTCTCCGAAGGCCTGACGCTGGAGCTCATCAAGCAGATTATGGCGCAGTCGCATCCGGCCCGCATGACGGTGTTGGAGCATTTGACCAAGGCCATCGACAAGCCGCGGCCCGAGTTGTCCATCTACGCGCCGCGCATCATCACGATCAAGATTAATCCCGACAAGATCCGCGATGTGATCGGCTCCGGCGGCAAGATTATCCGCAAGATCATCGAGGAAACCGGCACGACCATCGATATTGAAGATGATGGAACCGTGTCGATCGCCTCCAATGATGCCAGCAAGTCCGACAAGGCCATCCAGATTATCCGCAACCTCACCGAAGATGTGGAAGTGGGCAGGGTTTACCAGGGTAAGGTCAAGCGCATCATGAATTTCGGCGCCTTCTGCGAGATTTTGCCCGGCAAAGAAGGGCTGGTGCGCATCTCCGAGCTGGACAACAAGTTCGTGAGCAAAGTTGAAGATGTCGTGAAGGTGGGCGATGAGATCCGCGTCAAAGTCATCGAAGTCGACGAGCAGGGACGCGTGAATCTGTCGCGCAAGCGCGCGCTTGAGGGCGCGCCGTTGGACGACAACGGGTCGGAATCCTCCAAGAGTCATAACGCCTAAACGGGAGTTCTCCGTGGGCCAGCTACCTGCTCGGGTTGCTACCCGCATCTACAGCAGTCTCATCGGTGTTGGCGGCGTGTTTGTGCTGCTGGCACTGTTCTCCTACGATCCTGCTGATCTTGGCCTCCTCAGTTCCCAGCCGAATCTGCCCACGCACAACATTGGCGGCGTGCTCGGCGCCTGGGTCGCGTTTATCGGGCGCGGCGGGTTTGGATGGGCGTCGCTGGTGCTGCCGTGTTTGGCCGGTCTGTGGGCCACTCGCGTGTGGAGGGGGGAGTCGTCCGGCGGACTTGGCTGGACCACGCGGGCCACCGCGTGTCTGGCGTTTCTGGCCAGCTTCGCCACGGTGTTGTCCCTGTGCTCGCTTGATCCCACATTCCAAACCCAACTTGGCGGCATGATAGGGTATCTGTTGGTTGGATCAGGCCGGTATTATTTGGGCGCGACCGGCACGGCGTTGTTGGGAGGATGCGTGGGATTACTGTCGTGGATGCTGTTGGTCGACCAGGTGTCATTTCCCAAGCGGATCAGTCAAGTGTGGGCGTCGCTGATGCGCGCCTGCGGGTGGCGACACCCGGCGGCCGTATCCTCGCGTGGCGCCGGAGAGTCCGTGCTCGCCGGGGTATCGGCGATGCCTCGTGCCGCCGTGGCTCCGACGCTGCAAGGCGTTCCCCTTGCCGCGAGGGGACGTGCGACGGTGGATGCCCAGACGCCCCTCCTAGATGAGGTGAGGGCGCGCATTCGCTCAACCGTCACCCCCAAGCCGAAAAGCATTCCCACGACGCCGGCCCAATCGCGGCAAGCCTCCGGCGGGTTTCAATTGCCAGGGTTAGATTTGCTCAACAACCCCCCGCCGGTCTCCGAGCGCCAGCTGGGCGAAGATCTGCAGCGCAACACTCGTATCTTGGAGGAGACGCTGCGCGATTTCGGAATCGAAGCGCGTTGCGTGAACATCGATCGCGGCCCCGCCGTCACGCGGTATGAATTGCAACCGGCTCCCGGCGTGAAATTGACGAGAATCGTGGCACTCGCCGATGACATCGCGCTGGTGATGAAAGCAGCCAGCTGCCATATCGTCGCCCCGATTCCCGGCAAAGGGTTGGTGGGGGTGGAGGTGCCCAATTCCACCGCCACGGTGGTCTACCTCAAAGAGATCCTCGCGTCCAACCAATATCATCAGCTGCGATCGCCGCTGACGCTGGCCATCGGCAAAGACGTGTCCGGCCATGCGGTGGTGCATGATCTGCGCGAATGTCCGCATCTGTTGGTCGCTGGGGCTACGGGATCCGGGAAAACCGTGTGTTTGAATGCGCTGCTGACCGGTTTTTTGCATCAAGCCAGTCCCGACGACGTCAAATTCTTGATGATCGATCCGAAAATGGTGGAACTCGTGCTCTTTAATGACATCCCGCATCTGGTGACCCCGGTGGTGACGGATGTCAAGCGCGCCGCCGTGGCCTTGAATTGGGCCGTGCACGAGATGGAGCGGCGCTATCAATCGTTGTCCAAAGCCGGCGCGCGCAACATCGACGCCTACAACCAAAAAGCGCAGGCCGGTGCGCCGGGGACCGAAGAAGGCAAGATGCCGTATTTGGTGATCGTCGTCGATGAGCTGGCGGATCTCATGATGATCGCCGCGCAAGACGTGGAAGGGGCGATCACGCGCCTGTCGCAATTGTCCCGCGCTGTGGGGCTCCACATGATTTTGGCCACACAGCGGCCGTCGGTGGATGTGATCACCGGCGTCATCAAGGCGAATTTCCCGGCCCGCATCGCGTTTCAGGTGCCTTCGAAGGTGGACTCGCGCACGATTCTTGATGCCAACGGCGCCGATAAATTGCTGGGCCGCGGGGATTTGATGTTCTTGCGGCCGGGTGCGGCTAAGCCGATCCGGGCGCAAGGCTGTTTTGTCACGGATGCCGAATTGGAGCGCGTGGTCGCGCATCTGAAGGCCCAGCGCGCGCCCGCCTACGACGAGCAGTTGATGACCAGGCAGGACAAACCGGCCGATGCGTTCATCTCCGACGAGAAAGATGAGCTCTACGAGATGGCGAAGAAACTGGTGATTGAAAGCCGCCAGGCCTCAACATCGCTCTTGCAACGGCGCCTGCGCTTAGGGTACTCTAGAGCCGCCAGAATTTTGGATTTGATGGAGCAAGAAGGTATTGTCGGACCTCCGCAGGGCAGCCGCCCGCGCGAGGTGCTGGTGGATCCGCGCGCAATGACAGGGGCCCAATCATGACGACGACTACGACGACCATCGGAGAGCAACTCAAGCAGGCACGGTTGGCTCGCAAGCTCACGTTTCAGGATGTGACGCGGGACACCAAGATTCAGTCGTGGATTTTGCAGGCGCTCGAAGCCGACCGGATTCACGAAACCACCAGCCCGATCTATGCCAAGGGGTTTTTGTTGACCTACGCCAAGTTTCTTCGGCTGGATGCGAAAACGCTTGTGCAGGAATGGGTCGCGCGCCATGGCGCACCGCCAGTACCTGATGCCGCGCCCTCGCAACCGGAAGATCTGGGCAATGCGGAACCCGTCCAATCGCGTCCCGCGTCAGTGACGTGGAATGTGTCATGGCCGGAGATTCCGTGGTCGGCGCTCAAGCAAATCGGCGTCGCAGCGGTAAGCGTGGTCGCGATCCTCGTTCTGGTCAAGACGGATCCGATTCAGAAATTCACCGCGCGCCTGCGCCGCCAGGAAGCCAGCCTGGCGACGGTCAAAAAGAAAATTCCCACACCCGCGCGCGATACAGCACTGCATTTGGAGCCGACACAGCCGCTGGAATTGTCCATCGTCGTGCAGCAGCCGACGTGGGTCTCGATCATCGCCGACGGGCATCTCCTGGCGCAAGAGCAGTTGGCGGCCGGGACGAAAGAAAAATGGACGGCCCGCAAACGCTTTGACGTGGTGGTGGCCAAGCCCGCGCAAGTGGAGATCTTGCTCAACGGGCATTCCATCAGTCCTTTCGCCATGGCCCACCAGGGCCGCTTGAGCATTACCCACAGCAGCATTAAACCGCTCGCCACCGCCGCCGCCGAGTCCGCCGAGTAGGCGGCTTGCGTCTGCTATGGCCGCTTCTGCGCCGCGTCGCCCGCCCACCGTCAGCCTCATCAGTCTTGGGTGTCCCCGCACGCTCGTGGATTCAGAGCGCTATCTCGGCCGCCTCAAACAAGCGGGCTTTGTCATTGTGGATGCCGTTGAGGGGGCGGATGTCGTGGTCATCAACACCTGCAGTTTCATTCAGGAATCCGTCAAAGAATCCATCGATACCGTCCTGGATGCGGTGGAGTTGAAGCGCCGCGGCAAACTCAAGGCCGTCGTGGTGGCCGGCTGTTTGGTCCAGCGATTCAAGGAAGGCGTGATCAAGGAGCTGCCGGAGGTGGATGGGTTTGTCGGCGTGGATGGATTCGGCGACATCGATACGGTGGTGCAGCGCGCCCTGCAGGGCGAGTCCACCACGCGCTTGCGCCGACGGCCGAAGACCTCGCCTGATGGCCAGCCCCCGCGCGTCGCCCTGACCGCTCCGCACTACGCGTATTTGAAAATTTCGGAAGGGTGTTTGAAAGGGTGCAGTTTCTGCATCATCCCAAAGATCAAGGGGCCCTTGGCCAGCCGCTCGCTTGAAGATCTCGTCGAAGAGGCGCGTCGGTTGATCCAAGAGCGCGGCGTGAAGGAGTTGATCGTCGTCGGGCAGGATACCTCAGACTACGGGGTGGACCGGTACGGGCGGCCGCGCATCGCGGAGCTGCTGCAGGCGCTGGGCACGCTCTCGGGGCTGCGCTGGATTCGCCTGTTGTACTGCCATCCGCGCGGCATCACGCCGGAGCTCGTCGCTGCCATTCGCGATGTGCCGACCGTCTGTAAATATCTCGACATGGCGATCGAGCACGCCGACGATCAGGTCTTAGCGCTGATGAACCGCGGCATCACGCAGGCCCGCCTTACCGAGTCGATTGAGAGGCTGCGCCGGGACATTCCCGGCATCACCCTGCGGACGTCGATCATCATCGGATTTCCCGGCGAAACAGAGCAGGCGTTCGAACGCTTGTTGGCGTTTCTTCGCCGCACGCGTTTCGATCGGCTCGGGGCGTTTCGCTATTCCAATGAGGAGGGGTCCGCGTCCTACCGGATGCTGGAGCAGATTCCTGACGCGATTCGCGAGGCGCGCTATGATCGCCTGATGCAGCTGCAGCAAGAACTCTCCGCGTCCATCAATCAGGAGTGGTTGGGACGCACCTGCGACGTGCTCATTGACGAGCGCGACGATGCCGATCCCACCGTCTTCATTGGGCGGACCGCCGCCGATTGTCCGGAGGTCGATGGCGTGGTGTATGTGACCAGCCAACAACCGCTTTCCATCGGGACCATGATTCCGGTGCGGATCACCGATACGTACGAGTACGATCTCATCGGCCACGTTGCATAACGTGTCCACCGCCTAGCCGGATGAACGCGCCCAATCTCTTGGGATTCTCACGCGTCGCCCTGACATTTGTCATCATGCTCTTGCTCTTTGTGGAAACCTGGTGGGCGAAGCCCCTGGCGTTGGGCTTGTTTGTGGTGGCGGCGATCACCGATTGGCTCGATGGGTGGCTGGCGCGCCGCTGGCGGCAAACCACGCCGATGGGCGCGCTGCTGGATCCTATCGCCGATAAAATTCTGGTGCTGGGCATGTTTCTGGTGTTCGTGCAACTGGAGCTGGTCCCCGCGTGGATGGTCCTGCTCATCATGTTTCGGGAAGTCCTCATTACCAGCGTGCGGCTCTATGCGGTGAGCCGCGGCGTGGTGCTGGCCGCCGCCCGCGAAGGCAAACATAAAACCGCCTCGCAAATGTTCACGATTACGCTGATCTTGACCCTCCTGGCCGTGCAGGCGTGCCTGCCGGAGACCCGGGCGCAGGCTTTCGTGGCGCCCGTTCAAATCATCATTTTGATTTGTGTGTGGGTGACGATGCTGCTGACCATCATTTCAGGCGCGGCGTTTTTCTGGCGCAACCGGAACCTCTTTCAAGGATGACACCACAGAACCACAGAGGTTCCACAGAGACACAGAGAATTTCTCTGTGCTTCTGTGGCGATTCTGTGCCCTCGGTGGTGCCGTTGTGAAGATGTCGCGGCTCGCTAAATTCATTGCCACCGTCGGAGGGCTGGGGTATTGCCCGCTGGCGCCGGGAACCGTGGGCAGTGTGGTCGGGTTGGCGTTCGGCCTCGCGGCAGCGCGCGCGTGTTCGCCGGTGGCCAATTTTCTCTGCGCGGTGGCGGCGTGTGTCGTGGCGATTTGGGCGTCGGATCGCGTGGCGCGCGACACCGGCTACGCCGATCCGTCGTTTGTGATCATTGATGAAACGGCGGCGATGTGGCTGGTCGTGGCGGGTTTGCCGCCATT
>Ga0209515_10003303_pt1 | contig 23404 bp, 23 predicted proteins | sample Subgroupgradi54m_FD_187454 | JGI IMG/M metagenome (GOLD analysis project Ga0209515, IMG submission 187454) | Subsurface groundwater microbial communities from S. Glens Falls, New York, USA - GMW60B uncontaminated upgradient, 5.4 m (SPAdes)... ... | reverse complement strand
AAGATGATTCTTCTCGAATATGCGTTTCATACGTTGAACCTTCGGAAGTTATGTTCTACCGTGGTCGAATATAATACACGCAGTCTTAACTACAGCGATAAGTGCGGATATACCATTGAAGGTACGAAAAAGCGGCACGTGTTTAAGAAGGGCAGATATTGGGACCAGGTGGAGCTTGCCATTTTTGAGGAAGACTGGCTGCCGATTTGGGAAATGTATCGGGAATACGGGATTATTCCCAAACGTAAACATGGATCCTGCACGTAAGTGCAGGATTTTATTATGCCTTGTTTTGAGGGTGTAAGTGGGGTATAATTCAACCTATGATTATGCGCCAAGATACACAATTGATAGCGGATTATCTGGTGGGTGACGAGAAGTCGCTTGAGGTTTTGATTGAGCGCTATATGAAAGCGATTTATCACTTTGTTCATACATACATTAATGATACACAGGAGGCTGAAGACATCACGCAGGAAGTGTTTGTGCGCGTATGGAAGAATTTAAAAAAGTTTGATCCTAACATGAGCTTTCGCACATGGATTTTTACTATTGCAAAGCGGGTATGCATTGATGCATTTAAAAAGAAAAAAACTCTTACCTTCTCGATGTTTGAGAATGAGAATGGCGAGAACGCATTATTGAATGAGCTTATTGATGAGGCGCCTCTTCCCGATGCAATGTCGGAGAGAAAGGGAATTGCGCATATGGTAACTAGCGCAAGCGATTTTCTTTCGCGCCCGTATCAGGCAGTGCTGTTGCTGCGTTATCAGGATGATCTTACATTTGCAGGAATTGCAGAAAAATTGCACGAGCCGCTTCATACGGTGAAGAGCCGGCATCGGCGCGCGCTTGCGAGTTTGAAGAAGATATTAGGCGGTTCGGATTTTAACAAAAAATAATTGTATGGGTTACTACGAACATCACAAACGATCAATTGCTAAGGCTTTGACATTTCGTGCGATCGTACTTCTGTCTGATTTTACGATACTCGTATTTATCACGCATAGATATGACGTGGCGCTCGGCGTAGTTATCTTGACTAATATCGCAAGCACGGTACTCTATTATGCACATGAGCGCGCATGGGCGCATACTGCGTGGGGCCGGCAGCCGGCTTAATCCTTGTATATATAGAAAGCCTGACGTAATGTCAGGCCTTTTTGCATTATGCGGGCACAGGATGATCCTCAAGGGTGACGCAGGCGTAATATCTGTAGTCCGCACCTCGCTTCATCTCAACGTGAGCGACTATTTGTCTGATGAGCCTCTCCTCTTGGTATATAAGTACGCGAGCGGGAAGGCAAGAGGTTGAATCTTCTGATTTGACCTCTACTCTTACGTCTGTTGTTTCCATATTTCCTCCGGAAAAGAACGAGATTGGACTTTATTTCGATTGGATAATATTATAGTATTTATGGAGATAAGTCAAGTATTATTTCTTAATTGATCGTTATGAAAATGTTCTTTGTGTATGTATGTGCAGTTTTATTTTTTATTCCATTGTTCGTTTCAGCCTCTTCGCAGGAGCTCTATATTTCGCCTAACGGAGATATGATGGCAACGGGTGCGAAGGTAATAAGGATTCACGCCTTGAATCTCATGTCTGTGGTTATATGGGGACAGAAATGGATGGTGAGCATCGAGTATCAGACAAAACTTCAGTCATCGGACGGTGCGGAAATGAAGGCAGAGCAGATCCGCGTGGGCGATTTGCTTGAGATCAAAGGAACGCCGGATAATACTTCGCAAGATGGTCTGTTTGTTGCGTCTCTTGTGCGTGATCTCTCCGTGGGAAGCGGACCAGCGAATTCATCTCTTCTTAATTTGATTTGTCCCGCTCCTGTTTCTTCACAGGCGAGTACGCCGGTTGTGCAAAGCATCTCTCATACGCTGTATCTCGGCTCGCGGGGACTCGAAGTATCTTTTTTGCAGCAGTTCTTGCGGGGAAAAGGATTTGCAATTCCCAGTGATGGGATAACGGGATATTTCGGCAAAGTGACGGAGCAGGCGGTAAAAGATTTTCAGGAGAAAAATGCGCTTGAGACGGCAGGAATCGTGGGCGCAAAAACGCGGGCAATAATTAATTCTTTACTGGGAGGAAAATAGAACATATTGTATGACTGAACAAAAGCAAGATTTTTATCATGTTTCTCTTAAGCTCTTGCTTAAAAATAGCGAGGGGCATATCTTGATTTTAAAAGTGCCGGAGGAATTCAGCAGTATGTCGGGATTTTACGATGTGCCGGGCGGACGCATCGATAGGGATGAGTTTGCGACGAAACTTGAGAGCATCTTACGCAGAGAGATAAAGGAAGAAATTGGAGATGTAGATGTGCATATTAATCTAAATCCTATTGCGGTAAGCAGGGGCATGATTCATGTATCGCGGTGCCGCGATGGAGGCAAGGAAGATATTCATATTTTTTATGTATTTTTTGAGGCGGATTTTAAGGGAGGGGATGTGAGGATCAGTGATGAGCATGCGGGGCATGAATGGATCAATCTTGCGAAGATTGATGTGAAGAAATATTTTATGGGAGGCATATTGGAAGGGATTGAAATGTTTTTGGCACATTCATGAAGATAATACTCGGATCACAATCAAAGGCAAGAAAAGAAGTATTGGAACGTTGGGGTGTTTCATTTGAGGTGATGTCTGCGGATATCGATGAAAAGTCGATACGCAGTGATGATGCAAAAGAACTTACCATGGCAATTGCCCACGCAAAGGCTGATGCGCTTCTTAGCCAAATCAAAGATCCTGCAATTTTGATTACCGCGGATACGGTGAACGTATGCAACGGAAAGATTCGAGAAAAAGCGGCAACGCCAGAAGAGGCGGCTGATTTTTTACGCGAATACTCGGTGCATCCGCTGCAGACGATGACTGCGGTGGTGGTTACGAACACGCAAACGCATGAGCAAAAAGAGGGAATTGATATTGTGACTGTGTGGTTTCGTTCTGTTCCTGAAGAGGTAATCAATCAGATGGTATCGCGGCCTGATATCGCTAGTTTTGCGGGAGCTTTTGCATTTCAGGATCCGTTGCAGCGTCAATACGTTGATCGGTTTGAAGGAGAGGAGGAGAGTATTCTCGGTTTGCCTAAAGCTCTTACTCTTCGATTGCTCCATGAGTTTGGCGCGATATAAAAAATAATATGAATGATCCACAAGACAATCGAACCGAGCTTCTTCGCGCGATCCGCGACGAAGTGGTTGCGTTCAAGGAATCTCCGCTCTACAAAGAGCGGATCAGAAACCGCGCCTATCCTGTCATCGGTGAGGGAAATCATTATGCGGAAATCATGTTCATCGGCGAAGCACCCGGAAGAGTGGAGGCCCAAACCGGCAGGCCATTTGCCGGACCTGCGGGGAAAATTCTCGATGAACTTCTTGCTTCCATCGGTATCGCGCGAAAGGATGTGTATATCACCAACGTGGTAAAAGATCGTCCGCCCCAAAATCGCGATCCGCTTCCTGAAGAGATCGGACACTACGGGCCATTTCTTGACCGGCAGATTGAAATTATCAAGCCGAATGTCATTGTACTTCTGGGCCGGCACTCGATGAGATATGTGATGGAAAAATTTGATTTGTCGCGGCAGATAGAACCTATCAGTAAAATTCATGGCCATGTATTTGAGGCAAGCGCCCCATATGGAAAGGTAAAAATAATTCCTTTATATCATCCCGCTGTTGCGCTTTATAACCCCGATTTGAAAGATGTAATGATGAAAGATTTTCAGAAAATAAAAGAGGCAATAGAAATCCCCGCATCCTAAGAGGCGGGGATTTTGGTTAGCTTTTAAGAATTGCTTGTGCGATGACCAGTGATTCTTCCGCACGATCTCCTTTTTCCTGCGGCGGTTGATACGGTGCGCCGAATGAGAGTATGATTTTTGATCGGGTAAGGCGGGGGATCCATGTCCCGTACGGCATTACGATATCAGTGCCGGATATCCAGAGGGGAAGAATAGTGGCGCCAGTGCTTCGCGCAAGCGAAGGCACTCCGGAGACAAATGAACGCATGCGCCGATTACCGAGGGTAATAAACGTTTCTCCTTTGAACGTTCTTCCCGCCTCGGGATGAATAACCACCGCGCCATTGCGGCTAAGGACTTGCGTGATGTCGTGAAGCGTATGTTTGGTGAGGGTTTGATCGCTGCGGTCAATGGTGATGCAGCGTGCAATCCAGAAGAGCCACCGCAGCCGCGGAGGCAGAAGCCGTCTGTCGGGAACGCTCCAGATAAAGAAACGCAAATGAAAAAGGGGCAGGGGGAAAAAGAGAAGCGGGATCAGAAGAGTTTCGAGCATGGTCGGATGGTTCGCCGCTATGATGACGTTTCCGCGAGCCACTAGCCGTATGGCAGCAAGGTATCCTTTGATTCTGATTCTTCCGAGGAGAATAAGCAGAAAGAATAATGCGCCAAGGGGAATCCCAATACATATCACGGTGACGTAATCGGGAATGAGGCGCAGCCATGCATGATGCGCTTTATTGTCTGCCATTATTACTCCTTTGTATGTTAGACCTACTGCATAATTATTTTTCGGCTGCAATTTCCAGATTTCGGCTACGGCTTTGCAAAAATTATTCAACATATACTCCGTATATGCTTCATAATTTTTGCTTCGCCTCGCTCGAAATCTGAAAATTTCGCTACGAAAATAATTACGCAGTAGGTCTGTTATTTAAAAAGCGGCATGGCCGCTTGTTAGAAAATCCTTCTGTACTCGATGAAGTTATCGGGATTTGGTCCTGTGTGATAGACCTCGACGTGCGCTCCTGGGGTAAGGGACGCCATCGTGTCTCTGAAATGATGCAGGTCTGCGATCTGATGCTTTTGGAGGTCGGCGTGTGTTGCGCCCAAATGATGATGCTTGTAGTAGCCGCAATCGAAATGGGCAATGCCGATGACGCGCGTGAATGTATGCAGGCCGTGGAGCATGCGGATGCGTTCTTGATCTACATAACAGAATGCGTTTGAGAGCGTTGATGTCACAGGGCCGCCGGGTACGAAAATGGAATCATATCGTGAGACTTTGCAGTGGCGGGTAAGGAATTCGTGGCGCGCTTCCGGAAAGCGGGGATCGGAACAGTCCATGACAAGCGTATGGTCGCTGTGGAGTTGCCATACACAGCGGGTCGTATATGTCTCTTGCTGATCCATGCGTTCTCCAATTTTGGGTGTGTGAGTAATGAGTATTGGTAATGTGCCGAAATTATACTACAATTTTTTATTATTTATGTCAATTTCTCGTTCGGAAATAAAACAGGGGTTGCGAGTAAAACTCGCAACCCCTTGGTTGTTCTTATGCACCGATAATCGCGTGCATTATTACTTTGTATTGCCGTGATCGGCAGGCGCTGGCGTGGCATGGTTTCCATTTACGCCATCGCGGATCATGCCCGCAACGAGAACGTCAATAAGTGTACCTTTGCCTTCGCCTGTACCGCCGGCTACTACGTCAGGAACTAACTTGAAGCCGCTTGTCGAAAGTGCCCGCGCAACTTCAATTCGTGCGTAGTTGTCCGACTGGATGGATTCGATCTTCAGTCTGATGACATCGGCTTCGGACTGACCGATCGCAAGGATCTTGCCGGCTTCCGCTTCGCCGTTGACTCGCGTCACTTCGGCATCAGCCTGGGCGTTTATCTTTTTGGATTCTGCAGCACCTGTTGCAGTTTTCACTGCGGCTTGTGCTGTGAACTCCGCGATCTGAACGGTTCGTTCGGCATCCACGACGCGTGCTTGAGTTGCAGCTTGCGCTCGAGCTTGCTCGAGTTTCTGGCGAGTTTCTTCAGCTGCCTGCTGGGCCTCGTAAGTGGCCTTTTCCTGCTCTGCAACCTTGCGGTCGGTGAGAGGTTTCATAAGCTCGTCAGGCGGGTTAATATCGCCTATAAGGGTATCTACGCCAACGATGTTATACTCTTTGAGCACTTCGGCAATGCGCTGGCGGGCATCTTCCTGCCGTTGCTTCCGTTCTCTTAGGAAATCAATGGCATCCGATCCCTGCGCTGTGTTGCGGAAATAGTTGCCGATCGTGGGTTCCAATACCTGGGTCACCAGAGTTGCCACGGTTCCGAAACGTGCGATAACCTTGGGGGCATCGGCGCGCGGAATGTGGATGATCTGGCTGACGTCCAGATTAAACTTGAACCCGTCGGCGGAACGTACCGTAATGGTCGACAGGTTTTTATCGAGATTGTGAGCCTCTGTTTTCCCGGTCGCCCAGTTAAGGACGATGTTGGCGGTCGGCACGCTTTCGACTTTGTGCGTGTACGGATTGATCGGATACTTACCCGGATCATAGGGCTCAACCCAGACGCCTTTATGACCCTTGCGAACCAAATTGCCGTGCTGGAAATCTTCGCCTGTGACATCGGCGCCCGCTTCGCCCACGTAGGAGATAACAACGCCTGCATGTGCGATGGCCACTTCTTGCATGGGTTTGCTTTCTACCTGGACAAAGTGCGGGTTCAAGAAATAACGTCCAGCAAGTATTACCTGTTCCTGAAGGCCTTTATATCCCTCGGCATCCATAAACGCCTGGCCATCCTGGAACATATTGTGTCCGGCTACTTCGCGGCCCGCGATCTCGCCTGTTGGAAGCGGCTTGCCGTCTTTGGTCGTAACGACGCCTACCATGTTGTCTTCGATTTCTTTCACCGGTTCATCACTGACAGAAAACATGAGCTTATTGATCCGGTAGGTTCCCGGGAGGATTATGGAAAGCTGGTCTCCGCGCTCGCCGTTTTTCGATAAGAAAGCGCGTGCGTCCTGGAACGAGTCACAGTCAACATGCTTGCCAAGTACACGCCCGCCGGTAATTGCCTTGCCGTCTTTGGCATGCACGACACCGACAAAGCTGTGTTTGACTATGGTGAAATCTTCCAGACCGATCTCGTATTGCCATGGCCAAAGCCAGTAGTGGACGCCGGGAGAAAGAGTGTCAACTTGGTAACCTGCTTCGCCGTTGAGAGCAATGATAGCTCCGCCGGGAAGGTTGCGATTTCTTCCGAAGATCACGAACTTCTTGTTGACTTGTCCGACCTTGCCTTTGGGGATGATAACCACCCCGAAAACGCGCAGGATCGTCTTGTAGAAAGTTAGTGCCGCGATTAGGACAAGCACCCACGAGTAGCCGCTAAGCGTACCCAGTATATCGTGCGGATTCATACCTGTTCTTCCTTCGATTGTTGGATTGTAATTGGCAGCAGATTGCTATGACCTGCCGCGCTCGGTACCGTTGAGTATTATACAAAACTAATAAAAATTGTCAATAGACTTGGATAAATTTCTTACTCGGTCAAAAAATGGTATCTTGTAGGCAATGGAACAGACGACACAGCGGGAGGCAAAAACGCTTCTTGTGATTAATGGCATATTCGGATTTGCCATAGCTCTTGGAGGAATTTTTCTTCAAGTATTTTTGTTTGGTTTGGGGGGATTTTATGCGGTAGTGGAATATAATCTTGTAACTGCCTGCGCGCTGGTACTTTTCTATATAATATCGGGATTGCTGCTTACCAAGATGAGCACTCGGGCGCTGCTCTTAATGGGAATTGCAAGTCATGCGCTGCTTTTCCTCTCATTGTTTTTATTTCGCGAGCAATCCCTTGATTTCTTGATTTTGCTCGGTTTTATCAATGGCATGGCGATGGGGATTTTTTGGGCGGCGATGAATCTTTTGCAATATATTTTTACGACGAGTGATACGAGGCATAAATTTTTTGGTAGGCAAAGTTTCTTATTCAGTATTACGGGAGGCGTAGCGCCCATCATCGGCGGTGCGATCATTTCATCCATCGGGTTGATCGCTTCAAAAGATATCGGGTATTCGTTTGTCTTTTTTCTGATCGCGCTTTTGATGGGTACGCTCTGCTACACGGCCGCTCAACTGCCGGATCACGGCACGATCCAGTTTTCTATGCGCGATGTACTGCATCATCGGCGCAGCAAACTGTGGCTCTATGTTCTTGCAATGGATTTTTGCAACGGGCTGTTTGATTTTATGTTTGCATCGTTTAGTGCGGTCATCATATTCCTGATCGTAAAAGATGAATTTCTTTTGGGAGCTATTAATGCGGCCGGATCCGTGATGGCGGCATGCGCGGGACTTGCTGCCGGCATGATACTCAAGCGAAAGAAACTCGCGTTTATTCCCGCATCATTCATTGCGGCGCTTGGCATACTTATATTTGCATTGGAACAAAACTGGTGGGGACTTGGCGCGTTGATTTTTCTCTTCAGCGCCGCTATGCCGATCCTTGGCGTTGAGTCTTCAAAGGCGTTATTTGATGTATTGGATAGGTCGGGTGATGAATGGAAGAAGAAATATCATCTTTTTCTTGAGCGTGAGAACGCGCTGGGGTTTGGCAGGGTGTCTAGTTTGCTCATTTGCTTCTTCTTGATCACCGGGCATAACGATCTTCATATTGCACGGAGCGCGTTGGCAGTGGTTGCGTGTATTCCAGTGGCGGTGGGACTCATAAGATATCGTATTTTGCATATTACTCATCAGCTTGAGGAAAGGCGCTAAATATGGTATACTATGTATATGTTGATAGATAAGCGATTATATCGTTTTGCATTGATGTCAGTTGTAGGAGCGAGTATGTTTCCGCTTATTTCTCATGCAAATTTTGCGCAGGAAATTCAGAAGATTCATGATGACAGCGAGCAGCAGCGCGAAGAGCGCAAGCAGCAATTTCGCCAAGATGTTCTTGAGAAGCGCAAAGAAATGCTCACCAAGTGGCAAGATAGGAAACAGGAAATCAAGGATAAACTTAAAGAAGGTCAGGACCGGATAAAATCCGATCTGGAGTTCCATCGCACTAAAGAAGAGGAGGTACACGCAAGTACTACGGTTGTAACGAGTACGCCTGTTTCCGAGAATGAATCAGGGAATGGATTTTTCTCTGTGATTAAGCAGAAGGCGCAGGACTTTGCGCATGCGTTTTCGCTTAAACATTTATTTGGGAATTGACTGATCTCTAGTGCCGTTTTTTACCCCATCCCAACAGAAGTATATGTGGACTAATCATGCGCATCATAAGATGCGCCATTATCGTCTTACGGAGTCGCGTATTAAGCGGATCATTCGCCATCCGACGCGAACGGAAGAAGGCGTAATTGAAAATGGAATTGCCTGCATGCAGCCCGCAGGAGGAAAGAATTATTCCGAGATCTGGGCAATGTATGTTCTTTCCGGAGACGAGACAAATCGGCAGCTGAAAGTGATTACCTGCTGGCGGTATCCGGGCAAAAGTTCTGCCCGCGATCCGATTCCGTCTGAGATATTAAGGGAGATTCAAATGCTTTTGTGAGTGCGGATATCGGATTTATTGTTCGAGCCTGTCGAGAACACACATTGAGTTATATAAAAATATATGTACCTTCTCGACAAGCTCGAAGAATATTATTTTTAAATTAGATTATGCTCATCAAACCGATTAAAACTAAAAAATTTATTCCCCCGAAGGATGATATATTTGCCGCAATCAGAAGTGCGGTTAAAAAAATTCCCGAGCGTTCGGTTCTTGCGGTTACGTCAAAGGTGGTGAGTATTCACGAGGGCAGATGCGTGCTGGCGGAGAGTGTTGCCGATAAAGACAAGCTTATTATGGCCGAAGCGGATTTTTATCTTCCGAGAGATGAAAAATCGCCGTGGGTCATGCATACGTTAACGAGTAATCTTTTTATTCCCACGGCGGGAATTGATGAATCCAATGCAAACGGCTTTTATATATTATGGCCGAAAGATCCGAAGCGCTCAGCGCGGGAATTGCATACATGGGTGCGTAAGACGTATGGTGTAAAAGATGTGGGCGTGATTATAACGGATTCGCATTCCATTCCATTGCGCCGCGGAGTGATGGGCATATCTCTTGCGCATTACGGCTTTGCGCCGTTGAATGATTATCGCGGCAAAAAGGATCTGTTTGGCCGTAATTTTCATGTATCGCAAACGAATGTTGCTGACGGGCTCGCAAGCGCTGCGGTGCTTGCGATGGGAGAGGGATCGGAACAAACGCCGTTAGCGCTTATGACGGATGTTGAGTTTGTAACATTTGAATCAAAGCCGAGCAGATCAAAAAAACAATTTTCTTCATTTGAAATACCGATAGAACAGGATATGTACGCTCCGTTTTTTGCGCGCATGAAGTGGCGGAAAGGAGGATCGGGGGAGAAAACAAAATAATTACGCAGTATAATTTTACAACTTATATATGAATATGCTTTCAAAAGAAAAATGTATTCCCTGCGAAGGGAATGTGGATCCTATGACTTCCGTCGAAGTAGACGCCCTTATGCCGGATGTGGAGGGGTGGCAGCAGGAGGATGGTAAAAAAATCTGGAAGGAGTTTGTGTTCAAAAACTTCGTGCAGGCGGTGGATTTTATTAATCGTATCGCCGATGTTGCGGAACTTGAAGATCATCATCCGGATTTGATGCTTCATGATTATAAATTTGTCCGCGTGGAGCTTATGACGCATGCGATCAAGGGACTTTCGCGCAATGATTTCATACTTGCGGCAAAAATAAATGAAATTGCTTAACGCGCAATAATTTTTTGTTTTGTGCGGATAATGCGTCCCGTATATGGGACACGTTTTTCTCTATTTAAATTATCAAGGAGTTTGGTGAATAATGCATATGTACGCCTCTTCTCTGTCATTCCCGCGAAGGCGGGAATCCAGTCTTAATAGCTAGAGGACTGGATTCCCGATCGAGTCGGGAATGACAGAGGGGAGGTATTATTCACCAAACTACAGATTTATTTGCATAATTTAAAAAATATGATATAGTAAATTACTTTTAGAGCTTGTCTACGTCTCTAAATTTGGTCTTTGTCATCGAAATAGCCATGAAGTAAATGGCACCAATCGAAAACGGAAGAAGGATGAAAAGCCATGGGACCACAGATTATCGTCGTTGATTTAGGCGGCCAGTATACGCGGCTGATTGCAAGAAAGATTCGGGAGTTGGGGGTACGTTCGGTTGTTCTCTCTGCGGAGGCGGCTGGAGAAGCGCTCGCTTCCTGCAAGCCGAAAGGCATTATTCTTTCCGGCGGATGGGCAAGTGTTCGTGATACGGATGATGCACCTGATGTTCCCGAAGCAATTCTCACTGCGGGTATTCCGGTGCTCGGCGTATGTCTTGGTATGCAATGGCTCGCTAAGAAACTGGGCGGCGTGGTGGAGTCTTGGGCCAGTCAGCGGGAATATGGCGTATATGATTTTAAATGCATGGTCGCTTCTGATCCGCTGTTTCAAGGTGTTCCCGAAAAAAGTTTAGTCCGTTTAAGCCACGGAGACAGTGTGACCGTGCTTCCTGTTGGCGCATACAGAAGCGGAATGACGAAAGACTGCGGTATTGCCTCATTTACTATTCCCGACAAGCAGATTTTTGCGGTGCAGTTTCATCCTGAATGTACCGAAACGGATCACGGATCGCAGATGCTTAAGAACTTTCTTGAGATATGCGGCGCGGTTCCGGATTGGAATCCGGAATGTCTGGTAGCGCAGATCAGATCCGAAGTGCTTGCGGCAGTACCCAAAGGGGCAAAGCTTATTCACTTATTTTCTGGTGGCGTTGACTCGACGGTGATTGCCAAACTTCTAGAGCCTGTGTTTCAAGATCGTCTCGTATGCGCGTTTATTGATACGGGCAGTTTGCGCGAAGGCGAGTTCATGGAAGTTCGGCGCAATGCGGTAGCTGCCGGCTGCTCTCTTCATTACTTTGAAGCAAAGCGGGAGTTTGTGGCGGTAATGAGCGGCCTTATTGATGGGGAGGCGAGACGTATTGCCTTCCAAGAGATGTATCGAAATAAAATGGAAGAGTTCAAGGATATTTTCAAGACTCAATACGCGACACAAGGTACGCTCGCTACCGATCTGATTGAGTCAGGACAAGAGGGTGGTGCGGCTCTCATCAAGACGCATCATAATGCAGGTGTTGATAGCATTAACCCGTTGCGCAGTCTTTTCAAAGATGAGGTGCGCGACGTGGCGCGGTTTCTCGGTCTTCCTGATTTTGTGTCAGAGCGAATGCCGTTTCCGGGTCCGGGACTTTTTGTCCGTATAGTGGGGATTCCGGCGACCGAAGAAACATTGAATATCGTGCGTTCTGCCGATGCGTGCAGCCGTGGGATTATTCGTGCAGCTGGCATAGAGCATGAAATCTCGCAGCTCGTAGTGGCCCTCGTCGGTGTGCCGACAACCGGTGTAAAAGGCGATGCCCGCAGCGTCGGGTACGCCATCGTAGTACGCGCGGTGCGTAGCGTTGATTTTATGACCGCAAGGGGATATGAACTTCCTTCGGGTGTACGGCGTTCTCTTATTACTGCGCTTACGCGCGATCCCCAGATTGTGCGCGTGTGGTTTGACGAGGGAGATAAGCCCTGCGCTACGATTGAGCTGATGTAGTAAGAGAAGTTAATAAAGCCCCGCGCAGCACTTTATGCGCTGGGCTTTTATAATTGTTAGCGAGGAGCAAAGTGCAAGCTTGCTTGCACTTTGTCCGAGCGACGTAATTTGAAACTTGTTTATATTAAGGATGCCCGAAAGCCATGGCATGTACGGACTATTGCTTTTCTATAAAAAATATTGTATAATTTTTTACGATATATATAATCGTTCGTTTCAAACTATTAGCCGTGAGGACTGATGCGTGATTGATCAGGAATTGATGCAATCTTTTTGGCGAGATGCTGTGTCGGCTGATCAGTGGGAATATGCGGCGGGAACATTGCCGGTCATTATTTCAATGAGCGAGGCAATGAAAGAGCTTGGAAGGATTATCGCATCCGTTGCAAGAGCGCCGAGTACGGTGCTTCTTCTGGGCGAATCGGGGACGGGTAAGGATTTGATCGTGCGCGCAATCCATGCGTTGAGTCCGAGAGCCGGTAAAAATTACGTGGCGCTGAATTGCGCGGCGGTGACGGAAACGCTTTTTGAAAGCGAACTATTCGGTCATGAGCGCGGAGCATTCACCGGCGCCATTGAGCAAAAAAAGGGAGTGTGGGAGTCGGCAAACGGCGGTACGCTTTTTCTTGACGAGATAGCGGAGATGCCCCTTACCATGCAGGCCAAAGTGCTTCGTGTGCTTGAAAATGGAACTATTCGTCGCGTGGGGGGCGCGAAAGAGCTTGCCGTAGATGTGAGGATTGTGGCGGCAACTAACCGAGATCTTGGTGAAATGGTAGCCATGGGTTATTTTCGTAAAGATCTCTATTATCGAATCAATGTGGTTTCTCTCACTGTTCTGCCGCTTCGGGAGCGCAAAGAGGATATCCCGTTGCTGTTTGCTTATTTCCTCTCCAGCCTTGCGAAGAAATTGGGCAGAAATATTCCCAAGATCGGCCCGGGCATTCTTGAAGAATTGGTGCTTCATGATTGGCCGGGCAATATTCGCGAGTTGCAGAATGTGGTAGAGCGCGCCCTTGCGATCACGTGGGGCAGTAACGAGCTTGAGATGAAACATTTTGGCGTACCTTCCGATCGCTCTGTTTCGAGAACTCTTCACGAAATAGTACAAAGGTATGAGGCGGATGTGATCAGGCGCATGCTTTTGGAGTTAAATGGGAATCGTATAGCTGCGGCACAACGCCTTGGTCTTAGCCGCAATTCGTTGTTAGAGAAAATGAAGCGCTATGGCCTAGACAAGATGTTTCCTCCTTTTAATGCCAGAAAAAGATAATTACGCAATAAGTCTAAGGATGCGCGCTGTCCGCAGGATGGCTGTCGTGCAGGCGTCCCGTGAAGGAAACCATCGTTGCGGTGCGTATTATTTCAGCACTTTCTTTTTAAGGAGGTGCTGATTTTATAATTCCTAGTGAGTCCTATAATGAAAATTTATTTTCATTATAGGCGAGAGACGGAATTTCAAACTTGTTTATAATTCCTAGTGAGGAGCAAAGTGAAAGCTCGCTTTTCACTTTGCTCCGAACGACGTAATTTCAAGCGATTCACGTTTTCGTGATATCGCTTATATTTTAAGGGCTTGCCAGACAAGTGCTGATCTGGTATTTTGATGTATACATTGATATTCTTATTTGGCTATTAATTATTTTTTTATGGCTACTAGCGTACAGCAAAAAAAATCATTGCGGCCCGCCGCCGCGCGACGTGTGGTTTTGGGATTATTTGCATTAGGACTGGTATTGGGAGCATTTGCTAATCCGTCGATTGTTGATCGGGGAGTTGATAAAGCGGGACTTCGTAAGTTTGTTCCGTTTCATTTGGCACAGACAAAATTTAATTTTCCGTTTCACTTGGGTCTTGATATCCAAGGAGGAACTCACTTGGTGTATCGTGCGGACATGAGCGCAATTCCTGCAGGCCAGCAGTCCGACTCTATGGATTCGCTTCGCGATGTAGTAGAACGCCGCATTAACCTCTTTGGTGTGGCAGAGCCGCTTGTTCAGGTGGAAAAATCTGCAGGCCAATGGCAGCTCGTAGTGGAACTCGCGGGTATTCGCGATATTAATACCGCGATTCGTCTGATTGGGGAAACACCGGCTTTGGATTTCCGCGAAGCACGCCAGGCAGCAGAGCGTGATGCCATTTTGGCTGCGCAGAAAAATAAACAGCGGACGGGTGAAGATCCGTATTTTGTTCCGACCCAGCTTACGGGACGCTATGTAAAAGGAGCATCGTTGAGCTTTAACTCCACATCGGCAGAGCCCCAGATTGATCTTGAACTTACTTCTGAAGGAGCAACGCTTTTCGGTCAAATTACGAAACGCAATGTAGGCAAACAGCTTGCCATCTATCTTGATGGCGCACCGATTTCAGCTCCCGTGGTGCGGGAGGAAATTACCGGAGGCAAGGCGACGATCAGCGGCAATTTTACTCCGGAAGCTGCAAAAGAATTGGTGGGAAGATTGAATGCAGGCGCGTTGCCCGTACCCATTACGTTGATTGCCCAGCAGTCAGTGGGCGCATCGCTTGGACAGGAATCTCTTGACCGAAGCTTATTTGCAGGTCTCATCGGTTTCTTGGCAGTAGTAGTCTTTATGATCATCTGGTATCGCGTACCGGGCGTGATGGCGGTTTTAGCCCTTCTTCTTTATATCGCGATCAGCTTGGCCGTATTTAAACTTGTTCCCGTGACGCTTACAGTGGCAGGAATTGCGGGTGTCATCCTTTCTATTGGTATGGCGGTGGATGCAAATATTCTTATATTCGAGCGCATGAAAGAAGAGCTGCACCGCGGAAAGCAGTTTGAAGAAGGAGTGCGCGAGGGATTTGCCCGCGCATGGACATCGATCCGTGATTCCAACGTATCAAGCTTGATCACGGCAGCGATTCTCTATTGGTTTGGATCAAGCATGGTGCGAGGTTTTGCCCTTACTCTTGGTATCGGTATTTTAATATCCATGTTTTCAGCAATTACGGTAACACGCAGCTTGCTTATTGCAGTGATGACGAAAAAAATGGAGAAGCGGCGATCTTTATTCATGAGCGGTTGGAGTAAATAAAGAATTATATATGAATATCATTGGACATAAATATGTATATCTGACGTTTTCCGGCATTTTGCTGCTTGCAAGTGTCATCGCATTGATGGTGTGGAAACTGAATGTCGGTATTGATTTTACCGGCGGGTCGGTCATGGAACTTGAGTTTACTCAAGGTACGGTGCCGACAACTGATAGCGTGAAGCAAGTATTAGCACCTTTGAATTTGGGCGACATGATAATTCAGCCGATAGGCGAAAGGGGCATGATGCTTCGATTCCGCGATGTGGATGAGGCGACTCATCAGCACATGTTGAGCGCACTGGGAGATCTTAAGGGTCCGAAAGAAACTGTTGAGCGCAGATTCGATACTATCGGACCTATCGTGGGTAAAGAATTGCGCACGCAATCTTTCATTGCTATCGGACTTACGGCGCTCGGTATTGTGCTTTATCTTGCATGGGCATTTCGCCGCGTTTCAAAACCGGTTGCGTCATGGAAGTACGGCGTGATTGCGGTGAGCGCATTTATCCATGACGTAACTATTCCGGTGGGCGTATTCGCTTTTCTCGGACATTTCTATGGGGTTTCAGTAGATGCGCTTTTCATTACTGCCCTTCTTACTGTTATGGGTTTCTCGGTGCACGATACGATCGTGATCTTTGACCGTATTCGCGAAAATCTTGCCAAGCTTAAATACCCGGAGCCGTATGAGGTGACAGTAAACCGCAGTGTAAATGAGACCATTTCACGCTCGATCAATACCTCGTTTACGGTGCTTATGGTGTTGCTTGCCATCTTCTTTTTTGGAGGTGTTACGACCAAATACTTCTCTCTTGCCTTGATCGTAGGTATTATTTTCGGTACGTATTCGTCGATTTTTGTGGCAAGCCCGTTATTGGTTATCTGGGAGAAGGCTCAACGGAAGAAAAGGTAAGTAAACGGCTGGAATCAGCTGTTTGCATGTGGACAACGATTTGACAAAAAATTCAAGTTATATTACTCTGAATATATACAATTTTTACCAATCATCTAATTTAATTCATGTCCCAATCTATTCTTCCCATAGCGCCTCAAGAGGCAACAAAAGTAATTCTTAAGAACCTCCCAAGCCGACGCATGCGAGATGTTATTGAGAAGCGTTTTGGTTTGCGCGGGGGAAGCGCTCATACGCTTCAGGCTATCGGAAAAGAATATAAGATCACACGCGAGCGCGTGCGTCAGATCGAATATGATGCTCTCAAGCAGCTTCGCAAAGAAGAGCATTTGCAAGACATAGCTCCGGTCTTCCAGGCCGTGAAGGCTCATATGGTATCTCACGGAGGCGTGATGGCAGAACATCAGCTTATGGCTGATCTTTGTGAGAATCGTTATCATTCTCATGTAGCTCTCTTGCTCGATATCGGTCCTGAATTTCACCGTATGCCGGAAGGGGACAATTTTCATCAGCGATGGGCAGTGAATAAAGAAATGGCCGCATCAGCGGAAAAAGTGCTTGGAACAGTTACCAAAGACTTGGAAAATGAAAAGCGCACGGTATCAGCAGACGAATTGCACTCAATGGTGGTGCGCGCAGCCAAAGATGTTCACGGAACAGCGCCGGAAGATCATGTAGTCAAAACGCTTCTTGCAAGCTCAAAGGCGATCCGCAAGAATCCGTATGGCGAATTCGGACTTACCTGGTGGCCGTCGATCAGCCCTTCAGGAGTAAAAGACAAGGCGTATGTGGCAATTGCAAAAGCTGCAAAGCCCCTTCACTTCCGCGAAGTTGCCGATGTTATCAACAAAGCCGGCTGGTCAAAGAAAAAAGCTCATCCCCAGACTGTTCACAACGAACTCATCAAGGATAAGCGCTTTGTACTCGTAGGCCGCGGTCTCTATGCGCTCAAAGAATGGGGCTATGAGCCGGGAGCGGTACGCGATGTTATCGTCTCGGTGCTCCGCGAAGCTCGCAAGGCTCTTACCAAAGACGAGATCGTAACGCTTGCTACCAAGAAACGACTGGTAAAAGTTCCAACTATTCTCTTGAATCTCCAGAACAAAAAACTCTTCAAGCGCCTCGGTGACGGCACCTATACGCTTGCATAATATAAAAACATCCTGCTATTACAGCAGGATGTTTTTTGTTACGATTTTTTGTTTTTCCTATGGTGTCATTCCCGCGAAGGCGGGGATCCAGTCTTTGTTAAAGTGAATATCACAACTCAACGTAGGTTCCTTCCATGGATGTATGATACTGGATTCCCGCCTTCGCGGGAATGACAAAGAGGGGTGGTATGATGGGGTTATATTTTCCCCCCTCGTATTGTCTTGTCCGAGTTTTTTCAGTAAAATAACTATATGGGACTTAATCCGATTTTAGATATCTTCAACGGAGTGCAGACATTTCTCTCGTATGCGGGATATGTGGCTCCTTTTATTCTGCTTTTGATACTTCTGGTCGTAGTGCCGCAACTTTGGCTTGCCTATGTGCGGGCATATTACTTCAAAAGCCAGAAGTATATCTTGCTTGAACTGCGCCCTCCGCGTGAAGTGCGCAAAACCCCTAAAGCAATGGAGCAGGTATTTACGGCGATTTACGCGCTAAAAAGCGGCCCGACGCTTGCCGTATTGGGGGCACGATTGAATGAAAAATGGTGGAACGGAGAAATAATGCTTCACTACGGCGCGGAAATTGTGAGCTTTGGCGGAGAAACTCACTTTTATATGTGGATTCCGGAAAAGCACCGCAATATCATTGAGGCCGCACTTTACTCGCACTATCCCGATTTGGATATTAAAGAAGCGGAGGATTATATAGACCGAGTGCCAAAAACATTCGCAGATTTGAAGCAGAAAGGATATGAAGTATTTGGTACGGAGTTTTATCTTGGAGCAAGCAGAAAAATTTCAGATGCGCCATCCGAGTATGATGTAATTCCGATCCGCACTTTTTTTGACTTTGAGGCCGTGGCTGAAGAAAAAGAGCTTGATCCGATATCAGGCGTGATGGAGGTGATGGGTAAGATTCGCCCGCAGGATACGTTGTGGCTGCAGATCCTTTTTGAGCCGCTTGATCCAGACGAAAAAGAGCCGGAAGCACTTTTAAAAGAAGGAACGGCTAAGCTAGGAGAGCTAAAGGCAAGGGCACGTTCGGTTAAAAATCCAGTAACTCTGGAGGTACATATGGTAATGCCAAGTCCCGGAGAGACCGAGCTTATGCGCGCGATCGAGCGCAAACTCTCTAAACCTATATTTAAAACAGTCTTGAGGGCGGTATATATCGGTCCCAAAGAAGGATTTAGCGCTAACTTCGGACAGCGAGGCTTACTGTCTGCGCTGAATCAATACAGCTCGGAAGCCTATAATACCTTCAAGAATAATCCTATGGCATGGACGCGTGCGAATATGTGGTATTCGCCTTATATTTTTCCGGTAAAGCGGGGACTTGCTCGCAAGGAGCGCATTATGAAGTACTATCGCACGCGTAAGATTTATAATGAAAGCACTATGGCGAAATTGCTTCAGTTTCAAATCACCAACTACGGGTCTTCAGGAAAGACGAGCCATCTTAACGCGGAAGAGCTTGGTACGTTGTTCCATCTTCCGACCGTACTCGTGCTTACGGCCCCGACATTCCAGACAGAAGGTGCCCGCAAAGTCGGTCCTCCTGCAGGTCTTCCTATTTACGGCGAGAAAGAACACAACTTACCGGGGATAGATTAGTTCTTTGTTTTCTATGATCAAAGACGGGAAACTTCATCTTGCGAAATATGCCCCGCCGCCAGTCGGTTTGCCTGTGTATCAGCAGGTTGATCCGCGTGATGTTTCTTTTATCGGGCGTACGAACTACGAGGCTCCGGGAGAGTCGAATCAGTTTATATTTGGCATCAAGCGCAAAGACCGCAAACGCCATCTCTATATCGTAGGAAAGACAGGAGTGGGGAAATCAAAGATGGTGGAGCTTTTGATGCGCCAGGACGTCACGTACGGACATGGATTTTGTTTGATTGATCCTCAAGGAAAGCTGGTGCAATCCATGCTTGATTTTATTCCGGAGGAGCGAATGCGCGATGTAATAGTACTTGATCCCACGGACGGCGATTTTCCCGTGTCATTTAATCCATTTGCGAACGTACCGGCAGATGTGCGCCATCATGTGGTACAGGGAATGGTGGAAGCAATGGCGCAGCAATTCGGCGCTTCGTGGTCGCATCGCATTGAACATGTACTGCGTTTAACATTGCTTGCCCTTCTTGATTATCCGGAGGCAACCTTGCATGGTGTTATTTCTCTTCTTACCGATGCACCTTTTCGCAGTCGCATCATCGCGCATATCTCCGATGATATGGTAAAGCGATTTTTTGAAGCGGAGTTTGATGATTGGGCATTGAAGTTTGAGGCAGATGCCATTATGCCTATCGTAAATCATCTTTCTAAATTTCTTGCAATTCCGTCGATTCGGAGTATATTCGTCCAAAAGGAGAATAAGATCGATCTGGATGACATTATTGCACATAAAAAGATTTTGCTTGTGAGTCTCGCGAAAGGAAAGATAGGGGATCAGAACGGCAATTTCTTAGGCGCGCTTGTGATGAATAAATTGCGCCAGGCGGGCATGGCTCGCCGTGACCTTCCTGATGAATCGCGCAAAGATTTCAATGTATATCTTTATGAATTCCACTCGCTGATGTTCGGATCGTTCATGAATCTTTTCTCCGAGGCGCGCGGGTATGGATTTTGCATTACGGCAGCGCATCAGTATGTCGCACAGTTGGATCCTGGCGCATTTTCAAATGTATTGGGAAATGCAGGCACTATAATTGTCTTTCGGGTCGGGGGCGAGGATGCGGAAAAATTGGAGCCGGAAATGAATCCAGTGTTCAAGGCAAAGGATATGATCAATTTGGCTACGAGGGAGTTTTACATCAAGCAGATAATTGACGGCGAGGCGTATGATCCGTTTTCCGCAGAAACTCTCAATGTGCTTCCGCCGCCGTATGCGTCGAGGAGAACTAATATAATTGAAATGTCGCGCAGCGCTTATGCAATGCCTTTGGGTAAGGTAAGAGAGCTTTATTATGGAGCATAATGGACGAAATCATGGTATATCCTCCTTCGCCAAGGCTTCGGAGGATTATTCTCCTTCGGTGAAGGAGAATAAAAAGGTAATGGTATTCGGCGTATTCGACCGGTTGCATCCCGGTCATTGTTCGTTTTTGGAGCAGGCATCCCGCCATGGCAATGAGGTAATTGCCGTTGTTACGCGAGATGAGGTTGTGCGTGAGCTTAAGAAAAAAACGCCTACGCAGGGAGAAGATGAGCGTACGGCGATGGTTCGGGGAGTGTCTTATGTGGCGCGAGCGGTTCTGGGAGACGCGATACTCGGATCATATGATGTGCTCCGTGAGCACAAACCCGATATTATTTGTTTGGGATATGACCAGAATGGACTTGCTCAAGATTTGCGTTTTCGTATGGCGGAGGGCTTAATCCCTTCTATAGAACTTAGCATAATGGAGGCGCATAAGCCTGAATTCCTCCACACGTCGCTATTGACAAATATGTAATAAAATGTTATAGTTTATTTACTATCAACATACATACGAGGAGTATATTATGTTTAAACGCGGGGATAAAGTAAAAGTTGGTAATGATCCCGAAGCGCCGTATATCCTGCAGCAACTTTCTCTAGATGAGGTCTATGTTGTAGAGGAGGTGCAGACTGACTGGTATCCTGCAGACGAAGAAACAGGGATGCCGGAGGGGAATCATACCGTTGTCTGCCTTCAGGAGAAAGTGTCCGAGAAATGGGAGACAGTTGTGCGTGAGTTGTACACAACAAAGTGGTATGATGCTACGTGGTTCGTATCCGCGAATGTATAAACTCCGAGCCAGTGTTTTTTATGATTCAAATATAGTTATTAACGAGCTCATCCAAGTTGATGAGCTCGTGTTTTTTTGTTTTTTGACAGCTGTGATATAATAAATCTAATGAGGAATATAGTGTACTTCTCGACTTCGTCCCGCGAAGCGCGGGACTGCGCCTGCCTACCGGCAGGCAGGCTCGAAGAGTACTATCTTTTAATGGCAAATCCCCAAGATGAAGAAGTGACGTATATCGGCAAATGCAACTTCCGAGGAGGCGAGCGGGTATTTGGTATTAAAAAAAAGGACCGCAGGCAGCACATGTATGTTATCGGAAAGACGGGTGTGGGAAAAAGCGTACTCTTAAAGAACATGGCTCTGCAAGATATCCGCGCCGGACGGGGTATTGGTATTGTCGATCCGCACGGCGAGTTCGTGGAAGAAGTGCTTGAGCAGATTCCCGCCAGCCGGATCAATGATGTGGTGTATTTCAACCCAGTGGATGCGGACTATCCGATCGGATTTAACATTCTTGAGGTGCCGGATGTGAGATATAAGCATTTGGTGGTATCTGACCTCTTGGGTATTTTTACCAAAATCTGGGCAAATGTATGGTCTGCCCGCATGGAGTACATTTTGCAAAATTGCATCTTGGCTCTTATCGATACGCCGGGAACCACGCTTTTGGGAATCCCGCGTATTTTGGTAGAAAAAGAATATAGAGATAAGATCGTCGCCAATGTCCAAGACCCGGTAGTGCGGTCTTTTTGGACGCAGGAATATGAGACATGGCGCGATCAGTTCCGCAATGAAGCTATTGTGCCGATCCAAAATAAAGTCGGTCAGTTTTTGAATACCGGCTTCGTGCGCAATATTGTAGGTCAGCCCGTATCTACGATCAATATTCCCGAGATAATGAACAGCGGAAAGATTCTTTTGGTAAACGTATCAAAAGGACGCATCGGAGAAGACAATGCAGCGCTGCTCGGTGCTATGATTATTACCAAAATCCAGCTGGCGGCGATGGAACGCGTGCGTATTCCCGAAGATGAGCGTAAGGATTTCTATCTGTATGTAGATGAGTTTCAGAACTTTTCAACAGATTCATTTGCCGCTATTTTATCCGAAGCCCGCAAATATCGGCTTAATCTTTTTATTGCCCATCAGTATGTCGGGCAGCTGGTTACCGATGTTTCGACCAAAGTGCGGGACGCGGTGTTCGGCAACGTCGGCACCATGATCTGTTTTCGCGTGGGTGCGACAGACGCGGAATTTTTGGAAAAAGAATTTGAACCGGAATTCCTGCCCCAGGATCTCATCAATCTTCCGAACTATACTATTTATTTGAAGCTCATGGTGGACGGTGTTACCTCGCGTCCTTTTTCAGCAGGCACACTGGCTCCGCTCAAATATGAGATTGAGCCCGATATCCGTAATCGTATTATTGATGCATCGCGGAGACAATATTCCAATCCTCGTGAGGAGGTTGAGCGGCAAATTACCGAAGCAAGCGGCGGCGGTTTTAGCCAAACTCAAGGAGCGCCGAGAGCGATGGGAGGAGGAGGCGGATCGCAATCAAGAGGAGGGGGCGGTGGAAATTACGGATCGTCCGGAGGAGGATCTCGCGGCGGCGGAGGGGGAAACTTCCCTCCAAGCGGCGGCGGTAGTTCTTCCATGACAGCAGCTGCGGGAGCGCCTGTGCAAAGAACGGCAGGGGGTGCGGAGCTTTTTGAAGCGCAGTGTTGGAACTGCGGAAAGATGACGCAAGTGCCGTTTAAACCCGATAGCAAGCGTCCGGTGTATTGCCTAAGTTGTCTGAAACAAATTGAAGAAGGAAAGTTAATTCCGTTGCCCGATCGTATGCCGAGCGCGGCTAAAGCCCGCTACGGATCTACGCTTGGCGATCTGGGAATTGAATTTGAATCCAAGAAACCTACTGAAGCGCGTCCGGCGCAAGCTGTAGGGGAGCAAACAGAACGTCCGCAGCAGCGGACGGATGAAAGAAGTTTTCGTGATCGACCGCAGGAACCGCGCAGGCAAGATAATCGTGATCAACGATCTGATTCAGGTCCTATGCGTCCGCGTC
>Ga0209515_10003302_pt1 | contig 23417 bp, 24 predicted proteins | sample Subgroupgradi54m_FD_187454 | JGI IMG/M metagenome (GOLD analysis project Ga0209515, IMG submission 187454) | Subsurface groundwater microbial communities from S. Glens Falls, New York, USA - GMW60B uncontaminated upgradient, 5.4 m (SPAdes)... ... | reverse complement strand
GAAATTTCGACGAACTCTTTCAGCCAGGAGAGAAGGAACTTCATGGGAACTGCTGGAGAAACCGCAGGTCGTTTTCGTAGAAAAAGCGGATGTCTTCGATCCCGTATTTGAGCATCGCGATCCGCTCCACCCCCAAGCCGAAGGCAAAACCGACGGTCCCGGCAGGATAGTTCACCGCCTTGAAAACCGCCGGATGCACCATGCCGCACCCTAAGATCTCCAGCCACCCTTTTTGTCCGCAGACCCGGCATCCCTTCCCGTCGCAGAAAACGCAGGCCAGGTCCGCCTCGGCGCTCGGCTCGGTGAATGGAAAATAATGCGGGCGAAACCGCAACCGGGCGGCTGTCCCAAACATCCCCCGCGCCCAAGCGGTCAAGGTTCCTTTCAGGTCCCCAAAGGTCAAGCCCGGCCCAACCGCCAACCCCTCGACCTGATGAAACTGGAAACAGTGAGAGGCATCCACCGCGTCCCGACGGAAAACGCGGCCGGGAACGACGATCTGAAACGGCGGCCTGTGGGACTGCATGAACCGAATCTGCACGGGGCTGGTGTGCGTGCGCAAAAGAAGTGGCGATTCGTCCCCTTTGTGCAGGGCCGCCGGAGGGGTGGACTCCTTCGTTAAGTAGAAGGTGTCAAAACTTTCGCGGGAAGGGTGCCACTCCGGGATATTCAGCGCCTCGAAATTCCGGTATTCGGTCTCCACCTCCGGCCCCTCAACCGAAAAAAACCCAATGGACCGAAAAATTGAGACGATTTCGTCAATGGCCTGGGTAATCGGATGGAACCGCCCCGCCGCGGGCTGATGCCCCGGTAGCGTCACATCCTCCGCCTGAGGATGCCGCGGCGGGGCGGCCGTCAGGACTTTCCGCCGCTCTTGGAGCGCCTGCTCAAGCTGCTGCCTGACGCCGTTGAGTTTTTTGCCAAGGCGCGCCTTTTCTTCGGGCGATAACGCGTCGCTGCGGAGATAGTCAAACTGGTGGAGAATACTTTTGACGCTCCGGCGACCCAGATATGTGACGCGGATGGATTCCAGGGTGGCAAGATCACTTGCCTGGGCCAGCGCCTTAATCGCTTCACCCGAAGTAAACTCGAGCTCCCGCTCAAACTTTTGGAGATCTGCCGGCGAATCCACGTCCTACCCGTTCATCCTGACCAGAATAAGTGGCGCCGTCACTATTTCGCTGAGGACTTGGCGACCTGGACGATCTCCCGAAAGGCATTCCCATCGGTGACCGCCAAATCCGCCAGCATCTTGTGGTTCAAGCCGACATTCGCCGCCTTCAGCTGAGCCATGAACCGGCTGTAGCTCAGGCCCTCGGCATTGCAGGCCGCGCGGATCCGGGTGATCCACAACCGGCGGAATGTTCCTTTGCGCGCCTTCCGGTCCCGCGTGGCGAACGCCATGCCCCGATAGACCGTTTCTTTCGCGCGCCGATAAATCTTCGAGCGCTTGCCCCAGGCGCCTTTTGCCTGCTTGATCATCCGCTTGTGGCGGCGCTTGCTTGAAACTGCGTGCTTTACGCGTGCCATTGGAATACTCCTTCTCTAAGACCGATAGGGGATCAGGCGCTTGATTCTTTCCTCATCCGACGGGCTGATCAAGGCCAGCCGTCGAAGGTTCCTCTTGCGCTTTCTGCTTCGTCCCGTTAAAAGATGACTTCGATTCGCGTGGGCGCGCCGTATCTTCCCGCTGCCCGTGTAGCGAAACCTCTTGGCGGTCGCCCGCCGTGTCTTCATTTTAGGCATATCAATCCTCGTTTATTAAACCAGATCCCTCGCTCCGCTCGGAATGAAGTTCGGCCAACAAACTTATGTTCCATAAGTTTGAGCCTCACTTCACTTCGGGGCGACGGTCATGTAGACAAACCGCCCTTCCTGTATGGGGGCGCGTTCCACCTGCGCCGTGTCCCCCAAGTCGGCTTTCAATTTCTCCAAAAGGCGGTGGCCGAACTCTTGGTGGGCCATCTCCCGTCCCCGAAAAACCAGGGTGACCTTCACCTTATCCCCTCTCTTCAAGAACTTCAAGAGAGATCGCAGCTTTGTCTGATAATCGTGGTCGTCAATCTGCGGCCGGAATCGGAGTTCCTTCAAGTGCGATCGCTGATGGCGCTGATTCTCCCGCTCTTGCTTTTCCTGCTCGTAGCGGTACTTCGCGTAATCCAAGATCCGACAGACCGGCGGATTGGCCTGCGGGGCCACCTCCACCAGATCCAGTCCCGCCTCGACGGCTTTCTTTAATGCCTGATCAATGGACACAACCCCTTCCTGTTGTCCCTCCGCGCCGATCAGCCGGACTTCCCGAGCACGGATGTATTCGTTGATTCGCGTTCCTCCGACTCCTTTTTGGATGATGTCCTCCTTGTTCTCTCTGTCTACCTTCTCTCTCGAATCTCCCGAGCGATCTTGTCGGAAAACTCCCCAACACCCATCACCCCCGCATCACCGGAAGCCCTCGCCCGAACCGACACTTTCTGGTCCTGGGCTTCCCGCTGACCCACAATCAGCATGTAGGGAATTTTGGACAGCTGCGCGTCCCGAATCCTGGCCTGCAGCGTTTCGCGACGATCATCCACCTCCGTGCGAACATCTTTTTGCGACAGACCTTGTGCGACCTCCTTCGCATACGCCGCCTGCTTGTCCGTGATCGGAATGACCACGGCCTGCACCGGCGCCAGCCAGACGGGGAAAGCCCCGCCGTAATGCTCGATCAACGTCCCCAGAAACCGCTCCAGCGATCCGAAGATCGCCCGATGGATCATCACCGGCTGGGCCTCCTGGCCGTTCTCCTCGACGTAGCGAAGGTTGAACCGCTGGGGAAGCACGAAATCCAGCTGCGCCGTGGCGCATTGCCAGTAACGGCCGAGCGTGTCCTTCACATGCACATCAATCTTCGGCCCGTAAAAGGCGCCAGCACCGGGGCTCATGGCGTAGGGAATCTTCCGCGCGTCCAAAACCCGCTTGAGGATTTCCTCCGCCTGCTTCCACTGGCCCTCGTCGCCGAGGAATTCCGGCGGGCGTGTGCTCAACTCCACCTTGTACTCCGAGAATCCGAAATCCTTCATGGCACTCTGAATCAAATCCAGCACGCCGCTTAATTCTTCTTCCAGCTGGTTGAGCCTGCAGAAGATGTGCGCATCGTCCTGCGTGAACCCACGCACCCGCAACAAACCGTGCAGCACGCCGGATTTCTCGTTGCGGTACACCGTCCCCAGCTCGAAGAACCGCAAGGGCAACTCCCGATAACTGCGTAGCGCCGTCTGGTAAATCAGGATGTGCCCGGGGCAGTTCATCGGCTTGATGCCCCACTCCTGCTCCTCCACCTTAAAGGTATACATGTTCGGCTTGTAATGCTGGTAATGGCCGGAGCGGACCCAGATGTCGCTGCGCAGGACATGCGGCGTGATCACCGGCAGATATCCGCGCTGTGCATGCTGCCGCCGCGAATATTCTTCGATTATTTGCCGCACCATCGCCCCGCGCGGCTGATAAAAAACCAGTCCAGCCCCCGCCTCCTCGAGAATACTAAAGAGCTTGAGGCTGGTCCCAAGCTTCCGGTGATCCCGAAGCTTGGCCTCTTCCCGAACCCTTAAAAATTCGTCCAGCTCCTCTTTTTTAAAGAAGGCCGTGCCGTAAATCCGGGTCAACTGCGGGTTCTTCTCGTTCCCGCGCCAGTAAGCCCCGGCCAGCGAAAGGAGCTTCACCACCTTCACTTGTCCGGTCGAGCGCATGTGCGGCCCTTCGCACAGGTCGATGAACTCTCCATCGGTATAGATGGAAACTTTTGCATCCGGAATGTCTCGGATGATTTCCGCCTTAAACGGCTCGCCCCGCTTTTGAAAAAAGGCCGTCGCCTCCTCTTTGGTCATCCAGGTCTGCTGGAAAGGCATGTCGGCCTGGATGATTGCGGCCATCTCCGCTTCGAGGCGGGGAAGATCCTCATCGGTCAACGGCTGCTCCGGCGCGATGTCGTAGTAAAACCCCTCCTCGATCGGCGGGCCGATGGCCAGCCGGGTCTTCGGCCACAAGCGTTTGACCGCCTGCGCCAAAATGTGCGCGGCGCTATGCCGCAATGTATGCAGATCGTCGTTCATACGACCATGTCACACATATGGGTGCCCCATAGCTTCATTGCTCTCCTTTCATTAACGCTTGCTTCAGCCACGCGTTCAGAGTTCCTTCAGCAAAGTTACCTTTCTTTAATTCCTCGTACCATTCAGGGTATTCAGACTTGACAATCTGAACCCATTTCTTAGGGTTACTCAGCGTCTCGTAAATTGACTTCAGTCTCTGGGCTTCAGTTTTGCTGTCGAGAAACGCCCCCAAATCGGATTCTCGAACCCGCCATTGATTATCTATCTTGAAACCAAAAACCAACCAGTTCCCCAGACCGAAGAAGACCTATCAGCGCATCTGGGTGGATGCGCAGGTATTGGGCGACTTCGTTAAAATCGAGTATTTTTCCCATCCGAATCTCCCAGAATTTCTCTAAATTTAGGATAAAAGCCTGGGCGGTACAGGGCTCGAACCTGTGAACCTCCTCGATGTCAACGAGGCGCTCTAACCAACTGAGCTAACCGCCCCCCAAACAAAATTTTAATTTCCGCCCCGAAGTTCTGCCGGGGGCGGGACTCGAACCCGCAGGGCCTTTCGGCCGGAGGATTTTAAGTCCTCTCTGGTTGCCAGTTTCAGCACCCCGGCCTATCGACAACTTAAAATGAAATCCTCTTTGCATGAAAACTGTGCGTGACTATCGAGGACTCGCGATGTCGTTCTATCACTCCAAACATGTTTGTATTGCCATCCACGCCAATGGTTTTCATCCCCAACGGTTCCGCTCTTCGACCAGCCAACGCTGGTGGCGATACATTCCGCGGCTAATTTTGCTTTGCGCTCCAGCGCGAATGTGTTCTGGTAATAACATTCCTTCAAAATCACCTTGGCAGCTAATTTGCCGTATTTTAAAGTGTAGACAGGATTTCTCCCTTCTGCCACTACTTGAGACAGGGAGCCTCTCACGCCCCATCGGTGCTCGACCCTTTCTGCCATTCACTGCAGAAAGGGTATTGAAGCGCTTACGATGCGAACAGCCCACTGTTCTCTGTTGTTGCTTGGGTGTTTCCATCGACGGATATTCCCATCACCATCGATGACGCCTCTGAGAAAATCTCCAAGCCCGGCATCCGGAACATCTAGTTTTCCTATCGTCAGACTCTTTCTTGGCGTCAATCCTATTTGGAGAAGCTTTGTATAAAATAATTTACGCCCTATCCTCAGATCATATCCAAAGGTTCCTGAAAAACCGCGTTTCCTTCGAATGCCGCATTGAAATCCTAAGGCGCCTCGAATCTTCATCAAGAACTTCTTATCTTTGGCTGTGATAACCGCGGCTCTACCGTTATTGATCAAACAGCCGTCTGTAGCTATCAGCCCCACCAAATACCAAAACAAATTTTCCGGACACTCGAATGGTTTCGGTTTTCGCCCCATTAAACTATAACCCTATTTTTATAAAATCTTTTAAGGCGCGGGTCGGAATCGAACCGACGAATAACGGTTTTGCAGACCGTTGCCTTGCCACTTGGCTACCGCGCCAATGAGATGCTGAGATTCTCTGCGATCCGGCGTCATTTGAGAATAACTTTGAGCATTGGGACGGGAAAGGTCATTCCGTGGCGCGGGAAGAGAGGATTGCCTCGACGGTGTCCAAGATTCTGTTCGCCAGCCGGAGTTTTGGCAATGCCCGGAACGTCTTGACGCGACCCTTAGCGTCTAAAATCGCACCGTCGACGGGGTCTGTTCCGAACGGCCCGCGTCCTTTTTTCTTCGGGGAAAGCTGCGTGGCCACAATGGCGTCGAGATTTTTGGACCTCAGTTTGTTCCTGGCATTGGTCAAGAGATGTTCCGTCTCCAAGGCAAATCCGACTACCACCTGGCCTTCCTTCCGCTGGCTGGCCGCCTTGGCGACGATGTCTGGGTTTTCAACCAGCTCCAACTGCCACAAACGTAAAGACCCGGCAACGCCGGACCGCTTGATCTTCTGGGTGGCAACCCGGATCGGCCGGAAATCGGCTACCGCTGCGCTCATGATAAGCGCATCCGCGGAAGGGAAGTGGCGGACCACCGCCTGTTCCATCTGGCCGGCTGTTTCCACGCCCACCCGCTTGACTCCCTTTGGGCTTTCCAGTTCTGTGGGTCCCGTGATCAAAATCACCTCGTGTCCGCGCGCCTTGGCGACCTTGGCCAGCGCGTACCCCAAGGTTCCGGTGGAATGATTGGAGATGTACCGAACGGGATCAATCGGTTCGCGGGTCGGCCCGGCCGTGATGAGCAGGCGGCACGTCCGTCGAGCGCGGCTCATTTTTTCTCCTTCAGCTTTAACTGCTGGTGAACGGCCGCAATGATCTCTTTCCCCTCGGCAATGTGCCCCATGCCCATCTCCCGGCACGCCAGTTCTCCCTCGATCGGGCCGATGAGCTTGTATCCCAATTTTCTCAGCCGCGCCATGTTCTCTTGGGCAACCGGATGTTCGTACATCCCCTTATTCATCGCCGGCGCCAAGAGGACCGGCGCTCTCGTGGCAAACAAGATGCAGGTCAGCAGGTCGTCGCAAATTCCGTTGGCCAGTTTGCCGATGACATTCAACGTCGCCGGGCAAACAAGGACGAGGTCCGCCTTGGCCGACAGTGAAGTGTGCAGAAGGTCCCACTCCTCCGGCGCTTCAAAGACGTCCGAGTACGCCGGGTTCCCAGACAGCGTCTGGAAGGTCAAGGGGCTCACAAACTGCGCCGCTTCCTTCGTCATCACGACGTGGACGTTGAGCCCTTCCTCCTTGCGAAGGGTGCTCACGATATCGCATGCCTTGTAGCAGGCAATCGACCCTGTGACGCCGATGATGAGTTCCTTCACCCTTTGGCCTGTTTCTTCACGCGAAAGGTGATTTTCCCCGCCACAATTTCCTGCAAAGCCACAAGCGCCGGCTTGGCCTTTGATTCGGCCTCCACCAGCCTGGGGGCTCCTTCATTCAACTCCAGGGCCCGTCGAGCGGCGATCGTCACCAGCTTGTATTTGGAACTTATTCTCTCCAGCAATTTTTCAATCGGTGCAGAAGACATGGCCCACCTGTCTGTTAAAGAGACGAATGATTCACTCGGCATCTTTCCGCCTTAAGAATCGCCTGGACCGTTTCAATGGCTTCGCCCAAGCGATCGTTCACGACCGCATAATCGTAATGTTTCAGTTCCGCAAGCTCGCGCCGGGCAAGCCGCAGCCTCGCCCGAATTTGATCCGGCGTCTCCGTCCCCCGTCGTTTCAACCGCTCCCGCAAAGCGATAAACGACGGCGGCAGCAGGAAAATGGTGGTGACCGGCAACCCGCTCTCTCGAATCTGCCGGGCCCCTTGGATATCCACGCCCAGGAATACATCTCGACCTGCCTTCAGCGCCCGTTCAATCGGCCGCCGCGGCGTTCCGTACCAATGCTCCAAGATCCGGGCATATTCCAGAAACGCCTTCTGCGCGCGAACCCGCTCAAACTGCGTCCGGCTGACGAACCAATAATCCCGCCCGTTCTTTTCTCCGGGGCGGGGCGGCCGGGTGGTCATGGACACGGACCGGACCGCTTGGCGGTGCAGCTTCACAAGAGCGTTTAAGATCGTCGTCTTCCCGCTGCCCGACGGGGCGGAGAGAACAAGCAGCCGTCCGCATCTCCTCATCTTCCGCATACAGACGGCGGCCTTCTATTCAACGTTCGCCGCCTGCTCACGCAATTTCTCGACCAAGCCCTTCATCTCCACGATGCGCTGAACGATTGCGCCGTCGCGCAGCTTGCTCCCAAGCGTGTTCACCTCCCGATGCAATTCCTGGGCCAGGAAATCCATTGTCCGCCCGGGGTTCTCCGATTGACCTGCCGCTGCCCGCCGCAAAGCGACCAGATGCGAATCAATCCGATCCAGCTCTTCCCGGACATCGGTTTCCTGAACAAAAGCGGCCGCCTGCATCGCCACGGTCTTCGAGTCGGCTTCTGACGCAACCGCTTGGATGCGCCGTTGCCATCGCGCAACAAGTTCTTTCTGAACAACAGGCGCATGCCGCCGGACCTGCGCATTCAATGTTCCCATCGACCGGACAATTCCGCCCAAAAGTTTCTGCAGACGCTTCCCTTCTCGGCGGCGCATCTGCACAACATGCTCCAGGGCGGCACACACCCCCTTCTTCACGGGGATGGCCCATTCCGATGGAACAAGCTCTTCCGTGTGCGGAACAGCAACCACCTGCGGCAATCCCAAAAGCAGATCCATCGTCACGTGGCCCGGTACCTTCAACCGCCGTTGCAGGGTGCGGATCTGCGCCAGATACTGTCGGGCGACATCCGTCCGAAAAATCACCGTCGGTTTCTTCTTCGCCTTCAGGCTCAGGGAAATCTTCACTCGCCCCCGACGGATCTGCTGAGCCGTCATCGCCCGAACAGGATCTTCCAAACTCAAGAAGCCTTCCGGAAGCCGACACTCCACCTCTAAAAATCGGTGGTTCAGCGTATGGACTTCTACGACGACGCGGCCACCGGACGGCACGGGCACTTCGGCCCGGCCGAAACCGGTCATACTGGTGAGCATCTGCTCGATGGGAACGCTAACTCCATACCCGGGTCTGGAAGTGGTCCTTTGTGACCAGCTTCGTTGGATACAGATCCACAATAATTTCGTCCGGATTGAACCACAGCTTGATTTCCCGCTTAGCCTCCTCCTCGGAGGATGAGGCGTGGATCACGTTCTCAAACAGCCCGCTGGAACGAATCCGCCCGAAAGAACCTCGGATGGAGGTTGGGCTCGCCTCCTCGGGATTGGTTGATCCGGCAATTTCACGGACCTTCGCAATGGCATCTTCTCCCCAGTAGACCAAGGCCATGGTCTTGTGGCGATCGTGAAGCTCCCCTTGAAGATATTGGATCAGCTCTGCGTAGAACGGCTTGCCCTTCAGTTGGCAATAATGGGCCTCCGCCAGTTCTCGGGAAACCCGGCATACTTTGGACGCCACGATCTCAAGTTTCGTTTCGGATAGACGGGTTAAGATATTTCCCGTCAGTGATCGAACGAGTCCATCCGGTTTGATAAGAATCAGGGTTTGTTGAATCATGTAAACCTACCATTATAAGGACGATGCATCTTAAGTCAACCGGGCAAGCAGCCGGTCCAGATCTTTCAAAGAGAAATAGGCGATCCGAATCCAGCCCCTTGAGCGGCCGTGTAGAATCTGCACCTTCGTTCCGAGCGCTCGTTGAAGTTTCTGCTCTGCCGCCGCCAAGTGAGGATCGCGCGTGCCCTTGCGAGCCGATGGGAGCGCGGATCCCGCGGTCTTCACCAACTCTTCGACTCGCCGAACCGACAAGCCCTCCACAATAACCCGCTGGGCCAGGGCAATTTGATGCCGCTCCGATTCAACCGCCACCAGGGCCCGAGCATGCCCCAAGGTCAGCCGCCCACGCATTACCTCTTCCCGAACGGCAGGCGCCAGCTTGAGCAGGCGCAGGGTATTGGCGACCGTCGCCCGATCTTTTCCCATCGTTTGTGCAATGTGTTCTTGCGTTAAGGAAAATTCGCTGATTAACCGCTGGTAAGCGACCGCCTCCTCCATTGGATTCAATTCCTCCCGCTGGAGATTCTCGATCAGAGAGAGTTCCAGTGCCTGTCTATCTGCTACATCTTTAATAATGACAGGTGCTTCCGTCTCTCCAAGGAGCTTAAGGGCTCGATATCTTCTTTCGCCTGCTATGAGGTCGTAAAATGGTGTATCTAAACCATTTTGTGTAGATTTTCTAACTAAAAGTGGGTAAATCAAACCACTTTCACGTATAGAATTGGCTAATTCTTGGACTTTCGATTCGTCAATCCTTTGACGAGGCTGAAACCGATTGGGTCGAATTGCTTCCAGAGGAATCCGGGTCACCACTTCTTGAGGCTCCACCGCCGTTTTCCCCGAGAGAAGCGCTGTCTCCGGAATGAGGGCCCGGATCCCTTTGCCCAATCCCCGTGTCTCCGACATTTAGATTCTCCTTCACCTTTTCTGCCAAGGTCCGGTATGCGCGAGCTCCGGAGGAGTTGGCGTCGTACAAAGCGATCGGCAATCCGTGGCTCGGGGCCTCGCTTAAGCGCACCGAACGGGGGATGACCAAATCGTACACCTGAGAACCAAAGAACTTTCTCGCTTCTCCAATAACATCTGCTGTCAGTTTCGTCCGAAAGTCGGCCATCGTCAGCAAAACCCCTTCAACCCTCAGCCGGTGATTGAGCGCCTGCTGAACCAGTTGAATCGTCTCCAATAACTGGCTTAACCCCTCAAGGGCGTAATACTCGCACTGCAAAGGAATGAGTACGCTGTGTGCGGCTGTCAGGGCATTGATGGTCAGCAATCCGAGCGATGGCGGGCAATCAATGAGAATTTGGTCGTACGAAGCTGTCAGTGTCTGGAGGGCCTCTTTGAGCTTCTCTTCCCTTTTCGGCATGTTAACCAACTCCACTTCGGATCCTGCCAGGGCCACTTGGGAAGGGACAAGCCACAGATTGGAAACTTTTGTAGGGAGAATGACCGATTCCAGAGAAACGCCTTCCAGCAGAACATGGTAGATCGAATGCGCTAAAGTACGCTTATCGATGCCAACACCGCTGGTGGCGTTCGCTTGCGGGTCGAGGTCGATTAGAAGGGTCTTGGAACCGGAGAGGGCCAGTACCGCGCTCAGATTAACGGCTGTGGTGGTTTTTCCAACCCCGCCTTTTTGGTTGCAGACGGCGATAACTTTAGCCATGTTCCACGTGGAACATCATGCTTTCTTCAGAGTCATCCTTACCTTCGCCGGTTTCGCGCCGCGCATTCCAAAAAGGCCTTGCGTCTCCTCGGCAAGCACTCGAATGGTTACTTGACTCCGAGTTGTGCCGAGCGTTGCCAGCCCCTTGGCAATGGCCGCTTGAACGGTGCGGCCTTCTACCTCGACGGATCGAGGGGTTTGGGCTTCTCGTTTCACGACTGCTCCATTCGCTTGAAAAGAAGATATTGTGCCAATGTAAGCAGCGAATTGGTTAACCAATATAGCACAAGTCCGGAGGGAAGGCCATAAAACAGAAATCCGAACATCAACGGCATGAATTTGAAGATCTGTTGCTGCGCCTTTTGCTCATCGGTCACCGCTGCTTGCGATTGAAAAGAGTTGCTGATCCGCTGTTGAAGAAACATCGCCACGGCCATGAGAATCGGTAGAACATTGAGGCTGTTCCCAATGAGAGGGAGGGACTGTGGGAATCGGATCGCGGCATCCGGCCCGGAAAGGTCCCGCACAAAAAAGAAGTGGGCGCCTCTGAGTTCGGGAGAGCGCAGGAGGGCCTGGTAGAGCGCCAAGAAAATCGGCGTCTGGAGAAAAAGCGGGAGGCATCCAGCCAGTGGATTCACTCTGTGTTTTCGATACAGCTCCATGACCTCCTGATTCATCTTTTGCGGGTTGTTCTTGTGCTCTTCCTGAATTTTTTTCATTTGCGGCTGAATCTTTCCCATCGCTTTCATCATTCGGATACCAGACCAGGTAACCGGAAAAAAGATCAGCCAGATCCCAACGCTCAAGAAGATAATGGCCAATCCGTAGTTGTGCAGCCAACCTCCAACCCAAACCAGAAGGGTGAGGAGCAGTTTCGTGATTCCGGAGAAGAGTCCGAAGTTTACGGTATCTTCCACTCCGGCCTCTTTCAGGCGGCTCAAGATCATCGGGCCAGCATAAATCCGGAAGCGCCAGGAGCTTTGGCCTCCGGGTGCAAGATTGACCGGTGGCAGATCCAGCCAGCCTGTTGCTGTACCGCCGGTGGGATGTTCCACGTGGAACACACCGGCCGGTGATGCGGGCTGAACGATAACGACGTGCGTCTTTCCTTGACTCGTGATCCAGCTTGGTGAGTCAGAAAATGTTTTGGTCTGCCCTGGTTTTGTGTTGAGGTTGTTATTTTTCCCATCAATCCAGGCAAAGCCGTGCACGTACTGAGCATCCCGTGGATCATGCAGGGGAAATGGCTTAAAGAGGGTCAGCCGGAGTTGATACTCTTGAGATTTCTGCGCCGTGTTGGTCAGGCGAAGCTCACAATCCAACAAGAAGTGCCCCGCCTCCTTTGAAACAGTAATCGTCCTGGTTACCTGGGCCATCGCTGGGCCCGCCACCGATTGACTGACCAGCTGCTCTCCTTCCACGCGACTTCGCGTCTCCAACTGGATCGGAGCTGGTTTCAACTGTTCCACCTGGAGAAAACCTGTCGGCCCGTCGGCCAAAAGCGTTTCGCCATCAATCTGCAGTTCATGGATGCCGCCACTAGCTGATCCGACCCTGAGATGGAAAGAATTCAAGGTGAGCTCCTGGGTTGGCTCGGCTGATTGTGCCGAGAGCGCCGGGGTGGCTTTCTGAGTTGATAAGGGCAGCGCCGGGGCGGTTGTTTGACTCGGCTGAGGCGGCGGAAACAGCGCAGCCCACAAAAGCAGGATTCCAAGGGTCAGGGTGAGGGATAAAATAAGTCGCTGTTCAGGTTTCAATGTTCTTTCCTTGCATTAGTTGTTAATATGGTCGATTCTTTAAAATTATACCCTTACGGAACCGGATCCCACCCGCCGGCAGCCAGCGGCTGGCATCGCATCAATCGCCTCAGGGAAAAGCTCATTCCGCGTACAAAACCATGTTTTCTGAGAGCTTCTCTCATATAATCAGAACAGGTTGGCAGATATCGGCACGCAGGTGGAATCATCCCTGCGCTGGAGATAAAGCTGCTGGCAGTTGCCCCTTTATAGAGAAAGAAAAACCTCAGGATGAGTTCTTTTGTAAGATTATACGTTGAGTTAGATTTTTTAGATCTTGTTCGACCGCCTGGAAAGAGGGCGCCGCCGGCAGCTTCACAGCAACGGCTATGCAGTCTACGCCCTTCGGGAAAACGGCCTTGTTTCGACGGAATGCCTCCCGAACCCACCGTTTGATCCGGTTTCTCTTCGCCCCGCCTGGGGCAACCTGCCGTCGCACGGTGCATCCAAATCGGGTGTAGGCCAATCCGTTTGGGAGAATCAGCAGGTTCAACCACTGGCCGCGCAGGCTGGTCCCCTCGGTGAAGATCCGTTGAAAGGTTCCCTTCCCGGAAAGACGTTGTGCAGCGGCCTTTCTCACAGAACCAAACGATGTCGTCCCTTTTGTCGTCGGCGTCGAAGCACATTCTGGCCGCTTCCGGTCTTCATGCGGCGCCGGAATCCATGCCGACGCTTTTTCTTCAAGAGCGTGATGTTCTTTAAGGTTTTCTTCATAAGAAGGACATTGTAACAGTCGGCTCAAACTCTTGTCAAACCTATCCGCCCATGTTATGATGGCCAGTCAGCTCTCATTCATTACATCAGGAGAGGATCACCTTTAGATGGACCGCCTGGACCTCCGCTTGTGGGATCAAGCATTATCCCACATCCAACGCGAATTACCGAGCCAAGCCTACGAGACTTGGTTTCAACCAACGCGGGCTGTGGCCTCTACAGCCGACTCGCTGGTCATCGAGGTACCCAACCCCTTTTTCCGAGACTGGTTATCGAGTCATTACACCGATCTGATTGACGGCGCACTGGAGGAGATCGCCCGCCTGAAGGTGGGGGTGGAGTACGTCGTCGCTTCCCAGGAGAAACCGGTTGCAGCGGTGGCTGAGCCGGTTTTGTCTGCCGCCGCGACGGCCTCCGAATCCTCGCGGGCCGCTTCCGCCTCCCGAGCCACTCATGCGGGCGGGTCTTTTGCCGGCATCGGTGTCGATCGTACCGGCTCATCGGAGTTTCTCCTGAATCCCCGCTACACCTTCGAGCAATTCGTTGTGGGGCCATCCAACCGTTTCGCCCATGCCGCCTCCCTGGCGGTCTGCGGTTCGCCGGCGCGGGTGTATAACCCGCTCTTCATCCACGGGGGGGTGGGGTTGGGCAAGACCCACTTAATGCAGGCGGTCGGCCACCGCTATCGAGAGAGCTTCCCCCATGCCAAATGCATCTACGTCTCAAGCGAGCGGTTTACCAATCAATTGATCTCGGCGATTCAAAACCGATCCATGTCCTCCTTTCGCGACCGGTTCCGCTCGGTGGACATTCTGCTGGTTGACGACATTCATTTCATCGGCGGCAAGGAATCGACCCAGGAGGTTTTCTTCCACACCTTCAACGCGCTGTATGACGCGCACAAGCAGATTGTCATATCCAGCGACCGCCCGCCGAAAGAGCTCCGGGGTGTCGAAGAGCGCCTGGTCTCCCGCTTCGAGTGGGGCTTGGTCACCGATGTGCAGGCGCCGGATCTTGAAACTCGGGTGGCGATTCTGCGCAAAAAAGCGGAGACGCAAGGCCAGCAGGTACCGGACGATGTGACCCTCTTCATCGCCGAGAGGATCTCCTCGAACATTCGAGAGTTGGAAGGCGCGTTGAATCGGGTCATTGCTTACGCGGTCCTTACGAGCCGAGAGATCTCTCTGGGGATGGCGCAGGAGACTTTAAAGGGGATGGTTGCTGAGACTTCCAAGCGGGTGACGCTCGAGAAGATTCAACAGCTGGTGGCGCTTCGGTTTAATCTCTCTGTGTCGGAGTTGAAAGGAAAAAGGCGGACAAAAGAGGTTTCTTTTGCCAGACAGGTTGCTATGGCCTTGACCCGGGAGTTGACGGAGGCCTCTTTACCCGCTATTGGGGCGGCTTTTGGTGGAAGAGACCATGCCACTGTTATTTACGCCTGCTCAAAGATACTGGAAGCTCGAAAAGAGGGTGGTAAGACGAAATTGTTGGTTGACTCCTTGGTCGCCGAGCTTAAACAGGGACTGTGAATAAGTTGTTGATTCTTTGTCTGTTTGGGTTGTTTTGTTAGAATTGTTGATAAGGTCGCCTGGTTATCAACAGGTTGTTTTTATGTTTATTTTTATACACGGCACTGGGTTATGGGGTTATTCACAGTTTTAACAATGCTTGTTATTATTGTTGTTTTTTTATCAAACAAGGGGTAATAATCAAAAGACCATGAAGGTTCATATCTCGCGCGATGTCTTCCTAAAAGGTCTTCAAGCCATCTACCCGATCATCCCAAACAAAAGCACACTACCCATCCTTTCTCATGTTTTGCTGGATGCTCAAAAAGAGAGCCTTCACTTGGTAGGAACGGATTTGGAATTGGGGATTTCATGCTCCATTACAGCAGAAACACCAGAAGAGGGATCTGTTGCCGTTCCAGCCAAGCGCCTTATTGAGCTAATTAAAGAGCTCCCCAACACAACCCTTCAGGTTACGGCAAAGAAGAACCAGCAGGTCACCATAGAATGCGACATTGTTGGGAAGCGCGGCCTCTTTAAAATCATGGGGCTCCCCAAAGAGGAATTCCCGCGCCTTCCGCGCGTGGAAAACCAAGATGCCCTGGTTATCGACCAAGGGGTGTTGCAGGCCATGTTAAGCCTCACCGCCTTCGCCGTTTCCCACGATGAGTCCCGCTACATCTTAACCGGCATCCTGTTTATCTCTAAGGGAGGATGGCTTCGCCTTGTGGCAACTGATGGGCGTCGGTTGGCCATGGTTCAGAGGGAAGCGCGGAATCCCACCAAGACAGACCATCAGGTCATTGTTCCATTTAAAGCAATCACTGAGCTGCATCGACTCTTAGGGGAAGGACCAACGGTCAAGATTGTTATCAAGGAAAACCAAATCGCTTTTGATTTAGGGAGCACGCAACTCATCTCCCGGTTGATCGAAGGGAAATTCCCCAGCTATGAACAGGTGATCCCGCAGGAAGCGCCGCAAAAGTTGGCGGTTTCCAGGGAGGCGCTTTTGTTGGCCACAAAACGGATCAGTCTTTGGGCGACGCAGGATTCCCCTTCCATCCGGTTTGACCTGAAACCGAACCATCTGATCGTTTCCAAACAGGCCGCGGAAGTGGGAGAGGCCCACGAAGAGGTTCAAGCCAGCTACAATGGATCTGAATTTTCAATCGGGTTTAATCCGGGCTACATTGTGGATGTGCTCAAAACCCTTCCCTCCGACGATGTGGAAATGGAACTGCCCGGGCCTGACCGGCCAGGAGTAATACGGACCAAGGACCACTACCTTTACATTGTTTTGCCGATGCAGCTTGGTTCTTAAGTGTGGGCCGAACCCCTTGAGTGAGGATGCATCGCAAGCGACCCATCTCATTGTTGGGAAACATTCTCCCAAAAATTATTCAGGGGATGCAGAAAGACGCCCGCCCCTCTCTGGAGGAGGTTCAGCAGATATGGGAGGGCGTGGCGGGCTTGGAAGCGGCACAGCACAGTTGGCCGCGGCGACTGACAGGAAGAAGATTGACGGTGGAAGTGGAAAATTCCGGCTGGATGTACACCTTGAACCTAAAGAAGCAGGCGCTTCTTCAAGGACTGGTGGAACAGCTTGGAGCGGATCGGCTCGAGGGGCTCCTCTTCCGGATTGGAGAAAAAAAGGATGCCTGAAGTAATGGCGAAATCAACGAAGCAAAAGGCTGGCGCCTACGACGCAACGAACATTCAGGTACTGGAAGGAACCGAGGCGGTTCGCCGCAGGCCGGCCATGTACATCGGAGACACCAGCGCACGCGGGCTGCATCACCTGGTCTACGAGGTGGTGGACAACTCAGTGGATGAAGCCATGGCAGGGTTCTGCACCGAGATAGAAGTGACCATCCATTCGGACAACTCCGTGACGGTCAACGACAACGGCCGCGGGATCCCGGTGGACATTCACAAAACCGAGAAGAAGCCGGCGGTCGAAGTGGCGCTGACAACATTGCACGCCGGCGGCAAGTTCGACCACCGAACCTACAAGGTGTCCGGAGGCCTTCATGGCGTCGGGGTGAGCGTCGTCAACGCCTTGTCGGAATGGCTCGAGGTGGAGGTCCGGCGCGAGGGGAAGGTCCACCATCAGCGGTACGAGCGCGGCAAGACCAAGACGAAGCTGACCGTCGTCGGCAAGGCCGCCACCACCGGCACCAAGGTCACCTTCAAACCGGACCGGGAGATTTTCGGCAAGATCGATTTCTCCAATGAGACGCTGGCCAATCGCCTGCGAGAGATGGCCTTTCTCAACAAAGGGCTCAAGATTACCCTCACCGATGAGCGGAGCGACAAGACGCAGACCTTCCAGTACGAAGGAGGCCTCGTCTCCTTCGTTGATTACCTGAATAAAGGGAAAGCCCCGCTTCACAAACAGGTCATCAGCCTCTCCCGGGAAAAGGAAGGGCTTTTCGTGGAGGTTGCTCTCCAATACAACGACAGCTTCAGCGAAACGATCTTTTCTTTTGCCAACAACATCAACACCATTGAGGGAGGCACCCATTTAAGCGGGTTTAAATCGGCCCTGACCCGCGTCCTCAACAGCTACTGCAGGGCGCGGGGTCAGTTGAAAGAGGCCGATGCGCCGCTGACCGGAGAAGATGTCCGCGAGGGACTGACCGCGGTGGTCAGCGTCCGGATTCCGAATCCGCAGTTCGAGGGCCAGACCAAGACAAAACTCGGGAACTCCGAGGCGGAAGGGTTGACCGCCAGCATAGTCAACGATGCCTTGTCGGCCTTCTTCGAAGAGAATCCCTCCGTCGCCAATAAGATCGTCGAAAAAGGACTTCTGGCCAGCCGGGCGCGGGAAGCGGCCCGAAAAGCGCGGGAGTTGACCCGGCGCAAGGGACTCCTGGAGATGGACAGCCTGCCGGGCAAGTTGTCCGACTGTTCCGAGCGGGACCCGGAGCTGTGCGAGCTGTACTTGGTAGAGGGAGACTCCGCCGGCGGCTCGGCACGACAAGGACGGGACCGGCGATACCAGGCGATCCTGCCGCTTAAAGGCAAGATCATCAACGTGGAGAAGGCCCGCTTAGAGAAGGTCTTAAGCAACGACGAGGTCCGGACCGTCATTACCGCTTTGGGCACGGGGGTGGGGGAAGAGTTTTCCGCGGACAAACTCCGGTACCACAAAGTCATCTTCATGGCCGATGCCGATGTGGACGGCTCCCACATTCGGACACTGCTTTTGACCCTTTTTTACCGGCAGCTTCAGGAGTTGATCAAGCGGGGGTACGTTTACATCGCGCAGCCGCCGCTGTTTAAGGTCAAGCGGGGCAAGCGGGAAGAGTACGTCTATTCCGAGCCGGCTCTGAATGAAATGCTGTTTGATCTCGGGCTGGATGGGGTGACCCTCAAGCGGGTTGGCGAGAAAAAAGAGTACACCGCCGCCCAAGCAAAGGAACTCTTGCGTTTGCTAACAGAAACAGAGCACCTCGGGAGGTCTTTAAGAAAAAAGGGAGTGAATTTCAATAAATACCTTGACCTCAGACATTCAAAGACCAAAAAACTGCCATTTTTCATGGTAAAAGTGGAGGATAATACCCAATTTTTATATTCTGACGATGAGCTGGCCAAGCTGACTAAGCAACAACCCAATGCCGACGTGATGGAGATCTTTGAAGCCAGCGAGTTGGATGAGTTGAGCGAAAAGCTCGGCAAGCTGGGAGTGGATTTAAAAGATTTTGATCCTCCTGCCAATGAAGAGGCGGAAACCGCCTCGCGAGGAAAACGAAAGACGAAAAAGGAGAGCCAGCCAGCGCAAACGGCACGGCGAGCGGTGATGTTTAAGCTGGAAGGGGAAAAAGAAATGACTGAGACCGCATCACTGGTGGAACTGCTGCACGAAGTCAAAGCCCTTGGCCGGCGCGGTCTCTTGGTGCAGCGATACAAGGGTCTTGGAGAAATGAACCCGGCCCAATTGTGGGAAACCACCATGGACCCCGAACGCAGGACCTTGCAGCAGGTGACGCTGGCCGATGCGGTGGAAGCCGAAACGATGTTCACAAAGTTAATGGGGGATGAGGTGGAGCCCCGCCGGCAGTTTATCGAAGACCATGCGTCGGAAGTCCGGTTCTTGGACATTTAGAGGAACCCATGTACACGCGTAACGAAAAAATCATTCCGATCGCCATCGAACAGGAGATGAAGGATTCCTACATTTCCTACGCCATGTCCGTCATCGTGGGCCGCGCGTTGCCGGATGCCCGAGACGGGCTCAAGCCGGTACATCGCCGAATCCTTTATACGATGCGCGAATTGGGTCTTGAATATGGGAAGCCCTATAAGAAATCGGCCCGCATCGTCGGAGATTGCCTTGGGCGCTATCACCCGCACGGCGACACCGCGGTGTACGACGCGTTGGTCCGAATGGCGCAGGATTTCTCCGTGCGCTATCCGCTGGTGGATGGCCAAGGCAACTTCGGGTCGGTTGACGGAGACAGCCCGGCCGCCATGCGTTATACGGAGGCGCGGTTGGCGGCGATTGCCGAGACGCTGCTGGCCGACATCGACAAGGAGACAGTGGATTTCACCCCGAACTTCGACGAGTCCATGATGGAGCCGCGCGTCCTGCCGGCCGCCTTGCCGAATCTGCTGGTGAATGGTTCCAGCGGGATCGCCGTCGGCATGGCGACGAATATCCCGCCGCACAACCTGAACGAGTTGGCCGAGGGGATCATCGCCCTCATCGATAAGCCGGAGATGGATGTCAAGGAGCTGATGAAACACGTCAAGGGCCCCGATTTTCCGACGGGGGGCTTGATCACAGGCAGGCAGGGGATTACCGACGCCTACAGCACCGGCCGCGGGATCGTCAAGGTGCGGGCCAAGGCCCACATTGAGTCCGGCAAGGGAAACAAAGAGTCCATCATCGTCACCGAGATTCCGTACCAGATGAACAAGACCACCCTTTTGGAGGCAATCGCCGGGTTGGTACGGGATAAAAAGCTGGAAGGAATTTCCGACCTGCGGGACGAGTCGGACAAAGACGGCCTGCGGATCGTCGTGGATTTAAAGCGGGATGCCAACGGCCAGATTGTCCTGAACCAACTGTTCAAGCACACCCAGCTGGAGACCACCTTCGGCGTGATCCTACTGGCCCTGGTTCAAAGCCGGCCGAAAGTCTGCACCTTGAGGCAGCTGATGGAGGTGTACATCGGCCATCGGAAGGAAGTGATCGTCCGGCGGACCAAGTTCGAGCTGCGCAAGGCGCGGGAGCGGGCCCACATCCTGGAAGGGTTGAAGATCGCCCTGGCCCATCTGGATGCGATCATCAAGCTGATCCGACGATCCAAGAGCGAGGAGGAGGCGAAAGAAGGGCTGATCAAGGAGTTTGACCTGACCGCTATTCAAGCGCAGGCGATTCTGGAAATGCAGCTGCGCCGCTTGACTGCGCTGGAGCGGTCCAAGATCGAGCAGGAATATTTGGATCTGATCAAAAAGATCGCCGAGCTCGAGGCCATTCTGGCTTCCGAGCAGAAAGTGCAGGATCTTATCAAGGACGAGTTGCGGGACATCGCCAAAAAATTCGGGGATGAGCGGCGCACGCAGATTGTGGCGGAGGCAAAAGAGATGGACGTCGAGGACCTGATCGCCGACGAGGATATGGTGATCACAATCTCCCACTCCAGCTACATCAAGCGAATGCCGGTTTCCGCGTACCGAAAACAGGGGCGCGGCGGCAAGGGGGTGACTGGCGGTGAGCTGAAGGAAGAAGACTTCATGGAACACCTCTTTGTCGCCTCGACCCACGACCATCTGCTCTGCTTCACCGACAAGGGGCGTGTCTACTGGGTGAAGGTGTACGACATCCCACAGGCCAGTCGCCAGGCCAAGGGCAAGGCGATCGTGAATTTCCTGGAGCTCCAGTCCGGAGAGCAGATGGCCGCTTTCGTCCCGGTCCGGGAATTCAAGGAGGACCAGTTCCTCATCATGGTGACCGCCAATGGGCTGATCAAAAAGACGGCGCTCTCTGCCTACAGCAATCCCCGGCGCGGAGGAATTATCGGCATCGGCCTGAAGGACGGCGACCGTTTGATCCGAGTCGGATTGGGCGATGGGCACCAAGAGATCCTTCTGGCGACCGCCGAAGGCAAAGCGATCCGATTCCCCGAGGCGCAGGTGCGGGACATGGGCCGGGGCGCCGCCGGCGTGAAAGCGATCACCCTGGCCAAGAAGGACAAACTGGTCGGGATGGCCTTCTGCATCAAAGGATCCACCGTGTTGACCGTCACCGCCAACGGGTTTGGCAAGCGCACACCGGTGGACCAATACCGGGTGCAGTCGCGCGGCGGCAAAGGGATCATCAACCTCAAGGTCACCAAGAAAAATGGCGAGGCCCTCACCCTGCTGACAGTTGCCGACAAAGACGAAGTGATGCTGATCACACAACAGGGGCAGATGATCCGCTGCCCGGTCAAAGAGATCCGGACTACCGGCCGCGCCGCCCAAGGGGTCCGCCTGATGCGCGTGGGTCCAAGGGACACCCTGGCCTCTGTCGCCACCGTTGTGCCAGAGGAGGAAGCGGTGTCTGAGGGTGAAAAACCGGCTGCGTCAGCCCGCAACGGCGATGAAGGTTAGCCCAGCCAGCTTCTCATCGACCCCGTCGTCTAGCCCGGCCTAGGACATCGCCCTTTCACGGCGGTAACACGGGTTCGAATCCCGTCGGGGTCGCGTTTTCCCATTGACGCACCAATCCATTTAGTATATATTTGATATATACATAACGATGGTCGACTTACCGGACTTATCGCATACGCAGGGGTTCGACTGGGATCGCGGAAACGTCGATAAAAACTGGCGTCGGCACCACGTTGCTTTCTATGAATGCGAAGAGATATTCTTTAATGAGCCGGTTCTTTTTCCAAACCCGAAGCACTCGGCAGCAGAGGCTCGGTATTACGCTTGGGGCCGAACGGCGAGATGGCGGATGCTCACGATCTCTTTTACTGTGCGCGGGAATAAGATCCGCGTGATTTCGGCACGAGACATGAATCGGAAGGAACGGAGGGAATATGGGAAAATCGTTGAAGAAAATCCCTAGTTTTAAAACGGAAGATGAAGAGCGGCGGTTCTGGGCTACGCATGATTTGACGAATTATGTGGACATTAAGTCAGCGGTACGAGTTCGGTTCCCGAACCTTAAACCGACACTACGCACCATCTCCATTCGCCTTCCAGAACATTTGATCGGAGATCTGAGGGCGCTGGCCAATGAGCGAGACATTCCGTATCAAGCTCTCCTGAAGCAATTTCTGGCGGAACGGGTAGAACGGGAATGGCGTCAACATCGGGCCGCTTAAGATAGAGCCATTTTAGCCAAGCCAACGAAGTTCTGTCCAATGAGAGAATGCTTCCATGTGGAATGTTGTAACAGGGGCGACTGGTTACACGGGGAAGCACATCACCCAGAAACTGCTTTCCGCCGGTGAAAAAGTTAAAACTCTGACGGGCCATCCTCATCGGCCCAATCCGTTTGGGGATCGCATACAGGTTCTGCCGTTCAATTTTGATAACCCACCTGCTCTTACGGAAAATCTTCGAGGGGTAGGGACAATCTTCAATACTTATTGGGTTCGTTTTTCCTACGGAAGAACGACGTTCGATTCCGCTATCGAGAACACAAGGATCTTAATCCGTTCGGCTCGAACAGCGGGGGTGCAGAGGTTTATTCATGTCAGCATCGCCAATCCATCCGAGAATTCCCCACTGCCTTACTACCGCGGGAAAGCGGTCCTTGAGAGAGATCTGCGCGAGTCCGGTCTATCCTACGCCATCGTTCGACCAACCGTCATTTTTGGGACAGAGGACATCTTGATCAACAACATTGCTTGGTGCCTGAGAAGATTCCCGGTTTTTGCCCTGCCGGGTGACGGCGCGTATCGAATCCAGCCGATCTTCGTGGAGGATATGGCGCAGATAATGATTCAAGCTGCTCAAGGCCGGGAGAACCAGATCACGGACGCCGTTGGGCCAGAGACCTTTACGTTCAAGGAAATTGTCCAGCTGATCAGACGGACAATCGAGAGCCGGTCCAAAGTAATTTGCTTACCTCCTCCGACGGCTCTCCTTATGTCTAGAATCGTTGGTTTATTCGTTAAGGACATTCTTCTAACCGAAGAGGAAATCCAGGGGCTCCTGGCCAACCTCTTGGTTTCCAATCAAAGACCGACGGGGTGGACTCGTTTTAGCGATTGGCTCGAAAGGAACGCAGCCTCCCTTGGGGGAAAATATGCATCTGAGCTGGGCAAACATTACAGGGACTAGGGCTCTTATCAATGGACGGGCAGTCTTTTATTAATCGTTTCATTCGGTTTCTGGTTCGTCGGTCTCAGAAACAATATCCGTCTTGGCAGTTGCTTCTCTCGATTCTGAGTGGTGCTATGATGGAGCTGGTCTTGGTACCAGCGGTTCTTATCGTTGTAGGGAAGAAGATTGACGCCACCCTGGGGCTTGTGACCTTCCCCCTTCTTTTAGGCCACTGAGAGGTTAAGTCCTTGGGTTGGTTTTGTCGTCCCCGCCGCTTGATTTTTCGCCGCGAACTCCTCTGGGGGAAGATCCCCCAGCGAACTGTGAGGCCTCA
>Ga0209515_10003301_pt1 | contig 23417 bp, 22 predicted proteins | sample Subgroupgradi54m_FD_187454 | JGI IMG/M metagenome (GOLD analysis project Ga0209515, IMG submission 187454) | Subsurface groundwater microbial communities from S. Glens Falls, New York, USA - GMW60B uncontaminated upgradient, 5.4 m (SPAdes)... ... | reverse complement strand
TGATTTTCATTACCTGCGGACTCGGAGGAGGCACGGGATCGGGCGCTTCTCCGATCGTGGCGGATGTGGCGCGCGAATCAGGAGCGCTCACTATCGGCGTGGTGACAAGACCATTTATTTTTGAAGGTATACAGCGTGCGCGTGTGGCAGAAGTTGCATGGGAGCAGCTGCGAAACCGAGTTGATGCATTGATCACCATTCCCAACGATCGTCTTTTGAATCTTATCCAAAAAGATACGCCGCTCTTGCAGGCATTCGGCATTTGCGATGATGTGCTTCGCCAGGCCGTGCAGGGAATCTCCGATTTGATCATCACTCCGGGTATCATCAACGTAGATTTTTCCGATGTCCGAACGATTATGTCCGATACGGGTTCAGCGTTGATGGGTGTCGGGATCGGCAGCGGAGAAAATCGTGCGATGGAAGCGGCTCGTGCGGCAGTGAGCTCGCCGCTTTTGGATGTATCCATCAATGGAGCACGCGGCGTACTCTTTAACGTATCGGGCGGATCTGATCTCACGATGTGGGAAATCAATGAGGCCGCAAAAGTTATCACCGAATCAATCGATCGCGAAGCAAAAGTAATTTTTGGAGCAGTACACGATGAGTCGCTCAAAAAGGGCGAGGTAAAGATCACGGTAATAGCTACGGGTTTTAATGAGCTTCCCTCGCGTGATGAAATCTCCGGTGTCAGTGAGGAAGCGGAGGCGGTAGAGGAAAAGAAAACGTCGCTCTGGACGCCCCGCGCCACATCGGCAAACGGCATGACCCAGCTTCCGATTCGAGAAAACGGCGATGAATGGGATGCTCCGGCATTTTTGAGACGAAAGGGGAAGTAAGTAAAAAAACTACCAGCGTTGCTGGTGGTTTTTATTATGCAGGCTTTGCCCGTCCTTATCTCTCTGTGTCATTCCCGCGAAGGCGGGAATCCAGTCTTTGTTTTCGTGCGAGGGGATGGATTCCCGCATACGCTGGGAATGACATGAGGGGTGGAGAATAATTTTGTATAAATAAATACCCGCAGACGTGTGTCTGCGGGTTTTTTGTTTACGCGGGTTCCCATTGGGAGAAGAAAAGCGCGTTGAGGTTTTGATGCTCGGCATGGAGAGGGATCAGGTCTTGCGTTATGGTGCCTTGAGCTAAGAGTGAGAGCACTTGCGGGTAGATCACGTGCTCGCATCTCCGTTTGAGCTCATCTTGCAGGTTGTTGGAATCGTAAAAGATTCCGCTTTCCAGTTTGATGTGCTTGGATACAGCGATGATCGTCCCGCCGTCCACTGCAACGTCAACCACATGCACAGTGCTTGCGATATGCGACTCTCCGGCGGCGAGCGCATTTGCTACGGCGTTCATGCCAATGTACTTGGGCGTGCCTTGGTCGTTTAAGATCGTGAGGTCTGCGGGATGGATGTTGATGCCCGGGAACTCGGTGAGGAAATCCTTGGGGGTTATCTTCATAAAACCCGCATACACAAGGAAGTCTACCTTCAGGAACCTCAATTTATCAGAAAGGTCATAGAAAAATGACTTTCTGCGGGGCGGAAAATCGTCGTGTTGCTTAGCGAAAATGAACGAAAGCCTGTATTGAGTCGCGATCAATGACGCTTGAGACTCGATATTATCAGTCGCAACTGCCACAAAGTTGAGATTGTCATAGCGATAGCGCTCTTCAAGGATTTTGCGGGCATTGCTGCCGGTTCCCGACATCAGAATCGCAACTCGGGGTCTGCCTCTGCAAATGGTTCGGATTCGGTCAAAGAGGTCGTCGGGGCGGGTGATTCCGTCTGTCCCTGCCATGGCGTCTCCCTTTAAGGATTGGTTTGCTGACATAGAATACATGACTATTTTATGAGCATGATTGCTCACTTTTTGGACACGTCCTGATGCAGATTTATCATGCCCGTTTTTGTTTGTCAAAGACTTGCAGGTTATCCACAGATTTTTTTGACCGACCATTTTCCGAGGAATAAAATTATTCTACGAATACTCTGTATCTTCACGTCGTTCATCAATGAGTCCTGACTGTAACGGTCTTTCGCCAAGGAGGGTGTAGGATCTGTTTCTAGGGGTTCGAACAAAAGGAGAACGTTCTTTATATAGCCGTCTCGCAAGAGAGGGAAAGAGAACTTTCTCCTTTTGTTGTCTTTTTTTGCGAAAAGCATAGGGTATTTAGCTACAAATTACTGTTCGAGCCTGTCGAGAACCTACCTTTTTAGTCCATAAGGAAACTTCTCGACATGCTCGAAGAATACGATTTTTATATACATAATTCACCACCACTATGGCAACGCTCAAGATTAAAAAACGAAATGGCGCGATCGTCGACTTTCAGCCGGAAAAAATAACTCGGGCCATGCACTTGGCGTTTTTGGATGTGCGGTCAGCCGCAGACGAGGAGAAACTTCGCGAGATGACCGACTCCGTGGTGCGCACGATTGAGGTGAATTTCCCCGTGGCTACCCCTTCGGTGGAGGACGTACAGGATGCGGTGGAGAAAGAATTGATGAAGGCAAACTATTTTGACGTTGCCAAAGACTATATTATCTACCGCTATCAGCATGCCAAAGAGCGCGAGGAGAAAAAGCGCGAGACCATGGAGAAGCTTGAAGAAAATACTCTCATGGTGATCAAGCGCTCGGGCGCCAAAGAACGCTTTTCCCCGAGCAAGCTTCGCAGGACTCTTTCTTTTATCACGCATGGCTATGAGAAAGATATTGATGTTGAGGGCGTGATTGCTCAAGTCCGTACCGAGATATATGAAGATATGACGACTGAAGAAATCAGCCGCGCCATGATTATGGTGATGCGCTCAATGATTGAGCGCGACCCTGCGTACTCGGCGGTAGCCGCACGCCTCCTCTTGAGCCGTGTCTATAAAGAAGTCATCGGCCCTGATGTAATTGACTACTCACGCCTTGCCGAGCAGCACCGCGATGCGTTTGCCAATTCGCTTCGAAAAGCAGTTTCTATCCAGCGTCTCGACCCGCGTATGCTTGAATTTAATTTGTCCGACATCGCCTCCAAGATGATTCTTGAGCATGACAATAAGTTTATGTATCTCGGACTCCAGACGATTACCGACCGCTATCTCATGCGCGACCCGGAAACCAAGCAGCTTTTGGAAACACCCCAGATGTTTTGGATGCGCGTAGCCATGGGTACCGCGCTCAACGAGCAGGACAAAGTGCACTGGACTTCAGAGTTCTATCGCATTATGTCGGAGTTTCTCTACACGCCGTCTACTCCTACGCTTTTCCATGCAGGCACGCCAAAGCCGCAGCTTTCTTCCTGCTACCTCAACACGGTGCCGGATTCACTCGACGGCATTTTCAAATCATATGCAGACAATGCCCAGCTCTCGAAGTGGTCGGGAGGAATCGGCACTGATTGGACCAACATCCGCGGCACGGGATCTTTTATTAAAGGTACGGGTGTAGAAAGCCAGGGCGTAGTGCCGTTTTTGAAAATTGCTAACGACGTAACCGTTGCCATCAACCGCAGCGGCAGACGGCGAGGGGCGGCCTGCGTCTATCTTGAGACATGGCACTATGATATCGAAGACTTTCTTGAGCTTCGCAAAAACACCGGAGACGAGCGCCGCCGCACGCATGATATGAACACAGCCAATTGGATTCCCGATCTCTTTATGAAGCGTGTGGCAGCCGATCAGGATTGGACGCTTTTCTCATCCGAAGAAGTGCCGGATTTGCATCATATCTATGGCCGCGCATTTGAAAATCGCTATGCCTACTATGAGGCAAAAGCAGACCGCGGGGAGATCAAACTCTTCAAGCGCATGAAAGCGCGCGATCTGTGGAAGAAGATGCTCACCATGCTCTTTGAGACAGGTCATCCGTGGATTACGTTCAAAGACCCGAGCAATATCCGCTCGCCGCAGGATCATGCCGGCGTGGTGCACAACTCAAACCTCTGCACCGAGATCACGCTCAATACGTCAGAAGATGAGACTGCCGTATGCAACCTCGGCTCGCTCAACTTTGCCGCATTTATCCGCAACGGCGCTTTTGACCGCGCGCTTGTAAATCAGACCGTGAGCATTGCGATGCGCATGCTTGATAACGTCATTGATATCAACTTCTACCCGACCATGGATGCCAAGCGCTCCAACATGCGCCACCGGCCCGTCGGGCTTGGCGTGCGCGGATATCAGGACGCGCTCTATCTTTTGGATATTAAATTTGATTCCGAAGCCGCAGTCCGCTTTGCCGATGAGACGATGGAGATCGTATCGTATGCAACGCTTCTCGCGTCATCCGACCTCGCGCGCGAGCGCGGAACCTACGAGACCTACCGCGGATCCAAATGGGATCGCGGACTGCTTCCGCAAGACACGATTGATTTGCTCGAGCATGAGCGCGGACAGAAAATAGACATTCCGCGTACAGGTGCGCTGGACTGGACTCCGGTGCGCGAATCCATCAAGCGATACGGGATGCGCAATTCCAACTGTCTTGCTATCGCTCCGACCGCAACTACCGCCAACATCGTCGGCTGTGTTCCTACCATCGAGCCGATCTACAAAAACGTATACGTCAAATCAAACCAGGCAGGAGACTTTATCGTCGTAAATAACTACCTTGTTGATGAACTGAAAAAACGCCATCTCTGGAGCGACAAGATGCTTGAGCAAATCAAATTCCATGACGGAAGCATTCAGGATGTTGCCGAGATTCCGGCAGACGTGAAAGAGAAATATAAGGAGGTTTTTGAAATTGATCCCTTGTGGCTGCTTCGGGCTGCTGCAGTTCGCGGCAAGTGGATTGATCAAAGCCAGTCGCTTAATATTTACTATCGTGGCACATCGGGCAAAGACATCAGCGATATCTACATGGCCGCATGGCGCTTGGGTCTCAAGACCACCTACTACATGCGCACGCAGGCGGCGTCTCAAGTGGAAAAATCTACGTTGAGTACGTCGGAATACGGCGCCACTCATACGCGCGCTGCAACACCGGCGAAAGAAGAAAAAAAAGAAGAACCCGCAGTTCAGCAGGTGATCGTGGAGGAACTCCTTGTACTCTCGCGCGTCCCGGAAAGCGTTGAAACTATGCTTGCATCCGCCGCATTCTCCATGCCCGCAGGCGCCATGACCCCCGGCTCCACCCCCAACGTCCGCGTAAACCTCCAAGGCCAAACCGTCCCCGGCCCCCGCATCCTAAACAAAGGCCCCATCAACATCTGCAAAATCGCTGATCCGGAGTGTGAGAGTTGTTCGGCGTAAAATGTCCCCACTCTGTCATTCCCGACTTGATCGGGAATCCAGTCCTTGATGTATTAAGACTGGATTCCCGCCTTCGCGGGAATGACAAAATGTTTAGTGTCAAAATATTTATGTCTGAAATACAAAAACAGAATGATTCTCATGATTGGTTTGGGGATTGTGCCGAAAGCTATGTGGCATATCTCTTTGCAAAAGCCGGATTTGAAGTTTTTGGCGCAGGAAAATGGACAGCAGATTTAGCGGTTCATGATAGGAATAACAAATGGTTGCGGATTGAGGTAAGAAGCGCTGATAGAAATAAGAAACCTGCAAAGAAACCCGCACGTAAATTAAAAGATAGGGCAGAGTTTTTAGCTGAAGTTAGATTGATCGAGTTTGGAAGAGTGCAATTTGAGATTTCTCGACTTCGAGATGGTGAGTCATTAAAAGAAACTCGGGAAAAAATTAATTCCGAAAGAGAATTAAAGACTTACATTGAAAAGAATCGAAGTGATTAGTTTTAATTTTCCGATTATGCCAATCAAAAAAACCGACGAGCGAGTAGATATTAATAAGCGGCGCGTGATCAATGGGGAGGATGCGGATGTGATCCAGTTGTATCCCATGAAGCATGCGTTTGCGTGGGAGGCGTATAATGTGGGGAATGCGAATCATTGGCTGCCGACCGAGATCTCTATGCAAGCGGATATTGAGCAGTGGAAGTCGCATACTGTTCTCTCCGAAGAGGAGCGCAAGGCGCTTAAAACCGTGCTTGGATTTTTCACCACCGCAGATTCGATTGCGGCCAACAATCTCGTGCTTGCGGCATACAAGCACATCACCTCTCCCGAATGCCGTTTGTATTTGCTTCGCCAGGCATACGAGGAAGCGATTCATACGCATGCGTATCAGTACATCGTAGAATCTCTCGGACTTGATGAGGGAGAGATTTTCAATATGTACCGCGAAGTGTCTTCCATCTATAACAAAGACATGTTTGTGCTCGGATTTAACGAAGGTATTTTTAATCCCGACTTTAAGACTGGCACGTTTGAGGCGGATCAGAAGTTTTTGGAAAATATTGTTGTTTTCTCGCTCATCATGGAGGGCATCTTTTTCTACTCTTCGTTTGCGGTGATGTTCGGATTCCAGCGCCAGAACAAAATGGTGGGATCAGCCGAGCAGATTCAATACATCATGCGTGATGAATCCCAGCACTTAAACTTCGGCATCAATTTGGTAAACACCATCAAAGAAGAGCAGCCGGAATTGTGGACCGCGGAGTTTCAAAATCATATCATTGATCTGGTGCGCAAAGCCGTGGTACTTGAATACACCTTTGCGCAGGAAGTATTTCCGCGCGGGATATTTGGCATGAATGCGCAGGGCTTTCAGGAATATATCCAGCACGTTGCCGATCGCCGCTTGCGAAGCATCGGGCTCTCCGAGCAGTACGGCAATGCAAATCCGTTCCCGTGGATGTCGGAGGCCGTAGACCTCTCCAAAGAAAAAAACTTCTTCGAGACGCGCGTCACCGAGTATCAGACAGGGGGGACGCTGGATTGGTAGGAGGGAATATATAAAAATAAAGATATAAAAATCATCCCACCAATGACGGGATGATTTTTATATCGCTGATTTTGAGTGGTTTAATAGACCTGTTGCCTTATAATCTTTCGGCTGCAATCTTCATATTTCGTCTGTGGCTTTGTAAAAATTTTTCAACATATACGCCGTATATGCTTCATAATTTTTCCGATCGCCCTCAGCCGAAATCTGAAGATTTCGCTACGAAAATTATAAGGCAACAGGTCTAATAGCAACCTCCTGCTGTGGTGCCGTGATATACGCCGTCGCTTGTTGTTTGTCCGCAGGCAACATGCTCAAGCACAGCGCAGTTCCAGTCTTCGCAGTAGCCGAGATAATCGTTGTTAATGAATGTCGGTACTTTGGGACCCGCGGGCGTATTGCAGCTCTGTACGCTCGAGTTAAACACGGAGCGTATGCACTGTCGAATGCCCGTCGTCTGATTCATCCATGCAATGCCCAATATGGTAGCAATGATGGCGGCTCCTATGATAAGTGCGCGCTTTATCTTTGACCCTTTTTTCTTAAGGGATTTTTTGTCTCCCCACACATCAAGATTATTGCCTAATTCTTTTTCAATTACTTTGCCGTTTTCTTTTTTATATTCTTTCCATCCAAGATAGTGCTCATTTTTACGCTCTTCGGTTCCGCCCGGAACGCTTTCCCATTTGCCTGTTTCGTCGCCGGGAGGATTTTTCCTGTCAGCTTCTTTGGGGCGAGATGATCCTTGTGCTGCGATTACGCTGCAGCCTGTTATGCGTGCGAGTTCCGAGGGGAAATCGCTTGCAGCTACTCGGCATCCCGTCAGCACGATTCTACATGGTTCGCAAAATCTTATTTCCTGCTTGTCGATGGCGGACTGCAAATCGCTTAAGTCTCGGGCGTCTTCGTGGTCTTTGGATTCTTTTTTGAAATAGAGGCCGGAGTTGTTGGGACCATCCGACATGACGCCTCCGCGGTTTCCCTTTGGCCCGTAGTGCCATGCATGGGAAAAGATAAAGAGCCTTCCGATGCAGTCGGCTCCGTCTTTGCAGATTCCCGTCAGTAAGTCGAGAAGTTGGCGGCCTGTTTCCCACTGCTTAGTGTTTGAAGCAGTGACCGCATGAGCGCCCCACGCTTCAAATGCTTTGCCTTGATCGCCGGTGGCTGCCAATGCGATTTCTTTAGTTGCCATGGATGAAATAAATTAATTTATTATCTCGGGGAAAGATAATGTAAGAATACCATAGAATTTTAGGAAGGACATACTGCTTTGTGTGTAGTAATTTTTTGTAAAAAAACAGGGTGACCTTTGCGGGGTGAGGGTTCTTGACTTTGTAAAAGTTATATGATAATATGGCGCTATTGATCGGTACATTTACAATGTGGCATTTCCTCTCACCCGAGAAAGCGCAGATCGCGCTTTCCACAGGAGAACAGCATGTCTCATACAGCTCAAGTCGCCGGCGCCATCCATAGCGCGGAAGATTTTTTGGCAGCATTGAAGACCGGAGATACGTTTTACTACATGAGTTCGCGCAGTTTCCGGCCATACACCATCGAAGGCCCGTATGCGCTCCTTGGCCTCGTGAAGATGGGCAAACAGGGTTTCTTGAATGTAAAGTGTACCGCTAAAGGCAGTAGCAGTGGCCGACTTCTCAAGATCGATTATTTCTCGGTCAACGATCTGACGAATGAGCACCACGGCGTTTTCCTCAATCCGGAAGAGGCGTGGGCATACTTCAGAGAAGCCAGAGCGGCTTACGATGCGGCGCACGCGGACGAACGCAAGAAGACTCGCTAGAAATATATGGGTACGCTATTCAAAAGAAGCGTACCGAGACAAGGGCGGACACGAACGTGCCGCCCTTTTTTGTTTGTTTAAAAACAGAATGTAGGGACGCATGATTGATTTTATATATTTTTAGTTTAATATTCTTCCCATAGAACCTTTCCATATTATAGAGAAAAAAAGGAGAGCGTCATGGGAAAGAAAGCCAAGACTTTAGAGAAGAAGAAAAAAGTGCAGAAGCGCAAAAGGCGGCTGCAGACAGATTTGGCGGAGAGAGACGGAGCCAAGCTTGATGCATTGATTCGTGCAATGGGAGCAAGTTCCGAATCCGAAGCGGTGCGGCGCATGATTCGTTTTTTACATACGGTGACTGCGCTTGCTAATGGCGACCTTATCACGCTCAATGTGAAGGGCGAGAAGCTCATTGTGCCTTTCTAGCGTTACAAAAGGATGGATACGGTGACCCACAAACTTATATGCGGAAGCAAGGAGATCATTCTCGATTCCACAAAGATCATGGGAATCTTGAATGTAACGCCTGACAGTTTCAGCGACGGCAAAAAGTTTTTGTCCGTTGATGCGGCTGTTGCTCACGCTGAACAAATGGTGCTTGACGGCGCTGATATCATTGATGTCGGCGGCGAGAGTACGCGTCCGGGCGCTGAACCGGTTTGTGTTAAAGAAGAACTGCGGCGCGTGATTCCCGTGGTGGAGGAATTGGTCAAGAGAATTTCAGTTCCGATCTCGATCGATACGACCAAGCCCAAAGTTGCAAAAGAATGTTTGCGTCTAGGCGCTACGATGCTTAACGATGTAAGCGGTCTTGGCGATCTGCTCATGCACAAGGTGGCTGCCACGTATAATGTACCGGTAGTAATCATGCACATGCGGGGAACGCCTCTGACCATGCAAAGTAACCCGCAGTACACGCACGTGGTCAGCGACATCGCAGAGTATCTTTTGCTGCGCGCGGCGATTGCAAGGCAAGCGGGCATTGCGCAGGTCATCATTGATCCGGGGATTGGCTTTGGTAAAAATCTGAATGACAATCTTCAGATCATTCATAATCTTTCGCGTTTTCAGGCGTCGTATCCGATTCTCATCGGCGTGTCGCGCAAAGGGTTTATCGGTACGCTGACTGATCGTCCGGTTGAGGATCGCCTGTACGGCACGATTGCAGCAGTTACTGCATGCGTCCTTAATGGCGCGCATATCGTGCGCGTGCATGACGTCAAAGAATGCAGAGACGCTGTCCGTGTCGCTGATGCGATCAAGAACGGGAGATATGGATAGTAGGAAGAGATTTGACTGATCTTTTCAGAAGTGCCCCGCACACAAGGTTGTGCGGGGTTTTGTTTTGCCTGTTAAGATGGTGACATGACCAAGTCGGCACTATTTCGATGGCTGATGATAAGCATGATTGCGGGTATGGGGATTGAATCTTTTGTATCAATTCCGATTATTTTTGCGTGGGTGATGATGATTGCAGCGGTGATGGCGTTTGTATGGGCGTGGCGTGGGAATCAAAAAAATATTTTCATAGGAGCGCTGCTTACAATCGGCATGATCGGGGGAATCACACGGATGAATTATGCGATGCGTTTAGTCCCGAATGTAAGCGAGTTTTCGGGCAAGCGCATCACGGTATCGGGGAGTGTGCGCGAGGATCCGAAAATCACCCAAAAAAATCAGCAGCTGCTTGTGAGCATGGATGAGATAGAAAAAGATCATTTCTCATCTCCGGTCGTCTTGAGTGTTATTACCCGCAGTTATCCGCGCTACGCGAAAGGAGACGTGATTCGGGCAGAGGGTTTGTTTCAGGCAAAGCCGTATGACGGCGTTTCAAGCGGGATTTTATTTTCCAACAAAGAAGAAAAAATAGGCAGTAAGTCCGCATCATTTGCGCTGCAATGGATGGACAATGCTAAGCGCGAGTTTGATGCGCATATTGAGGCAGTACTTCCCGAGCCGCACGCGAGTTTCATGAAAGGGCTTTTGCTTGGTGAGAAGACATCCATGCCGCCGGAATTGCTGAACGAATTTAAAGAAGCGGGCGTGAGTCATATCATAGCTCTTTCGGGATATAACATTACGCTGGTGGGAACACTCCTCGTGGATATTCTGCTGATGGTTACGGTGCCGTTTTGGCTGACAGTTTGGATTGCGGGCATTTCTATTATTTTCTTTGTTCTGCTTACGGGAGTTGCATCGTCACTGGTGCGCGCGGCGATCATGGGTATTCTTGTGTTGATCGCAATGCGTGAGGGGCGGATGTATCACATGACCAATGCCCTCGTCTGCGCGGGTATGGTCATGCTCCTTTTTAATCCCTACTTACTTCGCTTTGACATCGGATTTCAGCTTTCGTTTTTGGCGACGCTTGGTTTGATTTATTTAGCAGTTCCGGTGGAGCGTTCTCTTACCCGTATTCAGTATGCGTGTAACCGTATGCGCGGCAGGAAAGAAATTACGAAAGAAGATAATAGGATAGTGCGGGGCATTAAAAAAGTAATGTCGGAAACGATTGCGGCCCAGCTTGCCGTGCTGCCTCTTTTGATGTATGTTTTCGGGGGCGTTTCTTTGATTGCGCCAGTAAGCAATTTGTTTGTATTAGCCCTAGTGCCCTCGGCGATGGCTCTTGGTTTTTTTACCGGAGTTGCGGGATTTGCATCAGCGCCGCTTAGCATGGCGCTCGGTTGGTGCGCATGGCTGATCCTGCAGTATGAACTGATAATGATTCATGCGTTCTCGCGCATGCCCCTGTCGTTTGTCTCCGTGTCATTTGCCGGTACAATTTTTGTTGGAGTTGTGTATGTGATAGCTGCTTTTTGGCAGTGGAGGCGGAGACGTAGGGCGGTTCGAGATTTTATGATAGAATGATTTCTGGGGCTTTTTGAAAACTTATAGAAAGGAGGGTATGCGTGGGAGTCCTGTGTGATGATAGACAACTACTCCGTAAGGAGTTTCTTATACGAATGGATGTATCTTTTAAAAGCGACGAGCTTTTGAGGACGGCATTCACTGACAGTTCGTGGTGCCAAGGGGGCCATAGGGACGCCGAAAGTAATCAGCGGCTCGAATTTTTTGGAGATGTCGTGATCTCGGTCATGGTATCGGAATATCTGATTCGCAGGTTTCCTTACAAAAGAGAAGGAGACCTTACCAATATCCGTTCCGCCCTCACCAGAGAAACGGCGCTCGCAGATCTTGCGGAAAAACTCGGTATGGAACCCTGTATTTACTGGCAACGGTCGGAGTCTGTTTTGGAGCGGAGGCGCGTGCTCGCCGATACACTTGAAGCTTTTATTGGCGCACTTGCCCTGGATCAAGGCTACAATGCGTGTCGGGCATTTTTACGAAGGGAGATGCTCCCTCGTTTGCAGGAGCTGCGCAATGCAGGAAGCCTTGTTTCGCCCAAAAATAGATTGCAGACGCGGGCGAACAGAAAAGATCGCGTGAACCCCAAATATCGTATTGTGGAAAGGATGAAGTCCGAGCACAACGAAGAATTTGTTGTCGAGGTGTCGATCGCGGGAACCGCGATCGCTCAAGGCAAGGGGTTTGCCAAGAAAGAGGCGGAAGAAGATGCAGCCAAAGTTGCTCTGACAACGTACCTTTTCTAAGAGCCTGTTCAATAACTCCATATTCTGCTGCGATTCCATAATTTCGGAGACGGGGCGATTTCATTGCTATGAAATACGCCTCGCGTCTTGACTGCAAACCATTCGGGATTCGTCAGTGTATACTTCGTATACGCTTCCTCATCCTTCATCATTTTCGCTCGAAATTATGGAATCTCGCTACGAAAGAGAGTTATCGAACAGGCTCTAAGATGCCGGCATAGAGATGTGTCGCATGCGGCTGGATATATTCGCATGCACCCATCAGTTGTAATCCCACTGCGTTTGGCGGTGGGATTTTTGTTGTAAAAAATATAAAATAAGTCTATGAAGCGGCAGCATTTAGGATTTCTTTTTTGTATCAGCTCTGCGTTGATGTGCGCCGTGATTTGGTACGCGGTGTATACGCTTGAAGGGGGGCGCAATCTCGCTGTCCATTTTTTTGATATCGGGCAGGGCGACGGGATTTTTATTGAGCTTCCTAATCACGTGCAGGTATTGATTGACGGCGGTCCGAATAATTCCATTCTTTCAAAGCTGGGAAGCGTGATGCCTTTTTGGGATCATACGATCGATCTTGTCATACTCACGCATCCGCACGCCGATCACGTTGACGGACTGATTGATGTGCTTAAGCGCTATGACGTTGGCATGGTGATCGAGTCAGGTGCGGCTTATGCAACGCCCGATTATGATGAATGGAATAAGCTTTTGAAAGAAAAAAATGTGCATGTGATATATGCGCGCAAAGGTCAGCATGTGCAGCTCTCGGAGAAGGCAATGATCGATATCCTCTATCCGTTTGAATACATGACAGGGAGGCGTTTTAGCAATGTCCATGATTCCATGGTGGTGTCGAAGTTGTCGTATGGATCTATGAGCGTACTTTTGATGGGAGACGCGGAGAAGCCGATTGAGCATCAGTTGGTTCATTCGGGTGCTGCACTGCATGCGGACGTTTTGAAAGCCGGACATCACGGATCAAAAACTTCCACCACACAGGAACTTCTTGACGGCGTGCATCCGAAAATGGCAGTTATTTCCGTAGGAAGAAAAAATAGATATGGCCATCCGCATCAGGAAGTGGTGGATCGGATTCTTGCTGCCGGTATTTCTTTGTTTCGCACCGATACGGACGGGGATGTGGAGGTGATGAGTGATGGGAATAGGATATGGAAATCGAACTGATGCGGAAATGGTTAATTTTCAATTTACAATTTCTAATTTTCAATCAAAACTCCAATTTTTAATTTTCAAACGAATATGGTTTCCCTCACGGGACACCTGCTGGCAGTCATCCTGTGGAGACAAACTCTTTGAAAATTGATCATTGAAAATTCAATGAAAATTGATCATTGAAAATTCTCATTAAAAGGGTAGCAGTATATCTTGCGCTGACGGGGAGCTTCTGCTACCGTAAAAAAGTATTAGATAATATATTTTTTCATGTCGCATCCAAAACACGAACGTACCTTGGTCATCATCAAGCCCGATGGTATTCAGCGCACGCTCATCGGAGAGCTGATCGGCCGCTATGAGCGTACTGGCCTGAAACTCATTGCATTGAAAATGCTCGTTCCTACCCCTGATATGGTAGAGAAGCATTACTTGGTAGATCCGGAGTGGCGTCGGATTACAGGCGAGAAGACCATTGAGTCATATCGCAAACAAGGAAAAACTCCGCCGTCCGAAGATCCGCTTGAAGTGACAGCTGTCATTCTCAAAAATCTTAAGACATATATGTCATCGGGTCCGGTGATCGCGATGGTATGGCAGGGAATGCACGCAATCGGCGTGGTACGCAAGTTGACTGGCAGTACCGAGCCGCTTTCCTCCGATGTAGGAACGATCCGCGGAGATTACACGATCGACTCGTATCAGGTATCTGATATTGACGGCCGTTCTATCCGCAACCTCATTCATGCATCAGGCAACGAACATGACGCCCAAAAAGAAATGATGCTTTGGTTCACAGAAAAAGAATTGCTGGATTATCGCTTGATTCAGGAAGAAATTCTCTATGACGTAAATGTAGACGGCACGGAGGAATAAAAATCTTTTGTACTTTGAATGATGACAGAAAAGATGATTTCGTATTTCAAAGTTTTGTAGATAACATAAAACATCCCCGCGCAAGGGATGTTTTATGTTGTTTGTTATCTGTTTGCAAGCTGCGCGATCAGTTTGTCGAGGAGTGCGAGCGTATTCTGAAGCTGGGTGATAGTATCAGATATTTGCTGGCGCACGCGGATGAGCGATGACGTATCCGGTAAGGGGGTTGGAAGCGGGGAGGGAGCGGGTGTACCGCCATTGATGGCAAAGGGCGCATCGGATTCATCCCACATAAATCCGTTCCATCGGATCGGATATATTTGCGCTATCATCGGGCAGATTGTTGTCTTGCAGTCAAACGGACGGGGTGCATCCTTCCACATGCTTATGCGGACTTTGTAGTTCGCTGACTGCGGGATGGTGCTCGGAATGATCCATGAGAACGATGTATCGGTATAAATCGACGCGCTGCCGATGTGATAGACCGCGTTGCCTGAATCCGTAAGATCGATGCTCAAATTGGTAAAGTAAGGATAAAGCGCATTGGCGGGTGCTGCAGCGCCGCGGGTAGCGGTCATGGATTTGAGAGCAGTTCCGCCTTCGGTATTTTTCGTGTAAATAGGTGCTTCCATTTTCCATGTTATCTGATGAGTCTCGCCGACATTCCATATCTCTCCTCCATTGGGAGAAACAATATGAACGTTGGCGCAAGGAAAGATGAGGTCGCGCGTTGGTATATCAAGGTTGCCGGTTTGCGGTAACCCATTTCTTGCCTGAAATTTGCGGACGGCATCTCCTGTTCGGAGGCCAAAGTATCCCGTGGTTAATCCCTCCGGATAGATAGTTGTATCCTGGGCAAGGAATGACTGAAGTATGCGCACATTGTCTCCGTTATCGCCTGATTGCAGTATCAGCGTATCGAAAGGACATACGCGAATGGGGAAATCAGGGGAGACTGATCCACTACTTCCGGGAACGGATGAGGTTACAGGAACTGACGAGACGCTGGCCGTCTGACCGAACGCTGTCATCGGCAGTACGTTCATGGAAATCCCTGCTATTGCGATAATAAGTGTAATTTTCTTCATAATTTTCCTGTTATTGCGGAGGCGCTGATACGCTTCCTCTAACGGATAATAATAAGACTATATCATAAATAGGACAGAAAGACAAGGTGTCTAGCTTAATTCGGGAAATATTATTTTTTATATTCAATGATAGGCCGAAAATATAAAACCCTCCCGAAAGGGGGAGGGTTGGTGGTTCATCGTGCGGATGAGATTACCGCTCGAGGATACTGACGGTGACAGTGTCACCGGTATCATTCACGGCGTGGATCGCACAGCGTCGAGGGTTGGGGACTTGCAGGGCAGTAGAGCGGAAATGCTGGCCAATGGTTTGCTGCATCTGCCAGAGACTGAATACTGTCTGGCGCAGGTTTGTGGCAGCGCCGGAATATCCGCAAGCGGTTAGTCCCCCGGAAGGATTTACCGGCATATTGCGGAGCTTGGGATAGGGGCGCAGTTTTGAGCCGTAGTCCATGTCTTTGAGGAACGGGAATCCTCCGTCAATGAAAGCTGCTGCTTCGCCTTTTGGGCAAAGACCAAAATCTTCATAGCCCTCAATTTCGGATACGGGACTATCATCATGAAGTTCGATGAAATCCAGTTCGTAGAATGAGCGGCTGATGCGGATCGTGGCTTGCTGGTATGCCTGCGCGATCGCGTGACACGTAAGCGCGCGGCGCATTTTCGGGTTGCCGTCGTAAGCGTATCCGGTTGAGGATACAATTATGGGATGGCGAAGTCTCCCCCTTTTTTGAATACGGCGCAGTCCCGTGTCGCTTGCAAGAATGCAGACGGCAGCGCCCTGGGACGGATCGTAACGCCGTGCATAAGGGTTTTGCGCCCCGTGGCGGAGATTTTTTACCGCTATTTTTGCCAGATGTTCTTGCGTAATTCCCGGCATTTCGTGATAGAGAGATTTTGCGGGGTCTTGGCGCGGATTACTGTTGGCGGTTGTTTTCCATCCGCAGGCAAGCACGATGTCCATTTCATTGGATTCGATTTGCTTGAATGCTTCCTGAAAACACATACCGCCGGCAGCTTCACTGTTTTGCACATGTGTGCGAGGCACAGATGAAAGCCCGATGTGCTCCATGACGCGATCGCCTGTATCGGGAACAGGGGGCACAAACGAAACAACAGTGCCGTCCATCAAAGGGACGGCGGTGTCCATATTCATATCAAGCGTTTCAAGAGCGTAGCGATAGGCTTGCTCGACGAGCAGAGTCGGATCGGGCTCTTGGATCGTGCTGATACCGCCGGATACGAGATAGACCAATTTTTTCAATGTCGTGTCCTCCGTGATGTTGGTTGTAAGGAGCTCAAAAATCTGTCCAACTACTATACGTCGTCTTTCAGAAAAAATCAAGTTATTTGACTGCCAGTAGGTGTCCCGTGAGGGACGGCGCTGACATGCGCGTTGTGAGTCATGTCATTCTTCGATATAATATAAACATTCTTATCTGATATGACAATAGTGCATAACGTAAATTTTGAAATCACACTCAAGCATGTCATTGCGAGCCCCGTTGCGGGGCGCGGCAATCTTACAATAAGAATCATTATATAAATGATCAAAAGGTAAGATTGCTTCCCTCACGGGACGCCTGCTGGCAGTCGTCGGAAGCCTCCTCGCAATGACAAAGAATTTTTAAATCGACGTTATGTAACAATACTCTTCGAGCTTGTCGAGAAGTTTCCATATATCTTTCATGAACCTCTTGCGTATCCCAAAACCCAACAAGCCCCTCCGCCAACTCCTCGTTGTCCTCCTCTTCGGTATTCTCTTCTTCTCTTTTGCATTGTTCACCGTCCCCATCCATGCCCAAACGACCGGCCTTGTCACCTGCGGCCTCCAGCATGGCACAGGAACAGAGACCGCTTTCTGCACCATCTGCGACCTCATCGTCTTGATTCAAAACATCATGAACAAGGCCATGTATATATTCGCAGCTCCCATAGCAGCCTTCATGTTAGGCTACGGAGGCTTTCTCATGGTATGGGCGGGAGTAAAGGGAGGAGATTCAGGCATGATGAAGAAGGGAAAAGATATCATGACCAATTCCATCATAGGAATAGTCATCATCTTCTCTTCCTGGCTTCTCATTGATACGCTTATGAAAGGACTGGGAGCATATCAGTATGCAACAAGCCCTAACTTCGGGCCATGGAACAAGATTGAATGCCAAGCTCCTCCTATTTCCCTTCCCAAGCACATGGGGTGCAATGGGGACACATGCGAGATGGTGGAGGGGTCGGGGAGTGCGACGTGTAGTGAGGATGCTAATTGTGGGGATCAGGCTCAACATTTGGGATGCGACAAAGATCAGCAGTGCAGCTATCTTGATGGGACAGGGACAAACAATTGTGAGGAGGGGGATGATCCGAAGTGTGTAAAAAAAGCGGAGGATATATGTAAGGGTGTAGAATGTAAAGATTCAAATATAGATACATACAAGCCTAACCTTGCGGCAGACTGTTCTATTAAGGGGGATTGGGATAAGGCAATTACTGCGGGTATTAAAAGAGCGGGGAATATTGGTGGTGGCATTGATATGGTGAAGATGGTAAAAGCGATTATGGCGACAGAGTCTCATGGTAACATCAGTCAACCATCGCCCGCAGGTGCGTGTGGATTGATGCAAACTCTGCCAGATACTGGAAGACGGTATGCGTCTCTATGCGGAGCTTCTTTCCAAGAAGCAAGTACATGTGATTTTTATAAGAAGGCTGTAAATGCAGAAGCTTCTGTTTGTATTGCGGTAAAAATAATGATCGCTGCCGGGGATGGTAATTGCGGTAAAAGTGTCCATAATATTGCTGGGGGGTACAATGGAGGACAAGGTGCGTGCAATGCTAGCGTTGATTGCGGATCGCAGGCGGGTACTGGTCAGTGCAGGGTTTCTCCTGATCAAGTAGGAGAAACGAAACGATGGGAGTGTCTATATGAAGATAGTGGTCATACAAAATGCAATGCTGACAAAACAGATGGAAACTTTATGGAGACCAGAAAATATGTTCCAAATGTATTGAACTGTTATAATAAACTTTAAATATAAATCCCCCCGAAGCCGTGGCTTTGGGGGGGGGATTTTTGATTTTATTCCTGCGAGGAGCTTTTATAGCTCGATCATTGCAGCCATGTTTTGCTATCAGGCGGTTTTATTTTAAATCGTTTTCGGAATGTTTCCTCCATTTTGGCATATACGTTAGCCAGATTGTCTAGTTTTGTAATGGCGACAACACTGTTTGGCGCTTCTTTCGGATATGGACGGACGGGATTCGTATCTTTGATAAGAAGCATTTTTGCAGTTTTGCCCCGCAGCATTTGTCTGATGACATCACGGTCATCTCCTTCATGTCTTGTAACTGGCACTCCGTCAATTTGGAGGGTATCTTTTTGATAGTCATACCATCCATGTGACGTTTGTCGGGGGCTTAGGTGTATGCGAGGTGCAATTTGTTTGTCCTCTCGCAGGGTGATGTGTAAGTTGTCTTTTTCTATAACACAACGACCTCGATAATTTTCGTCCCCGTTTCTCCAGCAGCTAATGACCCACCTATCATTCATTTGGATGATCAATGTTGATGTATCCACGATGTAGCGCTGATATATATAATGAGAGAGATTATTATATATAGCTATCGTCGGTAGGGGCAGAACTACGAGGGCAAGTATTGCAATGGCAACCATGCCCTTCCTGTGTTCTATTTTTCTCACTATGTCGAGCGATTTGTAGTGACGATAAAAGTTCACGCAGCCCATAATCATGGAATGGAAGAACTTATAAATTAGCCAGCATGCTCCTCCTATAATGGCTCCTATAACGAGAAGTATTGTCTTGACTGCGTCATCTGAGTCTAGGTCAAAACCTCCTCCTCCGCCCGAACTGCTTCCGCTGCCGCTCGACCCTTCATAGCCAGATATCCGTGGAGTGGACTGTATTTCTTCATTGTGGGTAATATCTTTTTTGCCTGCTTGGCGTCCCTTTTCGTACGCTTCAGCGCGTTCTTTTGATTTATCGCCGCCCAAAAAAGCCCCAATTGTATTGGCCACTGTATCCGATGTTCCTGTTGCAATATCTTGTTGCCCTTTGTTGTGCTCGTTCTGGTACTCTTTTCCCGAGATGTGTTTAGGCACAGTTTGTGTCCTTTTTATGTTTTGATTTTAGATGCTTTTGTAAATGTTCGTTATGATATAAATAATAGCACAAATATAGTATAAAGTCAAATAATTTCGCAACGCTCATACGTGTCATTCCCGCGAAGGCGGGAATCCAGACCCATTCGATTCAAAGAAACCTAGATTCCCGCCTTCGCGGGAATGACATCGGGGGGGGTGGCATCATTAAACTTATATTCCCAGCAACAAAAAACACCTCAAATAAAGGTATTTTTTGTTTAATTCGGGCTGCCGAGAATCGAACTCGGACTACAACCACCCCATGGTCGCGTACTACCACTATACTACAGCCCGTTATGTATTACTGTTCGAGCTTGTCGAGAACTTACCTTTATTGCTTAAGGAGACTTCTCGACAAGCTCGAAGGATATTTTTTTTAAATAAGGCTTATTTTTGTGTTTTAATCCACTCGACAACAGCTCCCGCAACCTCTTTCTCTTTTCTTCTGAAACCGTGGTTTGCGCCTTTTATAATGATGCCATGGAAGGCTTTTGTCAAAAGGGCGTGACTCTGAAATATGGCCAGATAGTTGGTGGGTTTGCGGTCGAGATGTTCGTCGTGGTTTCCGATTATTATCTGCATAGGTACTTTGATGTTTTCAAATGCAGTCCATTTTCTTTTGGTGTCATAATACGGAAATGTATCTTCGTTTTGTCCGGGATTGCACAGACTCCAAAATCTTCGTGCGGAGAAAAGTCCGTACTCAAGAGGCATGAGGGCGCGGGGATTTTTGCGCAGGCGATTTGCGATGGCGCTTGCTGCGGCAAACTTCTTTTTCCCCATTTCTTTTTGAAACGCCACGATGTCGCTGATAGCGCCTAGCAGCACCAATCCTTTTATGGATTTATCTTTTGAGGTGGCTGCGTAATAGACTGCTTTGTTTGCTCCGGTGGAGTGTCCTGCAAGAATGATATTGGTAAAGCCTTGCGCGCGCGCAAAGCGGATCATGGCGCGGATATCATGTGTGCAGTCTTCGAAGCGTTCAAATCCGGCGCCAATGATAGTATTGCTCGAGCGCGATGCTATATTGTGTCCGCGCATATTGAATTTGAAATATCCAATGCCCGCAGTTTTGCATGCGGAGGAAAGTTCATGGATCATGCGCTGTCCTGAAGAAAAACGGGAAGAAAGTCCGTGCAGCCAGATGAGGGCTAAACGCTTTGCGTCGCCCGTCCCGCTATGCGGGATGAGGGCGGTTTTGGTTTTGCGTCGCGGGAGAATGGTTATGCCTTCGAGTATGATGCCGTCACGGGTTTTGATGTTTGCGAGTAACGCGGGAATCATAGATTGGGGTAGTGTCTGCCGAGTTCGGCAATCAACCGTACGCCGACACCGGATGCGCCTTTTGAAAGGAAGTCCGAATCAATGGCGGTCATGCGCGGAGCGATGTCGAGATGCGCAAAGCGCGTATTGCCGGCAAATTGTTCCAAGAATTTTGCGCCGTGAGATGCCCCGCCGTAGCGGTCTTTGCTGCCGATGTTGGCAAGGTCGCCAAACGTACCTTTGATCTCCGGCAAAAATTCATCCCACAGGGGGAGAGGCCAGAGATAATCTCCGGAAATGTTTCCTATATCAATGAGGTGTCGCGTCAGTTTTTCGTCATTTGAAAAAATAGCCGAGCAGTGGCTTCCAAGGGCAACATGTGCAGCGCCGGTGAGCGTTGCGAGGTCAATCATGATTTCTGGTTTGTAGCGAAGTCCATAGGTGAGGGCGTCAGCCATGATGACGCGGCCTTCGGCGTCGGTATTTAATACTTCAATCGTTTTGCCGGAGAGCGACTTGAGCTGGTCTCCCGGACGATAGCTTGATCCGGAAGGCATGTTCTCAACCGCAGGGATGAGTCCTATGACATTGATGGGAAGCTTGAGACGGGCAATGGAGGCGATTCCGTGGATGACCGCAGCGCCTCCGGACATATCCATGTGCATTTCATATATATAGTTGTCCGGCTTGAGGTTGAGGCCGCCGGTATCAAAGGTAACTCCTTTGCCTACGAGCACGAGGGGTTTTTGGTTTTTGGGTCCTTTGAGATATTCGAGAATAATAAAGCGGGGCGGCGCATCGGATCCACGGCCTACGCCCAATATCGCACCCATGCCGAGACGGCGCATTTCTTTCTCATCAAAGATGGTTGCCTTGAATCCGGCTTGCTTTGCGCTAGCCATTGCTTCTTTTGCCAGAAGTGCGGGTGTCATGTCTCCGCCCGGAGTATTGGCAAGCGTGCGGCATCGGTTGGTTTCTTCGCCGATGATAATACCCTCGGTGATTCCTTGTGAGAGCGCTTTGCGGTCTTTGCTGTCTGCGGCGACGAACATAGCTTCTGTTTTAGGTTTTGCGTCTTTTGGCTTTTCTTTATATATATCGAATGCAAAATCCGCCATTAGGGCGTTTTCTGCTATGAGGCGGCCCATGTCCTTTATGTCTGTGAGAATGTCTCTTGGGATAAAGGTGGCAAAATCTTTAAAGCCTTCTTTCTTTGCGTACTGTACTAGTCGGCGAGCAATCAGAGGATTCTTGCGTTCGTTCCATTTTGTGTGGTCTCCAAGACCGAACAGGACGATCCGTTTGGGATTTTTGCTGCCAAGCCAGAGAGAGTGCACTTCTCCTTCTTCTGCTTTGAAGTTTTCAGCAGCAAATTCCTTGAGTGATGTCTGATTTTCCCTTGAAAGGAATGAAAAAAACTCCTGTTGTTCGACAGGGTTGTGGGTAGCGAGCGTCAGTAATACATTCTCCTTTTGAGCCGCTTCTTTTGTGGTAACGGCGGTGATCTTCATAGAATAGACATGATGCACGAATCACATAACACATAGCACGATGCATGGGACACGAAACAATATACACGTAACACGATACAGAATTCAGAATTGATTCATTCTACTTTTTTTGTATCGTGTTACGTGTTATGTGAGTCGTATCTTGTATCGTGTTACGTGCTTTTATGCAATCCCTTGATGCATCGGGCGCATACTTTTGTGCGTTTGCCGTCGGCAAGACGAGCCCACTGAAGATTGGGATATTTGCGAACACGGCCTGTGGGGTTATAATGACTACGGAGGAATGAGTGCACACCTTCCATCACTGAACCCTTTTTACATACAGCACAATTTTTCATATCCACATTAATGTAGCATCTTCATATGTATTTTGCAATACCGGTCATCCTAAAAGTCATCATTCTTATTTTTTCTGTGGTCATCCATGAGGTGTCTCATGGATATGCGGCCCTCGCCCTGGGAGATAAGACGGCTCAATATGCCGGGCGTCTTACGCTTAATCCAGTTAAGCATATTGATCCGGTTGGTTCTATTTTGTTACCGTTTGTAACTGCGCTTCTTGGCGGGCCGGTATTCGGATGGGCAAAGCCGGTGCCTTATAACCCGTATAATTTGAAGAATCAGAAGTGGGGGCCTGCGATCGTGGGGGCTGCGGGGCCTGCGGCAAATCTTTGTATCGCGGTGGTCTTCGGCCTCTTAATTCGATTTTCTTCTGTTTTGCCGATGCATGCCCCAGAGTTTACGGCAAACTTTATCTCTGTAATTGGGGCTATCAGTATTTTGAATCTCGTGCTTGCGATTTTTAACCTTGTGCCGATTCCGCCATTGGACGGTTCAAAAGTGCTGTTTGCGCTTCTTCCTTATAAATGGCGCTCTATCGAAGTTGCCATGGAGCGGTATGGCTACATGCTTCTTCTGGTATTTATTTTCTTTTTCGCGCAGCTTCTCACGCCGGTGATTAATTTGTTCTTCAGATTGATAGTGGGGTAGCAAGAATCCTTCCTCCGCTCTCTCTGTCATTCCCGACTTGATCAGGAATCCAGTCTTAATAGTTGGAGGACTGGATTCCCGCCTTCGCGGGAATGACACGGGGGTAAGTAGATAAAGCCTGCAAGATAAAAAACCACCCCGCTTAGCGGGGTGGG
>Ga0209515_10003300_pt1 | contig 23418 bp, 23 predicted proteins | sample Subgroupgradi54m_FD_187454 | JGI IMG/M metagenome (GOLD analysis project Ga0209515, IMG submission 187454) | Subsurface groundwater microbial communities from S. Glens Falls, New York, USA - GMW60B uncontaminated upgradient, 5.4 m (SPAdes)... ... | reverse complement strand
ACCTTCTGATGCCGGTGATGGACGGTATGACCGCGCTGAAAAAGATTCGCGAAGACACTGCTTGGGGGGCGCATGTTCCCGTTGTCATTCTGACAAACTTAAGCGCGACTAGTGAACATCTGGTGGAAGATATGGTGACGCATAAGCCAATGCATTATTTGATCAAATCGGATTGGAAACTTCATGATGTCGTCAAGAAAATTGAAGAGATATTAGAAACTCAGGGTACTTCATAAACAATATGAGAAAAAAACCAACTATCATTATAGGGTTTCTACTGTTAGTAACCATTCCAGTTTGGATATGGCTTATTGCGCCACAACTAACAAAACTGCCAGCGGATTTTTCCTACAAGGCAGATGTACTCTCTTTGGATAATTTTTATGACGCAACCAAGCAGGCCTATACTGGTCAACAACGTTCGGTAACAACCTTTTCTTATAATGTCACGGAAGTAAAAAATAATGTTGACATCGTTCAGAACATTTTTGATGTCCGTACAGTTACCGGAGAAAAAATAGTGGCCATTAAACGTCTTTACGGCATAGATCCCAAAACAGGTAAACATGTTGCAGGTTCTGGCGACCATGACAGAGAGGGCTATTTATTCGCTCCTCAAAACTTGCAAAAAGATCAGCCATTTACATATTGGCATGTCAATTACGACGGGCCTGCCAATATGAAGTTTGCAGATGAGGAAAAGTTATTTGGTCTGCCAGTCTATCGCTATGAGACACACTACGAAGACGTCAAAATTGACCAGACTGCCAATCTCGGTTTTCTTCCAGAGGTTGGTAAGACGCGTGGAGTTGAATTGGAACCCTACCTACAACTTTGGATTGAACCGGTTAGTGGCCATTTAGTTAAATATAAGGATGACACTATTGCATATTACTACGATCTCAAAACAGGTCAGAAACTTAATCCTTGGAATCATTTTACCAACACATATACGCGAGATAGTGTCCTTGCGCAGGTAGGGCTTGCTAAAGCTGAAAAATTGAAAATAACTCTGGTACAAATCATCATTCCAGCATTTTTAGCGCTCCTTGCTCTTGCGCTCATTATTTTCCTGTATCGCAAAAAGGTTGCCGTAGTTGTTCTGATACTAGGAATTGTTGGGTTAGGCGCTTTCGCATTTAGTCGTGTGTATACTCCTACTGGAGCCGAAACAATAAAAATTGGCATAGCTCGTTGGGTGGAAAACCCCCTGCATGAGCGCAATATTGAAGGCTTTAAAGATGCTCTTAAAAACGCTGGCTTTGTGGAAGGACAAAATGTTGTCTATATTATGCCACCAGCGTCAAATGTTGACGCGCAAAAGCACAAACAATTGGTGCAATCTTTGGTTGACCAAAAAGTGCAACTAATTTATTCGTTAACCACACCCGGGACACTGGTGGCCAAGGGAGTGACCTCCGAAATCCCGATCGTCTTTTCCATTTCTACTTATCCCGTTGAAACTGGTTTGATTAACTCTCTTCAGAAATCTGGCAATAATCTTGTTGGCAGTACAAACTGGGTGCCGGTGGAAGAACAGCTTTCAAATTTTCTTGAGATTGCTTCCACAATTCGTTCAATTGGTTTTGTCCATCGTAAAGATGAGCCCAATTCCACCGTACAATTTAATGACATGAAGCGTGTAGCTACAACGCACGGGATCAATGTTATTGAAATCAGTCCTTCCAGTGTTGAAGAGATTACGCCGTTTCTTGAGCAATCTCGTGCAGAAATTGATTCTCTTTACTCCGCGTGTGATACCCTGATTCAAGGACAAGGTGGCGAAGATGCGGTCATTGCTTTCGCCAAAAAGTACAAACTACCTGATTTTGCCTGCATAGAATCGGGCGTGCGTAAAGGATCACTCATTGGCACCGTAGCTGATTTTTATCAGCTCGGTAAGTTAGCAGGAGAAAAGGCAGGACTTATTTTACAGGGCGCCACACCACAGTCGCTTGAGACAAATGCCGTTGCTCGGCCATTTATGTATGTGAACGAGGCAACCGCCAAAAATCTCGGCCTGACTATACCCCAAACATTACTGATCAAAGCTAAAGAAATTATTAATTAACAATAAATAATATGGAAACATCACAAAGAAAATTCTTTACCCTCGGAGCATTGGTCGTACTGATATTCTTTATCCTATATGTAGTACTTACATTCATCACTCCGCAAACCGCCACCAGCCAAGAGCAATTTCAAATTAGTGACACCACCCTCTTTTGGATTCGTCTATCAATTGTCGTACCATATTTTTTGATGTGGTTCGCGACATTTTACAGTATGCGCGTATTGAAACTCGTCTCGGAAAAAACGGGAGAATTTGCCGCGCTTGGAAAATCATTTTCTCTTGGGTTTCTTCTCTTGCTCATTGGTACTATCGCTACGACCACTCTTGGCGCAGCGCGAAGCTTTTTAGTTTTTAGTTCACCTTCCTTTCTACCCATACTTACCATACTCATAAATTATCTATACGCATTCCTCCCGCTCGGCGCGTTTCTCGTGATGTATTACGGTCTAAAGAAATCAGAACAGCCGGACACTATTCCCGCCAAACAATCGGATGGGGCAATGATGCAGTCAATACTGACAGCGATTGTTATAGGACTGGCCTATGTTCCGCTTATTTTTTCTAACTCAAATCGGCAGATTGCTTTCAGCATTGACACTCCTGCAAGTTACTATCTTCCGGATTTTTTAATTATCATTACGCTCGTACTGCCCATCCTTGTTGGCTGGGCACTTGGTATCGTAGTTGCTCTAAAGCTTAATAGAAAGTTTTTGGCGCTCGATCTTCCGTATGCAAGAACCTTCGTCAACGGCATCTTCTTGGTTGTGTTTGCTTCAATGATTTTGCAGGCCATTCTCTCTCTAGGCACCGCACGGCTTTATGAATTCGGTTTGAGCATTATTTTGATTCTCATCTATATTCTCATTTTCTTTCAAACGGCAGGGTATGTGCTTACCGCGCGCGGTGTGGGTGTATTTGATCAGAGCCAATCAAAATAACATGAACCTATTATGTCACTCCAAAGTAAATTTTTTGTATATTTTCTAGCTATAGCGCTCACACCGATACTTATAGTCGGCGCATATAGTTTTTTTGAGACTCAAAATAAATTAACATCTGCTACGACGGAGCATCTTTCTTCCATTGCCAATCTTCAAAAGGAACGAGTAAATGATGCGCTGGAGCAGTATTTAAAAGAAATTGAACTAGTGAATGTTCAAACGGAAGGGATCACTAGTCCCGAGAGACTAACCGGCATAATTAACAACATCACAACAGAAGTACGGACAATTGGTTCCATTTCAATCGCTGACACTAACGGTACCATCATCTCATCGACGTATCCCGAGCATGTGGGAAATCCAATAAGTCTTTATTGGCGGGGAAAAGATCATCCATTTCCTGTTGTCGGATATCATATTCATGAAGTATTTAAGGATGCGTTAAATATGCTTCATATCCGAATTCATGGCCCCCGCATAATCAACGGTAAGGTAATTGGATTTTTGGAAATCGAGGAACGAATCGATGTGCTCATAGCTATTACTGAAGATTATACCGGTCTTGGAAAAGCGGGTGAGGTGGTATTAGCCGAAAAGAATCAAGCGGGAGACGCCCTTTTTCTGACTCCACTGCGTTTTGATGCTAGCGCGGCGTTCACACGGGTCATTTCCTCCGACGAAACCGATAATCCCATGACTCAAGCTTTGCAAGGAGAAGAAAAGGTCTTTACTGACATGAGTACGAAGGATTATCGTGGCACACCAGTATTTGCTGTTACGAGGTTTATCCCTGCCACCGGATGGGGGTTGGTTGCAAAAATTGATAGAGACGAAGCCCTCTCTCCCGCATCGGCGTTTCGCAACACATTTCTTTTAATAGTACTTTTCACTTTGTTTATTATTGTCGCGCTCTCTTTGTTTGTTTCTAATACACTCGCTTCTCCCCTAATACGGCTGACCCTTCGGGCCAAAGCGCTTGCGACGCTTGATTTTTCCGCTACTACTACTACTACTACTACTGATAGAAAAGATGAGCTCGGAATGCTGTCCCATGCTTTTAATACTATGGTCGTCAAGCTCAAAGAATCTTATGCGACCTTGGAGCAAAAAGTAAAAGCGAGAACGATCGCTCTCGCCGAAGCTCAAGAAATTGGTAAAATCGGTAGCTGGGAGTGGAATATTGTTAGCAATGTGGTTACTTGGTCAGATGAGTTATTTCGTATTTTTGGTTTAAATAAGCAAACGGTAACATTAACTTTTGAATCATATATCCAATTTATTTATCCAGATGATCAAAAACTAGCCCGAAATGTAGTAGGAGAAAGTCTTAAAACCCATAATCCTTTTGAATTTGATCATCGGGTTAAGCTTTCCGATGGGACAATCCGCTGGATTCGTGGCAAAGGAAAAATTATTCTGGATGATAGTAACAGGCCAATTTCGATGGTAGGCACAGCCCAAGACATTACAAAAGAAAAAGAAATTGATAGGGCAAAAAACGAATTCGTCTCGCTCGCTTCGCATCAGCTTAGAACTCCCCTGACCGATGTCAGTTGGCATACCGAAATGATTTTAAAGGGTGATCTCGGCGAGGTTATTCCCGGGCAAAAGAAGTATCTTGAAGAAATCTATCAAGGCAACAAGCGGATGATTGAGCTGGTGAATACTCTATTGGATGTTTCCCGTCTGGAACTGGGGACATTTAAGGTTACACCCTCGCCCACCGATGTGATTGCTCTTGCGGAGAGTGTATTAGCTGAACAAAAACAGAAAATTGAAAAGAAAAAGCTTATCATTGTAGAGAAACTGAGCAAGGATGTTCCGACATTCTCAACCGACCCGAAGCTTCTTCGCATGGTTTTTCAAAACCTTCTAGCCAATTCTGTGGAATATACACCCGAAGGCGGGAAAATTGAATTCTCAATCTCTTTGGACAAAGAAAGAGAGAATATTGAAATAAAGGTTTCTGACACGGGCTATGGCATTCAAAAAAACCAACAAGATAAAATATTCACCAAGTTCTTCCGGGCGGACAATATTAGAGAAAAAGACACCGATGGCACGGGTCTTGGACTTTATATTGTAAAATCAATCGTCGAAAATTCTGGCGGGAAGATCTGGTTTGAATCCCCCTACTTCGTTGAAACTTCGAAGGGCAAGGAAGAAATTCAAGGCACTACTTTTCATGTGACACTTCCTTTGGATGAGTTGAAAAAGTCCGCCTAAGGTGGTAGTATAGCAACATGAAAGAGATAAAGATAAAAAAAGTTCGCACTCCAATAAAAGCACTTCGGAAATCTGCGTATAGCCAATCGCGCCGAGCCATGAGTGAACCTGAATTTTGGAAAAGAACCGCTTTACACCAGCAAGTCCTTCTTCATGCAAAAAACGAGACATAGAAACATACAAAAAGGAGATGTGTGGCTTATTGGTAATGCGAATGCTATTGGGCATATGCAAAAAGGAATTCGGCCTCATGTTGTTGTGACACAGGTGACAGGCGAAACTGTTACCGTTGCCCCGTGCACCTCCGTTCAAAAGAAAACTCATCAAAAATATGTGGTGGAAATAGTGCCCACAGAACACAATGGACTATCTATGATTTCTTTTGTGCTTCTCTACCAATCATTTGCCGCCGATATAAGTCTCTTACAGGAGAAGATAGGTCGTCTTGATGAAAACGAAATTGCTCGTATTCAACTTGAGTATGTAAAATATGTAACAGATTAAACAAAAGAACATGACTGACGAAATAAACAACAAAAAAATACTGGTAATTGAAGAGGTTGAGGATGAAAAATCGCTACGAGATGTACTTCATGACAAGTTTGCCCATGAGGGTTTTGGTGTTCTTGAAGCAAGAGACGGCGAAGAGGGATTGGCAACTGCTCTGCGTGAACACCCCGATATTATTTTACTTGATATTGTAATGCCCAAGATGGACGGTTTAACAATGATGAAAAAGTTGCGAGAAGCAAATGAATGGGGCAAACACGTTCCGATCATCCTCTTAACGAATCTTAGCGCAGACGACGACAAGATTATGAGGGCAATTACAGATAATACACCTGCTTACTATTTAGTGAAATCAAACTATACAATTGAGGATTTGGTAGAAAAAATCAGAGAGCGACTTTCTCGAATCTAGAGACAGGGGAGCCCCTCTTGCCTTGCTTCTCTTGGCTGGTTGGCCCAAGTCGTTTAGAGAATGGTGGAAATAATTGTGACGGAATCGTAAAGACACTTCCCAAAAGCGCGCTATAATAGGAAGTATGATTCATCACGGTCGACGACTTCATATCTATAAGAAGCGGCACCATCGAGTCATCGCGGCGCTCACGCTCCTCGCGCCGCTCCTTATCCTCGCGCTTCTCGGCGGTCTCGCGCAATCGGATTTTCTCGCGCTTCTCACCGCGCTCGGTCTCTCGGTCTTTCGGCTTGTTGCCGGCTACCTTATCTCACTCGTCATCGGGGTCTCCCTCGCGGTCTCGTTCGGCACCAGCCGCTTCGGCGAGGCGCTCATCCCCGTCTTTGATGTGATGCAGAACCTCCCGTCTTTCGCGCTCATCCCCATCTTCGCGCTGTTCCTCGGCTATACGAATCTTATGGCCGTCATCTTCATCGCCACCTCGGTGGTCTGGCCAATTCTCTTCTATGCGCTTCACGCCATCCACTCGGCTCCGCGGGATTTGAACGACGCGGCAAGCGTTTTTGGCGCGGTCGGCATAAAACGCATCTTTCACTATCTTATCCCGCTCTCGCTTCCCGCCATCATCACCGGTTCCATTGTCGGCATCAGCATCGGCTGGGAAGCGGTCATCGGCATTGAAATCATCGGCTTTCATTCGGGTGTCGGCGTCTTTCTGAATGCCGCGAGCGCCGCTTCCAATCACGCGCTTCTCACCGCGGGCGTCGCGGCCATTCTGCTTCTCGTCTTTGTTATCAACAAACTGGTCTGGATACCGCTCCTTAAGCGAACCGAATATTATGGCGAATGAAGAAATAAAAGCGCGCGTTTCGCGCGCGTCAAAGCGGTTTGCCGACGAGCGGGGTCATCACTCGTTTGCCTTCCGTGATGTCTCATTTGAAGTGCGTGATGGAGAGTTCCTCTCAATCGTCGGACCTTCCGGTTGCGGAAAATCCACCCTGCTTCGCGCCCTCGCCGGTCTCATTGAGGTGAGCGAAGGTAACATTGAACGAAAGTTTAAGAAACCCGCTATGGTCTTCCAGAACTTCGCGCTCTTCCCGTGGCTCCGCGCGCTTCAAAATGTCGAGTTCGGACTCGCGATGCAGGGGATGGCGCCGCATGCCCGCCGCCGTATCGGCGAGGAGAAGCTCCGTGAAGCAGGTCTCGCCGGCTTTGAGCAGAACTTCCCGAAAGAACTTTCCGGCGGCGAACGCCAGCGGGTCGGCCTCGCCCGAGCGTTCGCTGTCTCTCCCGACCTCCTCCTTATGGACGAGCCGTTCTCCAGTTTGGACAGCATCATTGCGGAAAAGCTGAAGGCGGACATTCTGGAACTCTGGAAACGATATGGTATGACGGTTATTATGGTCAATCATCTTATCGCGGACGCCGTTGAACTCTCGGACCGTATCATCGTCATGAACGGCGAGCCCGGCACCGTCAAAGCCACACTCTCCGTACCGCTCCCGCGTCCCCGCGCTCGGCGCTCCAAAGAATTTTTCGAACTCTCCGATAGAATTACCGGTTTGCTTATGCGCTAATACAAGTTGGTATTTTTTCATAACTTCACTATACTGACGGAGATGAGAGAGCAGAAGAGACGCATCGCCGAAATAGAAGCACTCATGCAGGGGGCGGATTTTTGGGTTGATAAAAATAAAGCGCAGGAATTGGTGTGGGAATATAATGAATTGAAAAAGGGTGGAGGGGATGGCGAGAACTTGGACGGGGGCGACGCAATTATGACAATCTTTTCGGGGGCGGGCGGGGACGATGCTGAAGATTTCACCGGAATGCTTTTGGAAATGTATCGGAAGTTCTTCGCGCGCAAGGGCTGGAGCGTGAGCGTCATTAATCAGAACCAAAACGACCATGGCGGCTTTAGAAATATCGCCGTTGAGGTGAACAACCCTGCTTCGCATAAAGCTACGCAGGGTGAGGGTCCCTACGGGACTCTCAAAAATGAAAGCGGCGTGCATCGCCTTGTCCGTATTTCTCCCTTCAACGCGCAGAAAAAACGGCAAACCAGCTTTTCTATGGTTGAGGTGATTCCAAAACTCCCTCCGACCGACAAACATGTTGAGATTCCGGAGAGCGAACTTGAAATCACCACGGCAAAATCGGGAGGCCCCGGAGGGCAGAATGTAAACAAGCGCGAAACAGCGGTGCGCATCACACACCTGCCCACGAATGTATCCGTGCATGTTACCTCGGAGCGCAGTCTCGCCCAGAACAAGGAGAAGGGGCTCGCGATGATTAAGGGGAAACTCTTTAAGATGCGTGAATCGGAGCGCGTCGCGAAAGAAAAGGGAATGCAAATCTCAAGCACCACCGAAGTGGCGTGGGGCAACCAGATTCGCTCGTATGTTTTGCACCCCTACAAAATGGTCAAAGACCACCGCACCTTAGTTGAAACCGCGCAAGTGGATAAGGTGCTCGCCGGCGAGCTTGACGAATTCATTGCAGCCGAACGGGAGTTGTAAACTCACTTACTCCAATCGGAGCAACTTTTTGGCGATGCGCGGCACTTCGGTGCGGAAGTATTTCTTGATATCTTCCCACGTTGCATCAAAAAAGAGCGTTGGCATCGGGTCGGATTCGGCATCGGCGAAGTACGCCATACTCTTGACGACATGATTGGGATTCTGGCGGATTGAGAATTGGCTCAAAGCCCGCTCAAAACTTTCCTCAAGCGTTTGTACATTGTGGCATAGCCAATAGAGGTCAACGAAGTCGCGCTTGCGGCCGCGCTGGCTTATCGCCGCGATTTTCATCGCACCGATGTCTGGCGGTCGTATGATGGAAACAGTCCCTTGTTTCAAGAACGGCTCGCGCGGAGTAAAGAAGGGATACGCGATAAAGCTCACTTTCGCTCCGAGCAGTTCTCCGTAAAGCGTGCCGGGACTGCGAGACTCTATTGACCAACTTTTCTCTTGCGCCAGTTCCAAAACGAGCTCTTCCACACTGAAATCTTTTTGGGAAGTAAAGAAGTCAAGGTCTTGCGACTGCCTATGACCGACTTGAAGCGCAAGCGCAGTCCCGCCCGCGAGATACCAACCGCTCTTTTGAAATACCGGCAGCGCGATGCAACGCAGAAATGCGTCTCGCGTAAAGAGGGGCAACGCTTCAAGGCGCAATGTTTGATGTGAGTCGTTGTTTAATTGAGAAGTAGCGACCATAATGCTTTTGACCGCGGTCCTATTTGCGCACGCGGCAACTCCATCACCCGTTTTATTTCCGCTTTAGAGTATCGCGAAAAAAGCCAACGCGTCTCTTCAGGCCTCCCAAACTCAAGAATGCGCTCTATGACATATCGCGCGTTTTTCTCCGGGTCAATCGTTTTCGGGTCCACATCCCAAAAGAGCGACTGCCGGAAGGGAATAACTACCTTGCCTTGTGCGTCTTTCTCTGCATTTTTCATAAACACAGTATAGCACATTGGCGGAAAAGAGTATATGATAGAACGATGAGAAAAGCATTCTCTTTTGGTCTCGTCTTTTTCCTGCTTGCCCCTTGGCGGAAAAGAGTATATGATAGAACGATGAGAAAAGCATTCTCTTTTGGTCTCGTCTTTTTCCTGCTTGCCCCATTTTCTCTTTTTGCCGAAGCCGCCGCGCCCTACGCGCGGTACTGCCCCGACCCGACGCAAATCTTTACCGGTGTGGCGAGAAACCCTGACAACACGCCGAAGATTAAACTCGTCGTGGACCCCGCGTTCAACGAGCAGATGAAACGCGAACGGTTCACCGCCGACTTGCCCGTCGCGCCGATCTATGACCTCATCTTCACCGTTGTCCCCAGTATCAACGAATACTGTCTTCCGCAGTGGGATACAAACGGCACGCTCATCAAAAAAGTGGACCCGCCAAAAACGCTCCCATTCGCCGCGTCCATAGAGCTTTCCGGCAAAGACCTCATTTCCGCTTCGTCGCTTTCATGGAATGGCAAAAAGGACGATGACGAACAGCCGATATATGAGTGGAAAATCAAGGGATGGAAAAACGGCATTGTATCAGAGTCAAAAATGGAACGGCTCATTCGCGCCGTGCACGACCACGACTCGTCGCTCAAGCTCGTCGTGCAGATGAAATTCTCGGATGGTAGGAGTGAGCGCGTAGACAATGGCGCCAACTTTGAACTCTGCGCGCCGATTTGGGGCAGCGGAAGTCACAATGTAACATATGTGCGCGTTGACCACCCCATGCGGGATTTCTTTTATCAAGCAGACTCCGTCGTTACTGGCGGGTTTCAGCGAGTGGACCCCTTCAAAGCGTATCAGCAGAAGTTTTCTCATGTCCTAAATTTACGAGACTATAAGGGCTCTCCGTGGTCCGACATATACGCTCATGCGCATGAGGGCGACCTTCCGCTTTTTTCCGATTGCGGAAGCGGTATCAAAGTAGCTATCACTCCACATATTCCACCGAACGATGCCGCTGCGGCGATTCAAAGCGGTAAGTTCGTGTATGTCGCTTCCAACGTGACGCAAAGAATGTTTGATTTGATAACTAGCAAAGACAAGCGCAGTCCTTCTGGCCTTTTCTTTTTGTCGTTTCCGCTCATCGTGTTGCACGAAGTCGGACACGCATTTGCGGGACTTTCAGATGAGTATGTTAAATTCAGCGGCGGGGGAATATCACACCAGAACTGCGACCTTCCTTTGCCTTCAAATTGGATGTACAACAATGTCCACTACGGTGATGGCGGCATCAAGGGTTGTACCGGAGCCATGAGTGTGCGTCCGTTGAAAGCGAGTCTCATGCGCGGAGCGCAGAGCGGCGAATACCGCTTTAATGTAGTGAGTTGTGGTTATATCATCGCCGCGATTAAGGGGGGCACGGGTCCCGAGTATTGGCAGGAGTGCATGAATCCACAGTGGAATACCATTAAACCGCTCGGCAAGACCTCATTTTTAGGACTTAATCTCGCCTCAATTTTTCAGTCACTGACGCTTTCGGCACCGTCGCTTATCGCAGAGGCGGGAGCCGCGTTGCAGTCGGAAGCGAAAGATAGCGCACCGAAAATAAAGATAATTTTGGACGAATACCGTATCACAAAGAAGAGTACCTATTCATGTCCGGATGGTTCACAAAATTGTCTTTCCCGTACGGGCGAAAAAGTTTCTTATGCAGAAGATATTTCGTTTAACTACCCTTATTCAAGTAAAGATAATCTTTTCAAAACAACAACGGAAAACTACTCGGACCGGTTTATAAAATCGTATCGTCGGACGCAGTGTGTTACCAGTCACAACTTCAATCAAACAACGGGAAAAGGGCACTCTGTACGGAAGTGTGACGATCAAGAAAGTCCCATTTTTGATATAGATACTTCTCTTGACCCCTTCGGCGTTTCCGGTGCCCCGCAGTTTGTACAAGGTGGTGGAAGAACCTTGATAAAAGTCAGAATGTCCAGTGTCGGTAGAGCATACGACGAAGCACAAGAAGTGACGGAGAATTCTAAAGCTTATTTAGTCCTCGAAGGGGGAAGGTCTGATACCTTCTACCGCGTCATGTTAACTGTCTCTGCGTCATCAATTTTGCCATGGAATCGATTAAATGAAACCGAAATCGGCTCTACAGCAGTAAATGGTTGGGTTAGTCGTCCTATTTTGTGCAGTAAAATCAAAGTAAACGGCCAAACAGTAAAAGGTAATTGCACCGTGGACTTGATTGTACGAGGACAAAGTAAGACATACATTACGCCTGTTATTCCAAATGTTCCATATTACTCCTACGGTTTTGACATTCTAGTGAATGGCGGCAATCCCTATACAAGATTTCCTGACCCTAAACAGGGAAAGAAAATATTTTTTGACGGCTTCGAGCCTCCGGTGATACCGATAGATAAAGTTCCTAAATCGGCACTGAAGCAGGATTTTGTTCCGGCAGTTTCATCTGCCGTTTCTCCCAAGATTGTCCGCAAGTCGGAGATGCCCAATAAAACATTGCAAACAAGCGATGCGGCGGGGAGTGGAGAGGAAATATATATAGAACACTTTAGCGCGGATGGGACTATAACAGGTGAAGTCATTTCGGTTCCGTCCATTTCATTCTCTACGCTGCCGCTTGTGGAGGTGGTGCCGGATGAGTTTGTGACTTCCACCGCGACAGAAGTGGCGAGTACCACCGCGACGACTCCGTCCGCCGAGGTTGCCTGCAAGAATCCAAGAAAGATTATCACGGTCGGGGGCATTGGTTCTACCGCTACTCACCCATTCTTTGCGTGGATGCAAGGTCTCGGTTCCGTAGCGGGGGAGATACCGCTTGCCGGAATAAATGTAAAACAAGCATCTTCACTCCTGACGAGCAAGATTAACGAACAGCTTACCGAAGGGAACCGTGTGTTGGTGGTCGCTCATTCTCTTGGTTCAGTCATTGCGTTTAATTTGAGCAGCGAATTTGCGGGGAAGCCCGTAGAGTTTATCTATATTGACCCGCCAAACTATGTTGGACCGCCGTTTCTTGGGGCACGGTGGATCGCTCCTCTAGTTAATGCGGACGCTAACGCAATTGTGACCGCGGCAAAGAACGGCATTGCAACTACTTCGGGCGTAGTCAATTGGACAAATGGTAGAAGTACAGCTCCTCGTCACGACCCGTGGAGTAGTTTGGCCACTGGGAAGGCAGACAGGGTGGAAAAACTTGCTGAGTTAGTTAATTTGGAAAATCTTAAAAACAAGATACAGAACAAGCTTACTTGTGCGTCGGCAACTTCAACAACGAGCGGTGCGACCACAACTCCCACTTTTATACAAACCCTTCAGACAGAGCCGGGGAAAGCGGCGGATTCAACGACAGAGAAGCGCGATGATACGCCATTTTCGCTCTCTATCCCCTGCGGCGCGCCGATTGCCGCCGCCGCTCCTGCGCCAATCAAGGCACCCGCGCCGGCTGGTTTCGGGTATTCGGGAGATGGTGTCAATAGTTTTAATTACGACGCCACGAACTATCAAACTGCCGACAACTCATCTCTCATTACTCTGCAGGCAGACGGAAGAATTCTTTCGTGGACGACATGGAAAGACGCCTACATCTGTCACCTGAATGGCGTCTATGTGCCGGTCGTCGGCTCTCACAGTCTTGCTCCGATAACTCAGTCCTGCTCTTATACTCTCGCCTGCTCCGATGAAAAAGAAAAGACCCGCGCCACCAAGTCGGTAACGGTAAATGCTTCTGCCTCCGCTACAGACGATTCCTCAACACCTGTGCGCAAGTCCGTTATTCCTTCCAGCATTCTCTCCAGTACGGCGGTGCCGAGCATCTCGTTCAAAAACTCTCCCCTCGCTCCAGATAAGAATATTTCCATGGGAGTACCCGTAGTCGTTGGAGGATTTACCGCAACGCCGAACACCGGGCTGATATTGACGACGAATCTGCGTTTTCGTGTGACAATTGGCGGAGGCGGCGGTTCTTTGAGCGACCTCTCCGACATCGGACTCTTCAATAGCGTGGGTGCGCTGGTTGCGAAAGGGGTTACCGACTACAAAGACGGCGACGGTATTCTCTTCAAAGATGCCTTTATAATTACCGAAAGGGCCGACTACACCATTCGCGCTACGCTCGGCACAAAGTTCAAAGTGGGGCAAACACTCCAACTCTGGGCGAATTTCTACAAAGATGATGTGCTCTTCACCGGCACAAAAACCGGCAAAAATGTACCAGCTTCCAAAAACACGTTGAATTTGAGCCAGATGAAAGTTGCCGCGCTTCCGCCGGTTGTCTCAACAAATGTCCTTCTTCTTGAAGAACAGAACCTTCATGATATTTTAAGTCCTGTTGGTGGGAGTACTTACTATTGGTTTGCTGATGGAAACAAATTTTTACAACAATTTTACCAAACTCATGGGGATGATTACGATTTTCTCGCTTTGTTTCCAACCAAGCAGTTGCAGTATAGCGACTCGCGGGTAATAAATCGAGGTATAGACGGTATCGGAGCTTATAAAATCGCAGACCCTAAAATAAAAAGACTACAAACTCTTATCGTACTTGACCACTATCCTAAATGGGAAATTCTTCCCGATTTTGATGACAGGTTTTTAAGGAAGAATCTGATTCATGAAATCGCCCACCATTGGCTTGCTTTTATAAAAGGTCTGCCTGTGAACCCAGACGGCATGCACTGGTCCAACAATCTGGATTTGTTCAGTGGCGATTCTCGGTATGTGGACCCCCTTGCTTATTACCAGTGGATTATTAAAGACAACCAAGAAATCTGTGTTGATGGAAATGCTGACAGTTCAATAATTAAGTTTTCCGACCTCTCTTTGTATCTAATGGGTTTAATTCCACCCGAGCAAGTAAGCCCCATTTTTGCCCACGAGTTTGAGAAGAAATCTTCTAACAACCAGTTCCAAAACTTATGGGGTCCGCAATGCGAAGAAGCACACAAGTTTACCGAAACTAAAACTATAACTATTCAAGACATCATAAATGCGAATGACGTAAGAAACCCGTCTTATAAGGAAAGTCAAAAGAATTTTCGCATAGCGTTCGTTATTGTGTCAGGCAAGGGATCGGTCGTACCGCCAGGATTTATCGACTATATAAAGAAGTATGCAGATGCCTTACCAAAAGCGTGGGACGAGATGACAGGAGAAAAATCAAAAATGTCCGTTGCTACATTTCCTTAATAACAAAATGAATTTATACACGACTAAGGGTTATTATTCAAATGCGGGCAGTAAGATAGGAGCGCTAACGCCGATTGGTAAAATGTGCTATAATAGTCGCATGACCGAAGTGGACAAAAAGAAACTAGCGGCAATCATGGAGAAACACGGCGTTATTGTCGGGTATCTCTTCGGTTCAGCTGCGCGGGGAAAAATGGGGCCGCATTCGGATATTGATGTGGCGGTGTTGTTTGATGAGTCTCTGAACCGTGAGACGCAGGATAAAGCAAAGGAATACATCAGGAGAGGAATCGAGAGTTCCTCTGGAAAAGAAAAAGTTGATGTTATTATTCTCAATCAGGAGACCAATCCAGTTCTGCTTCATGGTGCGGTGCTTCACGGCCAAGTCATTTTAGTTAAGAATACCTCTCTTCAGGCGCGTCTCTCGCGCCGTGTGCTACACGAGTACGAAGACACTCGTTATCTTCGCGAGACCTCATACCGCATTTTGCGTCGTAAAATTAAAGAAGGAACTTTCGGTCTCCCATACCACTATGTCACCAATTGATACCACTTCAATAAACGAGAAACTCTTCAAGCTTGAGCGTGCCGCAGAAATCGTGGAAGAAGTGCGCGAAAAAGGAGAAAAAAAGTTCTTTGCGGATGATATTACCCAAGGTGCCGCGATGTTTAATCTTCTTGTCAGCATTGAACTTATCGTTGATATCGGCAATCACATCCTTTCGGAGATGTTTCAGCCAGCAAAGAACTACAAAGATACAATTTTGCTTCTCGGGAAACATAAAGTTATTCCGGAATCTTATGCAAAAGAAAACGCAAACATGGGTGACTTCAGGAATAAACTTGTGCATGACTATAGCAGCATTGACCCCAAGAAGGTGTATGCGTACCTCCAAAAAGCCCCCGACATCTTCCGCCAGTTTGCAAAGTATTTCGTGGAGTTTATGGAGAAGCACGATACCGACATTTCCTCACCGAAGTAATCGTTTTTGTCTTTTCGCTCGGCTCTGCTACAATAAGCGGGTGATTTCGTTTGAGAATGTCTCAAAGGTCTATGCAGACGACTCCGCCGCACTTGACGGCGTCTCTTTCAGCGTCAAGCCAAAAGAGTTTGTCTCAATCGTGGGGCACTCGGGCGCGGGTAAGACGACCCTCCTCAAGATGATTCTCGCCGAAGAGCGGCCGACAAGCGGACAGGTGCTCTTCGGCTCGGCCGATGTGCATAAACTCAAGCGCCGCCACCTCCACCAGTATCGGCGGCGCATCGGCTCGGTCTTTCAGGATTATCGCCTGCTCCCGCAGAAGACGGCGTATGAAAATATCGCATTTGCGATGGAGGCGGCGGGCAAGACCGACAGGGAGATTGCCGCAGATGTGCCCTATGTTCTTGAGATGGTGGACCTCGGGGACAAGATGTGGAACTTTCCTCACGAACTTTCGGGCGGCGAGAAGCAGCGCGTCGCCATCGCGCGGGCGATTGTGAATCAGCCGGATGTTATCATCGCCGACGAGCCGACGGGCAACCTTGACCCGATTAACACCTACGATATCGTGCAGATTCTGAAGAAGATTAACGACCTCGGCACGACGGTAATTCTCACGACTCACAACAAGGGCGTCATTGACTCGCTCGGCAGGCGCGTGATTACGATGGAGAAGGGCAGGGTTGTGCGCGATGACCCGACAGGCAAATATAGTTTATAATCCCGGATTTTGTGATATACTGACCCTATGACCAATACACTCAAAAAACAGATTCTTACGACAGTACGGCGGGTAGTTGCCGAGTCAATTCATGATGTCCTTACTGACCCTGACTACGGACTTGAATTGACTCCCGCGGTTCGCTTGCGTCTCGCGCGATATCGTCAGCAGAAAACGCATCGTCTCACTTCACTTGCTCAAGTACGGCAGCGTCTTTCTTGATGTGTTATGTCAGAATGGAGTGTTGATTTTGAAGATGAGGCGCTCACTGACCTTAAAAGGTTAACATCAATCGTTCGGGAAGATGTTCTCGGAAAACTTGAATGGCTTCGCGCGCACTTTACAGAAGTTAGTCCGATTCCGCTTGGTGCCGAATGGCGTGGATTTTACAAATTGCGTGTCGGCGATTACCGCGTCATCTATGATATCCACTGGTCTTCTTGTCGTATGATTGTCGTGGTCGTTGAACATCGTTCTCGGGCGTATCGACGAAAGAGAAGATAGATTTATGATATACTGCTTCGTATAATACTATGTTCTGGACTTCGGTAAAACGGGTAGTACGGGCGGGGTGCGTGGGTTTTTACCGCAACGGTTTCGTCTCGCTCTCGTCGGTCGCGGTGATGACCGTCACGCTCTTTACGATTGGCGGTGTCCTCTTTCTCGGGGCGACGCTCAACGCCTCGCTGGAGGAGATTAAGAGCAAGGTTGATATCAATGTCTATTTTCAATCGAGCGCCGCAGAAAGCGAGATTCTCGCGCTCGCTTCGTCCGTGAAGGCGCTCCCCGAGGTGAAGAGCGTGGAGTATATCTCGCGCGCCGTCGCGCTAGAGAACTTCAAGAAGCGCCACGAGAACGACCAACTGACCCTCCAAGCGCTCGCCGAACTGCCCGACAATCCGCTCGGCGCGGTGCTCAATATCCGCGCGACCGACCCATCGCGCTACGAGAGCATCGCCGCGTTTCTTAAGAGTGAAATCGCTCTTTCCCAAGGACAGAACTCTATCATTGATTCGGTGAACTATTACGACAACAAGAAGGCGATAGACGCGCTCACGCGCATCATCTCGTCGGCGAAGACACTCGGCGGGGCACTCACCCTCATTCTCGTCATCATCTCGTTTATGATTGCGTTCAACACAATACGGCTCGCGATTTATGTCTCGCGCGAGGAGATTGGCGTGATGCGTCTCGTCGGCGCGCGCAACGCCTACATTCGCGGGCCGTTCGTGGTCTCGGGCGTGCTCTATGGCGTCGTCGCGGCGTTCATTACCCTTGCGGCTTTTTACCCCCTAACCTATTACCTCAGCGGCGCCACCGAGAATTTCTTCAGCGGACTCAATCTCTTTCGCTACTATCTGGCGCACTTCGCCGAGTTCTTCGTGGTTATCGCGGGCGCGGGAGTCGGGCTCGGCGCCGTCGGGAGTTTCTTCGCCACGGGGCGGTATCTTAAGATATGAACGCAAAGAGACATAAATATATCTTCGTCGTCGGCGGCGTGATGTCGGGCGTCGGCAAGGGCATCGCCACCTCGTCTCTCGGGACCCTTCTCCAAGCGAAGGGTTTTTCAGTGAACCTGATGAAGATTGACCCCTATCTCAATGTGGACGCGGGAACGATGAACCCGACCGAGCATGGCGAGGTCTTTGTGCTCAACTCCGGTCTAGAGACCGACCAGGATATGGGCAACTACGAACGGTTTCTCAATCGCGACCTCTCCTCCGAGGACTATATGACGAGCGGGATGGTCTATCGCAGTGTGATAGAACGCGAGCGCGGGCTCGGCTACAAGGGCAAGTTTGTGGAGGCGATTCCCCATGTGACGGACGAGATTCGCGCCCGTCTTTCGCGCGCCGCCGAGGTCTCTGGCTCCGACATCTCGGTCGTGGAGATTGGCGGCACGGTGGGCGACTATCAGAACATTCTCTTCATTGAGGCGGCGCGCGCGCTGCGTCTGCGCAACCACGGCGATATCGTCTTCGTGCTTGTTTCGTACCTGCCGGTGCCGGGCACTATCGGCGAGATGAAGACGAAACCGACCCAGAATGCCGTGCATCAACTCAATTCCTATGGCGTACAGCCCGACTTCATCATTGCGCGCGGCCCCGTTCCGCTTGACGAGAAACGCAAAGAGAAGCTCGCCATCTGGTGCAATGTGGAGGCGCGCCGCGTCATCTCGGCGCCCGACATTTCAAGCATCTACGATGTGCCGGTCAATTTTGACAAAGAGAATTTCGGTCAACTCCTGCTTGAGTCGCTCTCGCTCAAGAGTCGCGTGAGGCGAGACGGTCTGGAGAAGTGGAAGAAGTTTGCGCATTCCGCCGCGTCGGCAGAGGACGAGGTGCAGATTGGTATTGTGGGAAAGTATTTTGAGACGGGCAACTTCGTGCTCTCTGACGCCTACATCTCGGTCATTGAGGCGCTCAAACATTCTGCCTATGCGCTCGGCTTTAAACCGATTCTCTCGTGGCTCTCGGCAAAGGACTACGAAAGGGGTGAAAAAGAGACACAGGCGCTTGCCGCATATGACGGCATCTTGGTGCCGGGCGGCTTCGGCGAGACGGGCATTGAGGGAAAGATAAAAGCAATTCGTTTCGCGCGAGAAAACAAGATTCCGTACCTCGGACTCTGCTACGGGATGCAGCTCGCGGTAATTGAGTATACGCGCAATGTTCTCGGTTTCAGAGAGGCAAATACGACCGAAGTAAATAAAAACACGCCGCATCCGGTGATTGATATAATGCCTGAGCAGAAGAAATTGGTCGCAGAAGGCAAGTTCGGCGCGACGATGCGTCTCGGCGCCTACCCCGCACGGCTGAAAGAGGGGACGATTGCCCGAAGCAGTTACGGCGTGGCGGAAATCAGCGAGCGCCACCGACATCGTTACGAAGTGAATCCCGAATATATTACGCAACTTGAGAAGGCGGGGCTTGTCTTTTCGGGCACCTCGCCGAACGGAGTTCTTATGGAGATTGCGGAACTGCCGAAGAGCGTTCATCCGTTTTTTCTCGGCACGCAATTTCACCCCGAGTTTCAAGCCCGTCCGCTCGCTCCTCACTCGCTCTTCACCGCTTTTCTCAAGGCAGCAATTACGCGGAGCAAAAAACATAAAAAGTAGCAACAAATCTTTCCTCCCAGTAGTTTTATGCAATGTATGAAAAAATCTCTTTCTTCGATGGCGCAGGCGCTTGTGACGGAGGGGAAGGGAATTCTCGCCGCGGACGAGAGCGACGCTACCTGCGGGAAGCGGTTTCTGAAGTACGGCATTCCCAATATACCCGAGATGCGGCGAAAGTGGCGCGAACTGCTCTTTGCAACACCGGGAATTGAAACGGGACTTTCGGGCGTGATTCTTTTTGACGAGACGATTCGGCAGAAGACGGGGACAGGAGTGCCTTTTCCCGCACTGCTCAAGAACCGCGGCATTCTCACCGGTATAAAAGTTGACCAGAAGACCGAACCGTTTGCCGGTTCTCCCGCCGAAGAAGTAACAAAGGGTCTTGAGGGATTATCGGCGCGGCTCGCCGAATACAAAAAACTCGGCGCGAGTTTTACCAAGTGGCGTGCCGTTATTCGTATCGGCATCGGACTCCCAACCGCGGCGTGCATTCGTGAGAATGCAAAACGGCTCGCCGCGTACGCGCTCGCGTCTCAGCAAGCAGGTCTCGTCCCACTTCTTGAACCCGAAGTCCTGCTTGACGGGACGCACACACTCGCGCGCTGCGAAGAGGTGCTCACCGAGACGCTCCGTGTCGTCTTTGACGAAGTGAAGAAAACCGGCTGCGATGTGTCGGGATTGATTCTCAAATCAAGTATGGCGCTTCCGGGCAATGCCTCAGGCGAGCAGGCGAGTCCGAAAGAGATTGCCGAGGCGACCCTTCGCGCTCTCACTGCTTCGGTGCCGAGAGAAGTGTCGGGTATTGTCCTTCTCTCGGGCGGGCAGACGCCCGAGGAGGCGACTATTCGCTTGAATAAAATCGTGAAGACGGCGTCCGCCGCAGGACGGACGCCGTGGCGTCTCTCATTTTCTTTTTCGCGCGCACTGCAAGGCCCAGTCCTCAAAGAATGGGCGGGCAATGACGCGAAGAAAGGAAGCGCACAGGCAATCTTTGCGAAGCGAGTGAGCGAGACCGCGCGCGCAGCGCGCGGTGAGTATGTCGCACCAACGGTATGACCCTCCTTGCTGTTGCAAAGAATGCGGCAGAGAAAGCGGGAGCAATCGTGCTTCGGCATTTTGAGACGCGTGTCGCGCGAGAGGTCAAAGAAGACAAGAGTTTCGTGACGGTCGCCGACAAAGAAGCCGAGGCGACGATTATCGCCGAGATTAAGAAGCATTTCCCCGACCACGGGATGTGGGGCGAAGAGAGCGGCGAAGAGAAGAGCACCTCCCCGTACCAGTGGATTATTGACCCCATTGACGGCACCAGCAACTTCGTCAACGGCATCCCCATCTTTGGCATCTCTATCGCCGCCCTTAAAGACGGTGTACCCATTGTCGGAGTCATCTATCAGCCCGTCGGCAACGCGCTCTATACGGCAGAAAAGGGAAAGGGAACGACCTGGCGAGGAAAGAGAGTTTATGTCTCCGACGGGGATACCGAGCACGCAATGATTTCGTTCGGTAATGGAAGGAATGACCAAGAAAGGAGGCGCCTCAATCGGCTCTTCGTAGAGAGCGAGCGATTCGTTAAATCCAGACGCCATCTCGGCTCCTGTGTCCTTGAACAGGCGTTTGTTGCTCGCGGTAGCACCGAAGGTATTATCTGCTTCGGTCTGAATAAATGGGACTACGCTGCGGGCACGCTGCTCGTACAAGAAGCGGGGGGGACCATCACCGATTTTGACGGGAAGCCGTGGCAGTTCGGCGCGGGCAACCACTTCGTTGCCTCAAATGGCGTCGTGCATAAGACACTTCTCCAATTAGTGAAGAGAGCGGGTGAATAAGCATTAGCGCAGTACCCGCTTGCGCAGCCACTTTTCGGCAAAGACCACGAGAACGAGCAAGATGAGCAGCCCGATCTCGGCGAAACGCACATACTCTTTGAGTGCTTCAAGCGCGAAACCGCCGAAGTAGCCGATCGTGACAATCGTTGCCGTCCAGATGAGCGTGGCGACAATATCGGTCTTAAAGAATCGGACGAAGGATGCCCCGACACTTCCGGCACGCGCCAGAATCAGACGGTGAATGCCATAGGTGAACTTGGTGATGAGCAGCGTGTGAAAGAGCCGTGTCGTGAGCATCTGGTCAAAAGGGGAGGCGACGCGGTCATAAAAAGTGACCAGACGGGTCGGCAATCTCCTATGATATTTACCGAGTGTGTACCAGAGCGTATCGCCAATGAGCATTCCCGCGATGCTGACGACGACGAGCGGGAGAAGGTCAAAGACGCCGAGTCGCGCAAGAAACGCCGCCGCGAAGAGCAGCAGGTCGCCCTCAACGAAGAGTCCGAAGAAGATAATCAGGTAGCCGAGAAGCGGGTGGACAATGAAAATGTCAAGCAAGAAAAACTCCATAATGCGCCCTATTGTAGCATAGCGACATAAAAAAAGAGGGGGAACTTTCGTATCCCCCTTGGTTTTCCCCCTTATTTATGTCGCCCGCACCTCGTCGCAGATACGGATGATTCCTCTGTTTTTCCTCCGTACCACGAAAATTGCTCCGATGACGGGAGATGAATGTGCGGAAGTGGGGAGTTTCTCAAACTCCACCCGTCCGACAGAGAGAGTGTTCCACTCCCGCTCTTCGTTGGGGCGTTCAACGCCCGCGATGATGAGTTTCTGTATGGGACCAATATCATCCAGAGAAAGTTCTCTCTGTTGCCGGAGCGCTCGCTCTCGGTTCCTTTGGTCCACCGATGCCTGCGCAATGACTAAGAAGGGCAATGTCGCGTTCCCGTCCGTAATCGCGATGAGTCCGTCTTTTCCAGTCAACCACCGCCCGCTTGTTTCGTCTCTCGCATTGTCGCGAATAAAAAGAGCTCCTACCGTCATTCTGCTCATTTGGTTTTCCTTTCGTTCTGAAATTCAGTAATTCTGTTTCTGTCGTCCGCGCACCATCATACGCCTTTGTTCTGAAAAGGCAATATGGAGTTGAAGAAAGGCGCTTTTTCTGTTACTTTAGAATCTCGCATTGCCGGGTCGTCTAACGGTAGGACCTTAGACTCTGAATCTAAGTATCTTGGTTCGATTCCAAGCCCGGCAGCCCGAATAAAACTTGTGTCAGAAAGAGCGAATTTTTCCCGCATCGAAGTGCGCCTGTTTTTATGCGCCAAAAAATGCTAGGATTTTGATACTTTCATCCACTACATGGCTTTGCATGGCTTGCCGAGGCACTAGCGTTTCGGTGGATGAATTACTAAACAGATTATGAAATTAACTGATAATGAAAAAAGAGATGTTGTGAAATACTTGGAAGCGGGGAAACCGCTTCCGGAAAAGTATCGCTTTTTACTTTTTGATGACGACCGCGAGGTTGAGCTTCTTTGGAACGGAAAGACAAGTGAGGTAACGAATGTAGTCTTGCCTTTTCAAGTTATTGAACAGATAGACGAGCCGAGAAGTGATGCAAAATTTGGCAATCAAAATTCTCTTTTTGATACAACGGGACGACAAATAACGGGTTGGACGAATAAGCTCATTTGGGGAGACAATAAACTCATTCTATCCTCTCTCAAAAATGGGCCGCTTCGCAAAGAAATAGAAGCGCAAGGCGGTTTGAAATTGATTTATATTGACCCGCCATTTGATGTAGGCGCAGATTTTTCTATGGATATAAAAATTGGCGATGGTGAAAATGAAGAAAGTTTTACTAAAAAACCATCGGTGATAGAAGAAATTGCTTTTCGTGATACATGGGGCAAGGGCGCAGATAGTTTTATAA
>Ga0209515_10003299_pt1 | contig 23420 bp, 19 predicted proteins | sample Subgroupgradi54m_FD_187454 | JGI IMG/M metagenome (GOLD analysis project Ga0209515, IMG submission 187454) | Subsurface groundwater microbial communities from S. Glens Falls, New York, USA - GMW60B uncontaminated upgradient, 5.4 m (SPAdes)... ... | reverse complement strand
CCACAGCGCGATGTCGCGCGACATGTTGATCTCTTGCGGCATCCAGTGGTTGGAGCAGCCGGCCAGATATTTTTCCCAGGCCCATTTGTATTTGAACGGCACCAACTGATTGACGTCGGTGGAACCGTTGATGATGCGCTTGTCGGCGGCATTGACCCGGCCGGCGCGCGGCGCCGGTGCCTCTGCGGCGGCCTGCGCTTGCGGTTTTGCATCTACCGCACCATCCACTGTGGCCACGGCCGGAGCGGTCGGCGGCGCCGCGGAAAAGCTTGCAGGCGTGGCCGTGTTTGCCACATGCATCCGTACTGCCGGGACTTGCTCCTGGTCTTCTTCTGTGCCCCATTCAAGGGTTCGCGTATTCATGTTTTGCTACTCCTGTTGGACGCTGCGCCATAATTTGCGCAATTTTTTCAACCCCCTCTGCCTCAGCATTGTTGTCTGCAAGAAGATCTTGCTCGATGCTCTCTTTGTGTTTCAACAACTCGACAATCTGCTCATCGATCGAGCCCACGACCACAGGAATCATCACCGTGACGTGGCGCGCCTGACCGTTCCGATATGCGCGATCCTCGGCCTGGCGCTTCGCCGCAGCGGTCCAGGGTAGCGTCGCAAAAAACACGTAATTGGCAGCGGTCAAATTAAGGCCGACGCCGGCTGCGCCGGTCGTGCCGATGAAAACCTTCACCTGCGGATCTACCATGAAGGTGTCCACTGCCTTCTGCTTGCGGATGGCCGAGCTTTCACCCGTGAAAGTAACAACTTTTACGCCAGCCTTGCCAAATTCTTCTGCCAAGGACTCAACGGATTCGATGTACTCGCAAAAAATGATGGTCTTGGCGTCTTCCGCCAATGCAGAGATCGTTTCAATCAACCAAGAGGCTTTCATCAATTCAAGCATGCGGCGCAATTTGCCGATCTTGACGATCGCCGGCACTGAGTCGTCAGCCAAGGCATTGCGATACTCGCCCATCTGATCAGCACCCATCTCCACGAATTGAATATCGTGCGACTTGCCTTTCAGGCTCTTGAGCACGTCTTTACGCCGACGCAACATCCATTCCGACATCCGATCGGCAAGCCCCTTCCTCAAATCTGGTGAACCGGCAAATTCCGTCTGGAAATCGGATAGCGGGATCTCGCCGATCGGATGGCCAGAAAGCTTGAGCAAGGTATGGAGCTCGCCTTCCCGATTCAGAATCGGCGTAGCCGTCAGCAAGAATCTGCGCTCGATATGCGCGGACAGGAGAAAAGCGTTCCTGGTGCGTGCGGTGTCCACTTCCTTGAGAAAATGAGCTTCGTCATAAAGCACAACTCGGAAGCGCACCAAGCCGTCACCAATCGCTTGCACGATCGTGCCGAGCCGCTCATAGTTCACAATCACCCACTGCGCGCCGTGCCAATGCTCTGTCTGCCCAACGATACCAACCTGGGCATCCTGATCGATCACATTGATCTCTCGCTGCCAATTAATTTTCAAATTGGCGGGACATACCACCAGCACAGCATCAGCACCGGGCACCAAGCGAGCGGCAACGATTGCTTGCCGCGATTTGCCCAAGCCCATATCGTCGGCAAGCAAGGAGCTGCTACTCGCCAACAGATGGTGGACGCCATCGACCTGGTAATCGTAAAGACCAAACCGGCTTTCGGCCTCAGCCAACATCGCAGCATCAACGGGCAGCTTGCGCAACGGTTTTGAGACTACGGTCAGGATGGTATTCTCACCTTCCCGATCGCCAGCGCCATCCCCGGCACCGCCATAATCAGGGGACATGCCACTGACACTGATTGTCGGCCGGCCAACGTCGGAAGCGGCCGCATATTCCTGCAAAACGATCTCGGTATCATGAATGTAGATGTGATCCCGCAATACGCCGGCGCGCTGCGCAAGCGTGGCCAGAATATCGGCAAGCGGCCTGCGGACATGCCAGGCATTTTTTGTGCGCAGGAAGCTGCCCGACAACTCGTTGACAGCGCGCACGAGGATTCCGTCATAGCGGAACATCAGTACAACGCCGCCGCCCTTCACAGGGAAAATCTGAACATCCAAACCAGGGGCAAACAGGTCGGCGTCTGGCGTGGCCAGGGCGGCCTTGATCTTCTCGGCCACCGCCGAGACTTCAAACACATACTCCTTGGGCAAACTCGCCTTGATTGCTGCAGCGAATTCCCCGTTCACTCGCGCGCGCTCAAAAACCCACGTGCGGCATGAACCATTCCAGACACCATCCAGCTCTTCCTTGAAGAGCACGTTGATGCCTGGGGCGAATAAAGTAGAAAAGCCAACACGGAAACCGTCGGAGCGAACGGCTGTAATCAATTCCTTGGGCTTCTTGTAGTCAGCGAGTTTCAATCCTGATCCCCTTTCATCTAATAGGTGAATATTTATGGGGTGTTGATGTGTGCTCAATTTGTGGCCTCAAGGCCGCGCCGGCTGATTGAGCACGTCTTCAATCTCCAGCATGGGTTTTCGCGCCAGCACCGACGCATAAAGCTCATTCGCTCTCTGACCATATTCGATCACGGCCACGGAAATATTTTCTCCATTCACAACAACGTGATCAACAATCCCGTTTTCCATGACAACAACCACTTGCGGCGCTCCGCCATACGGCGCTCAGCCACCCACGCCAAACCGCGCAAAACCGCTTCGTCGAGCGTGTCGCCGTACACCCACGTCGTGTCGTAGTGATCCCAGGAATAGCTCCTGCCACCCCTTTCAGTGCGATTGATCACGGGCGTGGCGACCTTGAGTGCAAATCCCAACTTGCCGCATGCCACCGCCCACTCATTGAATGCCTCGGCGGCGAATTTTCCATCCTCGAGAGCTTTTTCAAGCCATTCAGGCATATCTGGAAAGCATCGCTTCAGGGTAATGGCATCCTCGCGCAACAACTCCTCCAGCGGCTCAGACACTGAGCCGCTGTCACCAAGCATGCCGGCTATGCACACCAACGCTTCCATACGCATCATGGCGTCAGCGAATTTTTCATACAAAATCTTCATGCGCGCCTACTCTTGTCGTGGTCGTAGCTGACCGAGATGTCCATCGACTCGGCGCTTCAACATCACCAACATCAACACAAAGCCAAATCCTCTTCTGACGCCATTGCACCCTGAACAGTGCCCCAACACAGATACCGGTCTCACACAACATTTTTATGCGCTCCAGAAACTTTCTCCGGGCACATAAATTCCAAATCCCTGTGCCCACAAAATACGAAATTTGTCAGCCAAAAAAAGAGCTTTCGGCCACCAAAAAAGGGTTTCGTTTTTCGGTACAACACACAACAACAACACAAAAGCCAGATCAGATTAATCCGAGCGCCAAAAAATATTCCGCAGAGAACAAATATCCAATTTTCTGCTCACAAATTGCTACCCAGACTCATATTTAATCGGCCCACCAATCGAATCGATCCCGGCAACATGGATGGATGATTGGATCCGACAATCCCGTCTCCGCCGGGCAACTCGGAGAAAAAACCGCCCACATAGAAACCTTGGAGATAACGAATATCCAATGCGCGCAACGTATCTGATTTTTCTTTGGTGTCGATATGCTCCGCGATAATTTCACCGCCATTTCCGCGCACCAGGTCACATACCTCGCGAACTGCGGTGACATCTCCGGTTGCGTCCAGCTTGTGCACGATATCGCCAGATAGTTTTACGAACTCCGGCTTGGTTAATTCGACCAATTTCAAGGTGCAGTAGCCTGTACCAAAATCATCCAGCGCAACGCGTGCATTAAGCAGCCTGACCGATCTGATGAATCGGTCCAGCATTTTTAGATCGCGGATCTCGCTCGTCTCCGTGATCTCAAATACCACTCGCCGCATGAACTCCATATTTTTGAAGATGACCGCCAGAATTTCATTGCATGAGCGATCAATGGTTGCCCCAGAAACATTCACCGCTACGACAGAACACGGGTTCCCATGCAACGCTTCGACCACATGCTCAAGCATGGCGATGTCGATTAAATCAATGAATCCGACAACCTCGCCCGCTTCGATCAAACGCTCCAGCTGGCCAACGCCGTTTCTGACGCGCGCCAACGCTTCATAATGCAAAACGATACCGGTATCGATGTCTACAATCGGCTGGTATACGGGCACTATTGCTCTTTTCATTCGGCTCCCTCATTGCCAATTTGGCAGCCATAGCAAGGATCCCGCCATGGCCAGTGGCTTGGCATTCACATCCCCAAAGCACGCCAATCAACGGGTGCCTTCTCGAAAGCCGTTACGTGATTCCTCGCAATCCAGACGCCACGCTTGACGCGGATTCGCGCATCGACAGCAATGTCTTTCAATCGACTGACGTTCGCTGGATCCACCCCAACCTCCAGGCTTGATCGGATCGCCACCACCATCTCGATCGGCAGATAATGAACGGCGTCGCTTTGTTGAAAGGCGTGATGCAAGGCCACGAATAGCTCCTGGTGCAGCAACATGATGGATTCGTAGTTACCCAGATCAACGGGATTTTCGCTGGCAATCACCAGCTCCTGAGAGGCCCCATCGCCGTCATACGTCGCGATCGAAACTTCTTTGCCACCAATCTCTACAAGCTGGGTTTGAACAATCTTCAGGCCCACATGATTCAGCTCATAAAGCCAATCATTCATTTCGACAAAGTTCCCGGAGGGGAACGCAATGGCATCGTCCAGAAGATTCTGGGAGAACGAAAAATGCTTTTTAAGTGATAGCATGATTTTTCCACATAATAAATAATATAAGTTATTATCCGTTATTATTGCGTATTGTCAATGTACCGGGACGGCAAAATCGATCGGTTCCTTCTCCAGATCCGCCAGCCGGCGTTTCGCTTCGGCCAGCGTGAGTGCCTCAGCAAGCAACACCTGGGAAAACCCGTCGTCAGAGAATTTCTGAACGGTATCGCCCATTTCTTTGCGCAACTTGTCCGCCACCACCACGGCGCTCTTGGTGTTTACTCTCGACAGCCGATCAAGGGATTGATTCATCGCATTCAGGCTATCCGCAACCCGGTGCGCCATGTCGCGCATATCCGCATCGACACTGCGCAGCTTGTAGGCGCTAATTTCATGGTTCACCTCCATGGACATCCGGCCCTGCGCAAGGTAGTCCCTAATCGTTTGCAAGTGACGGCCGATTTCAAGCTTGTAAAAGTTCTCCGCGACTTCGACATAGAACGGCAAGCTAAAACCGTTGCCGCCAAGCGTGCGGTTCCGATACTCAGCCTGCAACCGTCCAGAAAAAAACTCATTGCGCTCGCGCTCTGCCTCCAAGGTCGGCGTTTGCTCTTGCTTCTGGCGCCGCATAAGCACAATGAAATCATGCTTATAGAGGCGCATCACCTCGACCGCCAGGTTCTCCTGGATCTGGAGCAATATTTTTTCATCGAGGCCATTCGGCACCGAGGCAATTTCGCGCAACTCGCGTATAACCAATTTGTTTTCCATCGTTTGATCTCCTAACCGATGTTTTCCAAGTGCTTGCAGTTCGGGTAACTGGAACAGCCGAAAAAAGCTCCTCGTGCATTCTCTCGTTTGACGAGAGGCGCCGCACATTTCGGGCAATCTTTACCAGCTGGTTCGACGGGCTTCCGTATCGCGCTGCCGCCGGAAGCTTTTTTTTTTCCGCCGGGCGGATCCGGAAGCGTCAGGGGCAAGGATCGGATTTTGTCGATCGTCTTCCCGATCCAGCCTGCCTGCATACCCAGAAATCGATCAATCGTCGCTCGGCTGTTTTCGATCTCACGCATGGACGCCTCCCATACGGCCGTCATGTCCGGTTTGCCCAGCTCGGGCGGCAGCGCCTGGATAAGACCAACACCGGCGGCCGAAGGCACCAGAAAAGATTCTTTTGCTTTCTTCCCGCCCTTGCCTGGATCAACGCGCGTCACCAAACCGATCTCAATGAGCTTCGGCACGAAAGTATGCCGAGTCGCCGGCGTTCCAAGTCCACAAGCGCCATCTTCGTCCCCGCCCTTCTTGTCAGACAACATTTTCACGAAGATAGCTTTTACTTTCTCATCGGTGACGAACTTGTGGATGTTGATCATCGCCTCCAGCAAAGAGGCATCGGTGAAATACTTCGGCGGCGCGGTCTTCCGCGCATCGATATCAAGCCCTAGACAATCGGCGGGGTCGCCCTGCTTCATCGCCGGGAGATTGGCGCCCTCGTCATCTCCCCTCCTGACATCATCGTTCTCCAGCCCGCCGTAGACGGCCTTCCAACCCGGATCAAGCGTGGTCGTTCCGTTGGCGACGAAATGCTGGCCACAAACATCAACCGTGGCCGATACAGCCCGGTAGCGTCGATGCGGCATAAACTGTGCGAGATATCGTCGGCAGATCTCATCGTAGAGATCCCGCTCCACAGACGAAAGCGTCGACAAATTGGCTTTTTGCGCGGTCGGAATGATGGCATGGTGAGCTGTCACCTTGTCGTCATTCCAGGCGCGCGATTTGCGCTTCGCATCAAGCTGCTTCAGCACAACGGCGTCGAAGGACAGGTTGCTCTTTACGGCATCCAGCACTCTCGGCGCATCGGCGCTCTGCGCCGCCGGAAGATATTGACAGTCCGAGCGCGGGTAGCTGGTCAGCTTGTGCTTCTCATACAAGGACTGTGCGGCGGCCAGAACATCGGCCGACTTGTAGCCGTATTTTCGCGACGCGAGAATCTGCAGTTTGTCGAGGGAAAACGGCAGCGGCGGGCCCTCCTGTTTTTCCTCGTCGCTGTATTCGATGATTTTCCCGGTCTGGCCCTTCACCAGGGTATTTAGCTGGTCGGCCACCCGCCGATCCAGAAGACGGCCTTCTTCATCGAGGCCGGCTTGGCCTGTATGCGGCTTCCAACGAGCCGCGAATTCGCCCTTCGCCACCCTCATCGTTGACATCACTGTGAAGTAGTCGACCGGCTTGAAATTTTCGATCTCCAAATGCCGCTGCACGATCAAACCCAGTATGGGTGTCTGGACGCGGCCAATGGAGATGGTTTCAGGGTAGCCGTTCGCTTGTGCCTGCAGCGTCGCGGCACGACTGAAGTTCATCCCGCAGAGCCAGTCCGCCCGGCTGCGCGCTAGGGCGGCGTCGCGCATGCCGTGGAATTCGACGTTATCACGTTCATTCTTGATGCCGTTCATGACCGACAGTTCGTCGTAGGCCGAAATCAGCACGCGCCTGACGGGCTTTTTATTGCCGATCTCACCCAGAATCTCGTCAATCAGCAACTGTCCTTCCCGGTCGGGATCGCCGACGTTTACCACAACGGTCGCCTTGCCGACGAACCTCTTGATCGTGCTGAACAGCCCGGCTTTGTCGGCAACAAGATGAATCGCCCACTCATCACCCGAGGGAACAAGGGGGAGATGATCGAACGTCCACGAGAAGCGTCCTTTGGCGTTTTTCCTGGCACCTGGATATTTGCGGCCGATGTAATAATCGGGCTCTTCCTGCTCGAAAATGTGCCCCGCTGCCCAACACACTGCCCAATCCGCACCGGCGATGAACTCACGTCCGGAATCAACCTTCGGCGAAGCCTTCATCAACTGCTCGGCAATCGCCCGCCCTAGACTCGGCTTCTCGGCTACATAGACTTTCATTATGTGATCATCCGAATCAAGTCAGTACGGTTTCATTTTCAGCAAAAGCGATCACCGAGATATAATTCGCGCGCGCAAAGCGAATTAATTTGGAAGAGGCGAGGCCATGGCAACCACCAAAGAAACGAAAGATCTGATCATTGCAGCAAAGAAGTTTGTGAAGCAGAAGCATGGCGGGCTTTCTGGGCGCATCCGTGAACGGCTCGAAGAGATCAAACCGGCGCTCGCGATTCTCGTGAACGAGCGGGTATCCATCCAGCACATCAAGGAATTCATTCAAACCGAAACAGGCATGAGGATCGGCACTACGCCTCTGCGCCAATACTGCGAAGACGCCCTCAATTACTCTGCGCGCGCCGCCGGCGAAACCAAGAAAAAATAATTGCGCCGTCAGAACGCGCATTACCGGCCTTCCTTCTCTTCTTCTTGCGGCGTCATTCCGTCGATTGCGCCCAGTAGATCGCCAAACGTCCTGCCGTCATTGCTTACGATTTCTCCGTTACCATCAAATACGATTTGCATGATCCGCGTACGGTCGTATCCAGGCTCACGGGCGCTCCATTCCGTCACCGTCACGGTGACGCGAGCAGTGTCGACATCGAACTCAACATCGGCATCAGCACCGGAAGCATGGCCATCGCTGATGTAGGAAAGACGCACATACGGTTGGGCCTCACCGAACCCCGCCGTGATGCCGGCTTTCCGTTTGAATTGCTCCAAAGCATTCATGGCAAACCTTTCTTCAGGCAGTCAACAGCATTCTGCTGTCGCTTTCTTTTCTATCTAAACTTTCGTTAGTATATACGCTATCAATATTATTGTTAATAGCCTCTCGGTATGAAGGTGGGGCATACAGAGATGCCCCAGATCGATAAAGAATGGAGATGGCTTTTTCCAGCGAAGAAACCGGGAAAGTCGCCACCATGACGGCGCGCGAGCCGGAAAACTTGCCCGTGACTTTGATCAGATCTTCGTCACCAAAGAAACGGCCTCCCCAGGTTTTGGTTCCGGGCACCTCGAAGCGAACCATGCCGCCCTCAATTGTGATGAGAGCATCGGTGTCGCGCTCATGCTTCCCGGCTGCCGTAGTCAAAACCAGATCCGGGAACTTCTGCAGAAGGCAGGCACACATCGCCGGGCTCTCGACACGGATAGCCATGCTCTTCAGATACTCCATATCCACCCCTCGCGAGAGCAATACGCCCCGGTGCCTGCTGCCTTGCTCATCGGTATAGATAATGCTGCTGCCGACCCCGCCAGATGCGGCAATCTGCGCTGCTTTGAACAGGTTGCCGTCCAAAATCAATCGCCGCATCTTGAACATGCCCGCCTGCGCACGGTCGAAACGCGACATGGCGTCCCGCTCCGTTCCGGCACTGCGCGGCATCACACGAAAAACAGCATCATCCTGCAGTGAATACAAGGTGCGCTCCACCAGCGATTGCTTGCCGGGCACGGCAAAGGCAAGCTCATACGCGCCCAGAAGATGAATATGCTTGGGATTGTCCGGTACAGTAACCCGCGTAACGATTCCGAAATCCGCTTCACCATCATCGTTGGTGAATTTCGCGACCGCTCCGACATAAAGCCCGCCCATGACGTCGGCCAGAACCTTGAGACGATGTTGCATCTTCTGGACCGCGTTCGGATCCTTTGCCGCCAGTGCGACTTCGATCGACGCGAACTCTTTTCCGAGGACGGACTCCAGGAAACGCGTTTTGTTTGCCGCCAGAAAATCGTGTAGCGCCTTGAAGAAGACCTCGTTATCGCGTTTCTCTCGGTTGATCGGATGTGCCAGCAAGCTTTGTTTGCCGGCCTCGATTATCTGTTTGACCTCAGACTCGCGAATCGGGTTGATGGCAACCTCGTACTCAATGGTTTTCACATAAACGGGCTGGCTGAAAACCGAATCTGAAAGCGGATTGCCCGACTCAAAAACCTCGCGCTTGATCTCGCGCGCACGCACATCCATCTCGCGCGATTTAAGAGGGTTGTTGCCCTTGGCGTCCAGCTCCTTAATGATGCGGAGATATTCATCGGTCAACGCCTGGTAGATCTGCTCCTGTTCAGCCACGCGCAACATCACCAGTCGGCTGGTCAGCCTGTTGATGAAATAGGATTCCGCCCGCAGAGTGCCCTCTTCATTGTCAGCCTCAATGTCCAACCGACGCGCGATCGCGGGATTTGCTTCCAGGTAGCGGAATGCCACCTCGTCACCAATATTGTTGATGAAATCGGGAACGGTTCGATCCAGAGAGGCATTGTCCTGATTTGCCGTTGTGTTGGCTGAAAGTTTGCGTAGTTTTGCATTCTGCATGGCGATGGGGCGCGCCTCGCCGATCAGTCCACTCGATAGCGTCTCTATCTCCGGTGAGGAAGTTTGTCCCTTGCGGTTCACGCGCCCAAAGAACTGGACACGGACATTCACGTCTGCCGCCGATTGCAACTCAATCATGACCCGCTGGCGCTGGTCCGGAAATTTTTCGCCGGCATGCAAGCTGATTCCGGTGCTGCCGGCGCGCGTAAGCAACAAGGCATCCGTTTCCCCGGTTACGAAATCTTTCACAATTCGCGGCTTTGGCCGCTCCTGAATCTGAGTCGCTACCAGGCGGTCACCTCGCTGATGGAGTTCCATCTTTCGCCCGCTCAGTTCGTCGCAGACGAATCCTGCCTCGGCCACTCGGCGTTTGATCTCGTCCAACGGAGAAACCGCCAGATCAGGGAACTTGCTGATCAGCTCTCGTACCAGCTTCATCGTCCCCATCGCGCCTTCAGACTTCACCGGCACGTGGGTCACCTCGCCGTAACGACCGGTCTCGGTGAAATATGTCAGGCGATCCAGCATGCGATTGAGCACATCCCGAAAGGTCAAACCGCCCTCGACCACATACTCGCCCTGCAGGAGGGATGCCAGATTAGCCCCGTCATCCAAAGACTCGCCATCGAGCATATCCGGCTGATTCTGCATCACCACATCGGCCAATAGCGATTCCATAGTATTTTCCAGAACAATGACAGGCTTCTTACCCTCCTCCAACGCCTGGATAGCGCGCTCCGCCGCCAAGTCGGTCTTGATCGCCATCATGAACTGCCGGTATATCGCGAAGAGCCTGGAACCGAAGTTCACGTTTACGGCGCCCATTCGATTACCCTTTCTCTCAGCGTCAGGAATTTTCTCCAGAAGACGCTTGATCTCTCGATTACGCTCGTTCACCAGAACATTAATATCACCAGCAAGATAGTTCATGTACTCCAGGATTTCCGCGAGCTTGTCGGACAACGCTCTATTGCGTTCCAGACGCGCAGTATCGGTCACCGTACGGAATGTCAGATTGCTCAGATCATGCTCTCGTCTCACGAAAACGCCATCCTCCGCCAGCATCCCGGAAAGCACTTCCTGTAGCACCTCGCCGCCAGTGGCCAGAGTTTCTGGCAACGAACCCATATCAACAGTCTCCGGAAATAGTTTCGAGTAGATCATCACATTCTTGCCGGCCTTCATGGCCGTCGCCGAGGAATAGACGACGTATTCGGCGCCTTCGATCGCGAACCCGATGTTCTTGCCTATATTCGACTCGCCGGCAGCATTGTGGGCCTCGTCCATCAGGAGCGCCTTGCCCTGGGCAAAATCGGCGATCCAGCGCGCTTTCGCCGATACTGCCGGCGAACGATTGAATTGCGAATACGTGCCCAGAATCAGGTTGTAGGCCGGATCGAAGGAATTTTCTGTGAGGGCCTGATTCATCAGACTCTTTGGCGTCGCAGCGACGAGCTTCTTGCCCGTGATCGGATCGTAGATCGACACGCCCTCATTGACGATAAAAGGCGTGAACAGGTTCGCAGAACCGATATCGCAGATGTCTCGCCAGAAATCGGTAAAGAGAGTGGGCGTTTCCGTAATGAAAATCACCGGCGTATTGTTGAGTACCGAATACCGCGCCATGGCCGCCATGACGCGGCCTTTCCCGAGGCCGGTCTGATCGGCTTCCAGAAAACCCCGTCCCTTGCGAATCGAATGGATTGCCAGCGCCACCGCATCCACCTGTTCCGCTGACAGATAGCTCGCCATTTCCTCAACGGCCCAGCCGAGCTCGGCGGCGACAAAGCCATCAACATCGCCGTGCGCCTGGATCACTCCTCCCAGGGCATTCCGAGTCGGGGTCGACAAATTGCGCGGGATCATGGCCGTCGCCTCGGCGACGCGACTCCGCGCCGCGTAGGGGGATTGGTAGGAATTTTCTTCAAGATCGGCCATTTTTTTCGTCGCGGCCACTTGAGAATCGGGCAGATGTTCCTCTGTGCCGATCTTGATATCATCTTCCGGCTCGGAAACTTTCTCTACCGCCGGTTGAATGGATGATCCCAGGGCAAGAGCCGGATGAAATTTGGCGATCATCCGGCTCGACCATTCAAACAGAACGTCATGTTCACGAAGCACTGGAATGGCATCTGGAATCTGCCCTCGTTGCCCGCCTTTCTTGCCAACCACGACGATGCGAATCGGGTAAGACGACCCCTGCTTAGCGTAAAGCCCGCCATCCACTTCAACCGCATCCACCTGGTAATGATCTTCCAGCCAGTTAAACAGATAGCGGGAGCCGCCCGAGACCTGGCCGGCCTTGCTATCGAGGTAACTATCTGCCCCGATGATATAAACGGCCAGGCCATCATCCTTGCGCGCCAACAGAGAACGCATAAGAATCAGATGGTCGATGCGTGACACCTTGAGCCCATCGACAGTCCGGCTCGGCGTTAATCCACCGAAGGGCGGGTTTGCGATGACAACATCAAACTTCTCACCACCATTTTTTTCCTGAAAGGCGATGCTGGTCGCATCGCCTTGCGTCAACACCGCATCTTTGCGGTCGCGCGCGACATTCTCAATCCGCGCCGCATCAAGATCAAAGCCAATGATGGTCGAATCATTGAGCGCACTGACCAACGAGCCGTTGCCGATTGTCGGCTCCAGCACAGTCTTTCCGGCGATGTCGCCAATAATCCGCTGTGCTACCACGCTGATCGGCAACGGCGTCGAGAACTGTTGCAGCATCATGGAGTCAGAGGTGCGCGCACTCAATGGGGGCTGGCCCTCTTCCATCCGAATAGCCAGGTTATAAACCGGCCTGCCCAAATCACGGCTGTTCCGGCGCATATTGCGCACTAGTGCGGCCTCCAACGATTCCTGCACCTCTCGCATGCGCGGTGTGACAAGTATGTCAGTCTCCGCCAGCTCGGTCACAATGCTTGCGAAGCGCCGAAGATCATCGAAGCGGCATACCTTGCCATTTGCAATCTCGCGGACAAAACCGTCGGCGCACAATGCCAGATCTTCCGATGAACGCGCGTACAAGAATGCGGCCGGGGATCGAACATCTACCTCGCGAATAATATGGTTTTTCAAATCGGCAATGAAACGACCGTCCTCGCCGGCATAGACCGTCTGACCGAGATGGTTCAGCCCTAGCGGGATGGCCGCCATGATGGCATTATTGATGGCAACCGCTTCGCTGGACACGTCTAGTGCGTTGCCGTCAATCGGTTTCGCCGGAACAATCCGAATCACATTATTGACCGGCATTTGCGCCGGGATCGCCTTCGGAAACGCCTTATGGATTTGGGAGAGGTTGAACGTCAGATCGTCCCTCAACAGAAATCCAGAACGGCTTTTATAGAAACCCAGCAACGGGAGATTCGTCAACAACTCCGCATCGTTCAGCTTTTTCGACCCAACCAATACCAGGCGCTTTGTGCCCGAGGGGAATGTGACGCGAACCAGACGCAACTCCGGGTCGCTCACTGCGTTCAGCTTCACCCACCTTACCAATTCGTTCTTCTCTTTCATCCTGGTCCCCTAATGGTATCGACGATTGCAAGTCACGGCCTGTGCTCGTTCTGCCGGTCGTCCTCTTCGCCTGACCCCAATTCATTTCCCGCGTCGTGCTCTAAAAAACCGGCCGGGCCTGTCGCCGTCATCGCCGGCGGCTCCAAGTGCAGGTCGATCTTCGTTGCGATTTCTCGCGCCACGCCCTGCCATGCCTCCGGGCATACAAAACCGTGCATACGGTCAAAGGATTCCCGTGGAGCATCTGCCACGATATGTGCAAACTTGCCTAGCGCATCCATCACAAACACTTGCGCTAACGGACCAAAATGAGAATGCATCATCATCTCCGTGATGAACTCGACATTGTTTTTTTGCGCCATTTTTCTTGCCCTCCCGGCGGATGCCAACATGCTCACAAAAAAACAGCCGCACAGGGCGGCCGTTCTTCAAACGCTCAGATAACGGCGACCACTCAAGGACGCGGCGCACTCTGGCAGGCGGCATCTTCTGGTGCCGCCTGAGAGTCCATTGCAGCATCAAATTCACGCTCCATCGCTTCGAAATCCGGCGCCGGCTCGGCAGCAGCCGCAGCGACGGAATGCGGCTGCACGTTGCGGCTGATCACTGCAGTGCTGAACTCGCTCGCCAGGTAGGATCCCGCTTCGTCGCTGATGACATTGATAGGCGAAAAGCCATCAATGCTTTCCTTGCGAGCCATACCCGGAAGAATGACTCTGGCGAAACGATTGCCTTCGCCGCCAAACATCATCTCGTATCGCTGAATGTGATTCGCCTTCACATCTTCTACAAGCTTGTAGGCAGAGTTGTCGTCTTTGCTGGCATCGCCGGCCCAGTTCATCCGGTAACCAGGGATGGCTTCAACCTTGACAGCCCCATCGGCCAGGCCGGCGAAAAGATCGTCATTTGGAACGCCCTTGAAAATGTTGGCCTTGAACATGTCTTCCAGGGCCTTGTCAACGTCCGGAACATAGTCTTCCCCATCCTTCTTGAATGGCACGTACACTGCGCGCGTAATGACATCCTCACCGTCCGTCACACGCAACAATGCCAACGCCTTGGTACCGCGCGCGAGAATATCGCGCAGAGCGCTTTCGAGCCCGGAGCGGTCCAGAACCTCGCGTGCGAGCGATGGCTCGACCATGTCGATCGTGACCTGACATTTCTCAGTCGGCGGGAGTGCTTTCAGCTTTTCCAAGGCCCACTCGCGCGAGAATTCCTTGTCGAATGTGCCGTGTTCGCTTTTAACGCGGCCAGTGACCGATTTGGCGTTAACTGGCAGCGTGATTTTGGTCGGCTCACCGGGCGCCACACTTGGATTCGTGAACGTGAGGCGGGGCGCCGTTGCCAAGACATTGTCGATGAACGAACGATTCTCCTGATCATTCTTCGATGCGGAAGCCAGTGTATTCAACCAGCGAGAGCTGATCACGCGCCGATCACCGTCTTTTTCCTCGGTGAGGTAGCAGCTCTCGAGCGTCAGGAACGTCCCCGCAGAAGCATCGGGGCGTTGGGGGTCAACCTTGCCGCCGCCTTTTTTGAAATTGGTAATGCTCTTGGCGGCGTTGTCCCCGCGGAAAACGATTGTCACTTCCTCGTTCTCAGCAACGAACTTGTTCGTGTTGAGCGCCGAGCCGGTTAGTTTCAGCGCGCCTTCGTGTTCAACAGCGGTTTTGACTGACAGCACCAGACCAAAGGTGCTGTACTGCTTCTTCCCAGCCGCTTCGGATTTCTTGGCTGAATCAGCCACCAATTTACGCAATAAAGTCATGGCAATACTCCCTTACAGGTTAGACAACTAGGTTACGTTCAACAAACTTCAACTCACGGACAACACGCCGCCTGATCCGCATTAGTACTGGCATAGTCCAGGTATTCTTCCAAAGACTCGCTCAGGGAAAGCGCCTTGATCGCACGGGTTACCGCGACGTACTGGATGTTCACATCTTCGATGTCGCTTGGGCTTGCCTTGGCGACATTGAAAACCCTGCCCTCGTCATCGAGAAGCGACATGAAATCGCCGGCGAGCTTGACGTTGTCAAATTCGAGACCCTTGGATTTATGCGCTGTCGTAAGGACGATTCTCTTGCCCGTTTTTTCAGGTGAAGCCCCGGCGACAATAGACGGCAAGGCGCTACGTTCGATGCGCTCGATCAGCTTCGGAATATCGTTGCCATATTTTGCAACCAGCTTGCAGCGGGAAAGAATTTCTCGATCATTGGTCGCATCGGCATACTCGGAAAGCGCCTCCGTGCTGGAGAAAGATGCGACGAAGGCGTCCTTCACTTTGTCGCCAACGACCAAGTTGTACACATCGCGAATCTGGTCGAAACGATACCCCTTGATGTCTCCGACGAAGGAAAACGGCTCGTTATTGGCGACGCATTGCACTGCACGGTTGAAAATGGCGCTGTTGCCACGCGCGATATAAGCATAGCCGTCTGCGGACGAGACAAAACCGATGCGGCTTCTGGCGCCGCGCCCATGCAATTGAACATCCTCGTTCTTCACCAGAAGAATTTTGTTGGCGACTTCCGCAATCTCCGCACCGAAGCGAAAGGATCCCGTCAGATAATGATGCTCGTCTGCCCTGATCAACTCCATCGCGTTGGTCGCACCACGGAAGCCATAGATCGCCTGATGCCGGTCTCCGACGTAGACCTTGCGAGAGGGCTGCGCCTCCACAATCGCCTGTATCACCGGATTTGTGTCCTGGGCCTCATCGAACAAGATAATGTCGTAGGGAAGAACCCTCCCCTTCACCTGGTAGAGCTTCAGATAGCCATCGTGCAACATTGGAATGTCGCTGCCGATGTTTTGCATTTCATGCCACACCCGTTTTGCATCTCTCAAAATCAGGCTGCCATCAAAAAACTTCAGCTCCGCCGGCGACTGTCCGACGGACACATGAGCGAGGCCCAACTCTGCATCCGCAGACACCAGATAGCTCTTGATGGTTTCGATTACGCGCGCGCCATAGAGGTTATGCGCCGAAACCGGGATCGAACGCAAAGAGCTATTGAGATGGCGTTGAATATGAAATGGCCGAATATCGGCCGCCATCTTGTGTGAATAATCGCGTCCGCAGTCGTCCCAACCTATCGCATGGGCCGTCTTCGAAGTCACGTGGCGCGGGAATTTTCCTTCCGCCTCGAGGCGGGTCGATTTATTGAAAGCCAGGTTAAGCACTCGCGCGGCCGGGTATGCCTCAGAGAATGCGCAGAGAGCCGTGCTCTTCCCGGTGCCCGCAAAGGCCGACACCTTAATCACGTCGGCCTTGCTCGCGCAGATCGCCTCTTGTTCCGGTGTCAGTTTCCGTTTTGGCGCATAAACAGCTATCGTCGGCCCAGGCGCGGACATTTGCGTTTGCGCCCGGGCCGACGATAGCTCGCTTGGAACAACAAGTCGTTTGATTGCCATGAGTTTTTTAACTTTCATTATACTATGTCGCAGTATATAGGCGATTTTTTTAAATCGCAACACATATAAGCTAATGAAAGTTATTCATAGCCAACGGGCAAAAAAAATCCCCTGTGCGGGGACAAAGGGAGGCAGGTGGAGGAGTTTTTCTGAATATCAGGCGGCCTTACGCTGGGGATGGGCCAACGCAAGCAAGGGGGCGCCGCCCTCAACGTCCAGGCCGCGATTCCCGGATCCTGGACCGCCGCTATCGCCATTGCGTTCCATAATCCAGTCGGAAACGGCCTGCGGAACAACGCCAAATTCGCGGGCGATCAAGGAGACATCCGCCCAGGTCACAGTTTCTGCGACCTGATTAAAAATACGATCAAATTCGAATACGGTGAGGTCTTTTTCAACCAAGTGCTTCCAAAGACGGGGCCCCGCTACGATAGACCGCTGCTGCTTATCGTCCCGCCAGCACGCACCGCGAATAAGGCTTGGGCTGATCTTCGGTGCACTGAGAACGCTTTTTTCAACCACAATCACTACCCGAACGACATCGCTGGCAACCAGGAAATAATCTCTCCGAGAGATGGGGAAGCGCTCATGTCCTGCCACAACTTTTGACATCAGGCATCCAGCCATGAGTTTCGAAAGCCTGGCAATGGCCTCGTAAGCGCGCTGGCCAGAAAACAAACCGTCATGCACATGCCAGAAATGCACGCGCTTCTCGTCCAGACGGATACTTTCCTCGACCTTGATACCGAGCAGTCCAAGCAGCGTAACAATCGAATGCAAGCGAAGATTGTCTTTTTTGCCGGCAAGCCAGGTTTCCAGATTGCGCCTCGGAACATTGGCAACTTGTGCCATTTGCGCGACATTGATGTTGAGCAGTTCGGCCAACATCGCAACCAGTTCGTTTGCCTTCAGTCGTCTTTGCGGAACCATAACCGATCCTTCGTTGATAAAATCACAAACCGCCCGTACCGCGGCTAGTTAAACAGCGACAACAAAAGCTTTTCCACGCGCACATCTTCCTTCGTCATCCATAAAGACTGTATCGAGCTGTCGCCAGCGCGGTCCAACCGCACCTGACGGATCAGATCCGCTTTCTTTTCCAGCCCCTGCATTACCGGAGTTACAGCATCCGGCTCCATACCGACAAATACCAGGATGTTCTCCGCCACGCGAACGACCAGATATGCGTCAGCACCGGTGCTCAGTTGCAGTGATACAGCCGCCTCAAAATCGTTTTGCCACAGGATGTCGGCAGCATCCCTAGCCATATTGGGTTTGATCTGCCACCTATGCAGGCCCGGCGTCAAGGTCCCATCCGGCAGAACCCCCAACGAAAACAGGATCCGGTCCAATTTCTCGTAGGCAACATTGCGCGTTTGCCCGCCCGATGTTACGAACGCAGACAGGTTGCTGCGCTGGGTCCCGTTTGTTTCTGCCATGCCCTGGAAGGTGACACGACATGCCTGCCTCAAAAAACCAAGTCGGGCCGCCAAGGCGTGATCGTCTCTTCCGTGATCGTCTTTAATTACTTTCATTATATTATAATCGCCAAAGATTGTAAGATATTTTAGTTCAATAACAAATAATACGCCACATGAGACTTGCGATCGAGCTAATACCGAGCACCTGCTGGTACAGCAATGTGCGCTCCAATGTCCGCCCTTCCACGTGGGACAGGCTTCAACGCTCTACATTCCAGGCCGCCGGTTATGTCTGCGAAATTTGTGGCGGCGTCGGGGCCAAGCATCCCGTCGAGGCGCACGAAATATGGCAGTACGACGATCACCGGCTAATCCAACGCCTGGAACGGCTGATCGCCCTCTGCCCGCGCTGTCACGAAGTCAAGCACATCGGGCTGGCTATCGAGACAGGCAACGCTCAACGTACCCTCGCGTGGCTATGCTCCGTAAACGCCATCAGTCCGCCCGAGGGCCTGGCCTATATCAAGCGTGCCTTTCAAATACACCAAATTCGCTCTCGCTTTCCCTGGCAACTCGATATCGAACAACTCACTCGCGACTACGGAGTCATTCTGAACAAGCACGGCATGGAAGACGGGTTACCGCATTCGAGATGAGCTTTGCAGTACCGATTCTGGTCTGACATCCCGCTGATCGATCAGGCGCGAAGAAGTCGAAACTGCCCTCACTGTTTTTTCGCGGCAAGCGCTCTCATCTTCTCATTGTGCTCAAAGGTTGCGCGCTCCATATCAGCAATGGATTTCTGTGACAGCGCTTTAAGGCGATTGTGATAGGTCTCATTTGATTCGTTTGGCATCTGCTCGAATTGCGCCATCACTATCGGATCCACCATGGGAGTTGTTTGGAGGCCCGAGGGGCGCTGCACGGGCTGGGGAGCGGCTTCCTGCCGCTGCTGGACGCGCACGGGGGGTGTCGCAGGGACGTTGAAAATGGATTGCGCTAGTGAGCTTCCGCATAGCCCAAGGGCAAGCATGCACACCAGGATCGTGGCAAGCTTCATACTTGCCCTCCGGCGGCACGCGTGGCTCGATATTGGCCTAACAGGTCGCCAATGAACGCATCGATCACTCCATCCTGATCCCCGGCCCCAATTAAACCACTGTCCTCCATCGCCTTTTTCCTGCGCTCTACTTCATAGGCAATGCTTCCGCCGGGGTAGAGCTTGGCCAGGAACTTGCGCGCCTCTTTCGGCCCGAGGTCACGGTACAACGTATCGCGAACGTACGTGTCTTCGTTCGAGGTTGAGAAAGCCCACAATTTGATCCCGCCGATTGTGTTGTTGAGCAAGTGAACCACGTCGCCGCTTTTGGTCGCAAACATGCCGACAAATGTGGAGCCGTGTGGGCCCGGGGGACGGATCAGATTTTTGATCGCATATTCGACGGTATCGGTTAATCCAAACACGTCGCGCATGGTGGTGGCCACCTTCTCGCTTGCCTTGCTCAACAGGATTTTGCAGGTAGCAAATTCCAACATGGTCTCATCAAAGTCATTCACCGACTGCGAGATCAGCGACACCATGACACCGCATTTCCCGCCCTCCCGCATGTCCCCGACAACTTGCTCTCGCACCGGGGTTACTTTCTTGGTGCGATGGAACTCATCGTATTGAATATGCTTCTTGTCCTGACGGATGTCTTGAATTCTCTTTTCGTGATAGGCCCGATACTCCGGCCTGAAATACGGAACCACATCTTCATGCAGATAAAAGTTCCGTGCCGTCACATAACGAGCCAGCATGTAACATACCGCCGTCTGATGATCAGCGGCGGCACTGCCAGGGCGTGCAACTTCGTCCAGATCCATCGATATCACGCGCGCCCCGCCGATATCGAATCGTGTCGGATAGGCCAAGATTGGATAACTGCGCAACGCCTCGGAGAGCATTCGCGAAAATGCCTGCAGCAGCGGCTCCCCATCCTTCGTTTCCTTGCCGCCATACATGTCCATGAATTGTGGCGCACGGCTGATCGACGCGGTATCCGCAATTAATGGCACCGCATAACGCTGCGCCAGCGTCGCTTCATGTATTGCGCCCTGCTTGAACAGCGCATCCACAATCTCCCACCACGTCGTTTTATCGTCAACCCGCAATCCGAAACGCTCCACAGCCGTATCAACCTGACGGTCAATGTTTCGGTTGAAGCGTTTCGGATTCTGCGAGTCACTGTATTCCTTGTATGCCTCGTCAATCGCCATGCGCACGAGACCAACCATTCCATCCGCCGGCGCCGTTTCTCCCATTGGGGTCACCAGCAGCGACATGAAATTCGTCATAAAGGTTTTCTCGTGCGGCAATGGCTCGCGACATCCAAGCTGCGTGTCAAAACAATTGACGGCAAATTCCGGATCCATGCGGAGACGTATGCTTGCCACCAAATGCCTTTGATTTTCAGGCAAAGCATGATGAAGCAGAGAAATCAGACCTGAACTCGACCGGCCCACATCAATGATGGCGATCAATGGCAATCTTGGGATTCCGGGCGACAGGCATAGTGCCAGATTGATCTGATTTCCGGTAACCGATTTCCCCGACCGGGGCTCGGCGTACAGTAGATTGATCCAGCTCGACTGCTCTGACGAATTGGGCTGGTAGGGGAAGAGCTTGCCGTCCGGGGTGCGAAAAATCACGGCGCCATCCGACCACGGAGAGGCCGGGCGATACAGAGGAAGCATTTGTGTTACATCACTCAGGATTGCGCATGATGGCGTCGCGACGCTCTTTAAAGAGAGCGCCAGACAGCTGGACACAAAACCTTGTGCGGCATCGCCTGAAACTTCTCTAACATCAGCTCCGCCCCACCCTTGTACCGCTCGGGCAAGATAGGATGCGCGTTTCTCCAGGAGCTTGCTTTCGTTTTTCGGTGCCCATGTCGCAAAATCGATCCGCAATTTCACATCCAGCTCGCCCTGAGTCTTCACCAGCTTCTTGATCTCCGAGATTGCATCCTTCACCAGACGATTGTCTGAGTTGGACCAACCGAAGAGCGCCGCGATGAAACTGCTGAAGCCCAGCATGCCCAGCCCGCCGGATTCGATCAGGAAGGTGATTCTCCAGGGCATCCTGTTCACGGCTACCCGATTGAACAGCGTGGTGAATGGTTTGATCTCCGCAGGGGCCAAGTACACATACATTGGTGCATATATTCGCTCTCCAACGATGACCGTCTTGAGGTCTACCTCATACCCGGAGCGCGGAAATATCTGCTTTGGAATACTTGGCCAGAACGCCCCGGACACATCGCGCTTGTCACGCTTGATATCACGAACCGGGATCGGGTCTCCCGGCAAACGCGCACGCCAATTCTCATCAGTAAATTCCGGATCCACCGATAGGCGCTGCTCGTAGATGGCAGTATGTACGTCCAGCAAGGAAGCGCGCAGCTTTACCTCTTTAAAATCCCCCATCATTGCGGAGACAAACGACTCATGACGTGCGCGCAAGGAAGCCAGCGCAGCAAACAAGTTGGGCACATCGGTCAATCTAGGCATGGGCCCAGCCATCAAGAGTTCCTGCCGCGCTTTAAGATCACGCTTTTGCTCGCCCTTGGTCACTGCCGACGGTCGGGTGATGAGCGCAACAAATGTCTTCTCGGTAGCGCAATGCTTTGCCAGGTGATTTTCTTCTTCGTCGAACAGATCCTCCAAATCCATCCCCAGTCGCCTTGCGGTAGCAAGCGAAGGGGCCAGCGCGTATCCCACATCACGCCGAGCCGAGTCAGGATCGGCGGAAAAATAGATCTGCATCGCATGGCCGCCGCTGGCAAAATAGGATTTCAGGCTTTTACTGATCTTGCCATCGATTTCATCGAACTCTTCGGCGCCGATCATCCGGTACGACCCCAGCATTGAAACGATACTGACAAGCGTGCCATCCTTGAACACAATTGTCTGGGTATCGTCAACGGATTCGATATCGCAATAATCAGCAATTCCCTGCTTCAGCCCCGTACCAACCCAAGCGAGAAGTTTCTCTATTGACTCAATGACTTCGTCGGCAATTGCCATGTTCATACTCCCTTTGATTCTTGAGCCGCTACGAAACATTCCTTCATGAGTTGCCCATGCTCGACAAACAATGTCTGGGCAACATTCTGGGACTCCTTCGGCAGGCGATGATCGATAAATGCTTTTACCGTTCTGAGGTCTGCCATCGCTTGCTGCATTTCCCCGCGCGTATGGGGCAGCAACACGAGACGATCAAGCGCCATGATCACATTGGTATGGCGGGAGTCGCGCAGCGCCACCTCGATCCGCAGCCTCTCAGGGTCACTCTGCATAACCTTGCAACTCCTCTTGAATCAGAACGTCATTTACCAATGTGGTGGGGGCAAGCAAGCCCACCCCTGTTGCAATCTCGTAGGCGTCCCGATAGTTTCCGTCGGGCACAATGGCCATCACACTCCCTGCCCCATATCGTTTCACCGTAATGCCGGCACGATGCAACTGCAGCGCATAAGTAAACATCATGAACCGGTCAATTGCTGTCATCCAGGCCGCTCGGGGAGAGATGGCACGCTGTTTTCCGGGCTCAAGCCGGTATGGATTCTCGCGAGACAGGCCGATCCAGTGATTCGAGGAAATGATCTCCGCCGTAGGTGTCATTGCTTGCATGTGCGAGAACCGTGGCAGCGCGCATGTATCAGGAAGCCTGTCATATTCGCCAAACAAAAATAGGGAATCGATATCGACGATTGCATACTGCGACAGCAGCAGCAGCTCGGGTTGAGACACCCAGCCGCGATTGCTCCCTGACTTGGCCCCATTTGCGAACGCGATCACATTCGCGTAATCCGGATTCACGTTGGATACAGTCACCCTGGCCAGCGCAGGTCTTGGCTGGGCCATGACCCATGCCAGCCGTTGCGAATGAGGTGGCAATTGCTCCGCGTGGATGAATTCCACCTGGTCCGACGGTATGATTCCACCGATCATTTCCTGTGCATAAGCAACAGTAGGAACAGAGAACAACACCGACGAGAAGCCTTCCCGCGGCAGGCGGGGCGTTACACAGTAGGTGTAATACTGATGCGCGGCTCCCAAGGCATGGTCGACCTCTTTGCTGAGGTGCGGATCCTTGTCGG
>Ga0209515_10003297_pt1 | contig 23427 bp, 18 predicted proteins | sample Subgroupgradi54m_FD_187454 | JGI IMG/M metagenome (GOLD analysis project Ga0209515, IMG submission 187454) | Subsurface groundwater microbial communities from S. Glens Falls, New York, USA - GMW60B uncontaminated upgradient, 5.4 m (SPAdes)... ... | reverse complement strand
GCAGTGTCGGGGCGAGGTCGATCCAACGGTCGAGTTCGGGGGAGAGCTGTTCGCCCAGGACCTCGCGGATCGGCCACGGCTGGTCGAGGCCGTCGAGGCCGTCGACGCCGTCGCCGTCCTCGCCGTCCTTGTCGTCGTCCGTTGAAACCGGTGCGTCGGTGGCCGTGGGCTTCCTGATCGGTGCGGCGATCGCGTCGAGCTGCTCTCCGCGCCGGCCGAGCACCTGCCACGCGCCGTCGACGGTCATCGTGTCGGTGCGGATGGACTCGTTGTCGCCGTCGTCCCACACGGCCTCGACCGGAACTGCGGCTGGGCGCTCGCGCACGATCTCGTCTCCTCCGCGGCGATTCGGACTCGTCGATCTGGCGACCAAAACCACGGACACTTCCACCGCCGGGTAAGCGTTCGGGAATGAGTTGCTGGCCAGGAAGGTACCCATGGTCGATGGCGACCGGCAAGGATGGGGACGTGACGCAGGAGCTTCCGATCATTTTCGGCCCGCAGGTCTGCGGGGACCTTGACGCCGGGGGTACCCGGGAGTGGCTGGTGGCCGACGGGTTGGGTGGGTACGCGATGGGTACCGTCTGCGGGCTGCGTACCCGCCGGTACCACGCGCTCCTCGTCGTCGCCGACGCGGCAAACCCGGCCGCACGGCGGGTCGGGCTGGTCGCCCTGGACCCGGTGCTGACCCTGCCGTCCGGTGCGCAGCTGCGACTCGGCACCCACGAATGGGCCTCCGGCGCGGTTTCGCCCGACGGGTACCGGCAGCTGGAGCTGTTCACGCTGGAGGACGGCCTGCCGCGCTGGCGTTGGCGGGTGGGCGACCTCGTCATCGAGCGGGAGTTGGCGATGGTGCACGGGGCAGCCTCGCTGGGTGTGGTGCACCGGCTGCTCTCCGGCTCCGGCTCCGGCTCCCGTACGGCGGGCGGGGTCGAGCTCTCCGTCGAGGCGGTCTGCACCTGGCGCGACGCGCATGGCGAGCGCTGGGCAGCCGGTGGGGAGCTGGGCAGTACGCCGGCTGCCGACGGGCTCGTCGTGGAGAACGCCTACCGGCTGGCCGGTCCCGGGTGGCAGCCGGCCGGTGAGTGGTACTTCGGGGCGTACGCCCGGCAGGAGGCGGCGCGGGGGCTCACCGCCGTCGAGGATCTCTGGTACGCCGGACGCTTCAGCGCGCGGCTGGCGCCGGGGGAGGCGCTGGAGGTCTCCGCCTGGGCCGGTGATCTCGGTACCCGACCGGCTCCGGCGGGCGCGGTGGTGGCCGCGGCCCGGCAGCGTGCGCGGCGCATCGTCGCGGCGGCGCGCCCGGCCAGCGCCGCCGCGGCGACCCTGGCCCTGGCGGCGGACGCCTTCGTGGTGCGCAGCGGTGCCGGCGTGCGCGGCGGGACCGACGTGCACAGTGGCACCGAGGTGGTCGCCGGGTACCCGTGGTTCGGCGCGTGGTCGCGGGACACGATGATCGCGTACGAGGGGCTGCTGCTGGAGACCGGCCGGGCCGACGAGGGGCGGGCGCTGCTGCGCCGGTACGCGGCGACGCTGTCCGAGGGGATGCTCGCGAACACCGCCGACTCCGGCAGTACCGAGTACAACACCGTGGACGGCACGCTGTGGTTCGTCCACGCGGTCGAGCGGCACGTCAGCCGGACTCAGGACACCGACCTCGCCGCCGAGCTGCTCGGCGCCCTGGACAGTGTACTGAGCGCGCATCTCGCCGGTACCCGTTACGGCATCCGGGTGGACCCGGCCGACGGGCTGCTCACCCAGGGAGCCGACGGGTATGCGCTGACCTGGATGGACGCCCGGGTGGACGGGGTGCCGGTCACCCCCCGCGCCGGTAAGCCGGTCGAGGTGAACGCGTTGTGGGTCAACGGGTTGGCGGCGCTGGCGGCGCTGCACGCCCGGCTCGGACGCGACACCGACCGGCTGGACCGGCTGCATGCGCGGGCCCGGGAGAGTTTCGCTGGCCGGTACCCGACGCGGGCCGGCGGACTGCACGACGTGGTCGACCCGCCCGGGGTGCAGCCCGTCGGGCTGCGCCCCAACCAGCTGCTCGCCTGGTCGTTGCCGTACGCCCCGCTGGATCCGGATCGGGGTGCGCTGGCGCGGATCGGGGCCGCCCTGCTCACCCCGCTGGGCCTGCGCAGCCTGGCTCCACAGGCACCGGGGTACGCCGGCCGGCACGCGGGCGGCTCGGCGCAGCGCGACCGGGCGTACCACCAGGGCACCGTCTGGCCATGGCTGCTCGGGCCGTACGTCGATGTCGCGGCCCGGCTCGCGGCCGCCGACGGAACCGCCACCGCCGACGAAACCGCCAGCACGGGCGAAACCGCCACCGCCGGCACTCGGGACAAGGTGAGATGGCGCACAGCGACGGCTAACTTACTCGCTGGTATCGATGCCCATCTGGCAGAGTGGGGGCTAGGCTCGGTGAGCGAGACCGCCGACGGTGACGCGCCACACCACGCGACCGGCTGCCCCTTCCAAGCTTGGTCGGTAGCTGAAGTGCTGCGCATTCATCGAAAGATCGACTGATCGTTACCTCTCGGAAACGAAAGGTAACGCGGCGGATAACTCGGAGCCTGCACGATGAGGACAACCCCGACCACCTCCCGACCAGCACCGGTGCACCGCTGCATCCGGCGCCCGTGAGGTGTACCCGGGGAGGGGCGCAAACGGGTAAAAAAGGGGCACGCGGCGTGGCCACCATCACGAATCTGGAAGACGTCCGGGGAGATCGTCCCTTACGCGTACTGATGCTGTCCTGGGAGTACCCGCCGGTGGTCGTCGGTGGGCTCGGGCGCCACGTCCACGCGCTGTCGACCTCGCTCGTCGCGGCCGGCCACGAGGTCACCGTGGTCACCCGGCACGCGCCGGGAGCGCCGCTGGAGGAGTACGCCGACGGGGTGCGCATCGTGCGCGCCCCCGAGGACCCGCCGCTGTTCCCGCTGGCCACGCCGACCCTGCTGGCCTGGACGATGGCCTTCAACCACGCGCTGACCCGGGCCGCACTGCGCGCCGCCCAGACCGGTGAATACGACGTCATCCACGCCCACGACTGGCTCGTGACGCACACCGCGGTCACCCTCAAGGACCACCTCGGTCTGCCGCTGGTGGCGACGATCCACGCCACCGAGGCCGGGCGGCACCAGGGCTGGCTGCCGGCCGAGATGAACAAGTGCATCCACTCGGTGGAGTGGTGGCTCGGGCACGAGGCCAACCGGGTGCTGGTCTGCTCGGAGTACATGCGCTGGGAGGTCAACCGGCTGCTGGAGTTGCCCGCGGGCCGGGTCGAGGTGGTGCCCAACGGCGTGGACAGCAACTTCTGGCAGGCGCCGCCGCGCGCCGTCGCCGCCGCCCGGTCGCGCTTCGCCGGCGATGGACCACTCGTCGGGTACGCCGGACGCCTGGTCTACGAGAAGGGCGTGCAGGATCTCGTGGCGGCGCTGCCGAAGCTGCGGGCGAAGCACCCGGGGCTGCGCGTCGTGATCGCGGGCGACGGGCCGTACCGGCACGAGCTGCAGGAGGAGACCAGGCGGCACAAACTGCAGCGGGCGGTGAGCTTCACCGGTTTCCTGGGCGCCGGTGAACTGCCGGCGGTGCTGGCGGCCGTGGACACCGCGGTGGTGCCGAGCATCTACGAGCCGTTCGGCATGGTCGCCCTGGAGGCGGCTTCGGCCGGGGCGCCGCTGGCGGTCGCCGCGACCGGCGGGCTCGCCGAGATCATCGAGTCGGGCGTCACCGGGGTCACGTTCCCCGCCAAGGATCCGGACTCACTCGCTGACGCGGTCAGCAGCCTGCTCGCCGACCAGGTCTTCGCCCGCCGGGTGGCGCGTCAGGCCAAGACGATGGTCGTCGAGCGGTACGGCTGGGAAACCGTTGCCGAGCGCACTGCGGCGGCGTACGCGACAGCCATCAGGCAGGCGCCGGCGTTTGATCCGGTCGAGGCTGTGGCGGTGTTGGAGAGCGGCCGGCCGCGCATCGTGGTCCCCGAAGGCAACCTGCTCGCCCTGGAGGGTGCGGTCTCGTGACGGCGGCGGCGCCGCCGAGCGATTTTGACCTGTTCCTGATCACCGAGGGGCGCCACGAACAGCTGTGGCGCGTACTCGGGGCGCACCCTCGCGACGGCGGGACCTCGTTCGCGGTCTGGGCACCCAACGCTCGCGAGGTCCGGGTGGTCGGCGAGGGCCCGGGCTGGGGCGTCCACGAGGGCGCGCCCATGACGCACCTGGGCAACTGTGGGGTGTGGTACGCCTTCGTGCCCGGCGTCAGGCCCGGGCAGCGGTACAAGTACCGGATCCATGGCGCTGACGGATCGTGGACCGACCGGGCCGACCCGATGGCATCCGCCGCCGAGTGCCCGCCGAACACCGCATCGGTGGTGTACGCCTCGACCTACCGCTGGCGCGACGAGGAGTGGATGGGCTGTCGCGGCGTCGACCCGTACGCCCGGCCGCTGTCGGTGTACGAGGTGCACCTCGGCTCGTGGCGCCCGGGACTCTCCTATGTGGAGCTTGCGCACGCGCTCGCCGAGCACGTGGGTGGGCTGGGCTTCACCCACGTCGAGCTGCTGCCAGTGATGGAGCACCCGTACGGCGCCTCCTGGGGGTACCAGGTCACCGGGTACTACGCGCCGACCGCCCGGCTCGGGACCCCGGATGAGTTGCGGTACCTGGTCGATGTGCTGCACCGCGCCGGGATCGGGGTGATCCTGGACTGGGTGCCGGCGCACTTCCCGCGCGACGCCTGGGCGCTGGCCCGCTTCGACGGCACCGCCCTGTACGAGCACCCCGATCCGCAGCGCGGCGAACATCCGGACTGGGGCAGCCTGGTCTTCAACTTCGGCCGGCGCGAGGTGCGCAACTTCCTCGTCGCCAACGCGCTGTACTGGTGTGAGGAGTTCCACGTCGACGGGATCCGCGTCGACGCCGTCGCCTCGATGCTTTATCTGGACTACTCCCGTGGCCCGGGGGAGTGGACGCCCAACTCCGAGGGCGGCAACACCAACCTCGACGCGGTATCCCTGCTGCGCGAGCTGAACACGGCGGTGTACCGCGTCCACCCCGGCGTGATGATGATCGCCGAGGAGTCGACCGCCTGGCCCGGGGTGAGCCGTCCGGTGGACTGGGGCGGGCTCGGCTTCGGTTTCAAATGGAACATGGGCTGGATGCACGACACGCTGTCCTATGTGGACAAGGACCCGGTGCACCGCCGGTACCACCACGACGAGGTCACCTTCCCGGCGATGTACGCCTTCGACGAGAACTGGGTGCTGCCGATCAGCCACGACGAGGTGGTGCACGGCAAGCGGTCGCTCGCCGCGAAGCTGCCCGGCGACCGCTGGCAGCGCCTCGCCGGGCTGCGTGGCCTGCTCGGCTACATGTGGGCGTTCCCCGGCAAGAAGCTGCTCTTCATGGGCGCCGAATTGGCCGCCGAGCACGAATGGAGCGAGCAGCACGGGCTGGACTGGTCGGCGCTCGACGATCCGGGCGCGGGCGGGGTGAGCCGGCTGATCGGCGATCTCAACGCCCGGTACCGCGGGCAGCCGGCGCTGTGGTCGAAGGACACCACGCCTGACGGCTTCAGCTGGCTCGCCGTCGACGACGCCGATCGCAACGCGGTCGCGTTCCTGCGCTGGGGCTCCGGCCTTTCCGGGTCGGCCGCAGAGGCAACCGGGTCGGTGCTCGCCTGCGTGACCAACTTCGCCGGTACCGCGCAGCACGACTACCGGATCGGTTTGCCGTACCCGGGGCGCTGGGTGGAGCTGGTGAATACCGATGCGGCCGAGTACGGCGGCAGCGGGGTGGGCAACCTCGGCGCAGTGTCCACAGTGGACCAGCCGTGGCAGGGCCAACCCGCATCAGCCGCGGTGCAGGTCGGCCCGTACGCGACCGTCTGGTTGGCGTACCTGCCGGCCGACACCTGATCACCTGGTTCGGTCCCGGGTCCTGCTCACCCGGGTGGCGGTCCCGCGATGGTGGTGACGCCGCGCTCAGCGGTCGATCTGCGCCAGGTCCAGGGTGATCGGCCACGGTGCGGAGACGGTCAGCGTCTTGGAGTGCTCGCCGGTGGCGACGTACTCGCCGGACAGCCCGAGCTCGTACGTGTGGACGTTGAGCTCGGGAGAGAGCTCGACCCGCCAGTAGTGCGGGATGCCGGCCGCCGCGTAGTGGCTGGGCTTGAGGATGCGGTCCATCCCCCGCGAGGAGTCCGACACGATCTCGATCGCCAGCGCCACCTGGTGCGGGCGGTACAGGGGGCGGCTGCCGTCGCCGAACGCCTCAGCGGTCACCGCGAGCAGGTCCGGGATGTAGCGCAGGTTCTCGGCGAGCTTGACTTCGACAGCCTGGGTGACGACGTACTCGGCCGGCGCGGTGAGATCGAGGGCGGCACCGAGGCGCAGGGCGACCCGCTGATGACGACCGGTGGGGGAGGGGGACACGTGGAGGACTCCATCGACGAGTTCACGGCGATAGCCGTCAACGGGCAGCGCGTCATACTCCTCCGGGCTCCAACCGCCCGAGGGAGGCGTCAGCGGGGCGACGCTCATGGACTTACTCCTGCGTCATGGTCGGCAGGTACGGGCACGTGTTGCCGGCCCACTCTACCGCCGATCAGACGGCGCAGCGTCCCACGGGCGCTACTCGGGTGACCCGGCCGGGGCTGCGCGGTACGATGCCGGGCATGACCCGGGCCTTGCGGCTTCTTAGCCCGCCGTGCTGACGCCCACAGGCGACGGCACGGCGACCCCTCGCGCGCGAGGGGTTTTTTCATGTCCGCGAAGGCGCACTCCGCGACGGCCCGACCCGACGAAGGTGACGACGAGATGAGCAGCGACGCAGCGCAGGCGTCAGCGGTGACCGAGAACGCGACGGACGTCCCGCCGTACCGGTACACGGCGGCGATGGCGAACGAGATCGAGGCGCGCTGGCAGGACCACTGGGCGGAGCACGGCACGTTCTACTCGCCGAACCCGACCGGCCCGCTGGCCGACCCGAGCCACCCGCGCTCCGGCGCCGAGAAGCTGTACGTGCTGGACATGTTCCCGTACCCGTCCGGGGCGGGGCTGCACGTCGGGCACCCGCTGGGCTTCATCGGTACCGACTGCTACGGCCGGTACCAGCGGATGGCCGGACGTAACGTGCTGCACGCGATGGGCTTCGACGCCTTCGGCCTGCCCGCCGAGCAGTACGCGGTGCAGACCGGTACCCATCCACGGATCACCACCGAGGCCAACGTCGAGCGGTACCGCGAGCAGCTGCGCATGCTGGGCCTGGCGCATGACGACCGGCGTAGCGTCTCGACGACCGACGTCGGGTACTACCGCTGGACCCAGTGGATTTTCCTGCAGGTCTTCAACTCGTGGTACGACACCGGTTCGGGTAGGGCCCGGCCGATCGCGGAGCTGATCGCGGAGTTCTCCTCGGGCGCCCGCCCGACCCCGGATGGTCGACAGTGGACGGAACTGTCCGATATGGAGCGTCGCCAGGTCGTCGACGGCCACCGGCTGGCGTACATCTCCGAGGCGCCGGTGAACTGGTGCCCGGGGCTGGGCACGGTGCTGGCCAACGAGGAGGTCACTGCCGACGGGCGCAGCGAGCGGGGCAACTTTGAAGTCTTCAAGCGCAGCCTGAAGCAGTGGATGATGCGGATCACCGCGTACGGCGACCGGCTGCTGTCGGATCTGGACGCACTGGACTGGCCGGAGCCGGTCAAGCTGATGCAGCGCAACTGGATCGGCCGGTCGACCGGCGCACACATCTCGTTCGACACCGACAGTGGACCGATCCGGGTCTTCACCACCCGCCCGGACACCGTCTTCGGGGCGACGTACATGGTGCTGGCGCCCGAACACGAGCTGGTGGACGCGCTGGTGTCGGCGCAGTGGCCGGCCGGGACCAGCCCGGCGTGGCGCGGCATCGACACCGCGCCCCGGCAGGGTCCCCGGTTCGACAGCTACGCCAACCCGGTCGAGGCGGTCCGGGGGTATCGGCGCTTCGCCGCAGCCAAGTCCGATGTGGAGCGTCAATCCGACGCCAAGGACAAGAGTGGAGTCTTCATCGGGGCGTACGCCACCAATCCGGCCAACGGCGCGCAGATCCCGGTCTTCATCGCCGACTACGTGCTGGCCGGCTACGGTACCGGCGCCATCATGGCGGTACCCGGGCAGGACGAGCGGGACTGGGAGTTCGCCGAGGCGTTCGAGCTGCCGATCATCCGGACCGTGCAGCCGTCGGAGGGCTTCGACGGCAAGGCGTACACCGGCGACGGCCCGGCGATCAACAGCAGTACCCCCGATGGGAGCTTCAGCCTGGACGGCCTGGGCGTCGCCGAGGCCAAGGCGAAGACGATCGCGTGGCTGGAGGCCACCGGGCACGGCACCGGCGCGGTCACCTACCGGCTGCGCGACTGGCTGTTCAGCCGGCAGCGGTACTGGGGCGAGCCGTTCCCGATCGTGTACGACGCCACGGGTCTGCCGATCGCGTTGCCGGAGTCGATGCTGCCGCTGGAGTTGCCCGACATCGAGGACTTCTCGCCGCGCACCTTCGAACCCGACGATCCCGACACCGAGCCGGAGACGCCGCTGTCGCGGGCCACCGAGTGGGTGGAGGTCACCCTGGACCTGGGCGACGGGCCGAAGCGCTACACCCGCGAGACCAACACGATGCCGCAGTGGGCCGGCTCCTGCTGGTACGAGCTGCGCTACCTGGACCCGGAGAACGGTGGGTCCATGGTGGATGCTGAGAACGAGCGGTACTGGATGGGCCCCGCTCGCGACGGTGACTGCGGTGGCGTGGACCTGTATGTCGGCGGGGTCGAGCACGCGGTGCTGCACCTGCTGTACGCCCGCTTCTGGCACAAGGTGCTGTACGACCTGGGCCACGTCTCGTCGTTCGAGCCGTTCCGGCAGCTGTTCAACCAGGGGTACATCCAGGCCTACGCGTACACCGACGCCCGGGGCGTGTACGTACCCGCGGAAGAGGTCAGCGAGGAATCCGGTAGGTACGTCCACAATGGACAGCCGGTCAGCCGGGAGTACGGCAAGATGGGCAAGTCGCTGCGCAACGTGGTGACCCCCGACGAGATGTGTGCCAGCTACGGGGCTGACACCTTCCGGGTGTACGAGATGTCGATGGGCCCGCTGGAGGTGTCCCGCCCCTGGGAGACCCGTGCGGTCGTCGGCTCGTACCGGTTCCTGCAGCGGGTCTGGCGGCTGGTGGTCGACGAGCAGAACGGGGCGGTCCGGGTCGTCGACGGGCGCACCGACGACGAGACCCGTCGGCTGCTGCACCGCACCATCGAGGGTGTGCGCGCCGACATGGAGGGGCTGCGCTTCAACACCGCGATCGCCAAGCTGATCGAGCTGACCAACCGGGCGACGTCGGTATCGGTGGCCGGCACCGCGCGGGAGCTGGCCGAGCCGCTGGTGCTGATGGTGGCGCCGTTCGCCCCGCACCTGGCCGAGGAACTGTGGCGCAAACTGGGCCACACCCCGACGGTGACCTACGCCGACTTCCCGGTCGCGGACCCTGCGCTGCTGGTAGCGGCGACGGTCACGTACCCGGTGCAGGTCAACGGCAAGGTCCGGGGCCGGGTCGAGGTCGCCGCCGACGCGCCCGAAGCCGAGGTGCGCGCGGCGGCGCTGGCCGAGGTTGCCGGTCAGTTGGGCGGCGTGGAGCCGCGCAAGGTCATCGTGGTACCCGGCCGGATGGTCAGCATCGTGGTGTGACGCGCCGCCGGTGTCTTCTGCCGTCCCCACGCGGGCTGGGGAACCTCTGGTCGGATGCTACGAAGCTGCTGTCGTAGATGGAGCAGCTTCGTAGCATCCGGGCGGCGGGTCAACGAGGAGGGCTGTGGTGGCCAATCGCGAGTTTCTGGTCCCCTCTGACGAGGAGATCCTCGACGCTCTCGGCGTGGTGCCCGAAGTGTCCGTCGACGATCCGATGGTGCAGGTCGTCCGTGTGTCGACCGCCTCGGGAGACGTGGTTTCGCTCTCCTACGACGTCGTCGGTCGGTCGGTCCGCTGCCAGTGGAACCGCGATTCGATACCGCTCGTTGACCTGTTCCGGGAGGCCGCAACGGAGTTGACGGTCGAGTCCGGGCACGGCGTGGCCAGGCTGGTGGTCCGCTTCGAGACCGAAGTGCTGGGCGGAGAGCTCGACATTCAGGTGTATCCGGCCGTGCGCGTCAACGACAGGCTGCTCTTTCGTTGAGGCGCCGCTGATCGTGGTCAGTTGTTTCGGTGCGCCGGTGGCTCAGGAGATCGCGTGGGTGCCGGTGGTGCCGGTGACTGTCCAGCCGCTCGCGTCGCGTTTCACCACGTAGGTCAACCAGGTCGCGCCCAGGCAGGCCACGAAGCCGTTGATGCCGACCTCGACCCGGTCGGCCCCACCCGTCGGCGCCGCCAGCAGGATGAGCATGCCGTTGTCCCGAACATACATGCAGCCGCTGTCGCCGCGGATGACGACATCGTCGCGCGAGGCCACAAAGCGCACCGGCGCGACGTCGCGCAATGCGCTGACGATCCGCTCCTGGTCGGCGGCGGGGATCGGCGCACCGGTTCCCGGACCGATGGTCCGCATCGGGTCGCCTGCGGCGGGGTCGGTGCGATCAAGTACGTACACGACGGGGAACCGGTGGTCCGGGAACGAGTTCTCGCCGGGGGTACTGAGGTATCGCCGCAGGACCGCGATGGAGATGTCGGCGTTGTCCGAGGTCGCCCGGGTGCCGGCGGTCGTGGGGCCTGAGCCGCCAGCGGGTGGCTGGCTGGGCCGGGCGCAGCCCGCGGTAAGCAGCAACACGGACAAGCTGAGCAGGATCATGCGGCGCATTGGAGACCTCCTTAGTCTGCTCATGGGACGCCCCGCGTGCCGGTCCGGTTCCCAGCCGCCGCGCCGAGAAGTGCCGCACCTCCACCGACGCCGAGTGGGAGGAGCCCCGAGGCCGCGCCTGGAAGCGCGCTCCTAAATGGACGGTCCGCCACTAGGAGCAGGCTCGCCGTCGCGACGACGCCGACGATCATTGCCATCACACTCGTCGGCGAGACCGGAAAACGGATGAACGCGAGCCACGAAGGACCAGCGCCTGCGACACTGCCGGCATGACGGAGCCTCGTTTCAAGATTCTCGACATCGTGCAGATCGGCGACCATCCCACATTGGCCGCGGCCGGGCTGACCGGCCAGCATGGTGCCATCGACCAGATTCGCGAACACCCCGGGCCCCACTTCCACTACTCGGTACGGAGCCTGGTCGACGACGATGACGAGATCGGGGGCCTCTACAGCGAGGAGAACCTCCTGCCCACCGGCGACCGAGCGTCAACGGACCGCTTCGCACTGCCGGGCGGGTTTCGTGTCCGAGAGATCGTTCAAGTATCGGCGGACTGTGAGGTCCCCCAGGTCGCCGGTCGGACCGGAGTCGTCGACGGCACCTACACCGGTGACGGTGGGGTAGGTATCCGGATCGAGGAGCTCGACGACTCCGTCATCGTTCAACCAAGGTTCCTCACACCGACCGGCGATCGGCTGCCTGCCCCTGAGGCTGGACGAGCCGGCTTTTCAACCCAGGTCACAGTCGACGGCCAGATCAGAGGACAGACCACGTACATCATCGTCGACGACGTCGACCGCTACCTCTGAACCCACCACGTCGCCGAGCCGGCCGCATACCATCAGGGACACGCTCGTCACTGGCGGTGCCGGGAAGGCGTGCGCTACTCACGGCACGCCGACGCTACCCACGGACTGCGGTGAAGAGCCGCAAAATCCCCAACCCATCGAGGAGCAGCAGCACCTGCGGCCCGATCAGCTCGCCGCGGAACTCGCGCTCGAAGTCCGGGTGCCGTTCGAGTACGCGTACCGGCTCGCCGTTCGTCACCAGTTGGTAGGCCAGCATCCCGGCGGGGCCCGCACCCGTGATCTGCCGCCCGCCGGCGCGGCCGGCTCAGCCGGCGCGGACCGCGCCCAGCCGTTCGTTGCGCAGCCTGCCCGGCCAGGTGTCGTCGATCGGTTCGAGGTCGCTGCCGGTGGCCCAGCGCAGCAGCAGGTCGGCCAGGGCCGGGTTGCGGGCCAGCGCGGGGCCGTGCGAGTACGTGCCCAGCACTTTGCCGGACCAGGCTCCCTCGTGCGCACCGTCGTTGCCCACCCCGACAGTGACCTTGGCCAGCGGCTGCGCGCCCGCGCCGAGATGGGTACGGCCGCCGTGGTTCTCGAAGCCGGTGAGCGTCGGCAGGCCCAGCCGCGGGTCGACCTCGCCGGCCAGCTCGCCGACGGCCCGGGTGGGGCCCCGGTCGGAGTACAGGTCGAGCAGTTCCAACCCGGCACACCTGGCGCCCTTGGCGAAGAACGACGAGCCGAGCAGCTGGTACCCGGCGCAGACCGCGAAGACCACGGCACCCCGTTCGGCCGCACGGTGCAGCCCACGGTCGGCGAGCAGCCGTTCGGCGGCCAGTGCCTGCGGGCCGTCCTCGCCACCACCGAGCAGGTACACGTCGCCGTCGGTGGGCATCGGTTGGTCCGAGCGCACCTCGATACAGGCGACCGGCAGGCCGCGCAGGTCGGCCCGGCGGGCCAGGATCAGCAGGTTGCCCCGGTCGCCGTAGGTGGAGAGCAGGTCCGGGTAGACCCAGACGATGCGCAGGGTGCTCTCCGACACGGGCGAGCCCCGCTCGGCGTCAATTGACACGGTCCAGCTCCGCTCGGATGTCCTGGAACGCTGTGTAGTTCGCGATGACCTCCAGCCGTCCGGGCGGTACGGCGGCCAGCGCGCGCGCGAACGACGGCACGTGGGTGAACGGGATTTCGTTGACTTCCAGGCGTACCGCCAGATCCATCGCCCGGTCGCCGGTGATCAGCACCTGGCGGCCCTGCAGTGGGGAGAAGTCCACGTCGTAGAGCCAGGAGGTGTCCAGGCCGTCCGGATCCCGGGCGTTGATCGACAGCAGCGTCGGTGCGGGCTCGGCCATGTCGAAGGCCTCCAGCCAGCCGGCCGGGTTCTTGGCCAGCAGCAGCCGGATCATGCGCTCGTCGCGCAGCACGGTGGCGTACCGGCCGGCGATCGAACTGACCTCGCTGAGCCGGGGCAGCGCCGCCGTGACGTCGACCCCGAAGTGCGCGGCGACCGCGAGCGCGGTGGCTGCGTTGGCCCGGTTGACCCGACCCGGCAGCGCCAGCGTCACCTCGTGGTAGGCCCCGGTCGGGTCGACCACGCCGCCGTCCTGGACCGTCCACTGAGGACTTGGCCGGCGTAGCTCACAGCCGGTGCAGCGCCAGTCGTCGCCCTCACGCTCGATCGGCGCTCCGCAGGAGGGGCAGACCCAGGAGTCGTCGTGCCAGCGTTGGCCGGCCGCGACCCAGGTCACCGCTGGGCCTGGCGCCGGGCCTGGCGCCGAGCCGTCGGCAGCGCCGCCCGCCGAGCCGTCGGCAGCGCCGCCCGCCGCGCGGTGCGAGCCGCCGTCCAGGCCGGCCGCCGCGAGGTCCCAGACCGCCCAGGCCACCATCGGGTCGTCGGCGTTGGCGACAACCCTCGTCGGGTACGCGCGCAGCGCGTCGCGCCACAGCGACGCCATCATGGCGACCTCCTTGGCCCGGTCGAGCTGGTCACGGCTGAGGTTGAGCAGGGCCACCACGTGCGGGGTGGTGGCGGCGAGCACCTGGGCGAGGTAGTGCTCGTCCACTTCGAGGACCGCGTAGGGGGTGTGCCCGGCCCGGGCCAACGCCGAGGTGTGCCCGCTGGGCATGTTGGCTCCGAGGCTGTTGGTGGCGACGTCGCCGAGTACGCCCATCGCTGCGGCGGTCAGCCGGGTGGTGGTGGTCTTGCCGTTGGTACCCGAGATCAGCGCGATCTGCCGTCCGCCGGCGAGGTTGGCCAGCAGGTTCGGGTCGATCAGCAGGCCGACCCGACCGCCGATCACGGAACCGTCGCCACGGCCGGTGGCCCGGGACAGCGCCGCGGCGCCACGCGTCATCGAGCTGGCGACTCTGGTCCGCAGCGGCAGCTTCTGGGCCGGCGTCTCTTTGGTCATCGTGTTCCCACAGCGGTCGGCATTTGGGGCGACCCTATCCTGCCGGCGCAGCGGGGCGGCTGGGCACGGTACCCCTCCACTTCACTCCACGTGACCCGCACCAGGTTCCGGGCCGGCACCGGACGTCCTGTTTATACTGGTTTACGCAGAGCCGGAACGGGCGTTCGCTGCCCGACCGAGCGGTTTGTGTCGTTGTCCCCTCCACTGTCGGCCACCGTACGTGAACTGCCGTTTTACGCTCCCAGGCCGTGTCCAACGAGGCGGAATCGCGTTGACGGTGGAGGGAAGTGGAGTACAGTGGGGCCCTATTGGCGGAAAGGGGGGTGGAGCGATGTTTCTCGGCACCCACACCCCACGCCTGGACGAGAAGGGCCGGCTGATCCTGCCGGCCAAATTCCGCGACGAACTGGCGGGAGGTGTCGTGATCACGAAAGGGCAGGAGCGCTGCTTATACGTGTTCCCGGGCACCGAGTTCAGCCGGATCGCCGACCAGCTGCGCGAGCAGCCCATGACGCACAAGGCGGCCCGGGCCTACAGCCGGGTGTTCTTTGCCAGCGCGCACGACGAGGTGCCCGACCGGCAGGGTCGGGTGATGATCCCGGCGCACCTGCGGGAGTACGCCGGGCTCGACCGCGAACTCGTCGTGATCGGGGCGAGCACCCGGGTGGAGATCTGGGACCGCGAGGCCTGGGAGACCTATCTCGCCAACAGCGAGGAGGACTTCGCCGGCATCGAGGAGGGGGTGCTGCCCGGCGGGCTGTGACGCACCGCGTGCACACCCGTGGGGGCGGGCCGGCACGCACCACCGTTCGGTTCCGGCGTACCGCTTGATCTCCAGCCGCTCGAACCTCCTGGCGCCCCTTCCCCGGTGCCAGGCGAGGACAGCGGATGGGGATCTGGCGGTACGCCGAACGGATCGGTGGGGGTCGGAGCTACGGGTCCCGACCGCAGGCGTCACTGCGGGACAGAAACCAGAAGAGGCAAACGGAGCCACCCGCGACCGCGAATCGCGGATGGCTCCGGCGACGAGGGGGTCGAGGATATGGGGGAGCACGGTGCACATGTGCCGGTGATGCTCGAGCGCTGTCTCGAGCTGCTCGCCCCCGTGTTGAGCGCGGCCGGCGCGATCAGTGTCGACGCCACGCTCGGCCTCGGTGGGCACGCCGAGGCGGTGCTCGCCGCACATCCGGAGCTGACCCTGATCGGGCTGGACCGGGATCCGCAGGCGTTGAGCCTGGCCACCGAGCGGCTGGCGCGCTTCGCCGGGCGTACCCACCTGGTGCACGCCGTCTACGACGAACTGCCCGAGGTGCTCGACCAGCTGGAACTCACCGAGGACGGCAGCGTCCAGGGCATCCTGTTCGACCTCGGCGTCTCCTCGTTACAGCTCGACTCGCCGGAGCGGGGCTTCGCGTACGCCCAGGATGCGCCGCTGGACATGCGGATGGACCCGAGCCGGGGCCGTACCGCCGAAGATGTCGTCAACACCGCGGCACCGGCGGAACTGCTGCGGATCCTGCGGGTGTACGGCGAGGAGCGGTTCGCCTCCCGGGTCGTGTCGGCGATCGTGGCCGAACGGGACCGGCGGCGGATCACCTCGTCAGCACGCCTGGCTGAGCTGGTCCGCGACGCCATCCCGGCGGCGGCCCGGCGGACCGGCGGGCATCCCGCGAAGCGCACGTTCCAGGCGCTGCGCATCGAGGTCAACGGCGAGCTCGCCGCGCTGGAGCGGGCACTGCCGGCGGCGCTCGACGCGCTCGCCCCAGGTGGGCGGGTGGTGGCGCTGGCGTACCACTCGCTGGAGGACCGGCTGGTCAAGCAGGCTCTCGCGGCGCGGGCCCGCTCGACCGCGCCGGTCGACATGCCGGTGGAGCCGCCCGGGACCCAGCCGACGTTCCGGCTGCTCACCCGGGGGGCGGAACGGCCGGGCGAGGACGAACTGGCACAGAATCCGCGGGCCGCGTCAGCGCGGCTGCGGGCGGCAGAACGGATCGAAGGGCGGCCGGGGCACATACCCCGGCCGCCGCACCGGAAGGCAATGCAGGACCCCGGAGCGCCGACTGCGAATCGGCGCGCCGGGGGTTGGTATGGACGGCCGCTTTCTGATCAGGGCCACGACCGTCCACTAGGGATCGCTCAACCACGGGAGGGCTGAGCCATGACGACACTGCCGTACCGGCGGCAGCAGGGTACCGCGCGACCGGGGGGCCGGGTCGCGGGGTATGGCCGAAACAGCGTCGACACTGACGCCGCAGCTGACGCTGGACTGGAGTACCCGACGACGGGCAGCGGCGCGCTGGCGCCGCGACGCCGCGCGTTGCCTGCTGAGGACCGGACCGTCGGTACCCGCGGCGGCGCGCAGCGCGCTGTCGGCGTACGCGCCGGCAACAGCGCTGACGATCGGCCGCGCGCCGGCCGTGCCGCCTCGGCGCCCCGGCTCGGGGTCGCGCCGCCGGCTCCGGTGACCGCCCCGCGGGCACCCTTCGTCTCGGTGGTGCTGGGCCTCGTGGTCGCCGGGGTACTCGGCATCCTGGTGCTCAACACCGCGATCAACGAGAACGCGTTCCGGCTGCACGACCTGCAGGACAAGCAGGTCTCCCTGGACCGGCGTGAGCAGCAGCTCACCCAGGACCTCGCCCAGCAGGAGTCGCCGAACAGCCTGGCGGCGGCGGCGCGACGGCTCGGCCTGGTGCCGGCCGGTACGCCGGCGTTCATCCGGCTGACGGACGGCCAGCAGCCCGCCGCGGGGCACTGACGCCATGCCGCCCCGCTCGTCGCATTCGCGTACCCCCCGCCGCGGCGGTACCGACCCGCGGCTGGACCCGGTGGTGACACCCCTGCGTGGGGAGTCCCGCGGCTCCGGCGTCGGCTCCGGTGAGGGGCGCCACGGCGGCGAGCGGGGTGCCGGCGAGCGGGGCGGGCTGGCCGACGCCCGCCGGTACACCCCGCGGGCGCGCAGCGTTCGCGAGGCGAATCCGCGGGCGGTATCCGCGTCGCGCGACCCGTTCCGCCCCGCGCTGCAGGTCCTGAAGGGTGGGGCCGAAGCGCCACCGCGGCGCGGATCCGCCGGGCGTACCCCCGCCGGGTCAACCACCACCGACCTGCCGGCGCCGGCCCGGCGGGCCGCGCCCACCCGGCGGACCTCGCCGGCCCGGCCGGACACGCCTGGCCACCGGGACTCCCCAGCGCGGCGGCCGACGCCCCCGCGGCGCACCGGGGCCACCCGCCGGCCGGCCCGTAAGCCGCGCCGCCCGTACCGGCTGGGCGACGGGGCGCGCCGGCTGCGGCTGTCCGGACTGCTGGTCCTGGTGCTCTTCGTCGTGATCGGGGGGCGGCTGGTCCAGCTGCAGCTCACCGACGCGCAGGCGTACGCGGCCCGGGGACTGCGCGACCGGCTGCAGACCGTACCGCTGGCGGCTCCGCGCGGAGCCATCGTCGACCGCGACGGTGCGGTACTGGCGCACAGTGTCGAAGCGCGTTACGTGTACGCCGACCCGGGGCTGGTCTCCGACCCGGAGCGCACCGCGGACGCGCTCATCCCGCTGCTCGGCATCGCCCGTTCGGAGCTGCTGCCGAAGCTGAGCCCGCACCCGTTCGCCGATGGTCGGGCGGTGCGCTTCGAGTACCTGGCCCGCGGGGTGGACGTCGCCATCGGCGACCAGATCAGCGGGCTGAACCTGGCCGGCATCGGGGTACGCCAGGACGAGCGGCGCGAAGTGCCCGGGCACGACCTCGCCGCGAACCTGATCGGCTTCACCGGCAACGATCTGAGCGGCCTCGCCGGGATCGAGTCCGGGTACGACCAGCTGCTGCGTGGGGTCGAGGGGCAGCGCACCTTCGAGATCGGCGACGGCCGGTTGGCCACTGAGATCCCCGGCGGGTACCACGTCGAGACCCCGGCGCGCCCGGGTACCTCGCTGCAGCTGACGATCGACCGCGACCTGCAGTTCGAGGTACAGCACCTGCTGTTCCAGCGGATGCGTACGGTGAACGCCACCTTCGGCTCAGCGGTCGTGCTCGACGTGCACACCGGCGAAGTGCTGGCCCAGGCCAGCTACCCCGGGTACGACGCAGCCGAACCGTTCCACTCGCCGGTCGAGGTACGCGGCGACTCCAACATCGACGTCACCGTCGACCCGGGCTCGGTGTGCAAGGTGGTCGCGATCTCGGCCGCACTGGACGAGGGGGTGATCGCTCCGGACGCCGCGGTGGTGGTGGGGCCGACGGTCCGCAAGGGCGATCAGACCTACTCCGACACCCACCCGTTCCCGTCCGGCACCCGGCTCACCCTGCCGGGGATCCTGGCCTACTCCTCGAACGTGGGCACCATCGGCATCGCCGACCAGCTGGGCGCCCAGAAGCTCTACGACTACCAGCGCAGGTACGGGCTGGGCGAGGCCACCGGCGAGGGACTGCCCGGCGAGTCGCCCGGGCTGGTGCAGCCGCCGGCGAACTGGAGCGGGTCCAGCTACGGGTCGATCCCGATCGGCAACGGCATCTCGGTCACCCCACTGCAGATGGCGGCGGTGTACGCGGCGATCGCCAATGACGGGGAGTGGGTACAGCCGCACCTGGTGCGGGCCACCGTCGGGGCGGACAACCGGGCCACCCCGGTCGCCGCTCCTGCACGGCACCGGGTGATCTCGGCGACCACCGCGGCCGAGCTGCGCACGATGCTGCAGGCTGTGGTCACCGTCCCCGGCGCGACCGGGCTCAGCGCGGCCATCCCCGGGTACCAGGTCGCCGGCAAGACCGGTACCGGCCTGCGGGTGATGAACGGACGGTACATCCCGGGCGAGGTCGCGTCGTTCGTCGGGATGGCGCCGGCGGAGAACCCGCGGTACGTGATCGGGGTCTTCGCGCACACCCCGGTGGGTACCGGTGGTGCTGTCGCCGCGCCGGCGTTCCACGACATGATGTCGTTCGCGCTGGCGCATTTCCGGGTGCCGCCCAGCGGCGCGCCCGTGCCCACCTTCGTCCTCAAAAAGTGAGCGTCGAGCCTTCCCGTGTGGTACCCGCATGGCCAGGTAGGGTTTGGCCCCGTGCCCGGCTATCCGCGCCCCCGGAACGTGCCCGCTACACCGCTACGTGAGCTGGCCACGATGCTGTCGACCGTGCTCCCCGTCGACCTGCCCGCCGACCTGGCGGTCACCGGGGTGACGCACGCCAGCGACTCCGTGCATCCCGGGGATCTCTTCGCCGCGCTGCCGGGCGCGCGGGCCCACGGCGCGCGCTTCGCCCGGGCCGCCGCGGCAGCGGGTGCGGTAGCCGTACTCACCGACCCGGCCGGGTCGGCCGACGCCGCAGCCACCGGGCTGCCGGTACTCGTGCTGAGCGACCCGCGGGCGGTGCTGGGTACGGTCGCCGCCCGGGTGTACGGAGAGCCGACCCGCCGGCTCACCGTGGTGGGGATCACCGGCACCGCGGGCAAGACGTCCGTCGCGTACCTGGTCGAGTCCGGCCTGCGGGCGGCGGGTCGTACCCCCGGGCTGATCGGTACCGTCGAGACCCGCCTCGGCGACCTGGTCCTGTCCAGCGCCCGGACCACCCCGGAAGCCACCGATCTGCATGCGGCTCTGGCCGCGGCGGCCGAGCACGGCGTGGACTCGGTGGTGATGGAGGTGTCCAGCCATGCCCTGGCGCTGGGCCGGGTCGGTGGGGTGCACTTCGCGGTCGGCGGGTTCACCAACTTCGGCCTGGACCACCTGGACTTCCACGCCGACGTCGACGGGTACTTCGCAGCCAAGGCACAGCTCTTCGACGGCCGGTGCCGGGTGGAGGTGGTCAACCTCGACGACCCCGCGGGCCGGCGGCTGATCCGCCCGCAGACGGTCACCTTCTCGGCCGCGGGCGACCCGGCGGCGACCTGGCGGGCCGTTGACGTCACCGGCGAGGGGTACACCCAGCGGTTCACCGCGCTCGGACCGGACGGGCTGGCCCTGCACGCGGGAGTCGGCCTGCCCGGCCGGCACAACATCGCCAACGCGCTCCTGGCGATCGCCTCGCTCGTCGCGGTCGGGGTGGATCCCGCAGTCGCGGCCGCCGGGGTGGCGGCCTGTCCGGGGGTACCGGGCCGGCTGGAGCGGGTGGCGGCTGCCGGTCCCGTCCTGGGTGTCGTCGACTACGCGCACAAGCCGGACGCGATCGTGGCGGCGCTGGCGGCGTTGCGCTCGCTCGTGAGCGGTGGCGCCGCCGGCTCGGCCTGCGCTGACGCTCCGGCTACCGCCGGCGGTGCCGCTCAGGCCGGCTCGGCCTGCGCTGACGCTCCGGCTACCGCCGGCGGGCGGATCATCTGCGTGATCGGGGCGGGCGGCGACCGGGATCGTGGTAAGCGCCCGCTGATGGGTTCGGCGGCGGCCCGCGGTGCCGACCTGGTGATCGTCACCGACGACAACCCGCGCAGTGAGGAGCCCGCGGCGATCCGGGCCGAAGTCCTGCAGGGGGCCCGCGAGGCACTGGATCCGGGTGCGCGGACCTCGATCGTGGAAGTCGCCGGCCGGCGCGCCGCGATCGACGAGGCGGTACGCCTGGCCGCCGCGGGCGACGTCGTCGCGCTGCTCGGCAAGGGGCACGAGCGCGGTCAGGAGGTCGCTGGCGACGTCCACCCGTTCGACGACCGGATCGAGCTCGCCGCGGCGCTGACCGCCCGATTCTCCGGTACCCCGATGGAGGCTCGCTCATGATCCCGCTGACGCTCGCCGAGGTGGCCGCTGCCGTCGAGGGGGAGCTCGTCGACGCCGATCCGCAGGCCCAGGTCACCGGCGCTGTCGAGTTCGACTCCCGTCGGGTCGCCGCGGGCGGGCTCTTCGTGGCCTTCGTCGGCGCTGCGGCCGACGGCCACGACTATGCGGCCGAAGCGGTCGCGGCAGGCGCGGTGGCGGTCGTGGGTACCCGCCCGGTGCCGGGGGTACCCATGGTGCTGGTGCAGGACCCGCTGGCCGCGCTGGGGCGGCTCGCCCGGGCGGTACGGGACCGGTTGCCGGGGCTCACCGTGATCGGCATCACCGGATCGTCCGGCAAGACGACCACGAAGGATCTGATCGCGCAGTTGCTGGCCCGGCTCGGGCCGGTGGTGGCACCGGCGGGCTCGCTGAACAACGAGCTGGGCCTGCCGCACACCCTGCTGCAGGTCGACTCCGACACCCATTTCCTGGTCCTGGAGATGGGTTCGCGGGGATCGGGGGATATCAGGTACCTCTGCGACATCGCCCGGCCGGACATCGGTGTAGTGATCAACGTCGGAGTGTCGCACATCGGCGAGTTCGGCTCGGTCGACGCGATCGCCGACGCCAAGGCTGAACTGGTCGAGGCGTTGCCGTCGACCGGCGTGGCCGTGTTGAACGCCGACGACGAGCGGGTACGGGCGATGGCCGACCGCACGGCGGCCTGGTCGAGCCTGGCCGGAGAGGGGGCCTCGGCCGGAGTACGTGCCGAGGACGTGCTGCTCGATGAGCGCGGCCGGGCCAGTTACACGCTGGTCGCCCGGGGCGAGCGGGCGCAGGTACAGCTCGCCGTCGCCGGTCGGCACCAGGTCGGCAACTCACTGCTGGCTGCCGCGCTCGCGGTCGAGCTGGGTATGGCGCCGCTGGACGTGGCGCGTAACCTCGGCGATCTGAGGCTGGCCTCCAGCCGAAGGATGGATGTCTTCGACCGTGCCGACGATGTCACGGTGATCGACGACTCGTACAACGCCAATCCGGCCTCGGTCGCCGTCGCGCTGCGCGCGCTCGCGGCGATCGGGTCGGGGCGGAGGAGGGTCGCCGTGCTCGGCTACATGGCTGAGCTGGGCGGGTACGAGCGGGCCGGTCACGAAGAGGTCGGGCGGCTCGCCGCCGAGCTGGGTGTGGACCGCCTAGTGGTGGTGGGTGAGCCGGCCGCGCCGATCTGCGACGGCGCGGCAACGGTGGTGGACTGGGGAGGGAAGTCGGTGCTGGTGACTGATCAGCAAGCGGCCGTCGCGTTCCTGCGCGACACGCTGCGACCAGGCGATGTCGTCCTGGTCAAGGGTTCGCGGTACCGCACCTGGGACGTGGTCGACGCGCTCCGGGCCGGCCCCGACGGGGTGCCGGTATGAGAGCGGTGATCGTCGCGGCGTTCGTCGCGTTCGTCTTCTCCCTGCTGGGTACCCCACTGGCGATCCGGTTCTTCACCCGGCTCCGCGCCGACCAGCCGATCCGCACCGATGGGCCGCAGAGCCACCTGGGCAAGAAGGGCACCCCCACGATGGGCGGGGTGGTCTTCATCCTCGCCACGGTGCTCGCCTACGTGGTGGGCCATCTCACCATGATCGCTCTGCCCGACGAGCAGAAGAAGCTCACGTCGCCGGCGCCGACCACCACCGGCGTGGTCCTGTTGGGGCTCTTCGTCTGCACCGGCCTGCTCGGCTTCCTCGACGACTACCTCAAGGTGAGCAAGAAGAACAGCCTGGGGCTCAACAAGCGCGGCAAGCTCATCGGCCAGGCCTCGATCGGGGCCGTCTTCGGCGTGATCGCGCTGTCGTTCCCCCGCTCCTTCGACGTACTCACCCAGAAGAAGTACGACGTCGTCGGTGAGTGGAAGGTCAACGTCACGGTACTCAACGAGCACCTGTCGTTCGTCAAGGAGATCAACTGGCTGCAGCTCGGCAAGATCGGCGCCGTGCTGCTCTTCATCTTCGTCGTGATGTCCATGTCCAACGCGGTCAACCTCACCGACGGGCTGGACGGGCTGGCCACCGGAGCCTCGGTGATGGTGATCGGCGCCTACGCGGCGATCGCCTTCTGGCAGTACCGGCACTGGGTCGGTGACGGCAACTATGTCGGCGATTACCAGTACCACGTGCGGGATCCCCTCGAGGTGGCCATGATCGCTGCCGCGGCGGCGGGCGCCTGTTTCGGGTTCCTGTGGTGGAACGCCTCCCCGGCGCGCATCTTCATGGGTGACACCGGGGCGCTGGGCCTCGGCTCGCTGATTGCCGGTCTCGCCTTCGCCACCAACACCGTGTTGCTGGTACCGATCATCGGTGCGCTCTTTGTGCTGATCACGGTCACCTGGGTGATGCAGATCGGCTCGTTCCGGTTGCGCGGCAAGCGGATCTTCCGGATGGTGCCGCTGCAGCACCACTTCGAGCTGGCCGGCTGGAGCGAGGTCAACATCGTCATCCGGTTCTGGATCATCGCCGGACTCGGGGTGGCGATCGGCATCGGCCTGTTCTACGCGGACTTCCTGCGGATCGTGACCGGAGCACGCTGATGCCGGAGTCCGACTCTGTCGCTGGGGTCGGCTCGGCCTGCGCTGGCGCTGCGGCTGTCGCCGACTCTGTCGCTGGGGTCGGCTCGGCCTGCGCTGGCGCTGCGGCTGTCGCCGACTCTGTCGCTGGGGTCGGCTCGGCCTCCGCTGGCGCTGCGGCTGTCGCCGACTCTGTCGCTG
>Ga0209515_10003296_pt1 | contig 23428 bp, 24 predicted proteins | sample Subgroupgradi54m_FD_187454 | JGI IMG/M metagenome (GOLD analysis project Ga0209515, IMG submission 187454) | Subsurface groundwater microbial communities from S. Glens Falls, New York, USA - GMW60B uncontaminated upgradient, 5.4 m (SPAdes)... ... | reverse complement strand
TTGAATGGTGAGTATTTACTTCTGAAAGAAAGTAGAGATTTAATTTATCATCATACACATAAATAACATCGCTCACCCAAGGGCCGTTTTTATCAACAGTGGCAAGGCTCATTAAAAATCCTTTTTCAAGAACCAATTTTATTAATTCCTTTATCTTATCCACGATTATGATTATATCAGAAGAGGGCAAAATTCCTTATTCGCAGATTGCGTGAGGTTAAAGTCTACTTTATGTTATTATTTAACAAATGAATAAATTTAAGAAAAATAGATAATATTATGAAAGCAATAATTATTCCAGGAAATGGCAATACGGACATTACGAAAAATTGGTTCCAAAATGTTAAAAAAGAATTGCAGAAATTGGGATTAGATGTAATTGCAGAAAATATGCCCGATCCTGATTTGGCAAGAAAAGAATACTGGCTTCCTTTCATCAAGGAAAAATTATCAACTGAAGATGCAATTTTAATTGGTCATTCCTCTGGCGCAGTTGCGATTTTAAGATATCTTGAAAAAAACAAATGTAAGCTCGCAATCCTAGTTGGTGCTTGCCATACAGATTTAGGTGACGAACAAGAAAAGAAAAGTGGATATTTCGATGAACTTTGGGAATGGAATAAAATTAAGAGTAATGCCGACAAAATAATATTGTTCGCTTCGAAAAATGATCCCTATATCCCAATTTCTGAAGCTTTGTTTATTAAAGATAAGCTTGAACCCGAGTATCATGAGTATAACGATGAAGGACATTTTGGAGCAGACGTAAACAAAACAGAGTTTCCTGAAATAATAACCGTTGTTAAAAAGTTTATTGAACGTCAAAAAATCAAACTCTGAAATTTCCTTATAACGAAGAGGACAGCTTTGAAGGGGGACGCCCTGCGAAGCTAAGCACTTGTAAGCACTTGGAGACCCTGAATTAGTTTTGATGTTTCGAAAGATCATAGTAAATTCATTTAAGAATGCGAGACTTATACCTTCGGGATGTTTTATGATTGCACAACTATAATCTCTCCTTGTATAATACCAACTCATGAGTAAAGATATCCTTAAAGAAGGGGTTACTGGTCCTCAAAGAGACGTCTTTAACCATCTTTTTCTATTTGAGGAAAGAAGAGTGAATGCTACTATAATTTCTTGCCCTCACAGTGATCCATGGGATACTGAATTTATAATTAAAAATTTAAGACAGATTGGAACTACCAATGAAAAAGTATTATTTGTTGAACAAGGATCACCTAATCAAACAGATCACTTCGCATACCAACTAACGGAGATTGCAAATAATAATCCAAGGATAGAAGAAGATCTTCAAAAAAGCTTAAAAGGATATGGGGTTGGAGGTAGACATAGCAGGTTATCTATTCTGAATCCTAAATCGCCTTACAGCAATAGCCCGTTCGCAATCGCAGCAGATTTCTGGCTACAGAACTCTGGAAAAGTAGTGAATATGGATTGTGACATGAATCTATCACCTGATGCTCTATTATTTATAGAAAATACACTTAGTAAAGACTTGGTTCTGGAACATCTTTATACGCACTTGGCAAATCTCTGTGCTTCACCTAAGGATATTATCCCCTTGATGATGAAGCTGTTATTTCCTGAATTATCGACTTCTTACATTGCAAAACAATGCAATAGACTCTACAGATTATATGCAGAAAATTTGGCATGGTAACAAAGATTAAAGACCTAGAAGATACGTTTAATTCCGTTCGAGAAGCATACATGAAGCGTGTTCTTGAGAGAGAATTAAGGAATGAAGACATCATTCTTGCGCACCCAGGACATATTGATGCAATTATTTCTCATTAATAAAAACCGCCTTTCGGCGGTTAACTTTTAACTTTTAACTTTTCACTTTGAACTTTTAATTTCGTTAGTAGTCCATTCCGCCCATGCCGCCCGGTGGCATTCCACCCGGCATTCCCTGATCCTTCTTTTCCGGAAGATCGGTAATAAGAGCCTCTGTGGTTAAAACCATCATGCCAACCGAAACTGCGTTTTGCACTGCGGTTCGTGTAACTTTTGCCGGATCTACAATTCCCGCTGCAATCATAGAACCAAATTCCATTGTCATAGCGTTAAAGCCATAGTCAGCAGTTTTTGATTCCTCAACTTTTCTTAACACCCATCCTTCATCGGCACCCGCATTTTTTGCAATCCAGCGGACCGGCTCTCCCAATGCCATATAAAGAATTTCTGCTCCAATTTTTTCATCAGGAATTGTTAAGCTTTCTTTCAATTTTAACAGTGATTGCCGCGCTCTCAAAAGGGCTACTCCTCCTCCTGGGACAATGCCTTCCTCAAGAGCAGCCTTTGTTGCTGCCACCGCGTCATTAACCCTTTCTTTTTTCTCCTTCATCTCAATCTCGGTTGCAGCCCCAACGTTAATAATCGCCACTCCGCCTGAAAGTTTTGCCAAACGTTCTTGAAATTTCTCTTTATCAAAATCTGAATCCGTATCTTCTATTTCCCGCCTTATTTGAGCAATCCTTGCTTTAATCTTTGCGCTGTTTCCTTTTCCGCCAATTATCCTTGCGTTTTCTTTATCTGCCCAGACTTTATCTGCCCGTCCGCAGTCCTCAAGAGTAACGCTGTCAAACTTTTTCCCTGTATCTTCTGAAATAACAGTTCCGCCTGTAAGAATAGCTATATCCTCAAGCATTTCTTTTCGTCTGTCCCCAAACCCAGGAGCTTTGATTGCCAGAGTATTGAATGTTCCTCGCAGTTTATTAACAACCAGAGTTGCCAATGCTTCACCTTCTATTTCATCGGCAATAATAACTAAATTCTTTGAAACCTTTACCAGATTTTCCAGAAAAGGAAGAAGTTCGTTAAGGGCTGATATTTTTTTATCGGTTATTAAAATATAAGGGTCTTCGATTTCTGCCTCCATTTTATCCGCGTTGGTAACAAAATAAGGAGAGGCATATCCTTTATCAAATTCCATTCCTTCTTTATGATCTATAGAAAGCTCTATTCCTTTTCCCTCTTCAACCGTCACAACTCCGTCTTTCCCAACCTTTCTTAATGCCTCTGCTATCAGTTTTCCAATCTGTTCGTTCTGCGCCGAAATTGTTGCGACTTTCTCAACGTCTGTATCAACCACTCTCTTTGCCATTTTTTGAATTTCCAAAACAACTGATTCAACTGCTTTTTCCATGCCTACTTTGAGCATCATCGGATTTGCGCCCGCGGTTACGTTTTTAAATCCGATATTGATGATAGCTTGGGCCAAAAGTGTGGCAGTTGTAGTTCCGTCTCCTGCGATATCGTTTGTTTTACTCGCGGCTTCTTTAACAAGCTGGGCCCCCATGTTCTCAAATGGATCTTCGAGTTCTATTTCTTTTGCAACGGTAACGCCGTCGTGAACAACATTTGGAGCGCCCCATTTTTTATCAAGGGCGACATTTCTACCTTTTGGACCAAGCGTTGTTACAACAGCTTTAGCAAGAATATTTACTCCTTTTACTAATGATTGGCGTGCTTCTTCAGAAAATTTTAATTGTTTTGCCATAGGTTATTCTACAATTGCTAATATGTCTTTTTGTTCAACCAGCATCCATTCTTCTCCCAAAACTTTAATCTCATTTCCGCCCCATTTTTTATACATTACTTTTTGTCCGACTTTTACAACCATTGGAATAAGTTTTCCATCCTCGTTAGTCGCACCTTTGCCAATAGCCATTATCAGACCTGTTTGGGGTTTCTCTTTTGCGCTGTCCGGTAAAACAATACCGCTTGGAGTTTTTTCTTCTGCCTCAAGCGGTTTTACCAATACGTTGTCAAAAAGCGGTTGAATGTTAACTTTTTTTGATTTTGCCATAAAAAAATATCACTTACGATAATTGACTGCTAATTTATACACCAAGCCTTTTTGTTTGTCAATAGCCTATAGTTTTAATAGCTGTACTTGACAGAACTCTTTCTTTTCCATTACGATAGACTTGTGGGTAAAAAATTACTTCTTTTAGGTGCTGTCTTAATTTTGCTTGTTGCAATACCCCTCACTGTGTATTTAGCCCAAAAGCAGCAGGAGACACGAAGCCGGGCAACGAAAGCAACTACGCTCTCATTTCTTCCTGTGTCTTCTCAAAGCACTCCCATCCAAAAACAAGTGGGACAAACAACAAGCCTTGACGTAATGATGGATCAGGGAACAAATACAGTTTCAGTTGTAGACCTGCATATTGTTTATGACCCTACAAAGCTGGCGACGTCATCCTCCAGTACTACCTGTAAAGAAAGTATTTGTAATAACCCTAATGCTTTTCCTACTGTTCTTAACGAAGCAAGATTTACTCCAGGAAATATTTACATTACTTTAGGAAGAATACCTAAAAGTTCTAATCAATCAGTTGATATAACTAATACATATCAACAAACTGCAAAAATTGCCACTATCACATTTGAGGCAATCGCCAGTACAACCACTCCTGTGCAAATTTCTTTTGGCAATGCCACCCGAGTTTTATCCTCAGCAGACAGAGCTGATGCCGCATCGGAAAATGTTCTTTCATCTACAAGCAATGCGTTTATTGCTATTGCGGCTGGCCCTTCTCCCACCCCCACCCCAACGCCTGTTGCCGGAAACAATCAACCCCCTGTATGTAACGCTCTTAACGTGGATAGAACTCTCTCCGGACCAGCACCATTTCCTATTACCTTCACGGCAAACGGAACTGATTCAGATGGCATAATTAACAAGGTCACTTTTGACTTTGGAGACGGTCCTGTCCAAAACGTAACAGAGGGAGGACAAATAGGAACAAAATCTGTAAGTGCTCAAATTGCTCATACATACAACAACTCGGGAACATTCAAGGCATTGGCAATCCTGACAGATGACAAAGGAGGAATAAGCACCTCCTCCGCTATCTGCTCACAAACTATTACCGTAACCCCATCGGTTGGATCGGGAGGAGGCTCTTCAAGCGGGTCAGCAACCCCAACACCTCTTCCTCTTCCTACCTCAACGCCAACATCAACTCCTATCCCAACGCCTATCCAACAACAACTCCCAATTGCAAATCCAGGCCCTTCAAATACGATTGTTGGGGCAGGAATCGTCGGAGCAGTTCTCTCAATAGTCGGAGCAATCTTATTCTTCGCTCTGTAATACTCGTTTAGCTTTTGAGGATGGAGAGAAACGCTTCTTGAGGGATTTCAACACGACCTATCATTTTCATTTTTTTCTTCCCCTTTTTTTGCTTGTCCAGTAATTTATCTTTTCTGGTTCTGTCTCCTCCATAAAGTTTTTGCGTTACGTCTTTTCTAAAAGGAGATATAGTTTCTCTTGCGATAATTTTACCCCCGATTGTCGCTTGAATGGCAATTTCAAAATTTTGTCGGGGTAAAACTTCTTTTAACTTTTGGACTAAACGCCTTCCCATACTTTCTGCTTTATTACGTACTACAATTATTGATAGCGCGTCAACTTTTTCTCCGGCAACCAGAATATCAACTTTTACCGCATCAACCGCTCTAAACTCCAAAAATTCCCAATCCAAAGAAGCAAAGCCGGAGGAAACAGATTTTAATTTATCATAAAAATCAGTAATCATTTCCGAAAGAGGCATCTGATAGATAAGTTCAACGGCAGAACCAAAATATGTTTGATTTATAAAAACACCGCGCTTTTCCGACACTAATTTCATGGCATCGCCTATGTACTTTTGGGGGCTAAAAATTTTAACATTCACCCAGGGCTCCTGTAAATTTTTTAGTTCCCCAACAGCTTCTTGAGGTGAATTGATCGCCTTTTGATCCATTAAGTACTGAACCGAAGGGGTGGTTGCCAATAAATCCATATTAAATTCTTCCGACAGTCTTTGTTGGACAACCTCTGCGTGCAAGAGCCCTAAAAATCCGCAGCGAAATCCGGCTCCCAGCGCCCGCGAATGTTCAAGCTCAAAGGAAAACGCCGGGTCTGTCAGCTTAAATTTTTCTAAGACTTCTTTTAGTCCATGGAAATCTGATTGATCTATTGGATAAAGCCCTACGTAGACCATTGGTTTTACTTTTTTATAGCCCGGCAGTTGTTGTACCAAAAGAGAACTTGCCTCTGTGATTGTGTCGCCCACCCTGACTTTATCCGGTTCTTTTATTCCTGTTGCGATATACCCGATTTCTCCTGAAACAAGAGAGTCTGACTCTTTAAGGCCGGGTGAAAAATATCCTTTTTCCAATACTTCCCCAACTGCTCCTGTGCCTAAGAACCTGATTTTTGAACCATTACTTGGAACTTCTCCCTCCACAATTTTTACCTGGGCAACCACTCCTTTATAAGGATCAAAAAACGAGTCAAAAACAAGGGCTCTCAAAGGTTTGTCTTTATCAACTTTGGGAGAAGGAACTTTTTGAATGATTGCTCTTAAGATTTCCTCAACGCCAATTCCTGATTTACCAGACGCAAGTAAAATCTCTTCCTCGCTAAATCCGAACGTTTCGACCATCTGTTTTTTACATTTTTCAATATCTATGCCAGGCAGATCTATTTTGTTGATAACCGGGATAATCATCAGTTTCTGATTGATGGCCGAAAGACCATGAGACAAAGTCTGCGCCTGAATCCCCTGCGACGCGTCAACCAGAAGGATTGCTCCTTCAACTGCTGCCAGAGCTCTTGAAACTTCGTAGGAAAAATCAACATGTCCGGGAGTATCAATCAAGTTCAAAGTGAAAAGTTGAGAGTTCAAAGTATACTGGAGGCGGACGGGGGCGAGTTTGATGGTGATTCCCCGTTCCCTTTCAAGAGCTAAGGAATCCAAAAGTTGAGGCTTCATTTTCTCTTTTGGCACGGTATGGCAAATCTCCAAAAACCTGTCAGCCATGGTTGACTTTCCATGATCAATATGGGCAATGATTGAAAAGTTCCGAATATTCTGCTGCATAGTGAAATAGTATAATTTGAATTACCCTCAAAAGCAAATAAATCTCTTTTAAATTGCTATTGCTTATTTTATTTGAGATAATCAGATCATGGATTCGCAATTGCCAAATCAGCCTCTCCAACAACCAGTGGCTTCTCCACCGCCAGTCCCATCTTCAGGCATGCCTAGGGTTCTCCTGATAATTTTTGCTTTTGTTGTTCTTATTGTAATAACCGCCGGAGCTTATATTTTAGGAACAAAGAAAGAGCAAGCTGCAACAGTTCCCACCCCAACTCCTGACCTTTACCGTGAACCGAATGGTTCTGCGGCAACGGCAAATTGGAAAACATATACGGATCCGCAAGGATATTATTCCTTTGAAGTTCCCGCGGATTTTAAGACCTACGCACAGGTTATAAATGATCCTTCACAAAAAAATGTAAATCCGCAGAGTCTCTATAGCTTAGATACAACTTGGAATCAACAAGGAGGTTGGCCTTTAGGTGGTATAGAGGTGCGTTCTGGCATTATTTTTGACCAACGGATGATTATTCAGGAAAAGACTCAAAATCCTCCAACCAATTCTGGAAGACGAGATGATTCTTTTATCCCAAACGGGCTAATGCTTTTAAAAGACACAACAATAATGGGAACTATTGCAGATCAAGCACAAGATAGAACCTATCTGCAAGCAGACTTTTTTATCTCAAACTATCTAATTAAGATATCTTGCATTGGTGATATTACTCGTTGTAAAAAATTAATGCCACAGGTTCTCTCAACTCTCAAATTCATCGATCAAAACCAAACAGAGAATACCTCTAATTGGAAAACATATACAAACAGCGGTGGCTATTCCGTCAAATATCCAGAAACACTTACACTTACATCGGAGCAATTTCAAAGCTCTGATATAGAAAATGCCGCAGGAATAGCTATTCAACAAAAACAAGACGGATATGATAAACCTTTATTAAAGATCTACATTGTCGACCCTGCAAATCCATCTATACCTGATAAGTTTAGTTCTTTAAAAGAACTTGCAGATATAAGCTACAAAAAGAACATTAATAACCAAAATACGCCAATAAAAAGTATTAGCGCACCCTACGAAACCACATTTAACGGGAAACAAGCCTATGGATTTACTATTGAAAGCAAGGGTTTTGAGCTAGCTTGGACTGGCTTTCTTGGAGAGAGAGGAATTATTAAAGCAATAATCTTCCAACACAATAACAAATATTTTTTAATTGGGTATTATGACACACCAGAGTTCAATCAAATCCTCTCCACCTTCAGATTCGACTAGTTTACCCTGAGTTTATCGAAGGGCTCACTGCGAGCAAGTTCACCCAATAACAATTATTACGGATTGAGGCGGGTGCCCGATGACCCACTTCGTGGTTATAATTCTATGAAGTAAAGGATAGAAGTTTATAATCCGCTCAATTCTGGTATAATTAAATAGACATGATTAACTGGAGTACTGATGAAAAGGTTTTTAGAAAGAAGTATCCTGAAGATTATAAGCTTTGGCGGTTAACACAGCTAATTAACTATGGTTTGGATGGAGAAAAACTTGATAGAGAAGAGGTTAAGAAGGCTTGGCCTCAAATTAAAGACCGTCTTGATCCGGATTTAAAAAACTACCTTTATTTTCTCTTATGGCCAAAACAATCCTAACCCCTTTTCAGCAAAAATTATTATCTATCTTGGCTAATGACCCATATATTACCAAGCGATTTTACTTTACCGGCGGAACCGTGCTTTCTGAATTTTACCTTCAACATCGGTTATCCGAAGACTTTGATTTATTTTCAGAACAGGAGGTCTATCTACCTTCGATTACAGCTTTCCTTACCAAATTTTCTTCCAAGCTAGGTATTGATACAATAGAGCATCGCCCATATTTGGGGCTGCATAGTTTTATTTTACGTCTGGAAGAAGGAAATGTATTTAAAATTGATTTCAACTTTTATCCTTTTCCAAGAATACAAAAGGGTAAAAAATTTATCAAATTGGATATTGATAGCCTTTATGATATCGCAGTAAATAAAGTTCACACCCTTTTTATGAAACCGAGAACGAGAGATTACATTGATCTCTATTTTATTTTTAAAGAGACCGATTTTACTTTAAAAAATCTTATAATGCAGGCTAAAGCAAAGTTTGACTGGCATATTGACCGTCTTTTATTGGGAGCTAAACTAAAAAAAGCTACTCAAATTACCGATTTCCCCAGAATGCTGGTGCCTTTTGACAAAAAAGATATGGAGGAATTTTTTTTGAAACTGGCAAAGTCGCTTGAAGGAGATATTTTTAAATAAGAACCTATCTCTTTTGACACTACTCAATACGTCAATCTAAAATTTGATATCTCTTCTTGGAAATGAGAGAATAAGAATTATGGATCCGCAATTGCCAAATCAGCCTCTTCAACAACCAATGGCTCCGCCGCCGCAACCTGCATCTTCAGGAATACCTAAAATTCTTCTCGTCATCCTCGCTTTGTTCATCCTCATAACAATAACCGCAGGAGCATATGTCTTAGGAACAAAGAAAGAACAAGCAACAACAGCCCCCACCCCAACTCCTTTACCCTCCGAAGTCCCGCTCAGCGGGACGAAGGAGGGCGATATAACTGCAAATTGGAAAACATATAAAAATACAAAATATAATTTTAGCTTTAGCTACCCACCAGTTTTTACTGTAAAAGAAACACAAAAAAATTTAAAAACCGACGAGGGAATAATTGATAGATTTAACCTAAGTTTTACTACAAATACTCTGGTAAATGGCGATAAAGATTGGAGTGGTTTTTCTGTTGATGTACATCCCGTAAATCCTGATACTTCTATAAACGACTATTATAAGAAGCTTGAAAAACCTGGAGAAGCTTCGTTTAACGTAAAACCAATTGAAAAAATAGGAAACGCACAAGAAGCAGCAGAGATTCAAACAATTTCCAGTGGCTGGAATGCATATAAGTTAAAGAATAAGCTTTATACCATAATGAATTTTCAAAATACTAATGTGTTTCCTAATGGAAGTGATGACATCAATAAATTCTTCTCTCAAATCCTCTCCACCTTCAAATTCACCCCTGCCTCGCCTGCTGGCGGGGATCAAAATAAAACAATAGACACTTCAAATTGGAAGACGTATAGCACCTCTAAATTCTCTTTCCAGTATCCATCAAATTTAGTAATTAAGGAAACAGATAAAGATTATTTCGTTTTCGTCGAGAGTAATCAAACACCTGCTAGTAACTCCAATATGGCGATTGATGCCCGACTCTCAGCCGTATATGCCGATTATAATCAAGCAGTTAAATCAACAAAAGAAGGTCTTACGAATGTAAAAGAAGAAAGTATCGGAGAATGGCTAAAGATAAGCGGGTTAATTAAACCTCCGCTTAGAGAAGGAACTTCTATAACTGTGGCTTTATATAAATATGGTCAAGGAGCAATAGAATTTGAAATATCAGGAAACGCACCAGTATCAGATTCTATATTTGATCAAATCCTCTCCACCTTCAGATTCTCCCAATAACAACTGTTACGGATTGACGCGGGTGCCCGATGACCCAGTTCGCAGTTAAAATTTTATGAGGTGAATTTAATCTCCAAATGGGTATTTAGGGCTTGGGCTAATTTTTTAAGAAAAGAGACTGAAGGATTGGCTCTTCCGGATTCAAGTCTTGAGATAACAGATTGTTTGGTGCCTATCTTTCTTGCTAATTTTTCCTGTGTTAATCCTTTTTTAATCCGTGCATCAATAACTGCTTGAATAAGTGCGAATTCAGGTTGCAAGCGATCATACTCGGCTTTGATCTTAGGATCTTTTAGAGATTCCTTTAAAAAATCATCGAAATCTAAGTGTTTTCTGTCTTCCTGTTTTATCATAGCATATATGCTATATTAGTTTTCTCATCCTGTCAAGAGCAATTTTAATTTCTTTAACGGGTGTTTTACTAGATTTCTTTTTAAATGCATGGAGCAAATAATATTCGTTGTTCATCAAGGTATAAAAAATCCTAACGGCAACTTTACCTCTAGTACGAAGTTCATATAAGCCAGGTTGAAGTTTTTTAATGTAAGGCGGTTTTAAAAAAGGTCCATTACTCTTTAAAAGAGAAATTAAATGAAGAATCTTAGCATGGGTGGTAGCATCCTGGTTCTTAATAAAATCTTCAACAAGAGATTCATCCCTTGCGGTTTGAAAAAATTTGATTTTCCATGCCATAGGCTTGTGTTACGGGTTGAGGCGGGTGCCGTCGATGACCTCCTCACTTTTGCCCAAAACATCTCTCCAATTCCCTAATTTTCTAAAAAGGAGTATGAAGGTTGTTGCTTCTTTGACGTTAAAAAGCCAGGTAAGAAAAAGGTAGAGCGAAAGACCAATCAGGCTTGAAATACCGGTTAAAAATATAAGATTTATTGTTTTTGTGGTGTCAAAAACCAATTGATCCAGCAATTTTATAGGAATATAAAGGGCAAAACCGGTAAAAAAAGTTGCCACGAAAATTTTTGCCAGAGACACAAAAAGGCTCAACTTCTCAAAACCCCCAACTTTTTTGCTAAGAAAAACCATTGAAACAATAAGATTAAGAATACCTGCTATAGAAAAGGCAATTGCTATGCTTTCTACTCCAAGCTTGTAATACAAAATAAACAAAGCACCTAAAGAAGTCATAAGTCCTGTTGTAACAGCGCCAATAATAAGCGGAGTTTTGGTATCGTGAAGCGCGTAGAAGCCTCTGGAAACAAGATAGATAAGAGCTTGGGCGAAAATTGAAATGGAAAAAATAGCCAGGGTTTTACCTGTTAAAACAGTTGCCTGCCAGTCAAACTGTTCTGCTCCAAAAACCAAGCGCACGATGGGAATTCTCAATACAAAAAAAAGCGCAGAAATTGGAAGAACCAAGTAGAGCATTTGATTAAAGCTTGTAATAAATGTTGCTTTGAAGTCTTCCAGTCTTTCCTTCTCGCGTGAAAGAATAGGAAATGCTGCCTGGGCAATGGTTTGTCCGAAGAGAACTATTGGCGCAAACGCGAGCGTCTGGGCAAAGTCAAAGATAACGTAATTTCGCCCGGATGAGGGGAGAAACGAGACAAGATTTACAGTTGCTATAGTGCCTATTTGAAAAATAGCAACCGAAAGGGTCCGGGGCCACATCAGATGAAGCACTTCCATTATTCCCGGAACGCGAAACGAGAAAGAAGGCCTAAAAGAAAAACCAATTTTTTTAACCATTGGCAATTGAACTGCGATAAAAATAAGCGCACCGAAAATGCTTCCGTAAACAGGCGCAAAAATTCCAACACTTGGGACAAGCGTTAGTATTCCAATAATAATTCCTAAGTTATATAAAGCGGCGGCAATTCCGGGAATAAAAAAACGGCTGTATGACTGAAGAAGAACCGAAAAAAATGTCCCAACAATAAATAAGAGCTGACTAATAAGAATAATTCTCATAAGGCTTGCCATAAGCGTCATCTGATCCTTGGAAAATCCTGATCCAAGATTTATAAACTGCAAGAAAAAAGGCGCAAAAACAAAAAGCACCAAAGAAAGCAAAAAGAAAATACCAAAACCTAAGACTAGAAGTGTTGAAGCCATTTTATGTGCATCCTCCTCTCTTCCCTTTGTTAAAAAATCCGAAAAAATAGGTATAAAGGCAGAGTAAAGTGCTCCGGCAATAACTATTTGAAAAACAAAGTCGGGAATCCTGACAGAAGCTAGATATACTCCGAGGATATCTGATGCGCCAAAGATTGAAACTAAAAGCCTTTGACGTATAAGGCCTAAAATCTGGGAGAAAATAACAGTAACCATTATAATAAAAGCTGCAGATAGAATACTTGTTTGTCTCCTCAAGAGAAGGCTGAACCCTTTTTGTAAGAAATCTTTCGGCATAACGAAGTGGTTGCGATTTATAGTATATCATGCTAAAATACGCCCATGCCAGTAATAAAATCAGCTAAGAAAAAATTGCGGCAGGATAAGAAGAGACAAAAAAGGAATGCCTTGGTAAAAAATACATTAAAGGATCTTATAAAAAAAGCGCGGAAAAAACCAACTTTGAAATCGGTAAAAGAAGCGGTGCGTGTTGCCGATAAAGCTGCTAAACATAATATTATCCATAAAAACAAAGCAGCAAGAATAAAATCTTCTCTCTCAAAGCTTGTGAAAGAAAAATCGACAAAGCCAAAAATCAAGACTCGGCCTCTTTGACAAAACTCCTTAATTCACCTAAACTGAAATAATGACACAGCCATCCCCGTCGGTTAATCTTATTAAAAAAAAGAAGAAGGATTTCTTTGATAGATTTATTGCTTGGGCGCTTACCATCGGCCGGTTTATAGTTATTCTAACCGAGGTTATCGCCCTATCCACCTTTTTATACAGATTCTCTTTAGACAGACAGCTCGTTGATTTACACGACTCTATTAAGCAAAAACAAGCAATCGTTAATTTATTGAAAAATAACGAGGATAAGTACAGAAATCTTCAAAATAGACTGGCTGTTTCTTCAAAGTTTCTGGATTCCGCAAATGAAACGACTAAAATATTTACGGATTTAATTGACTTTGCGCCTTCAGATTTTATTTTTAATAATATTCGCTTATCCGAACAGAGTATTCAAATAGATGCAAGCGTGCAGTCGGTTAACTCCTTGACGATATTTATTAAAAAACTCCAAGAGTATCCCAAATTCAGTTCAGTAAGCTTAAACAGGATAGAAAATAAAACGTCAAGCGCAACGATTGTGGTAAGTATTACCGCGCACTTACGGTAAAACTTTATGAAAATACAAAAGGATCTCTTAAAAAATTTCTCAACCGGCAAGTATCTAAAAAATCTTCCTGATTTTCAAAAAGAAAAGACGAGAAATATCACAACTCTTGTTCTTACTCTCGTTACGCTTTCGGCTTTTGGACTTTTTGCAATAAGCCCAACTCTTTCAACGATCGCCCAGTTGCAAAAGCAACTTGATGACAATCAGCTTGTGCAGAAAAAACTTGAGCAAAAAATTGCAAATCTAGAGTTACTCCAACGACAATATAATCTCATAGAAAAAGACGTTCCTCTTATATTAGCAGCTGTGCCGCAAACACCAAGCACGTCACGTCTTGTTGGACAACTTCAGACTATCGCACTCTCTTCTGCCGTAAAAATTACAAGAATACAAGTCTTCCAGGTCGAACTCTCCCAGTCTAAAACACCTGATAACGCTTCTTTTGTTTTCTCTATTGGAGTGGAGGGTCCTTCTGAAAACGTATCAAAATTTCTACTTTTACTATCAGACTTTGATCGCATTGTCGCTATTGATATTCTTTCCATAAACAAACAAGAAGAAAAGGGAATAACCCAATTACAACTGCGGGGAAGAGCATATTACGAAAAATAATATATGAGCCAAAAAAATATTCTTTTATTACTGGTGCCAGCATTCATTTTAGTCGTAGCGTGGATCTCTTTTAGTATATACCATAATGCTGCTACATCTACAATTCCAGAGAATTTGAATATACAAATTTTTCCTATCACGCCTGTTTTTGACACCAAAACTATTGAAGATATTAAAAACAGACAAATAATAACGCCCTTGTACGAATCGTCTTCCTCTCTTTCCGCTAGCAGCGCTAGTAATCCTGCTGATTTACCACAGGGGCACAGCCCATCTGGAAACGCAACGCAGGGAGGAGTCTTAACGCCATGAAAGAACCTGTTTGGGAAAAACGTATGCCAACACTTCTTGGAATACTATTTATAATGATTGGCATAATTATTACATCATACCTTGTTAAAAGCGGAGCAAGTTTAATTAGTAGAGCTTCTCCTTCCCACGCCCCGGAAAATATAAGAATAACCAATATCTCAAGCACATCTTTCAGCGTTTCGTATATTACAAAACAAGCAGTTACAGGCGTTGTCTCTTTTGGCAAAGATGAAACCCTTGGACAAACTGTATTTGATGACAGAGATCAAAAATCAGGCACGCCAAGTACGTATCAGACGCACCACATCACAATAAAAAACCTTACACCCAACACGCAGTATTTTTTTTCTATCACAAGCGGAGAAGATTCATTCCTTAATAACAAGGCGCCTTTTGAAGTAAAGACCGCAAGCGTTATTATTCAAGAACCTCCAACTCAACAACCATTAAGCGGAAAAATTGTTTTGCCCGATGGAGGCATTCCAAGCGAAGCACTGATATACGCTACTTCTACAAATGCCCAACAATTATCAACCATCATAAAAGATAATGGCAGATATATTCTTCCGCTAAATTCAATGTTAAGCTCTAATCTTTCCTCATATATGGCCCTTTCCGAAAATACCCGCATTACCATACTTGTCTCAACTGATTCTTTCTCTTCAACCGTGTCGCTCTTTCCAACGCAAATTGATCCTGTTCCTGTAATTATTCTTTCGCAGAATTACGATTTTACACAAGGCAGTGTCCCTTCTTTGCTAGATGATGTTGCTTCCGAATCGGCGCAAATTGGCTTTCCATCGTTTTCTGCAAGCGTGCAATCGGCAAAAGAACCAGAAATAATTGCACCAAAAGAGGATGAAAAATTTACCGATCAAAAACCTCTTTTTAAGGGCACTACTAATCCGAGCACTGATGTTTCAATCACTATTAATTCAAAAAATATTATTGAAACAGTAGTGCAAGCAGATAAAAAAGGGAATTGGACATATCGGCCCGACCAACCCCTTTCCCCGGGAGATCATACCGTATCTATTACAACTCGTGATAAATTCGGCGTACTCAAGAAAATAACAAAAACATTTACCGTATACGCTGCCGGAACTCAAATAGAAGGCGCTGTTCCTTCTGGAACTCCTTCCCAAACTCCCATTCCAACTTTTGTAATAACCAAACCTCCATCCCTGCCAACATCCACCCCTACTCCCGTTCCTACTATTAAACCGTCCCCAACCCCTCCGCCAGCTGGCGGACCAACGCCAACTATTGTCCCAATACCACAGGTTCCTCCCCCCGGCAATTCCACAACAACTATTCTTGGTATAATAGCGTTTGGAACAATTACTACTGGGCTACTCCTGCTTTTTCTTGCTAAAAGAACTGCTTTCTTATGAGAATAGCAATTATTGGAGCCGGATTTACTGGACTATCTTGCGCTTATCAACTTATCCAAAAAGGGCACGAGGTTGTAATTTTTGAAAAAGAAGGTTTCCCCGGAGGACTTGCGGTTGGCTTTAGGGAAAAGGACTGGCAATGGTCTTTGGAAACGCACTATCATCACTGGTTTACCAATGATAAAAATGCATTGGCTCTTGCAAACGATCTTAATCATCCCGTGATTATAAAGAGGCCTAAGACTTCTGTTTTTATTGATAAGAATATATACCAGCTAGACTCTCCAATCGATGTTTTGCGTTTCCCGAAATTAACAATAACCCAACGCCTAAGAATGGGAACAGCGATTGGCTTACTAAAATACAATCCCTTTTGGCAGCCGCTTGAGAAATATCGGGCATCTGTTGCTCTCCCTAAAATGATGGGGAAAAGGCCATATGCTATGCTTTGGGAACAACTTCTCGTTAAAAAATTCGGACTATTCGCAAATGATATTTCTCTCGCATGGTTTTGGGCAAGAATTAAAAAAAGAACTCCAAACCTTGCGTATCCGGAAGGGGGATTTTTGAAGTTTGCAAACAAGATTGTTGAAGAAATAGAAAAAAAAGGAGGAAAAATAATGTTTAATACCGAAGTCAAAAAAATACAAAGTGAAAAAAATATTATAATATGTCATGCTGAACTTGGTTCAGCATCTAAAAAGATCCCGAAACCTGCCTCGCGGCAAGGCGGGCAAGTTCGGGATGACAGTTTTGACAAGGTTATCGTTACTCTACCATCATTCTTCTTCGTAAAAATTGCACCGCAACTGCCTTTAGAATACAAAAATAAACTGACAAAACTTAAAGGGCTTGGGGCTATAAATCTTATTTTAAGACTCAAAGAACAATTCTTAAAAGATGGAACCTATTGGTTAAGTATTTGTGATAAAAAATCCCCAATCATGGCGGTTGTGGAACACACAAACTTTATGGACAAAAAATATTATAACAACGAGCACATTGTGTATATCGGCAACTACGTCCCGCATGATCATCCCTACATGAAAATGACCGCAGATGAACTTCTGAAAATTTATGAGCCATACCTCTTGAAAATAAATCCCAATTTCAAATTTCTCGCCTCGCGGCGAAGCGGGCAAATTTCAAATTTCAAATTATTCAAGGCTCCCTTTGCCCAGCCAATCATTCCCGTTAATTATTCAAAAATTGTGCCACCGTTTGAAACTCCTCTTAAAAACGTGTATCTTGCCAACATCCAACAAGTCTATCCGTGGGATAGGGGAACAAACTACGCTATTGAACTTGGAGAAAAAGTAGCTAAACTCATCTCTTCTGCCTGATACTTGATTTGAATGATCTTTACCATTAAAATTAAACCATGCTTTCGTTATTTCTGGCTCTTCGCCCAACGCAGTGGTTAAAAAATCTTGTTCTTTTTGCGGCACTCGCCTTCAACGGACAGCTTTTTAACCAGATTCTTTTAGAAAAAGTGGTCTTTGGAATTATCTCTTTCTGCCTTCTCTCCTCCGCATCTTATCTTATCAACGACCTTAAAGATCTTCCTTACGATAAAAAACATCCTGTAAAAAAATACCGTCCAGTAGCATCGGGCAGGGTAACGAGAACAACTGCTTTATCGGGAATAATAATTCTGGCCATTTTGGGATTTTTTATAGCGTACAGCCTGTCGCTACCTTTCTTTATTATTAGCGCTCTTTTTCTTTTGCTCCATATAGCATATACTTTTGGGCTTAAAAAATTTGTCTCTTTTGACATTCTCGCCATTGCTATTTCCTTCACGCTTAGAGCATTTGCCGGCGAGGTATTGACTGGACTGCATATACCTGTTTGGTTAATTCTTACCGTTGTCTTTCTCTCCTTATTTGTCGCTTCTTCAAAACGGCATTCAGAGCTTCTTAGAACGGGGATAAGTGCCAGACCAACACTTCTTCATTACCAGGAACGTCTTCTTGATTTCTACACAACTACCTTTGCCACTGCTACTGTCTTAAGCTACGCATTATTTGTGTTTTTTGAAGAACCGCCGATTTTTAACTCTTACACACAGGCGTTTTTGAGATTCGCTTTTCCGATAGCTCTTCAACGAAAATGGCTCATTCTTACTTTTCCCTTTGTTCTTTTAGGAATCATGCGCTATGCCCAGCTTGTCTATGGTAAAAAGGGCGCCGAAGCACCGGAAAAGCTTATCACTCAAGACATACCGCTTTTATTAATAGCCGTTGGTTGGGGGTTAATGGCAATCTCCATTCTTTATCTCATTTAAGTGAATAAATTTCTATTTTGGTTTATGATATTTATCCTGCTTGTAGGATTTTTTCTTCGCTTGTACAAGCTGGACTGGGGAGAGGGGTTATATACACATCCCGATGAATATCACATAGCAACATCTGTCTCCCAATTGGTATTTCCAACCCAAATGCATCCACATTTTTTTTCCTATGGCACTGTAACGATTTATCTAATCTATTTTACGCAAGAAATAATCAAACACCTCTATTCAATTTTCAATCCGTTTCTGATTGGCCGTTTTTATTCCGCGTTATTTTCCACCCTAACGATACTTATTGTTTATAAAATCTGCCGGTCTTTCATGGAAAGACGTTTTTCTTACCTTGCCGCTTTATTGGTTACACTTACTCCCGGGCTTATTCAACAGGCTCACTTTGCCACTCCGGAATCTGCCCTAATCTTTTTCTTATTTGGATCTTTGCTTTTTATAATAAAATTTCTTAAGCATGATAAATTTTTATATTTAGCTTTAGCTTCTGTATTTTTAGGTTTTGCTTTGGGCGTAAAAATAAGCTCTGCTGTCTTTTTGCTCCCAATATTCGCGGGAATTATTATAAAGTTTGTTAGAAAACCTTTCCGTTTAATTTTGTTTACGATTACAAGCTTTACCATAGCTATTGCTACTTTTGCCGTTGCAGCGCCATTTGTTTTTCTGGACTTTCCTGCTTTCCGAGGTAATTTGGAATACGAAGGAGCTCTTGCCGTTGGAAAAATTCCGATTTTTTACACAAGACAATTTATAGATACCGTACCTGTTCTGTTCCAGATAGAAAAGATCCTGCCTTATGCCTTAGGCCCGGCGTTATTGTTTATGGGCATTTTGGGGTTGCTGTCACTGGTAGTAGCCATAATGAAAAAACCGAAAGCGGAGCCGCTTCTGATCTTGATTGCCTTTTTTTCGATTTTTATTCCCAATGCCTTTCTTTTTGCCAAATGGACACGTTTTATCGCGCCAACCTTTCCTTTTTTCGCTATTTTCTCGGTCTTTCTTTTTAACAAAATTGAAAAGAAAAGTCGAGTCTTAACCTTATTTCTTTTTGTAATTTTAGCAATCACAACTCTTATTTGGACTGCCGCCTTTTTCTCAATTTATGCAAAAACTGATGTGAGAATAACAACTTCAAGCTGGATTGAAAAGAATCTGCAGCAAAATGCCACAATTCTTGTTGAAGGCGGAAACATGATCGACGTACCTCTTAGAGGAAGCTTCCAAAAAATCTCTTTAGACTTTTACAATCTAGAAAATAATCCGGAAGATAGACAAAAAGTCATAAACTCTTTGTCAGAAGCTGACTATTTTATAATCCAAAGCAGACGCGTTTTTCTAAACCATCAGCGATTAAAAAATCAATTCCCAAAAACCGCTCATTTTTATGATATGTTATTTAATGGTCGCTTAGGCTTTGGAAAAATTAAACAATTCAGTTCTTATCCAAAACTTTCCTTTTTAGGATTTGGTCTTGAACTTCCTGATGAAAATGCCGAGGAAACTTGGAGCGTTTTTGACCACCCGGTGATTCGAGTTTTTAAGAAAACCAAACAACTTTCAAAAGAAGAATATGCAAAGTTTTTTGAAATTTAACCCAGCAAAAATTGTCTTATTGACTATAATCCTCACCGCGATAGCTCTAAGGCTTTATGGATTAGACTGGGATCGGGGGTCTCACCTTCACCCGGATGAACGGGCAATTGTTATGTTCACAACAGCTCTCGAGTGGCCAAAGAACATAAATGAATTTTTCTCGCCAAACAGCTCTTGGAATCCACACTTTTTTGCCTATGGGAGCTTCCCAATCTACTTATTAAAAATAGCAGGAGATATAGGCAGCATCTTTAATCCGACTCTTGGCCAGTATGATGGCATAAATCTTATTGGCCGCTTTATCTCCGCACTCTTTGATATGGGAACGCTCTATGTGGTATTCCTTATTGGAAAAAAGCTCTTTAATACAAAAGTTGGGCTCTTGGGCGCGTTCTTCTATGGCATAAGCGTTTTACCCATTCAACTCTCGCATTTCTACGCCGTTGACACGCCGCTCACCTTTTTTGTCATGCTAACACTTTGGTGGCTCATCCACTTATACGAAAAACCTTCAAAAAAACATGCGATTTTGGCAGGAATATTCTTTGGGTTGGCTTTAGCAACAAAGGTGAGTGCTGTTGTGCTTTTTGTCTCAATTGGCACAGCGACTGTAATAGACTTTCTTTTTATTTTTTTAAAAAATCCTCATAGGCCCCATTCATGGCTTCCTCATGTTCCGATATTTATTAAACGGCTTATTACTGACGGGGTAATTATTTTCATAACAACAATTATAGTATTTGCGGTCGTTGAACCTTATGCATTTATCGACTTTCAAACCTTTTTACTTCATAACATGCAGCAGCGACAGATGACATACGATCCATTCACCTTCCCTTACACATTGCAATACGTTGGCAAAATTCCTTATCTTTACGAACTTAAAAATATATTCTTTTGGGGACAAGGTCCAATACTTGCAATACTTTCTTTCTTAGGAACCCTTTATGTTAGTTACAAAACAATGAAGCAATGGAACAGCCCTTCGGCTTCGCTCAGGGCGGGTCGAACAATGATAATATTAATATTTTTCTTTACATATTTTTTGGTGGTTGGAAAATTCGCAGTCGGCTGGATACGCTACATGCTTCCTTTATATCCATTATTAGCTCTATTTGCCGCATTATTTGCCTTAAGATTGTATGTGTTGATCAAAGATAAACTGAAAATGCCTGCACCGTTATTCATGATTCTTAATTCATTATTCATAATTTTTGTTCTTGCTTGGCCTCTTTCCTTTATACACATCTATGCACAGCCAAACACCCGCGTTTTAGCCTCACAATGGATTAATAAAAATATACCACCTAACTCAATAATTGCCAGGGAACATTGGGATGATGGACTGCCAATTGGAGGCAACGTTCCATATAAAATTTTAGAGCTCCCAATATATGAGATCGCAGACCCCATTAAGAAAACACAAATTTATAAAACAGTTCAAGAAGCAAACTACATAATAATAGCAAGCAACCGTTTGTACGTTCCTCTTCAACGCCTTGCTCAAAATTGTCAAAAATGGAACCTCCAGGAAGAAAGATGCGCTAAAAATGCCAATAAATACTATGAAAAGCTTTTTAGCGGAGACATGGGATACAAAAAAGTTGCCGAGTTTGAAAATCCACCAACAATTCCGCTATTCAATATTATCATCAATGATCAAAATGCCGATGAATCTTTTACCGTTTACGATCATCCAAAAGTTATAATTTTTAAGAATGAAAAAATTTACTAGGAAAGAATTAATTATTTTCATTGGATTAATTTTATTGAGCGCAGCGCTTAGGCTCTATGATCTTGAACAATATCCTGCAGGTTTTCATGGTGATGAAGCATGGACAGGTATAGAAGCAGGAAGAATTTTAAAAGATGGTTTTATTGGATTTTGGTCCCCTTCTTCTTTTGGCCAAGCTGCCCTTCCTTTCTACTGGACAGCCATTTTCTTTAAAATTTTTGGCGAGTCGATAAATATTGCAAGATTGTCTTTTGCTGTTCTTGCTGTTTTTTGGATACCATTCTTCTATCTCCTAGTTCGATTAATCTTTGCTAGAACAATCGCTGTTATCACAACATTTTTACTCATCACGGGAAGTACACCTTTGGCATTTTCCAGAAGAGCCGATTTTGTAGCTATAAATTTTTCATTTTTCCCAGCAATTTTTTTCTATTTACTGTCACTAAAAACCAATAAAAGAATATACTTTATTCTCGCTGGAATCTTCATTGGCTTGTCCCATCACATGTACGCATCGTACTGGATTACTCCCATTATATTTGGAATATTTACTATATATCAAATACTAACTCTAAAAAAGGAATTTTTCAAAAAGTATGCCAAGAATTTTATCCTATTACTAGTTTCATATTTTTTCATTGCTTCTCCAATGATCATTTTTGCCATTAATAATCCGCATGATGCATTTTCAAGAAGTCGTATGATATCAATATTTTCGTCTCAAGGCTTGTCTCACTCGCAAACCTACTTTTCTACAACAATTACAACCTTTGATATTTTTTTACATAATACTAAGGCAACTCTTGGCATGTTCCATCTTACAAACGATCCTGATTCTTGGAACACTTTTAATAATAACCCTGCATTTGATCCCATAACTGCATTTTTTTTCTTTTTAGGATTTATTTATTGTCTGCGTAAACTTAGAGACAAACAAATCTTTTTTATATATATTCTTTTTATTATATTTCTATTAGGAAGTATCTTCACTGTAGACGCTCCAAATTTTCGAAGAAGCCAAGCGAGTATCTATATTGCATATATTTTTGTGGGCGTAGGCTTGTTAGAAACTTATAGATTAATAACGAATAAGATAAGATTTATTAAAAAATCTCTAGCTCTTTTTGGGGTAGTTTTGATAATATATATTGGGTTTTACAATACATCTCTTTACTTTGTTAAGTATGCTACCTCCCACGAAGCAAAATATATACTTGGTTACCAACTTGTGAAAGCAGCTGAATTCATCAAGACAATTTCTGATCCCTATGTTTATTTTTATTCTGCAAGATGGTCGTACCACTATGAAACTCTTCGTTTTCTTCTGCACGATATTCCAGGTGAAGATCGATCTAGAGAATTTGGATCGTACTCTTTGCACCGAAATATGAACAATACAAATAAAAATGTCCTTTATATATTTCTACCCGAATATATAGATCGCTTATCGCAAGTAATCAACATATATCCTGGAGGACAAATAAAAGCATATAAAGATATCGATGGCACTATATTATTTACTTCCTATTTATTGAAAGATTAATCTAATAGATTAAGCTAAGTGCTTAAATAATTTAAGTATCCCCTGCTTCCATCCAGCCGTGTGGGTAACCCCTGCTCGTTGAGACTTAATTTCATTGTAATGTTTACGATACCATCCATATGCTTTAATCAGCGCTTGGGAATTTGAATATCGCGGTGTAAAGTCAAGAACTTTTTTTATTTTTTCTATAGAAACAAATGAATCTTTGTCGGCCGTGTCATAAATCCATTGGTAAAGAGGGGAGAGCCCAAGCT
>Ga0209515_10003295_pt1 | contig 23449 bp, 13 predicted proteins | sample Subgroupgradi54m_FD_187454 | JGI IMG/M metagenome (GOLD analysis project Ga0209515, IMG submission 187454) | Subsurface groundwater microbial communities from S. Glens Falls, New York, USA - GMW60B uncontaminated upgradient, 5.4 m (SPAdes)... ... | reverse complement strand
CGCGCCGGTCGGCGTGAACGACAGCGCCACCGTCGTCGAAGACACTCCCTTCAGCGGCAATGTACTCACCAACGACACCGACGTTGACGGCCCCGCCGCTACCGTCACGCAGTTCACGGTCGCCGGTGTTGCCGGCACCTTCGCCGCGGGCAGTACCGCGGCCATCGCCGGCATCGGCTCGCTGCTGATCAACAGCAACGGCAGCTACACCTTCACCCCCGCACTCAACTACAACGGCGCGGTGCCGCTCGCCACCTACACGCTGAGCGACGGCTCGCTCACGTCGAGCGCAACATTGAGCTTGAGCGTCAGCGCGGTGGACGACGCACCGGTCGGCGTCAACGACAGCGCGACCGTCGTCGAGGACACCCCGTTCAGCGGCAACGTGCTGGCCAACGACACCGATGTCGACGGCCCGGCCGCGACAGTGACCCAGTTCACGGTCGCCGGTGTCGCAGGCACCTTTGCCGCGGGCAGCACCGCGGCCATCGCCGGCATCGGCTCGCTGCTGATCAACAGCAACGGCAGCTACACCTTCACGCCGGCGGCCAACTACAGCGGCGCGGTGCCGGTGGCAACCTACAAGCTGAGCGACGGTTCGCTCACGTCGTCGGCCACGCTCACGCTGTCGGTCAGCGCGGTCGCCGACGCACCACTGATCCACGCGCAGAGCCAGATCGTCAGCCTGGAGGTGGGAGCCACCTCGGCCACCACCAACAGCCAGATCACGCAAGCCAACATGGAAGCGAGCTTCGGCCTGGCAACGGGCAAGCTCGACACCTTCGACCCGCCGAACGGCGCGCTCGCCGATCCGGGCACCGTCGACGCGTTCGACGGCGGCATCAGCAACTCGACCTACCGGTTGAGCACCGGCACCGCGATCTCGTTCAACTGGAACTTCATCAACGGCGAAGACAACGCCAACAACGAGATCGTCAACGGCTACAACGACCTGCTGATCCTGGTGGTCACCGACCCGAACGGCGTCCAGACCTTCACCCAGGTCACCTCGTCGGAGCAGCTCGGCGGGTCGGTCAACGGCAACGGCACCTTCACGTACACACCGACGACCGCCGGCACGCACAACTTCTCGTGGCTGGTGATCAACGCCCGCGACGGCGCCAAGGACTCGAGCGCGACCATCAGCGATGCCACCGTCACCCAGGCCGGCATCAACTACGGCGTGCCGATCGAGTTCCCGATGAACGCGGGCCTGGTCGACACCGACGGCTCCGAGTCGCTCGCGGTCAGGATCTCGGGCGTGCCGCTGGACGCGGCCTTCAGCGCCGGCACCAATCTCGGCGGCGGCGTGTGGAGCCTGACCAGCGCGCAGATGGTCGGCCTGACGCTGCTGCCGGCCCACGGCTACACCGGCACGCTGGCGCTCACGATCACCGCCACCGCCACCGAAGCGAGCAACGGCAGCACCGCCACCAGCACCCAGCTGGTCAACGTGACGGTCGATCACACCACCAACAACATGATCGGCGCGCAGGGCAACGACAGCCTCACCGGTGCGGCCGCCAACGACCACATGCAGGGCCTGATCGGCGACGACACGCTGAACGGCGGCGCCGGCAACGACCTGATCTACGGCGGCGCGGGCAACGACACGATCAACAGCGGCGATGGCCTCAACAAGATCTTCGGCGGCAGCGGCAACGACATCATGGTCGGCGGCACCGGGGTGGACTACATCTCCGGCGACGCGGGCAACGACACGCTGACCGGCGGCACCGGTGCCGACGTGTTCGCCTGGCACCTCGCCGACAAGGGCGCGGCCGGTACGCCGGCGGTCGACACGATCACCGACTTCAATGTGGCTGCGCCGGCATCGGGCGGCGACCTGCTGGAGATCCGCGACCTGCTGCAGGGCGAGAACTCGGGCAACCTGGAACGCTTCCTCGACTTCGACACCACCTCGACGCCGGGCAGCACCATCATCCACGTCAGCACCACCGGCGCGTTCCTGACCGGCAGCAACTGGACGCCGGGCCAGGCAGCCAGCGAAGACCAGCGCATCGTGCTGCAGGGCGTGGACCTGCGAACCGCGTTCGGGCTGGGCGTAGGCGCGACCGACAACCAGATCATTCAGGAACTGCTGACCCGCGGGAAGTTGATCACCGACGGGCCGTGATGGCGTGTTTCTGAGGCCGTGGATCCTGGCCCTTCGACAGACTCAGGACAGGCTCGGGCTGCGCCCGCGCCGGGATGACGGCTCTGCGATGTCATACCGGCGAAAGCCGGTATCCACTGTTTGGGAGACTGCGCGCTGGGTCAGCGCGCTGCAGGCAGTGGATCCCGGCGTCCGCCGGGACGACAACTCATGTCATACCGGCGCGGGCGCAGCCCGAGCCTGTCCTGAGTCTGTCGAAGGGCCGGTATCCACTCTGTGACTACCCCACCAAATCCCCCCGCACGCCGCTCGCCCACGGCCCGGTCACCCCGTCGATTCCGATCTGCCACAGCGCCTGCGCATCGGCCGCGTCGGCCACGCCTTCGGCGAACACCTTGATCGACAGACCGTGCAACATGCCGGCCACGCTTTTCAAGTAGATCGCGCGCCCATCGTCGCCGGCCACGCCCTGCACAGCCGCCGCGTCGAGCTTCACGTAGTCCAGCCCCGCTTCGAACAGACGATCGATCCGGCTCAGCCGCTCGCCGGCATGTTCCAGCCCGACCTTGGCGCCGCACGGGCGCAGCTGGCGCGCCAGCTCGTGCACCTGCTCGAACTGCTCGACCGCGGCGATCTCGGGCACCTCGAGCCAGAGCTGCGCGGCAGCGCTCGGCGCGGCTTGCAGCAGGCCGCGCAGGCGCGCCGCGAAGGCGCTGTCTTGCAGCGAGGCGCTCGACACGTTGACGCAGCGCGAGTGTCCGTCGGCGGCGATGTCGGCCAGCGCGAGCTCGACCGCACGCTGGTCGACGTAGGTCGTGAGCCGGCCGCGCAGGGCGAGCGGCAGCCAGCGCGCCGCGGTCTCGAACGGCCCCTCGGCCTCGAGCTGCAGGCGCAGCGGGCACTCCAGGTGGATCAGCTCGCTGCGCGCGTCGAGCAAGGGAAAACGCACCAGCCGGGCGCGCCCATGCGCCAGCGCCTGGCTGATGCGCTTGCGCCAGGCGCCTTCGCCGAGCATCGTGGTGTCGGGCGCCGCGCCGCTGTCGTCGGCAGTACCCAGCGCGCCCAGCTCGACCGCGAACGCGCCGCGGCTCTCGGCGCGCGCGAGCGCCGCATCGGCGGCGCTCATCACCTGGGCCAGCTGACGCTCGCGCCGCATCTCGACCGCGCCGACCGCGATGCCGATGCCCGGGCCGAAGGCCGGCAGCACCACGCTCAAGGCCTGCGTCACCGCCTGCGCGGTCTCCAGCGCCACCCCGCCCACCGGCAGGCACAGCGCGAAGTCGGAGCCGTTCAGGCGGCCGAGGTGGCAGCCCGCCGCGCGCTGGGTGTAGGTCTGCAGCGCCAGCGCCACCGCGCCGATCATGCGGTCGGTGGTGGCGTGGCCGAGGCCGCGGTTGATGCCCGCCAGGTCCAGTACCCGCAGCAGCACCAGCCCGCCCTCGGCCGCGCCGTCTTCGCGCTGCAAGGTGGCGGCGAGCTGACCCATGAAATGCTTGCGGTTGGCGAGGCCCGTGACGGGGTCGGAGTGGGCCTGCTGGCGCAATGTTTCCACCTGCGCGGCCTGGGCTTCGAAGATCAGCTTCAGGCGCGCCACCATCGTGTTCATCGCGCGCGTCAGGCGCTGCAGCTCGGGCACCTGCGATTCGGGCACGGTGACGAACTCGCCGTCGACCAGCGACTGCGCCTGGCCGACCGCGGCGTCGAGCGGCTTGCGGATTCGCCCCACCACCAGCCGCGCCAGCAGCGCCGCGACCACGCCCACCGCAGCCAGCGCCAGGGCGGCGCGCGAGCTGCCGAGCCACAGGTCGTCGTAGGCGTAGGCGGCATGGCTCACCACCTGCACCGAGCCGAGCGCGCGCCAGCCATCCGACACCTGGGCGCTGCCGGGCTCCGAGACCACTGGCAGCAACTGCGCGAACCAGCCCGGCGCATAAGCCGGCGCAAGCGCCGCCTCGCGGGCGAAGACTTCCTTGCCGTCGACCGAGGTGAAGCGGATGCGGCGGTAGAAGCCGGTATCGAACTGCGCTGCCATCAGCAGCGCCATCAGCTCGGGGTCGCCCTTTTGCTGCGACAGCGCGAGCGCCAGCGACGCCGCGTTGTCGCTGTTCTTCAGGCGCAGCTGGGTCTGCAGCGTGTCGCGCGCCGAGTCGATGCTGACCAGCACGCTGCCGGCAAACGCCAGCACCAGCGTGCCCAGCAGCAGGAGCCAGATCTGGCGGATCAGCGACATGGCAGTTCCTTCATTGAAATCCTTCGGCGCGTGCCTTGGCCAGCACTTCGCGCCAGCGCGACAGGCGTGCCGTCGGGTCACCCGCAGTCTGCGCCCCCACACCTTGCCACAGGCCTTCGCTGTTGAAGCTGAAGACCGGCGCCAGGTCGGGCCGGCGCGATGCGGGCCGAACCTCGGTGATCAGGTTGTCGAGTATCAACGGCTCGGCGTTGGGCGCCGCGTAGTAGGCCAGCACCATGTGCGCCTGCACCGGCCCGCCCGGCCCGCCGAGTTGGGCGCGAACGTAGACCAGGCGCAGCTTCTGCACCGGCATGCCGAGCGCGAGCAGGCTGAAGTACTTGCCGATCGCGAAGTCTTCGCAGTCGCCGGCGCCCTTTTCCAGCATCTCGAGCGGGCTCGCCCAGTAGTCGACTTGGCCCCAGACCTCCATGTCTTCGCGCGACTGCACGCGCCGGTTGAAGAACTGGTTCACCGCGCCGAGCTTGGCGTCGTCGTCGAAGTCGCCGGCGGCGATCAGCGCGAGTTGCAGCGCACGTGCGCCGGCCACGGCGCGCGGCCCGAGCTTGTGCGCCGCCGACAGCATCTTCTCGGCGTCGTAGGCGCGCGGGTGCAGCGCGGCGAGCGTCAGGCCGACGATCAGCAGCCGCGGCAGCCACAGGCGCAGGCAGCGCGCGGCGTGCCACAGGCAGATGCCGAGGGCGCCGGGCGGGGCAGCAGGACGAAGGGACAGGGATGCGTGTTGCACGGGGTTCCGCGGGTAACGCATGTTTGTCGTCTACTCGGCGCCGCGACTTGAGGGGGTTTCTCCGGTGTTGGTGCGATGTGATGTGCGTCACATCACGCAAGGGTGCGAAATGTCGTGTCGTCGACACATTTGTATCGAGAGCGTGAACTCGCACACGCTGCCTGCGGAAACCCTTGGGGTGGGCCCCTGGATGAAGGGGCTACAAGGGGGCGGCGCCGAATACACTCGCGCCTGTTCTACAGAGCCCCGCATGCGATTCAAGACCCTCGCCATCGTCACCGCTGTCGCCACGCTGCTGCCTGCCGCGCATGCGCTGGCGCAAAACGCCGATGCGCTGCGGGCCGCCGCCGAGAAGGCAGTGCTGACCAACCCCGACGTGTCGGCACGCTTCAATGCCTACCGCGCCGCGCTCGATGCGGTCGACGTGGCGCGCGCCGCCTACCGGCCGCGCCTGGACCTGTCGGCCAACGGCGGGCAAGGCAGCGACCGCATCACCTCGCGCACGCCCGAATCGCAGACCCTGAGCCGCAACGGCGCCACGCTGAACCTGACCCAGCTGCTGTGGGACGGACTGGGCACGAAACGCGAAGTCGAGCGGGTCGGCCACGAGAAGCTGACGCGCTACTTCGAGCTGCTCGAAGTCACCGAGCAGACCGCGCTCGAAGCCGCCCGCGCCTACTACGACGTGCAGCGCTTTCGCCGCCTGGTGCAGCTGGCCGAAGACAACTACGTGCAGCACAAGTACGCCAGCCTGCAGATCCAGTCGCGCTTCAAGGCCGGCGTGGGCCGCGGCGTCGACCTGGAGCAGGCGAACGCGCGGCTGGCGCTGGCCGAATCGAACCTGAGCACCGAGGTTGCCAACCTGCATGACGTGACGGCGCGCTACGAGCGCGTGGTGGGCGAAGCGCCGCCGCGTGAGTTGCCGCGCCTCGCGCTGCTCGCCGGCGGCGTGCCGGCCAGCACCGAAGAGGCGAGCGCCGCGGCGATTCGCCAGAGCCCCGCCATCAGCGCCAGCATCGAGAACCTGCGCGCCGCGCGCAGCGCGGTGTCGGCGCGCCAATCGGCGTACCAGCCGCGGGTCGAAGCGCGGGTGCGATCGGGCGCCGGCCACAACTTCGACGGCATCCGCGACCAGCGGCGCGACAGCGCGGCCGAGATCGTGCTGAACTGGAACCTGTACAACGGCGGCGCCGACCAGGCGCGCGTGCGCCAGCAGATGAACTTCGTCAACCAGGCCGTCGACCTGCGCGACAAGACCTGCCGCGACACGCGCCAGACGACGCAGATCGCCTACAACGACACCCGCAAACTGACCGAGCAGATCGCCTACCTGGACCGCAACACGCTGGCGATCGAGAAGGCGCGCGACGCCTACCGCCAGCAGTTCGACATCGGCCAGCGCAGCCTGCTCGACCTGCTGAATGCCGAGAACGAGGTCTACACCGCCAAGCGTGCGTTCGCCAACGCAGAGTACGACCTGGGCGTGGCGTATGTGCGCACCCATGCGGCGATGAACCAGCTGACCTCGCAGCTCGGCATCGCGCGCGTCGATGCGGCCGCGGCCGAGGCGGCGGATGCGGGCTGGTCGGCGGGTGAAGATGCGCCGGGGCGCTGCCCTGTCATCAGTGCCGAGGTCACGCCCACCGACCGCAGCGAGCTCGATGCACGGGCGCAGCGGATTGCGGCGAGTGTGGTGGTGCCGGCGCCGGTTCGGCCGGCGGCATCAGCGCCTGCGCCGGCGCCGGTGCCGGTTCGCAAGCCCTGAGCCAGCCGTCATACCGGCGAACGCCGGTATCCACTGCATCGGTGGTGCGCTTCGCAAGGAGTGGACCCCGGCTTTCGCCGGGGTGACAGCCCCTGCCGGTTGACAGCCCGGGTTGACGGCCCTGTCACTTCTTGACCGGCGGCAGGTCCGTGCACTCGCCTTCGAAGGCTTCGGCCGCGAGGCCGATGCTTTCACCGAGTGTCGGATGCGGGTGGATGGTCTTGCCGATGTCGACCGCGTCGGCGCCCATCTCGATCGCCAGAGCCAGCTCGCCGATCATGTCACCCGCGTGCGTGCCGACGATGCCGCCGCCGACGATCTTGTGCGTGGCTTCGTCGAAGATCAGCTTGGTGAAACCTTCGTCGCGGCCGTTCGCGATCGCGCGACCCGACGCGGTCCACGGGAACAGGCCCTTCTTCACCTTCATGCCGTTCGCCTTCGCCTCGTCTTCGGTGACGCCGACCCAGGCCACCTCGGGGTCGGTGTAGGCGACGCTCGGGATCACGCGCGCATCGAACGCGGCCTTGTGGCCGGCCGCCACTTCGGCTGCGACATGCGACTCGTGCACCGCCTTGTGCGCGAGCATCGGCTGGCCGACGATGTCGCCGATCGCGAAGATGTGCGGCACGTTGGTCCGCATCTGGATGTCGACCGGAATGAAGCCTCGATCGCCGACGATGACACCGGCCTCGTCGGCGCCGATGCGCTTGCCGTTGGGCACCCGCCCCACCGCCTGCAGCACCATGTCGTAGAGCTGCGGTTCCTTCGGCGCGGCCTCGCCTTCGAAGCGCACCAGGATGCCGTCCTTCGTGGCTTCGCCGCCGACCGTCTTGGTCTTCAGCATGATGTTGTCGAAGCGCGGCGCGTTCATCTTCTGCCACACCTTCACCAAGTCGCGGTCGGCGCCGAGCATCAGGGCGTCGAGCATTTCGACCACATCGAGGCGCGCGCCCAGGGTCGAATAGACAGTGCCCATCTCGAGCCCGATGATGCCGCCGCCGACGACCAGCATGCGCTTCGGGCTCGAGCGCAATTCGAGCGCGCCGGTGGAGGTGACCACGCGCGGGTCGTCCTTCGGCAGGAACGGCAGTTTCACCGCTTCCGATCCGGCGGCGATGATGGCGTTCTTGAACTTGATGGTCTGCGTCTTGCCGTCGGCCATCGTCACCTTCATGTGGAACGGGTCGGCGAACTCGCCGGTGCCTTGCACCACGGTGACCTTGCGCATCTTGGCCATCGCAGCCAGGCCGCCGGTCAGCTTGCCGACGACTTTCTGCTTGTGCTTGAGCAGTTGCGGCAGATCGATGGTGGGCGGCGCGAAGGTGATGCCGTAGGCGTCGAAGTGCTTGACCTCGTCCATCACCGACGCGACGTGCAGCAGCGCCTTCGACGGGATGCAGCCGACGTTCAGGCAGACGCCGCCGAGGGTCGGGAAGCGCTCGACGAGCACGGTCTTGAGGCCGAGGTCGGCGGAGCGGAAGGCGCCGGAGTAACCGCCGGGTCCAGCGCCCAACACGAGCATGTCGCACTCGATATCGGCGCCACCGGCGTAGGTGGACGCCACCGGGGCGGCGACGGCCTCACTCCCTCTCCCGCTTGCGGGAGAGGGCTGGGGTGAGGGTGCGGCCTTCGCGTGGGCTTCCTTCGACGGGCTCAGGACGGTCGGGGATACAGGCTCAGCCCGAACGGGGGTCGAGGACGCTCCATCAGCCTCCAGAGAAAGAAGAACGGTGCCCTCATTCACCGTGTCCCCCACCTTGACCTTCACCTCCTTCACCACCCCCGCGTGCGACGACGGAATCTCCATCGATGCCTTGTCGCTTTCCACGGTGATCAGGCTCTGCTCGGCCTTGATCGTGTCGCCGGCCTTGACCAGCAGTTCGATGACGGCCACGTCCTTGAAGTCGCCGATGTCGGGGACCTTGATGTCGATCAGAGCCATGTTCAGTCTTTCAGTTTGATCGTGTGGACACGCACCGGTCCACTCGAGTTCTTGTCGAATTCGCAGCCGGCGCGCACGCCGATCTCAGCGAGCTCTTTGGCCGACTTGGCCTTGTCGTAGGCGGTGTACATCGCGCCGAGCGCAAACGCGCGCCCGGTGCCTATGCCCCAGAAGCGGTCGAACTCGAACACCTCGCGGTACGAGTACACGCCGAAGATGCCCGACGCATTCGCGATCAGCGCGGTGAATTGCGAGCTCTCGTACGGGTCCGAATCTTCCTCTTTGGTGTTGAGGAAGAAGGTGTCCTTCAGCTTCGGGTGCAGCTTCAGAAAGGTATCGAACACCTCGTCGCGCGAACCAAGCTTCAGCTCCTCGGGCGTGAGGCCGTTGAGCGCCCGCCGCAGCACCGGAAAGTGCGCCGTCGTGCCCGACATGCCGATCCACGAGTCGCCGACCCGGAACAGCTTTTCGTTGGCCTCGTAGCCATGCGCGAGGCGGGTGTCGCCGAAGGTCACCAGGCTGTCGCCGGCGATCGCCACCTGGCCATTCTTTCGAACCACCACCACGGTCGTCATGCGCTTTCCCTCGTCAGAGAAGCACGCGACGGAAGTCCGCCAGGATCTGCCCCAGGTAGGCGTTGAAGCGCGCCGCCGCGGCGCCGTCGATGACGCGGTGGTCCCAGCTCAGCGACAGCGGCAGCATCAGCCGTGGTTGAAACGCCTTGCCGTCCCAGCGCGGTTCGGTGTTGCTCTTGCAGACGCCGAGGATCGAGACTTCGGGCGCGTTGATGATCGGCGTGAAGTAGCGCCCGCCGATGCCGCCCAGCGACGAGATCGAGAAACATCCGCCGCTCATCTCGGCAGGGCTGAGCTTGCCGTCGCGCGCCTTCTTCGCGAGCTCGTTCATCTCGGTCGAGATCTGGAAGATGCCCTTCTTGTCGGCGTCCTTGATCACCGGAACCATCAAGCCGTTCGGCGTGTCGGCCGCGAAGCCGATGTGGAAGTACTGCTTCAACACGATCTGCTCGCCATCGAGCGAGGCGTTGAACTCGGGGAACTTCTTCAGCGCCGCGACGCTCGCCTTGATGAGGAACGCGAGCATCGTCACCTTGACGCCCGACTTCTCGTTCTCCTTGTTGAGCTGGACGCGGAAGGCTTCGAGCTCGGTGATGTCGGCGTCGTCATGGTTGGTGACGTGCGGGATCACGACCCAGTTGCGGTGCAGGTTGGCGCCGCTGATCTTCTTGATGCGCGACAGGTCCTTGCGTTCGATAGGACCGAACTTCGTGAAGTCGACCTGCGGCCACGGCAGCAGGCCGGGGAAACTTCCGCCCGCCGCTGCACCCGGTGCCGGACCCTTGGCGGCCTGCGCCTTGGTCTGCACCGCGCCGGCCATCACGCCCTTGACGAAGCCGTTGACGTCGTCGTTGGTGATGCGGCCTTTGGGGCCGGTGCCTTTGATCTCTTCGAGCGGAACGCCGAGCTCGCGGGCGAGCTTGCGGATGCTGGGGGACGCGTGAGGCAGCGTGCCCTTGGCGGCGGTGGGTTCGTGGGCAGGCAAAGCGGCGGTGGGCGCCACACGTTCCTCCGTTCGCACTGAGCTTGTCGAAGTGCCGGTGGGGGCCGAGGCGGGGGCTTCGACAGGCTCAGCCCGAACGGGGGTCGGGGGGGACGCGGACACACCGCCACCCTCGGCTTCGACCACCGCGACCACCGACCCCTTCTTCACCTTGTCGCCGACCTTGACCTTGAGCTCCTTCACAAGCCCCGCATGCGACGACGGAATCTCCATCGAGGCCTTGTCGCTCTCGACGGTGATCAGGCTTTGCTCGGCCTTGATCGTGTCGCCGGCCTTGACCAGCACTTCGATGACGGCGACTTCGTCGAAGTCGCCGATGTCGGGGACGACGACGTCGACCGCATTGCCCCCTCTCCCGCTTGCGGGAGAGGGTTGGGGTGAGGGCTGGGGCGCAGGCGCCGGCTCCGCGACCGCGGCCCTCACCCCCTGCCCCTCTCCCGGGGGGAGAGGGGAGGAAGCCGCGGCTCCATCGGAGGCCTCCAACATCATCACCAGCGACCCCTCACTCACCTTGTCGCCGATCTTGACCTTCAGCTCCTTCACCACCCCCGCGTGCGTCGACGGGATCTCCATCGACGCCTTGTCGCTTTCCACGGTCAGCAGCGACTGCTCGACCTTCACCGTGTCGCCGGGCTTGACCAGCAGCTCGATGATCTCAACGTCCTTGAAGTCCCCGATGTCGGGGACCTTGACTTCGACCAATGCCATGTTCTCGTCTCCGCGTTCTTTTTGGTTCAGGCGTACAGCGGGTTGATCTTGTCGGCATTGATGCCGTACTTCGCAATCGCTTCCGCGACTTTGCCAGCCGGCAGCGTGCCTTCGTCGGCCAGGGCCTTCAGCGCGGCGACGACGACATAGTGACGGTTGACTTCGAAGTGCTCGCGCAGCTTGACGCGAAAGTCGCTGCGGCCGAATCCGTCGGTGCCGAGCACCTTGTAGGCGCGGCCCTTGGGGATGAAGGCGCGGATCTGATCGGCGTAGTTCTTCATGTAGTCGGTCGACGCGATCACCGGCCCGGCATACGGTTCGAGCTGCTGCGCGACGAAGGGCACACGCGGTTTCTCGGTCGGGTGCAGCAGGTTCCAGCGTTCGGCGTCCTGGCCGTCGCGCGCCAGCTGGTTGAAGCTCGGGCAGCTCCACACGTTGGCCGCGACGCCCCAGTCCTTCTCCAGCAATTCCTTGGCCGCGATGCTTTCGCGCAGGATCGTGCCCGAGCCGAGCAGGTTGACACGCGGCGTCTTCTTGGCGCCTTCTTCCAGCAGATACATGCCCTTGATGATCTGCTCTTCGGTGCCGGCCTTGAGGCCGGGCATCGGATAGTTCTCGTTGAGCAGCGTCAGGTAGAAGTACACGTTGTCCTGCTGCTCGACCATGCGCTTCAGGCCGTGGTGCAGGATGATGCCGACCTCGTGTGCGAAGGTCGGGTCGTAGCTGATGCAGTTCGGGATCGTGCCCGCCAGGATGTGGCTGTGGCCGTCTTCGTGTTGCAGGCCTTCGCCGTTCAGCGTGGTCCGCCCCGAGGTGCCGCCGAGCAGGAAGCCGCGCGCCTGCATGTCGCCCGCCGCCCAGGCCAGGTCGCCGATGCGCTGGAAGCCGAACATCGAGTAGTAGACGTAGAACGGAATCATGATGCGGTTGTTCGTCGAATACGACGTCGCCGCAGCGATCCACGAGCTCATGCCGCCCGCTTCGTTGATGCCTTCCTGCAGGATCTGGCCGGCCTTGTCTTCCTTGTAGTACATGACCTGGTCCTTGTCGACCGGCGTGTACTTCTGGCCCTCCGGGTTGTAGATGCCGATCTGGCGGAACAGCCCTTCCATGCCGAAGGTGCGCGCCTCGTCGACCAGGATCGGCACCGCGCGCGGGCCCAGGTCCTTGTCGCGCAGCAACTGCCCGAGGAAACGCACGAACGCCTGGGTGGTCGAGATCTCGCGGCCTTCGGCGGTCGGTTCGAGTACCGCCTTGAACACGTCCAGATCGGGCACCTTGAATTGCTCGTCGGCCTTGGTGCGGCGCTTGGGCAGGTAGCCGCCGAGCGCCTTGCGGCGCTCGTGCAGGTAGCGCATCTCGGGCGTGTCGTCGGCCGGCTTGTAGAACGGGATACCGGCTTCGATCTGCGCATCGCTCACGGGGATGTTGAAGCGGTCACGGAAGGTCTTCACATCCTCGTCGACGAGCTTCTTGGTCTGGTGCGCGGTGTTCTTGCCTTCGCCGCTCTTGCCCATGCCGAAGCCCTTGACGGTCTTGATCAGCAGCACGGTCGGCTGGCCCTCGTGGTTGACCGCGCGGTGGAACGCGGCGTAGACCTTCTGCGGATCGTGGCCGCCGCGCTGCAGGCGCCAGATGTCGTCGTCGCTCATCTTCGCAACCATCTCGAGCGCCTTCGGGTGCTGGCCGAAGAAGTGCTTGCGGACGAAGGCGCCGTCGTTGGCCTTCATCGCCTGGTAGTCGCCGTCGACGGTGTCCATCATCACCTTGCGCAGAATGCCTTCCTTGTCGCGCGCGAGCAGCGGATCCCAGTGGCCGCCCCACAGCAGCTTGATGACGTTCCAGCCGGCACCGCGAAACTCGCCTTCGAGCTCCTGGATGATCTTGCCGTTGCCGCGCACCGGCCCGTCCAGGCGCTGCAGGTTGCAGTTGACGACGAAGACGAGGTTGTCGAGCTTCTCGCGCGCCGCCAGGCCGATGGCGCCCAGCGACTCGGGCTCGTCCATCTCGCCGTCGCCGCAGAACACCCAGACCTTGCGGTTCTCGGTGTTGGCGATGCCGCGCGCGTGCAGGTACTTGAGGAAGCGCGCCTGGTAGATCGCCATCAAGGGGCCGAGGCCCATCGACACCGTCGGGAACTGCCAGAACTCGGGCATCAGCTTGGGGTGCGGGTAGCTCGAGATGCCCTTGCCGTCGACCTCTTGCCGGAAGTTCAGCAGCTGCTCTTCACTGATGCGGCCTTCCATGTAGGCACGCGCGTAGATGCCGGGCGAGGAGTGGCCCTGGATGTACAGCAGGTCGCCGCCTTGGCCCTCGCTCTCGGCGTGCCAGAAGTGGTTGAAGCCGGTGCCGAACATCGTGGCGAGCGAGGCGAACGACGAGATGTGGCCGCCCAGGTCGCCGCCGTCGGCGGGGTGCAGGCGATTTGCCTTGACGACCATCGCCATCGCGTTCCAGCGCATGTAGGCGCGCAGCCGTTCCTCGACCTCGATGTTGCCGGGGCTGCGTTCTTCCTGGTCGGTCGGAATCGTGTTGACGTAGGCGGTGTTGGCCGAGAACGGCACGTCGATGCCGGCCTGGCGCGCCTGGTCGATCAGCTGCTCGAGCAGGAAGTGGGCGCGCTCGCCCCCTTCGGCGCCGATGACGGCGGACAGCGCGTCCAGCCACTCACGGGTTTCCTGCGAATCGGTGTCGTTCGCGGCGGCACCCTCAAAGCTTTCAGGCATGGCGGACATGCTGTCTCCTGGTCAAGTTTTTGCGATCGGGGCGGAGTCTCCCACAACTCGCAAGAAATTTCAAATGGTGCTACATGATTTCATATTGTGAATTGTGCACAGCACGGCGCTGGTCGGCGTGACACCTTCCCGGCTCCCTCGAGGGGCTGCGGGGATAATTCGCAGATGCAAGGTCTCACCAAGGTCAAGGCGCTGGACCGCAGCCCGCCCACATTGCCGCGCCGACTGTTCGGCCGCTGGTGGCGCCGCCAGTCGCTGGCACAGCAAGACCGCTTCGCCACGCTCGGGCCCTTGATCTCGGTGCTGCTCTTTCTGGCGGCCATCATCTCGGCGTTTTGGTACTTGCGCAACGAGGAATTCGAGCGCGAACAGGAATCGGTCAAGCGCGATACGGAGATCGCACAGCAGCAGATCCGATTGCGCCTGATCGAGAACCAGGAGCAGCTGGTTCGCATCGCCCGCGAGATTGTCACCCGCGCCATCGACCAGGATGAATTCCTCGGCCAGGCCGCGAGCTTCACCCGTGAGCGGCCCGAGATCAACCACCTGTTCTGGATCAACGGCACGCGGGTTCGCAAGGCCGCGTACTCGTCGATCAGCTTCCATCCGGAGACGGGGCTGACCGGCGAAGAAGCGAGCGCGTCCTTGCCCAAGGAAGGCAAGGCGAGCGAGCCCGAGGTGGCGTTCCTCGCAGCGCGCACCTTGCGCCAGCCGGTCTACACCCGGCCGTTCGAAGACAGCTACGGCATGCCGGTGATCCAGGTCCAGGTGCCGCTGATCGACCGCGCCGCGTTCAGCGGCACGCTGATCGCCGAGTACTCGGTCGAGGCGCTGATGCGCTACTTCGTTCCGGCCGAGGTGTCGACCCGCCACGCGATCAGCCTGCTCGATTCGCAGGAGCAGGTGCTCGCGAGCACGGTGCCCGCGATGCCCGGCAAGAAGGTGCGGCCCGCGTCGATCGTGCACGACGTGCCGGTCGCACCGGCCGGCGACGGGCTGATCCTGCGCGGGCAGGGGTATCGAACCTCGATCGGCCTCATCAGCAACACCTTGTTCTGGATGGTCGCGGCGCTGAGCGTGCTCACCGTCTGGATGCTGCTCGGTACCTGGCGCCACATGGGGCGCAGGCTGCAGATGCAAAGCGCGCTGGTCTCCGAAGCCAACTTCCGCCGCGCGATGGAAAACTCGATGCTGACCGGCATGCGGGCGATGGACATGGAAGGCCGCATCTCCTACGTCAACCCGGCGTTCTGCGCGATGACCGGCTTCTCCGAGGTCGAGCTGATCGGCCGCCAGCCGCCCTTCCCGTACTGGCCGCCGGATCGTTACGACGAGAACAACCGCCTGTTCCAGCAGGAGCTGCAGGGCCGCAGCCCGGCCGGCGGCATCGAGGTGAAGGTGATGCGCAAGGACGGCACGCTGTTCGATGCGCGCATGTACGTCTCGCCGCTGATCGACCCGAAGGGCCAGCAGACCGGATGGATGACCTCGATGACCAACATCACCGAGGCCAAGCGCATCCGCGACCAGCTCTCGGCCTCGCACGAACGATTCACGACCGTGCTCGAAGGGCTGGAGGCCGCGGTGTCGGTGCTGTCGGTGCAGCAGGGCGAGCTGCTGTTCGCGAACCGCTCGTACCGCATGTGGTTCGGCGCTGACGCGAACGGCCATGCGCTGCTGGCCGGCGACGACCCCGGCCTGCCGAGCCTCGGCGGCGAGTCCGGCGACTCGGTCGACAGCTTCGGCGGGCTGCCGACGCAAGAGCTCACCGAGGTCGGCTCCGACCCGCGCGAGGTCTTCGTCGAGCCGCTCAACAAATGGTTCGACGTGCGCTCGCGTTACCTGCAGTGGACCGACGGGCGCCTCGCGCAGATGCTGATCGCCACCGACGTCACCGCGCGCCGCAGCGCCGAGACGCTGGCCGCAAGCCAGGCCGAAAAGGCGCAGGTCACGAGCCGCCTGGTGACGATGGGCGAGATGGCGTCGTCGGTCGCGCACGAGCTGAACCAGCCGCTGACGGCGATCACCAACTACTGCAACGGCATGGTGACAAGGGTCAAGGGCGACGCGATCGAAAAGTCCGACCTGATCGCCGCGCTGGAGAAGACCTCGCGCCAGGCCCAGCGCGCCGGCCAGATCATCCACCGCATCCGCGCCTTCGTGAAGCGCAGCGAGCCGCAGCGCCAGCCCTCTCAGGCCAGGACCATCGTCGAAGACGCGGTCGAGCTCGCGAGCATCGAGCTGCGGCGGCGCAACGTGGCGATCCACACCTATGTCGCGCAGCGCCTGCCGACGCTGATGTGCGACCCGATCCTGATCGAGCAAGTGGTGCTGAACCTGCTCAAAAACGCGGCCGAGGCGATCGACTCGGCGCAACTGCCCACGTCGCGGCGCAACATCGAGCTGCGCGTGGTACCCAAGCACACCCCCGAAGAAGGCGGCGTGATCGAGTTCAGCGTCACCGACATGGGCCCCGGCATCAAGGACGAAGTGATCGCGCGGCTCTACGAAGCGTTCTTCTCGACCAAGGCCGAAGGCCTGGGCATCGGGCTGAGCCTGTGCCGCTCGATCATCGAGTCGCACCGCGGGCGGATCCGGGCCCAGAACCTCTACAATGGCAGCTTGGTCGTGGGCTGCAGTTTCACCTTCACGCTGCCCGTCGAAAAGTCGCGCAGCGACGCGCATTCAACCCCCAACCCGGCTGTCACTTCATGAGCTTGATTCCCAAGAAAGGCACCGTCTATGTCGTCGACGACGACGAGGCCGTGCGCGACTCGCTGCAGTGGCTGCTCGAAGGCAAGGACTATCGCGTCAAGTGCTTCGACTCGTCGGAGTCCTTTCTGTCGCGCTTCGACCCGCGCGAAGTCGCCTGCCTGATCGCCGACATCCGGATGGACGGCATGAGCGGGCTCGAGCTGCAAGACCGCCTGATGGAGCGCCGCTCGCCGCTGCCCATCGTCTTCATCACCGGCCACGGCGACGTGCCGATGGCGGTGACGACGATGAAAAAGGGCGCGATGGACTTCATCGAGAAGCCGTTCAAGGAAGAAGAGCTGCTCGGTCTCGTCGAGCGAATGCTCGACCAGGCGCGCGCCGCTTTCAGCCAGCACCAGGAAGCGGCCAGCCGCGACGCGCTGCTGTCGCGTTTGACGACGCGCGAAGCGCAGGTGCTCGAGCGCATCGTCGCCGGCCGCCTCAACAAGCAGATCGCCGACGACCTGGGCATCAGCATCAAGACGGTCGAGGCGCACCGCGCCAACATCATGGAAAAGTTGAACGCCAACACCGTGGCCGATCTGCTGAAGATCGCGCTCGGCGCGCAAGCGAAGGCTTAGCCCCCCAGTCGCTTCGCTCCTGCCCCCGAGGGGCGCCACCCTTCGGCCCGGCGGAGCCGGATCCTCGGGCGTTGCTTGATGATGCAAATCGCTTCGCTCCTGCATGCGGCTGGCGCGCTCGTTCAAGTTCAGACATCGAGGAGTGATCAATGACCGCCCAACTGATCGACGGCAATGCCCTCGCCAAGAAGATCCGCGCCGAGGTCGCCGAGCGCGCCGCCGCCCTCACCGCCCGCGGGCGCCGGCCGGGCCTCGCGGTGATCCTGGTCGGCGACGACCCGGCGTCGCAGGTCTACGTGAAACACAAGGTCAACGACTGCGAAACGAGCGGCGTGCGCTCGGTGCTCGAGAAGTACGACGCGACGCTGCCCGAGGCCGATCTGCTCGCGCGCATCGACGCCTTGAACGCCGACCCGACCATCGACGGCATCCTGGTGCAGATGCCGTTGCCCAAGCACATCGACCCCCACAAGGTCATCGAAACCATCTCGCCGCTGAAAGACGTCGACGGCTTCCATGTGCAAAGCGCCGGCGCGCTGATGGTCGGCCAGCCGGGCTTTCGGCCCTGCACGCCGTACGGCTGCATGAAGCTGATCGAAACCACCGGCATCGCGCTGCGCGGCAAGAACGCGGTCGTCATCGGGCGCAGCAACAACGTCGGCAAGCCGATGGCGCTGCTGTTGCTGCAGGCCAACGCGAGCGTCACGATCTGCCATTCGGGCACAGTCGACATCGGCCTGCACACGCGCAATGCCGACGTGGTGGTCGCGGCAGTCGGCAAGCGCAACGTGCTGACCGCCGGCATGGTCAAGCCCGGCGCGGTGGTGATCGACATCGGCATGAACCGCAACGACGAAGGCAAGCTGTGCGGCGACGTCGACTTCGCGGGTGTCTCGCAGGTGGCGGGGTGGATCACGCCGGTGCCCGGTGGCGTCGGGCCGATGACCCGTGCGATGCTGCTCGTCAACACCGTCGAAGCCGCGGAACGCACGCTGGCTTCAGCGGTCTGAGAGGCATGCCGATGACCAACCCCCTTCTCATTTCCGCAGGCCTTCCGGCCTTCGACCAGATCCGCGCCGAACATGTGGAGCCAGCCGTCGACGAGTTGCTGGCCGCCGCCGACGTATCGCTCGAAAGAGCGGTCGGCCCCGATGTGCCGGCCGACTACGACGCGATGTCCGCCGTGCTCGACGTGGCCGGCGAACGGCTGCGCATGGCCTGGAGCGCGATCGGCCACCTGAACGCCGTCGCAGACACGCCCGAGCTGCGCGCTGCCTACAACGCGGCGCTGCCCAAGGTCACCGAGACGATGACGCGCCACGCGTCCGACGAGCGCCTGTACGCCAAGTACAAGCAGATCGCCCAGTCGCCCGCCGCGGCGGCCTTGAGCGCGCCGCGCCGCAAGGCCTTGTCGAATGCGATGCGCGACTTCGTGCTGTCGGGGGCCGAGCTGCAGGGCGTGGCCAAGGAGCGCTTCAAGCGCCTGCAGGAGCTGCAGGCCGAGCTGGCGCAGAAGTTCTCCGAACACGTGCTCGACGCGACCGACGGCTTCGAGTACCTCGCGACCGAAGCGCAGCTCGCCGGCGTGCCCGACGACGTCAAACAGGCCGCGCGTGCCGCAGCCGTTGCCGAAGACAAGACCGGCTACAAGCTGACCCTGCACTTCCCGAGCTACTTCCCGGTGTTGCAATACGCCGAGAACCGCGCGCTGCGCGAGAAGCTCTACACCGCGCATGTCACGCGCGCCAGCGAGCTCGGCGCGAGCGAGCACGACAACAGCGCCGTGATGCGCGAGCTGATGAAGCTGCGCCAGGAAGAGGCCCGCCTGCTCGGCTACGCGAGCCACGCCGAGGTCTCGCTGGTGCCGAAGATGGCCAACTCGCCGGCCCAGGTCAACGAGTTCCTGCGCGACCTGGCGCGGCGTGCACGGCCCTACGCCGAGCGCGACTTGGCCGAGTTGCAGGAGTTCGCCCGCAGCGAGCTGAACCTCGCCGATCTGCAGGCCTGGGACATCCCGTTCGCGAGCGAGAAGCTCAAGGAAGCGCGCTACGCGTTCAGCGACCAGGAGGTGAAGCAGTACTTCACCGAGCCCAAGGTGCTCGAGGGGCTGTTCCGCATCATCGAAACGCTGTTCGAGGTCAGCATCCGCCCCGACAGCGCTGCCGTGTGGCACCCGAGCGTTCGCTTCTTCCGCATCGAAAGGCAGGCAAGCGCCGCCGACGGCGGCGCGGGCGCGAACCTGGTCGGCCAGTTCTACCTCGACCCCTACGCCCGCCCCGGCAAGCGCCCCGGCGCCTGGATGGACGACGTGCGCGGCCGCTGGGCCCGGCCCGAGGGCTCGCTGCAAACGCCGGTGGCGCACCTCATCTGCAACTTCGCGCCGCCGCTCGAAGGCAAGCCGGCGCTGTTGACCCACGACGAGGTCACCACGCTGTTCCACGAGTTCGGCCATGGCCTGCATCACATGCTGACCCAGGTGTCCGACATCGGCGTCGCGGGCATCGCCGGCGTCGAATGGGACGCGGTCGAGCTGCCGAGCCAGTTCATGGAGAACTTCTGCTGGGAATGGGATGTGGTCAAGCGCCTGACCTCGCATGTCGACAGCGGCGCGCCGCTGCCGCGCGAACTGTTCGACCGCATGCTCGCGGCGAAGAACTTCCAGAGCGGGCTGCAGACGCTGCGCCAGGTCGAGTTCGCCCTCTTCGACATGCGCCTGCATGCCGAGCCGGGCAGTGAGGACCATGTCCAGCAGTTGCTCGACGAGGTGCGCGCCGAAGTCGGCGTGCTGACGCCGCCGAGCTTCAACCGCTTCCAGCACAGCTTCTCGCACATCTTCGCCGGCGGTTATGCGGCCGGCTACTACAGCTACAAATGGGCCGAGGTGCTGAGCGCCGACGCCTGGAGCGCGTTCGAGGAAGCCGCGCACGACGGCAGCGTGCTCGATGTCGAAACCGGGCGGCGCTACCGCCAGGCCGTGCTCGAGGCGGGCGGTAGCCGCCCGGCGATGGAAAGCTTCAAGGCCTTCCGCGGCCGCGAGCCGCGCATCGACGCGCTGTTGCGCCACCAAGGCATGGCTTGAGAGTAGATGCTACCCCTCTGGAGTACCGCATGAAAAAGATTCTGCGTTCGTTGCTGGGTGCAAGCGCGCTGCTGCTGGCCGGGTTGCCGGCGCACGCGCTGTACAAAGTGGTCGGGCCCGACGGCAAGGTCACCTACACCGACCGGCCGCCGGTCGGCACCACGGCCGGCAAGGTCACCTCGCTCAGCAACAGCGGCAACACGATTGCCGAAACGGTCGCGCTGCCGCTCGAGCTGCGCCAGGCCGCTCAGCGCTACCCGGTGACGCTGTACACGACCAACGAATGCGCGCCCTGCGACGGCGCGCGCCAGCTGCTGCGCCAGCGCGGCGTCCCGTTCGCCGAAAAGCAGGTGCTGTCGGCCGAAGACGGCGAGGCGCTGGTGCGCCTGTCCGGCGCGCGCGACGCGCCGACGCTGACGATAGGCGCGCAGGCCTTGCGCGGCCTGTCGAGCGAAACGTGGAACAGCTACCTCGACTCGGCCGGCTACCCGCGCGAATCGCGCCTGCCGCCGAACTACCAGTACCCGGCCGCGACGCCGCTCGTCGAGCGCGCTGAAGCCGCAGCGCCGGCGGCGCGCCGGCAGACCGCGCCGGCCGCGGTGGTGGTCACGCCGCCGGCCGAAGAGACACCCAGCGGGATCAAGTTCTGAAGAGAGTCTTTCCATGATCATCCCGGCGAACGCCGGGATCCACTCTGCATCGACGCGCGCTGAAGCAGCAGTGGATCCCGGCGTTCGCCGGGATGACGTGGCTGCGGAGCGATGTTTTCTCAACCTCTGAGCCGCCGCACCTGAGAGCTGCCGGCGCCGACCGCGGCGCCCATCGCCCAGAACAGCGCCGACGCGCCGAGCGTCGCGCCGACCAGGCCGAACAAGAGCGGCATCAGCGAGCTCGAGAAGTTGATCACCATCGAGCGCAGCGCGATCGCTTCGCCGTGGCGCTCGTGCGGCGTGAGCTGGTGCAGGGTCGACATCACCATCGGCTGCACCGAGCCGAGCGTCATGCCCAGCAGCACCGCGCAGCCGGCCATGAACCAGGCCGACTCGACCAGCGGATAGACCGCGAAGATGCAGCCGGTCGCGAACATCGCGCGGGCCAGCACCTGGGCCTCGTTCAGACGATGCGCGAGCAAGGGGATGATGAGGCGAACCCCCGCCACCGACGCCGCAAAGGCGCCGAGGATGATGCCGATCACCGACGCGCTCAAGTGCCGTTCATGACCGAGGATGGGCAGCACGAAGGCATGCACGTCCCAGCTCGCCGACAGCAGCCAGTTCAACAGCAGCAAGAGGCGCAGTTGCGGCAGGCGCAGCAGGTCCCATGAGGTCTGCGGCCGCTGCGCCGCATCTGCCGCGGGCGGCCGGGTTTCGCGCGGCACCCGGCGGGCCCAGAACAAAGCCGCCAGCGGCATCAGCACCAGCACCGCGAAGGCGCTGCGGTAACCGGCCAGGTCGATCATCGCGCCGGCCGTCACCGGCCCGACGACGTTGGCAAGCGCCGGCGCCAGGCCGAGCCAGCTGAAGACCCGCATGCGCTCGGTGGCGCTCGCGGCCATGCGGCCGGCGGTGCGCTGGATCGCGATCATGCCGAAGTTGGCGCCGGCGCCGCAGAACAGCGCCGCCACGCACATCGCGAGATAGTGGCTGGTCAGCGTCGCGACCAGGCCGCCGGTCAGCGACAGGCCGACCGCGAGATAGAGCGGGCGGTGGTAGCCGTGGCGGTCGGCCATGCGGCCGGCGGGCATGGCCAGCGCGATCGGCGCGACCGCAAACAGCGCCATCAGCACACCCACTGCCCACTCTGCATGGCCCTGCTGCAAGGCCTGCAACGGCGCCGCCATGCGCACCCCGGCCATGCATGAATGAAGGGCGATCTGACCGAGGATCAGGGCCAGCAGCGGCCGCGAGAAAACCGCCACTCAGTCGCTTTCCGGCTCGTCGGCCGCGTCGTCCTGCAGTCCCGGAATCAAGGCTTGCACGCGTGCATCGGGCACCGCTTCGACCGACTTCAGGCTGCGGGTCATCGCACGCGTGCGGCGCTGTGCGGCGTCGATGGTGTTGCTGGCCTCGTCGAGCTTCTTCTTGGTCTTGGCGAGCACGTCGCCGAACTTGTGGAACTCGGTCTTGACGGCGCCCAGCACCTCCCAGACCTCGGCCGAGCGTTTCTCGAGCGCGAGCGTGCGAAACCCCATCTGCAGGCTGCTCAGCGTGGCGAGCAAGGTGGTCGGCCCGGCCAGCATGACCTTGTGCTCGCGCTGCACGCTTTCGACCAGGCCGGGCCGGCGCAGCGCCTCGGCGTACAGGCCTTCGGTGGGCACGAACATGATCGCGAAATCGGTCGTGTGCGGTGGTGCCACGTATTTCTCGCGGATGCTGCGCGCCTCGGCACGCAGGCGCGTCTCGATCGCGCGGCCCGCCACTTCGACCGCCTCGCGGTCGGCGCGGTCGTGCGCGTCGAGCAGGCGCTCGTAGTCGTCGCGCGGGAACTTGCTGTCGATCGGCAGCCACAGTGGCGCGCCATCGGCGCGCTGGCCGGGCAGCTTGATCGCGAACTCGACCCGCGCGTTGCTGCCCGGCACGGTCTCGACGTTCTGCGCGTACTGGTCGAGCGTGAACACCTGTTCGAGCAGCCCCGACAACTGCACCTCGCCGAAGATGCCGCGGGTCTTGACGTTGCTGAGCACCCGGCTCAGCGAGCCCACGTCCTTCGCGAGCAGCTGCATCTCGCCCAGGCCGCGGTGCACCTGCTCGAGCCGGTCGGCGACCTGCTTGAAGCTTTCGCCGAGGCGCGCTTCCAGCGTCGCGTGCAGCTTCTCGTCGACCGTCGCGCGCATCTGGTCGAGCTTCTGCTCGTTGCCTTGCTGCAGCGTCGCGAGGCGTTGTTCGACCGTGGTGCGGACTTCGGCCAGGCGCCGCTCGTTGGCGTCGGACAGTGCGCGCAACTGCTCGACCACCGAGTCGGAAAAGCGCTTCAGCGCCAGGTCTTGCGCCTCGCGCGACGACTGGGCCTGCGCGGTCTGGGTACGGGCGACCTCGGCCGTCTGCGCGAGCAAGGTTTGCTGGAACAGGGCCAGCGTCTGGCCGATTTCCTGGCGGGTGCCGCTGCCGGTACGGGCGACTTCTTCGCGCAGCTCGCGTTCCAGGCGCTCGTTGCTCGATGCGACGAGCTGCTGCAGGCTCTCGTGCTGCGCGTCGGCATTGGCCGGTCCGGGGCGCC
>Ga0209515_10003294_pt1 | contig 23454 bp, 11 predicted proteins | sample Subgroupgradi54m_FD_187454 | JGI IMG/M metagenome (GOLD analysis project Ga0209515, IMG submission 187454) | Subsurface groundwater microbial communities from S. Glens Falls, New York, USA - GMW60B uncontaminated upgradient, 5.4 m (SPAdes)... ... | reverse complement strand
AACGACAGACCCTTCTGGAATTGCACGCGGTTGATCGACATGACGCATCTCCTCGTCCAGTGATGCGTCCATCCTCCCAGGCGGGTAGCTCACCACGTGAGCCTGCTGAGCTTGGGGGCTAATCAGGATGGGCAATGATCTTTGGCAGCGGGAAAGCTGCCGCGCGTGAGCGGCTGCAGATGGCCGCTTCTCGATGTTCGCGCACACCGCGAGCGTCTCCCCAAGTCGGCCGTCCCGCAGGGGACGTGCTGGTGTTTCGAGTCGAGTGCTGCGCATGCGGCAAACTAGTCTGATGGCGACTCCTCTCCCTTCCAAACCCGAAACCCCGGCGCAACGATTTGCCAGCCAGCGCTCGTGGGAAACCTGGCTGCGCAAGCACCACGAGAGCTCCGATGGTGTCTGGCTGCTGATCGCGAAGAACGGCGCCGATAGTCCGACCGTCGGCTACGCCGAAGCGCTTGAAACCGCGTTGTGCTTTGGCTGGATCGACGGCCAAAAGAAAGGCCTAGACGCGCAACACTGGCTGCAGCGCTTCACGCCGCGGCGCGCGCGCAGCATCTGGTCGAAGGTCAATCGCGCGAAGGCGCTTGCGCTGATCGAGCAGGGCCGCATGCAGCCGGCCGGCGTGAGGGAGGTGGAGCGCGCTCAGGCCGACGGCCGCTGGGACGACGCCTACGACTCGCCGAGCACTGCCACCGTACCGCCGGACCTCCAGGCCGCGCTGGACATCGATGCAAAGGCCAAGGCTTTCTTCGACGCCCTGGACGGCGCTAACCGCTACGCCGTGCTGTGGCGCGTGCAGACGGCGAAGAAGGCCGAGACGCGCGCGAAGCGCATTGCGCAGTTCGTGGCGATGCTTGCGCGCCACGAGAAGCTGCATCCCTGAAGGAATTGACCGCTTTAGGGCGCCACCGCCGACCGTCGGCTCTTGGCCGACTGCCGGTAGCCACGACCGGCAGCTCGTCGGAAGGCCTCCAACACTGCGACAACGCAGCTTGCGCCTGACCACGACCTGGCCGCCGGATGGGCAACCTCAGTTGATCGCCGATCTCTTGCGCACGGAGTCAAAGCTCAGCCCGCTGTTGGACTCACCGGTGCCGGTGGTCTTGCTGCGGCCGATCCAGAGGTAGGCCCTGCCATCCGAGGTGCGGGCGTACTGGAAGCTGCGTTTGACGATGGCGCCGGCGCGCGGCACTTCTTCTTCCGCGACCGCCAGGCTGTCGACGGCGAGCGCCGGGCCCTTGGCACCGGGGTCGACCTTCAGCAGCCGCCCGCGCGGATGCAGCACGAACATCTGCACGCCGTTCTCGACTGCGGCTTCCTCGATGAAGTCGTCCTGCAGCCGCAGCAGCGCGATGAAATCGGCATAGGCCGGGTCGGCCATCAACGCCGGCTCGACCGAATAGAAACGCGCCATGCCGCCGCGCTTCAGCGTGACCGTGAAACGCAGCGCCCCACCATCGCCCTTGGGCACGAGCGGGATCCAGTGCGCCGGCACATGGGTGGCCAGCCGGTACACCAACAACGGGTCGTCGGGCGCCTCGGGCAGGCGCTGGCGGAAGGCCAGGTGGTCGGCTTCGAGCTTGCGGTCGAGCGGCTCGCCGCTCGTGCCCTGCACGCGCCGCTCGATGCCCCAGGCGAGGTTGGCCATCTCGTCGCGCACCAGCAGCAGTTCTTCGAGCGGCGCGCCTTCGAGCGTGCCGCTCAGCGTATCGGGCAGGCACAGCGTGTCCTTCACCTCGGGTGCCACCGCGCCGCGCGTGGCGAGCTCGAACATGCGCCAAGGTGTGGCCGGCACCGGTGCCGGCAGGCGTTCGTTGTCGGACGAAAGCACCACCGACTCGACACCGAAGTTGTCGCGCACCTTGAAGCCGCTCAGGTCATACAGCGCCCCGACCGGCAGATCGACCGGCAGCAGGAACCAGTCGTTGCCATAGGCCAGGCCGAACTCGGTCATCACCATCCGCACCACGCTCGCGGGCGACGATTCGACACCGGCGAAATTGACGCGTGCGTCCTCGAACTCCCAGAAGCGATCGGCCGGCATGCCGGGGTAGCGCACCGGCACCGGCAAGGCATCGCGGATCTTCTTGATGGGCTCGGGCGGCGGGGCCACATTGGCCGGCCCTTCCGACTCGGCGATGAAGCTGTGCCAGTCGACATGACCATCGGTGTACTCGTCGGCACGCAGCGCGACATCGCGCGAGCGCCCCTTGGCGTAGAGCGAGAACGCGTATTCGAAGCGCTCCTTGCGCCACGACGCGTTGTCGGCCGGCCCTTCTTGCACCAGTGTGTCCAGCCACTGCAACCAGGCGTCGAGAACGGCCAGCGCATCGCCTTCTTCACCCGCAGGCAGCGCCCACGCACCCGGCAGCGCGGCCAGGTGGCCGTCGCCGCCGCGCTCGGGCGCGAGCACGGTCGCGACCTTGGCCGCGCTGATGCTGCGGCCTGCCAGCAGCAGGTGCCACTGCTGGCCCAGCACGTCGCTGTGCGGGTCTTCGGGCTGCGGCAAGTCGAGCGCGAAGGCCGGTGTGCGCAACAGCGCCACCAGGCCGGGGAGCCCTTTGGCACGTGCGCGCCGCAGCAAGTTCAGCCCGGCCTCGCCGTCCAGCCGCGCGTGCGCCGCGAGGGCCGGCTCGGCTTCGACGCGCAGCTCCACCGGCGGTCCGCCGTCGTCCAGCGACACGGCCTCGGCCAGCGTGGCGAGCGGGCCGGGCGCGAAGCGGTCGATCGGCGAAGCATTGACGTCGAGGTCGACGCTGATCGGCGTGCCCGCGTCCTCACCGCGCAGCTCGTTGAACTGCCATTGGCGGCCGATCAGCCACAGCGGGTCGGCGAGCGGCGCCGACAAACCATCGTCGAGCTGCGGCGAGATTGGCGAGGTCTCGATGCGCGCGAAGCCGGTGATCGTGGGCTTGACCGGCTCGAGCTGGAGACCCACCGTCACCATCGATTTGGGCAGCATGTACAGCATGGTCTGGACCTTTCAGATCTTGCCGAGCGCCACGGTGGCGGTCGCGAACGTGGCGTATTTTTTTGCCATCTGCCACAGCTCGACGCTCGGCACATCGGCGCCGAAGTTCTGCGGCAGGAAGTTGCCGGGCAGGAAGACCCCGAGCCCCGAGGCCAGGTCTTTGGGCCGCACGCAGCGCAGCTGCGCCAGGTCGACAGCTTCGTGAACAGTGGCGAGCACTTCTTCGAAGCTCCATTGCGCCATCACCGCGCGCGGCGGCACGGCAAGCAGCACGGCCTGCGGCGGGCGTGCACCCGGCGCGTCGTAGTGGAAGGAGACCCCGGTGGTCTGTATCGCGTCCGGAATGACTTCCTGCCACTCGTCGAGCGACAGGCCGGCGAGCAACGTGTCGGCGGCCAACCCTACCAGCGCATCGGCACCGGCGGCGACGACCGCGAGTTGCGGCACGGCTTTGCGGATGTCCTTGCCGGCCCAGGCCTCGGGCCGCGCGGCCCAGGCCTTGCCGGCCACATGCGGCAATTGCCACACGGCCAGTTCGTCGGCCAGGCTGTCTTCGTGCAGCGCCTCGTGGGCGGTGATCGCAGCGGCTAGCCGGTCGGCACCTTCACGCACACGCGCCAGCTTGGGCAGCCAGCCGGCGACGCCGAACGGGTCGTCGCCAACCAGCGCGACACGATCGGCCACCGACGCGGCCACCGATGCCGCATAGGGTCCGAGCGTGAACAGCGGCAGCACCGGGAAGTCCTTGCCGAAGACCAGCTTGATGCGATCGATCGCGATGCCGATCGCCTCCGGCGCGGTGGGCTCGCGTTCTTCGACCGGCGTGCGACCACGCGGCGGCAGGCTTGCAGAAGTGGCCAGCCGCTCGTCGATCTCCAGCAGCACACGGTCGCGCCGCGCGCGGTGCTCTTCTTGCCACCGCGCCAATGCGACGGCATCGGCCGGGGCCGCCTCGGGCTCGGATTCGCGCAGGCCGAAGGGCCAGCACTCGCTCAGCGCGGCGGCGATGGCGTCGTTGTCGAGCGCCGCGTCGACGAGCGCCTGGCGCGCATCGGCGAGTGTCTGCAGCGCAGCGGTCGCGCGGCCATCGATCTCGGCCGCATTCACACCGGCAAAGTCGCCGAGGTCGGGCTCGGCGGCTTCGAGCTCGTCCTTGGGCACGATGAGGTCGTGCCGGTTCAATGCACGCACGCCCGCCACCAGCGCTCGCACGCTGCCGGCAAGCGCCTCGAACTCGGCCAGGCCCGGCGGCTCGTCGGCGCCGTTGCGTTCGAGGATGTCGAGCACAACGCCCGGGTCGCCGGCCGCAGCTTGCTGGAAGGCCTGCACCAGCCAGCGCCGCAGCGGCGCGGCGCGCACGCCTTCGTCGCCGGGGTGCACGGCGCAGCCCAGCACCAGCGACAGCGGGCCACGTTGGAGGTCGGCCGGCGTCAGCGCGATCTCGCCATCGAGCGCACCGTCGCGCATCTTGAGCGCCTTGAAGGCAAAACGCGCCGGGTCGCCGAGCAAACGCGCCACCCACCTGTCCAGGCGCGGCTCGATCGCGCTGCGCGGGTCGTTCTGCGCGGCAGGGCCCCAAGCCGCCGGCAACGGCAACGCGGCACACAGCAGCATCAGGCGCTGCGCGTAGGACACGCCGGCGCGCGGCGTCTGCGTCACCTGCGGCGCAATCGGGCTCGCATGCGCATCGAGCATCGCGGCCGCCGCGGCCGAGCGCTCGAGGTTGTTCTGCGTCAGCTGGTACACGCTCTCCGACACCATCACGTCGCTCACCGCGTCCCAGGTCTCGGCCAGGTCGGCCAGCACCGGGCGCACGGCCGCCCGGTGCGCGTTGTCGACGAACGCGAGCACGGCATTGCCGGTGGTGCGCCAGGCGTCGAGCAGCGCGAGGCCGTCGACCACGTCGCGCGCGGCGATCTGTTCGGCCGGCTGGTCGGCCAGCGTGGTGCCGGCCGCGCGCAAGGGGTAGCGCAGGCGGAAGTCGAAGATGTATTGCGCGCCGACGAAGTCGGTGGTGTCGCGCAGCGCGCGTTCGAAACGGTAGCCGAGCAGCGCGGCCGGGCTCTGGCCTCTCTCGACGCCTTCGATCAGGCCGCGCGCCTTTTGGACCCGCGCCGAGCTCAAGTCGATGTTGAAGGCTTCGCCGCCGCGCTCGACGTTGGCCAGGAAGCCGCTGCGCAGCAGCGCCGCCGCTGCCGCCTGCGTCAGCGACGGCGCGTGGGTGTATCCCAGGCTGTCGGGCGTCTGGTCGCGCTGCAGGTTCTCGACCACGCCGTAGGCGCCGAGGTGCAGGCCGAGCGGCTGTCCCGCCTGTTCGCGCGCGCTGCGCACCTGCTCCAGCCGCTTCGACGCCAGCCCCGTGATCCAGGCGTCGAGCCGGTACGAGAAGGTATCGAGCGTGAGCCGAAACGCGAGGTCGAGCTCGCCCACCTTCAGCGGCGCCAGGGCCTTGAGGCTTGCCCGCACCGCGCCGGTATTGCCCCAGACGAAGGGCAGCGACTTGTAGAAGTCGATGAATGCGGTCGACGCGACATGCCCGCCGACCGCAGCGTCGAGCGCCGGCGCAGCCGCCACCGAGCTGGCCACATGCGCCTCGATCGTCTTGCCGCCGGTGACGGCCGGAATCTTCAGGTTGTTCAGCGCGCGTGTCGTGCCGACTTCCTGGAACGCGCTCGGCGCCGACACCGGCGCGATGGCCACGAACGACGGCGTGGACTTGGACAGCGCGAGGCTGCTCATCACATTGGCGTGCGGGCCTTCGGCCAGCGCCTTGTCGACGATGCGAAAGCCGCTGCGGTCGAACTCTTCTTCGGCCGAGAAGGCGAGCAGCGCCTCGAGCAGCGAGTCGCCGTTCTGCTGTTGCGAGAGGCGCGACTTCGCATTCACCTCGTCGCCGAGCGCCGCTTCGATGTTGGCGATGAAGGGCGGATCCAGCGTCTCGCCCGGCGCGCGGGCCTTCTTCTTGTCCTTCGGGTCGGCCTGCACCCAAGGCACATAGCCGAGGTCGTGGTCCTGCACGTCGTGCACCACATGTTGGAGCAAGACCTCCACCTTCTGATCGATGCCGAAGGCGGCCAGCATGTCGCGCACGACCGGTGTCTTGCTGGCGGTCTGCGCGCCACCGTACTGGTTCGTCAGGCCATTGACGATGACCGACTTGTTGGGGTTCTCGATGTTGCGGAACTTGGCGACCGCCGACCACGGCCCGCTCTGGATCAGCTCGCGCACGTCGTCGAGCTTGTTGCCGTCCACGCGCGGCACGGTGGCGAGGGCCTGGCCCCAGGCCGGGCGCAGAAAGCCGATGACCTTGAAGATGCCCTTCTCGATCGTGTCCTGCGGTTCGTACTGCGCCGCCACCGGCAGCACCCCATACGGCTGCTTGCCGATGCGCAAGGTGGGCAGCGGCCCGCCGGGGCGCACCCAGCCGACCGCGAAGTTGCGGGTCGCGTCGATCGCCGCGTCGGCGACGTAGCTCTCGCCGATCTGCGAGACGTTCCACATCTCGTCGAGGTAACGCCCGAAGGTGCCGCGCCACAGCGCGTTGATCATGTGCATCTGCGTGCGCTGCTCGGCCAGGCCCGCGCCGGCCAGCACGCCGGGCAGCAGGGTCTCGCCGCGCAGGCCGAGGGCGCGCTGCAGCAGGTCGTAGGCATCGGTGGCGCCGGTCGCCGGCACCGGCTGCGCATCGGCCGGCGGCGGCGGCACCTCGCCCGTGTTCAGCGCCGAGGCGCCGCGGCCGGTGTTGTTGGTGGCCGTGCCCAAGGGGGCGAAGGCCATGCCGTGGCTGGCCGCGTGCGCGTCGAACAGATCCTCCAGCGCATCGGCCGCACCGGCCGCATCCAGCGTCCAGTCCACGCCGACGACGACCAGCCGCTCGAGCGGCGAGCCGAAGGCGAAGGGCTGCGGGTCGTTGCGCTGCTGCAGGCGCCTGGTCACATGGTCGGGCGTGATCGAGAGTGCCATGCCGACGTCGACCGCGGCATCGAACTTGCGCAGCCATTCGCGGTCGGGGCCGAACAAGGCGTCCTTGGCCGGGCCGGTGGTGGCGAGCGCGGGGTCGAGCTCGGGGCTCATCGGCAGGATGTCCGGAATGTTCAGTCCCCACTCGCGAAACACCTCGCGCCGCCTCGCCGCAAAACCGACGGCGCAGAAGCGGTCGGGCAGCAGCATCGCGTACGACTGGCGCGCCAGCGCGGTCACGGCCTGCGCCTCGTCCGGGTTGGCCGGGTCGGTGGCGCGCACGATGAACTGCGCGCGCGGCGCGCGGTACGCGGCGACGAGCCGACGCCAGACCGTCTCTTCCTTGCCTTCGCCGCCCACCGCGGCAGCCCAGTATTCCTGCCCGCCGCGGCGCTCGGCGTCGGTGAGTCCACGCAGGTGGCGCATCACGTGGATCGTGTCGGGGTAGATGCGGATCGCGAGGCGCTGGCCGCCGTCGAGGTAGCGTGTCTCCAGACGCACCGGCAGCAGCGCGATCGGCACGTCGCCCTGCAGCGCCTGCACCATCTCGGCGGGATCGCGCTGGGCGAGCAGGATTTCGGAACGTTCGCGGATGCGGCCGACAAGGCCGGTGCGTCCGCCGGCCACTGCGGCAAGCGCGGCCTCGCTTTGTTTGACCGCTTGTTGCAGCGACTCGATGCGAAACGGATCGTCGCCTTGCGCCTGCGCGGAAGCGAGCTGCGAACGTGCCAGCGCCACCTCGACCCGCGCGGCGTCGAGTGCGCGTTGCGACTCCGCCAGCTCGGCGCGCGCTTGGCCTATCGGTCCTCGGTCGATCGGCAGCAGGGCCATGGGAATCTCCGCTCAGGGCAACAGATCGCTGCCGATGTAATAGGCGCGGAACGGGCGCTGCAGCAGCGCCTGCGCCACGTTTGCCGCGTGGGCGTTGTTGGTCAGCGCGACCTGCCGCAGCGGCTGCCCGACCTTCACGACCAGGTGGTTCAGGCGCAGGAAGCGCCGCGTCACGTTGGCCGGCAGCACCTGGTCCCAGTTCACGTCCTTCCAGCCCCCGCCGCCGCTGTTCAGGCGGCCGCTGTCGGGTTCGTCGAAACCGAAGCGCGGCTCTGTCATCTGCTCCTCGAGCACGAAGCACCATTTGGCGACCTCGAGCTTGGCCTGGACCGGGTTGACGATGGGGATGTCGAAGCCCACGTACACCAGGTCCGGCGGCAGCGGGCCGGCAAAGATCGGGCGCTTGACGATCATGTCCAGCGTGGCGGGAATCGTGATGCCGGGCTCGGGCACGGTGAAGTCGGCGGGCACGGCCAGAGTGTTCTTCTCCCGGTGCTTGCGCCGTGCATAGATCGTGAGGTTGGGGAAGCGCTTGATCAGCGTCGCGCGGATCACGAGCACCAGCTTGTCGCCGCCGGCCCCCGCCTCGGGCGGCTGGTTGCCGAGCGCGAGCGCTGGGTTCCAGGTGTGCAGCTCGGGGATGTCGGGCAGGCCGTCGAGGCGGTCCCAGAAGTGGCGCATCGGCGTGCCGCGCTGGTCGGTCGGGAAGCCGCGCCACAGCAGCTCGCGCGCCATCTCGTGGTTGGTGCCGACCATGAACGATTCGATGAAGCGGTTGTTGGTGCGTGCCAGCACCAGGAAGTCGTTCGGGATCGCGTTCGCGCCCGGCATCATCGCTTCGGCATCCATGCGCGCAAGCCGCACGCTCATCGGCTCCTCGAGCTTGGGGTAGGCCATCACGCGGTCGAACAGGCGCGGCACGACGAAGCGGGTGTCGCCGGCGAGCGCGTAGGCGACGAAGGGGTTGGACAGCGTGCGGGTCGCGGCATCGAAGGCGAGCGGGCTGCCGCCGATAGCCAGCGTCGCGGCCAGGCGCGCGGGCACGGTGAGCTCGGGGTCGGTGCGGCGGCGCATTTCGGCCGCCACCGTGGCGAGCGGGAAGTCGAGTGCCTTGACCTTCACACCGGCCACGTCGAGCGGCGAGAACCAGAGCTGGTTCAAGTCCTTGAGCGCCGTCGCGAAGCGCGCCAAGGTCGCGCGGTCGTGCAGCGGCGCCGGGATCGTGACGGTGGCCGTGCCGGGCGGCAGCACCACCGCGGCTTGGCCCTGGAACATCCCCGCGAGGTCCGATCCGACCTTCGAGCCGATCGCGATCGGCGCCGCGTCGGGCGCCAGCGGGAGCGAATTGACCGGCAGCGTCGCGAAGATCGCCGTGTTGCCGAACTGGCCGACTTGCTGCCGCACCACGGTGCCGAAACCTGTCCGTGCAACGGGGCCGGCTTTCGCGGCCGCCGCGCGCGAGACCTTCGGGACCTGTTTCACGGCCAGCTTCGCGCCGAAGGCCTGGATCGCGCCGGTGCGGCCGTCGATGCGCAACGGCACGATGGCCGTCTGCGCCTTGCCCTGCACGTCGCTCAGCGCGATCAGCACGCCTTCGCTGCGGCGCACGTCGTCGTTCGCCTGCACCTGGCGCGCGATCTCGGCCATCGGGATGCGCTGGGTTGCCGCTGCCGACAGCTGCGCGAAGCGGATGAAGTGCGCCTCGGTCAGCAGGCCTTGCGCGGTGGCAGGCTTGAGCTTGGGCCGCCAGGTCGCACCTTCGCCCTTGCTCTTGGTGTACCACTCGCGTGCCGAGACACCCGCAGTCTGCATCGCGCGCAGCGTGTCGGCGCGGATGCTGCCGCTCAGGCCGATGGGGAAGAGGTCAACCATCGCCGCCGGGTCGTTGGGGGCGACCAGTCGGTCGTAGCTCTTGCTGCCGAGAATGCCGTCGGGCACGTAGCGGTTCGGGTCGATCGCCTCGGGGTGCAGGCTGCCTTTGACCAGCGTGTTCACCATGCCCGCCACCTGCGTGGCCACCGATTGGCCGGCAGCAGCGCGCCGCACAGCGGCCTTCAGCGCCGGGCGCTGCGCGCTCGTCAGGCGGCGCAAGCCGGGGTCGGCAATCGCATTCGGCACGCTGGTGTTGCGGATGCGCGCCCGCACGGTCTCTTCCGCAGCGAGCCGGATGCGCGACGCCGCCGGGCCGGCAACGGCAAGGAAACGATCGTCGGGCAGCTTCTTCAGCCGCTCGTGCAGCACCCGCTGCACTTCCTTGGCGACTGCAGCACGCGCGAGCGCCCGTTCGGTGCGCAGCACCTCGCCGACCTGGCCCCAGCAGGCGTCCATGAACACCTCCTGGTTGACGCGAACGACCTCGGTGCCCTTGCCGGCCGCAGCGCGAAAGCGCGGGTCGCGATTCAGGTCGTTGAGCCAGCGATCGGGCGTGGCGTCGACGACATGCTTGCGCGCATGCCACGCGCCGTAGATCGGCGGCGCGACGGTCGGCGCGCGCTCGGGCGCGAGGCCCGAGTTCAACAAGGTCTGCGGTGCATTGACGATGGTTTGCAGCTTGCCCGCCACGTCGTCGCGCGCATGCGGCTCGCTGGCGTATTCGACCGACGTGAGCGCCCCTTCGTAGAGCGGGCTGATCGGCTTCCCGTCGGCCGTGAGCAGCCGGTCGGCGTCGACCGACATCGGCACCGTGCCGAGCGTCTTCAGGCGCTGCGTCAGTGTCTTGTCGTCGAGATAGTCCTTGGGTGTCTTGATGCGCCGCGCCAGGCTTTCGAAGTCACCCGCCGGGCCGGTCGAGAACTCCCAGTGGAAGAACACCGGCAGCTCTACGTCGCCCGCGTGCGGGCGGGTCCAGGCCGGCTGCAGCACGAGCGGGTCGTTGGGGTTCGCCGTCAGCGGCTGGCCCAGGCCGCGCCGGCGGCCGACCTCGAAGGCCGGCACGATGCAGGCGACATAGTCGTGCGACGGATCGAGCCGGCGCGGGCTCACGAGGCGCGACACGTTGCGCTCGGGCGCTTGCATCAGCTCGCCCTCGATCTGCGCCTTCGTCGTTGCGCTCGACGTGGCCTGGGCATGTGCCCACAGCCACGACTCGTCGAGGTCGGGCAACTCGGCCTCGGCGACCGCCTGCGGCACGACGACCGAGGGCAGCGGCACGCCGTGGTTGCGCATGCGCGGCAGGCCCACCTTGGCGCGGTCGAGCACCACCAGCACCAGCCACGGCCGCAGGCGTTCCTGCGGGTCGGCCTTGGCGGGCGTGAACATCCACGGGAAATCGGGTGGATCGAAATCGACCAGCGCGAGGTAGTTGGGCTCGAAGCTGGTGGCGAAGGGCTTGGGGTCGGTGCGCAGGATCAGGCGTGTGTCGATGCCCACCACGTCGGCCGGTCCGAACAGGCGCAGGCCCAGGTTGCCGGTGACCGGAGGCAGCACGACGTTGCCGTCGCGGTCGGCGGCGATGGTCAGGCCGAGCTGGATCGCCGGCCGCGCGTCGATGCCGATTGCATCGGGCGTCTGCACGGCACGCGCCAGACCGCGCTTGGCCCAGGGCAGGAAGCGGTAGTCGATGGCGGCCATCAGGCATCTCCTCAGATCAGCGCTTCGAACGCTTCGGCGACCTGGAACTCGTCGGCGGCGAGCGTGGCCGCATGGGCCTTCGCATTCGAGTAGGTGGTCGCGCTACTCGCCACCGCCTTCGCGGTGTCGCGCTCGGTGACGCGGTAACCCGGCGGCGCCACTTCCATCTTGGCCTTGACCTTGGGCTGCAGGCGCTGGCGCAGCTCGCTGCGCGCCGCGCCGCCGAAGGCGTACATCCACTGCGCGTCGGCCAGGATCCCCAGGTGCTTGTCGCTGATCACCTTGGGCTCGTCGACGGACAGGTTGACCTCTTCGTAGTCGAAGCTGTCGTCGACTCTCGGGCCGGTGTCGAAGTTGTCGACCGCGACCGTGACGCCGGCCTCGTACTGCTCGAACGACGGGCCCTGCAGCCGGTCCTGCTCGGTGACGTCGAAGAACTGCGCGGCGGCGAAGTGGTCCTGCACCGGGCTCGCGGGGAAGCTACCCGACCCGTCGGGCAAGGTGAGCGCCGGCGAGCCGAAGCGGTTCGGGCCCGCCGGCCGCTTGGTGCCGAGACGTTTGAGCGTGGCGTTCAGCGGGATGTACTTCTGGCGGAAGGTCAGCGGGCTGCGCGGGTGCGCCATCAGGTCGGTGACGCCTTCGACCTTGGCCAGCGTGACGAAGGCATCTTCGGGCCGCGGCAGCTGCGCCGACCAGTTCTCGGCCTTGGCGATCTCCTTGGCAAGCTGCGTTTCGACCGCCTCGGTCGGCAGCGGCGTGTCGACCGCGCTGCCCCACTGCTCGTCGAAGTCGACACTGTGTTCGCCGAAGAAGCCCAGGTCCACCGTCGCCTGGCCGGCGGCTCGCCACTGGCCGGGGCCCGACAACATGCCTTCGATGCGCGCACCGAGCGTGAAGCCGAGGATCTCGAGCTTGGCCCAGATGCGCATGTCGGCATCGAAGTGGAAGCGCGGCTCGAGGTAGACGATGACGTCGTAGCCGAAGCCGCCTTCGAAGCTCGCAACGCCGATGTCGGCCCAGACACGCAGCTCGGACCCGCCCTGCACGGTGGCCGAGGTGACCGCGAAATAACCTTCGAACTTGACGCCGACGATGCCGATCGAAAAGCCCGCGCCGACCCGGTCCATCGCCGGCACGTCGTCCGGGATGTCCTTGAAGCGCGGGTGGAAGCCGCCGGCGCTGAACAGGAAGCTCGGCTTGGCGCCGAAGCTCGCACGGAAGGCGAAGCTGCCGGTGAGCGTGATGAACAGCACCCGCGAATCGCGCAGCCTGCCGTCGAAGCCGATCTTGAACGGGTCGAAGATGATGTAGCCGACGAAGTCGATCTGCAGGCGCAGGATCGCGAGGTCCTTGTCCACCAGCGGCGGGATCTGCACGATCGCCTGGCCGATGATGACGACCTTGGACGGCTCGATCAGCACGCCGCAGCGCAGCGTCACCAGGTTCGGCGTGCCCCAGCCGACCTCGAGCATCGGGCCGATGATGAAGCCGCCGCGCTTGGTCGGGAACAGCGTGCGCAACGTGTTGATGATCTGCGGCGCGTCGGCCACCGGGTTGGCCGGGAACAGCACCGCGTCGAGCGCGCCGGTGGCCAGGCCCTTGGACAGCGCGTCGGTGCTGATCGTGTGCTGCAGCCCGATCAGCCCACCGATGCCGGTGAGCGTGAAGCCGAACGAGAGCTGGATCGGCGGGAAGTTGCCGAAGATCAAGAGCAGCAGCGACCAGCCGGCATCGGGCACCTTGGTGTTGAGGATCGCGATCGCCTTGATGCCGATGGCCAGCATGCGCAGCTCGAGCACGCCGGCGTATTCGCCCTTGTCGGGGTCGAGATAGACATAACCGCCACCCGCGACCACGCCGGCGTCGAGCGACAGCCCCGCGCCGTTGGGCGGCTTCAGCGCGAACGCGACGCTCGGGTCGTTGCCGAACAGGTTGCGCAGCCGCACGATCACGCCGAGCCGGTCGACCGAGCCCTTGAACGGCCCGAGCTCGATGCCGAACGACGCCGACAGCTCGGCATCGATCTCGTTGAACGAGCCGTTCAACGGCTCGATGCCCAGGTTGATGAGCATCAGGTTCAACGGGCCGCTCGGGATCTTGGGCACCGGCAGCGCGACACGCAGGCCTGTACCGTCCTTCATGTGCAGCTTGCCCTTGGCGTCGATGCCGGCCTCGATGCCGAAGTCGACCGTCACGTCGCCCGACAGCACCTCCTTGAGCAGCTTGTCCTCGATGATGAGCTTGACCTCGCCCTCGCGCAGGAAGATGTCGAAGCGTGGCTCGAGCGACTTGCCTGCCACCTTCAGCGCGAGCTGGACCGCCGCACCGATCTCCTTGATCTGCAGCGCCGCCGAGCCGAAGCCGCCGAGCGCGACCGGGCCCATCTTCAGCGCAAAGCCGTCGGTCTGCTTCTTCGACAGCTCGATGCCGATCGACGGGTCGTTGCCTTCGACCTTGGCCGCGCCGGGCGGCAACACCGGCTGGTACACCTTCAGCGCCGCGCTGCCCTTGAGCTTGACCTTGGCCGGGCCCGCGACCGCGGCGGCATTCAGGTCCAACGCGGCGTCGAACTGCACGCCGGCAGGCATCGGGAAGGGAACGACGTTCAGGCTCAACTTGGCGGGGCCGGCGTTGTTGCCGAAGGGCACCACGATCGGGCCGAGCGCACCGGCCGGCACGGCCGCGGCCATGGCCTGCGGCGACCAGCCGAGGTCACCCGCGTCGACGGCCTTCGAGAAGCTGCGGTCCACGAGGCCGCCGGCCAGCGCCGTGAACACGCCGAGCGCCGAGGCGGCGTCGTCGATCTGCGTCTGGTTCGGGTTGCCGCCGACGGTGCTGCGGGCGACGAAGTCCGCCAGCTGTTGCGCATGCGACTGCCCGGCGACGAAAGTTGCGCGCGCGTCGCCCGACATCGTGAGCATCAGCTTCGCGAGGCCGAAGGCGCTCGGGTAACGCGCGGCGGCGTCGACACCCTTGACGATGCCGTCGACCTGCTTCACCACCTTGCCGACGACACGGAAGATGTCCTGCATCGCGGCCGCGCTCATCGCGCCGTCGGCCACCGCCTTGATCGCATCGACGGCGGCCTTGATGGTGTCGAGCGCGACCAGGAATTCGGCCGCGATCAATGCGGCCAGCGCGATGCCCTGCGCCGGCGCGCCGCCGCCGCCCTGGAACTGCTCCAGCGTGACGGCATTGGCGGCGGGCAGCGGCGAGTTGACGTCGATGCGGCCGAGCAGCGTCCAGATCAGCTTCTCGACATTCGCGCGGTCCGCGGCCACCGGCGCGGTGGCCGCGTCGAGCGCGTGGTCCACCGCTTCGCGGAACCACTCGTAGCTCTGCACAAACACCGGATCGGGCTGTGTCGCCATGGTCGCGCCTTTGAATTCGAATTCGAGGGCACCGGAGCAGGTCCGGGTCTTTGCGCGAATGCAACTGGGTATCCGCGGCGAACGCAGGTCTCGAGCCCGCTGCGCCGCATGCTATGCACCACTCCCGGCGATGTACACCCCTACTTTCAAACAGTCACTTGTCGGCGCCGGGCACGCGGCCCTCGACCCCTTTGACGTAGAACTTGATACCGCCGAGAAACTTGTCGTCGGCGACCACGTTGCTGGCCAACACTTCCTTGCCGTCCGAGTCGACGATGGGGCCTTTCCAGATCACGAGGCTGCCGTCTTTCAAGCCGGCTCTGGCCGCTTCGACCTTGGCCTTCAGGTCGGCAGGCACCTTGTCGGAAATCGAGACCAGGTCGATCGCACCTTCCTTGACGCCCCACCAGGTGCGGCCTGTTGTCCACTTGCCGTCGAGCGCATCGCGCGTGGCCTTGACGTAGTACGGCGTCCAGTTGATGACTGCCGACGCGAGGTGCGCCTTCGGGCCGTAGGCGGTCATGTCGCTGTCCCAGCCGAAGGCGCATTTGCCGGCCTTCTCGGCCGTCTTCAGCACCGCGCTCGAATCGGTGTTCTGCATCAGCACGTCGGCGCCGCCGTTGATCATCGACTGTGCGGCCTCGGTCTCCTTGGGCGGGTTGAACCATTCGTTGACCCACACGACCTTGGTCGTGACCTTCGGATTGACCGACTGCGCACCGAGCGTGAAGCTGTTGATGTTGCGGACGACCTCGGGGATCGGGATCGAGCCGACCACGCCCAGCACGTTCGTCTTCGTCATCCCGCCGGCCACAACGCCGGCCAGGTAGGCACCTTCGTAGGTGCGGCTGTCGTAGGTGCGCAGGTTCTCGGCCGTCTTGTAGCCGGTCGCGTGTGAGGTGGTGCCGAAGATCAGCTTGTTGCCCTGCCCGGCCATGTCGCGGAATACCCGTTCGGCGTCGGCCGCCTCGGGCACTTTCTCGACGAAGCTGGTGACGATCCTGTCGCCGAACTCCTTCTCGAGCGCCTTGCGTGCGTTGTCGTGCGCGTAGGTCCAGCCGCCGTCTCCCACCGGGCCGACATAGGCGAATGCGATCTTCAGCGGCTCGGCTTTGGCGGGCGCCGCTGCAGTGGGCGTTGCCGGTGCGGCGGCGGGCGCGTCGTCCTTCTTGCTGCAGCCTGTCAGCAGCGCCACGGCGGCGAGGGTGCTGCAGCCGGTGGCCTTGAGCAGCAAGCGCTTCAAGAGTCGGGTCATGTCTTCTCCAGTCGGTAGGTTCGGAACGTCCCAACAAAAGGAATCCGTCATCCCGGCGAACGCCGGGATCCACTCTGTGCAGATGCGCGAGTGTTGGGGCAGTGGATCCCGGCGTTCGCCGGGATGACACGTCTGGGTGGATCCCGGTGTTCGCCGGGATGACGCGTGGCTCGGCGGTTCAGCCGCCCGGGAAAAACGGCTTGCCCAAGGACGCGGGCATGTTCACGCGGATCCAGGTCGCGTTGCGCGAGATCAGCACTAACACGACGATGGTGGCCAGGTAGGGCAGCATCGTCAGCAGCTGGCTCGATATCTGCACACCCTCGCCTTGCAGGTGGAACTGCAGCATCGTGACGCCGCCGAACAGGTAGGCGCCGAGCAGCACCCGTGTCGGGCGCCAGGTCGCGAAAGTGGTGAGCGCGAGCGCGATCCAGCCCTTGCCGGCCACCATGCCCTCGACCCACAGCGGCGTGTAGACCACCGAGATGTAGGCGCCCGAGATACCGCACAGCGCGCCGCCGACCATCACCGCGATCAGGCGGATGCGCCGCACCGGGTAACCCAGTGCATGCGCCGATTCGGGCGACTCGCCGACCGCGCGCAGCACCAGGCCGGCACGCGAGCGGTACATGAACCAGGCCAGCGCGATCGTCAGCGCGATCGCGACGTAAACCATCGGGTGCTGCCTGAACAGCGCCGGCCCGATGAAGGGGATGTCCGACAGCACCGGGATGTCGTAGTGCGCCCGCTCGCTCAGCTTCTCCTGCGTGTAGCGGATGCCGATGAAGGCCGAGAAGCCGCTGCCGAACAGGCTGAGCGCAAGGCCGGTCGCGTACTGGTTGGTGTTGAGCCAGATCACCAGCAGACCGAACACGGCCGCCAGCAGCGCGCCGGCCGCCGCGCCGGCCGTCAGCGCGAGCCAGTCGTTGCCGGTGTGCACGGCGGTGGCGAAACCGGCGATCGCGGCCACCAGCATGATGCCTTCGGCACCGAGGTTGACGATGCCGGCACGCTCGTTGATCAACAGGCCGAGCGCGGCGAAGGCGAGCAGCGTGCCGGCGTTGAGCGTCGCGGCCAGAAGCAGGGCGATGGCGTCCATCAGGCATTCCCTTCGACGGTGGGGGTGCTGGGGGTGATCACGTTGGTGGGACGGGCCGGCTCGCTGCGTGGCGATCGGGCCGACCTCCAGCGCGGCCGGTAGTAGATGAGCGTGTCGCAAGCCAGCAGCGAGAACAGCAGCAGGCCCTGGAACACACCGGTCAGCGACTTCGGCAGACCCAGGCGCGACTGCGCCAGCTCGCCGCCGATGTAGAACATGCTCATCAGCACCGCAGAGAACACCGTGCCCACCGGGTGCAGCCGGCCGACGAAGGCGACGATGATGGCCGCGAACCCGTAGCCCGCCGGCACATGCGGCGTCAACTGGCCGAGCGGCCCGGCGGTCTCGAGCGCACCCGCGAGGCCCGCCATGCCGCCCGACACCAGCATCGCCATCCACAAGGCCTTGCGCGACGAGAAGCCGGCGTAACGCGCCGCCGCCGGCGCGAGGCCACCGACCTGGAGCTGGAACCCGGCGTAGACGCGGAACATGAAGAGCCAGAACGCGGCCACCGCGAGCAGCGCGATCACCAGGCCGATGTTGACGCGGAACATGCCGCCGAACAGGCGCGGCACCTTGGTCGCTTCGAGGAAGGAAATGGTCTGCGGAAAGTTGTAGCCGTTCGGGTCTTTCCACGGCCCGTAGACCAGGTAGCTCAGCACCATCTCGGCGACGTAGACGAGCATCAGGCTGACCAGGATCTCGTTGGCGTTGGCCTTGTCGCGCAGCAGCGCGACGATGCCGGCCCACAGCATGCCGCCCAGCACCCCGGCGACCAGCACCGCGACGACGATCCAGCGCCCGGTGTGGGCGTCGGCCAGCATCGCCACCCCGCCGGCGGCGATGGCGCCGACGATGAACTGCCCCTCGGCACCGATGTTCCAGACGTTGGAGCGGAAACACACCGCGAGGCCGAGCGCGATCAGCAGCAGCGGCGTGGCTTTCATCGCCAGCTCGGACAGCGCGTACCAGCTCTTCAGCGGCTCGACGAAGAACACGTACAGGCCGCGCAGCGGGTCCTTGCCGAGCAGCATGAAGAGCACGACGCCGATGACCACGGTGAGGCTCAGCGCCAGCAGCGGCGACGCGACCGACATGACCCGGCTCGGGGCCGGACGAACTTCAAGCTTCAGCATGTTCGCTCTCCTGCTTGGGCGCGGTCTTGTTCCACAGCCCCGACATCCACTCGCCGATCTGCTCGATGCTCGCTTGCGAAGTGGCGATGCTCGGCGACACGCGGCCCTGCGCGATGACGACCATGCGGTCGCAGATCTCGAACAGCTCGTCGAGCTCTTCGCTGACCACCAGCAATGCGCAGCCGGCGTCGCGCAGCTTCAGCAGCTCGCCGCGGATCTGCGCCGCGGCGCCGACGTCGACCCCCCAGGTCGGCTGCGAGACGATCAGCAGCTTCGGATTCGCATCGATCTCGCGCCCGACGATGAACTTCTGCAGGTTGCCGCCCGACAGGCTCTTGGCGGTCGAATCGGGCCCGCCGGCCTTGACGTTGAAACGCTGGATCAGATGACGCGCCAGCGTGTTGACCTCCGAGGTGGCGATCCAGCCGCTGCTTCTCACGGTCTGGGTGCGCGTCAGCAAGGTGTTCTGCGCCAGCGACAGCGTGGGCACCGCGCCGCGGCCGAGCCGCTCCTCGGGCACGAAGTACAGCCCGTGGTCGCGCCGCTGGCGTGGCGAATCGTGGCCGATGGCCTTGCCGAACAGGCGTATCGAATCGGGCGCGGCGCGGGGGTCTTCGCCCGACAGCGCGGCCATCAGCTCCTGCTGGCCGTTGCCCGACACGCCGGCGATGCCGACGACCTCGCCCGAGCGAACCTCCAAGCCGATGTCGTGCAGGTTCATGCCGAACTGGTCCTGCTTGGCGAGCGAGAGGCCGCGCACCGCCAGCACCGTCTCGCCGAGCCTGGCCTGATGGTGCTGCAACTGCGGCGGCTCGGCGCCGATCATCAGGCGCGACAGGCTGGCGTTGCTCTCCTTCGTCGGGTCGACCTCGCCGGTGACCTTGCCGCCGCGCAGCACGGTGCAGTGGTGGCACAGCGCGCGGATCTCGTCGAGCTTGTGGCTGATGTAGAGAATGCTGCAGCCCTCGCTCGCGAGCTGGCGCAGCGTGACGAAGAGTTTGTCGACGGCTTGCGGCGTCAGCACCGAGGTCGGCTCGTCGAGGATCAGCAGCTTCGGGTTCGTCATCAGCGAACGCACGATCTCGACCCGCTGGCGCTCGCCGACCGACAGCGTGTGGACCGGGCGCAGCGGGTCGACGTCGAGGCCGTAGACCTTGGCGACCTCGGTGATGCGGCGTGTCACTTCGGCCAGCGAGAGTGACTTGTCGAGCCCGAGCCAGACGTTCTCGGCCGCGGTCAGAGTGTCGAACAGGCTGAAGTGCTGGAACACCATCGCGATGCCGAGGTGGCGCGCCTCTTGCGGATTGCGGATGTTCACCACTTGGCCGTTCCAGCGGATCTCGCCCTCGTCGGGGCGGACCGCGCCGTAGATCATCTTCATCATCGTCGACTTGCCGGCGCCGTTCTCACCCAGCACGGCGTGGATCTCGCCGGGCTTGACACGCAGGTTGACACGGTCGTTGGCCTTGACCGCCGGGTACTGTTTGCTGATGCCGATGAGTTCGAGTCGAAGCATGTGCGGGTCTCCTTGGTGCTGCTATTGAGTCCTCCCAAATTCATGACACGAAAAGCTCCGTTCGGGCTGAGCTTGTATCTCCGATCGCCCTGAGCTTGTCGAAGGGAGCCTGCGGGACGCTCGGTGCGGGCACTTCGACCAGCTCAGTGCGAACGGGCGGTGGTGTGTCATGAAATGAAAGGGTCAATGGGCACCGTCGCGTTGATGGCGCTGGACACCCGCCACGAAGGCGGCCGCCAGGTTTCGTTCGTCGGCGAGCGTCATCCACGCGAACACCCGCTCGTGCAAGCTGCGCGCCACGTCCATGCGGTGCTGGGCGACCGGGCCGGCGGCCCAGTCCCAGACACACAGGTCGGCCATGCAACCGGGTGTCAGCGAGCCGATCTCGCCGGCCAGTCCCAATGCCGCCGCGGCCCCTGCGGTCGACGCGTGCAATGCCTTCCAGGCCGTCAGGCGCTGACCCGCCATGGCCTGCACCTTGTAGGCGTCGGCCAACGTGCGCAGCATCGACAGGCTGGTGCCGCCACCGACGTCGGTGCCCACGCTCACCGCCACACCGGCGTCCTCGGCGGCGCGCCAGTCGAACAGCCCGCTGCCGAGGAACAGGTTCGACGACGGGCTGTGCGCGATCTGTGCGCCGGCCTCGCGCAGCGCCCTGCGGTCCGCGTCATCGAGCCAGATGCCATGCGCGAACACGCTGCGTGCGTTCAGCAGGCCGTCGCGCTCGTAGACATCGAGGTAACTGCGCGCATCCGGGAAAAGCTCTTGCACCCAGCGCACCTCGTCGCGGTTCTCGGCCAGGTGGGTCTGCATGTACAGGCCCGGGTAGGAACTGCACAGCCGGCCGGCCATCGCGAGCTGCGCCGGCGTGCTGGTCGGCGCGAAGCGCACCGTGACTGCGTAGGCCAGGCGGTCTTTGCCGTGCCAGCGGGCTATCAGGTCGGCGCAGTCGCGCGCGGCGTGTTCGACGTCGTCGCGCAGCCCGTCCGGGGCGTTGCGGTCCATCAATACCTTGCCGGCGATGAGGCGCATGCCACGCTGCTGTGCCGCTGCGAACAACGTGTCGGCGCTGACCTTGTGCACGGTAGGGAACACCACCGCGCTGGTCGTGCCGTGCGCCAGCAGCGCGTCGAGAAAATACGCCGCGCCGGCCTGCGCCTGCGCCGGATCGGCATAGCGCCTTTCGGCCGGGAAGGTGTAGGTGTTCAGCCAGTCGAGCAGCTCGGTGCCGTAACTCGCGATCACGTCGAGCTGCGGGCTGTGCACATGGGTGTCGATGAAGCCGGGCAGGATCAGGCGGCCGCGGTGCTCGTGTTTCGTCCAAGTCTCGTCGGGGGTTTGTTCACCCGGCTGCGCGGCGACGATGCGGCCGGCTTCGATCAGCAGCCAGTGGTCGGGGCGGAAACGCACCGCTTGCGAGTCGACCACGCCCCATTCGGGGGCTGCCGTGAAGTCGAGCAGGTCGCCGCGCAACGCGATGCGCTGCGACGCGGGTGGAAGAGTTGCAGTCATCGGTGAACCTGATTGGCGACCATGTTCAGCTGCGGCCGGCGCACCGCCCCCTCACCCCAACCCTCTCCCCCGAATACAGGGGAGAGGGAGCCCGCATTGGCTCCCTCTCCCGCTCGCGGGAGAGGGTTGGGGTGAGGGTGAACTCGTGGCTGAGCCATGTCGCCAATCAGATCGGTGAATGCTCAGGCCGCGCGGGCCTTGGATCGTTTCAGCATGCCGTGCGACGCGAGGCCACGGGCCACGTCGCGCACAAGCTCGCGCAGCCAGCGCAAGGACGACGACGCATGCGTCAGGTCATGCCACAACTGGTAGTAGGTGAGAGCCGGAAAGGCCACCGGGCACCGCACGATTCGCACCGGCAGGCTGTCGACATAACGCGAACAGAACAGGCGCCCGGTCGTCAACACCAGCAGGCTTTGCGCCACCATCAGCGGAATCAGGCTGAAGTGGGCGCTGCGCACCACGATGTTGCGCGACAGGGCCAGGCCGGCGAGGTGCTCGTCGATCACGCCGCGCGCACCGCGGAAGATCGGTGTCGGCGCCACGTGCTCGCAGGCCAGGTACTTCTCGACCGTCCAGCCGCGGCCGTTGGCGACACGCACGATGGGATGGTCTTCGGCCATCAGGCAGACGATCTCGTCGCTCATCAGCTTGCCCAGGTGCAGCTCGCCGGGCGGCTCGAGCCAGTTGCCGATCACCAGGTCGACCTCGCCGGCGGCCAGGCTGCGCCGGTAGTCGAACTCGCCCGACAGCGGCAGCAGTTCGAGCTGCGCGAGCGGCGCCGCCTTCTTCAGGTGCGCGACCAGCTCGGGCAGGAACAGCGGATCGAGGTAGTCGCTCGCGGCGATGCGGAAGGTGGCGGTGCTGCTCAGCGGCTCGAAGCCTTCTTGCCGGCTGCGCACACTGAAGAGACGGTCGGCTTGCTGCAACAGGCTGGCGGCCGGCCCCACCAATTGCAGCGCGGCGGCGGTGGGGGTCATGCCGTTGCCGGCACGCACCAGCAACGGGTCACCGGTCAGCTCGCGCAGCCGCTTGAGCTGGGCACTGATGGCAGGCTGCGAACTCTGCAGTTGCAGAGCCGCCCGCGAGACGCTTCGTTCAGTGATCAAGGTGTGCAGGACCCGTATGAGGTACAGCTCAATCTTGTCGAAATCCGCGCGTTGCGCCATATGCCGCCCCGGATAGGTGATATGCGTGGAATCCTATACACACGGCGCCACAACAGCGTAAGTTTCGGCTGTGGATTCTTCTTTTCCATCCGGAGCTTCAACAGGCATGAGCATTCAACCGATTCGCTTCTTTCACCGCGGTCGGCTTGTCGACGTGAGCGGCGCGGCGCCGACCCGCACCGTGCTTGACTGGCTGCGCGAAGACGCGCGCTGCACCGGCACCAAGGAGGGTTGCAACGAAGGCGATTGCGGCGCTTGCACGGTGGTGATCGGCGAGTTGCCCGAGCACACCGACACGCCCGACGCGGCGGTGCGCGGCCTGAGCCTGCGCACCGTGAATGCCTGCATCCAGTTCCTGCCGACGCTTCACGGCAAGGCGCTGTTCACGGTCGAAGACTTGAAGGCTGAAGCGTCGGCCGAGCTGCACCCGGCCCAGCAGGCGATGGTGGAATGCCACGGCTCGCAGTGCGGCTTTTGCACCCCGGGCTTCGTGATGTCGCTGTGGTCGACCTACGAGCACCACGCGGCCTGCGGCAGCCGCCCGAGCCGCCAACAACTGGCCGACGACCTGGCCGGCAACCTGTGCCGCTGCACCGGCTACCGGCCGATCCTGGACGCCGGGCAGCGCATGTTCGAGCTGCCGGCGACGCAGCTCGACACCGCCCCGGTGATCGAAGCGCTGCGCAGCGTCGAAAGAAGCGAGACCTTCGAACGCCCGGGCTTCCACGCACCCAAGACGCTGGCCGCGCTGGCTGCGCTGCGCGAGCAGTTGCCCGAGGCGCACCTCTTGGCCGGGTCGACCGACATCGGCCTGTGGGTCAACAAGCAGTTCAAGGAACTCGGCGAGATCATCTATGTCGGTGACGTCGACGAATTGAAGCGCGTCGAAACGCGCGACGGCGAGCTGTACCTCGGCGCCGGCGCGTCGCTCGAAGTCACCTGGCGCGCGCTGGCAGCGCGCTGGCCCGAGCTCACCGACGTTTGGCTGCGCTTCGCCTCGCCGCCGATCCGCAACGCCGGCACGATGGGCGGCAACGTGGCCAACGGCTCGCCGATCGGTG
>Ga0209515_10003292_pt1 | contig 23468 bp, 33 predicted proteins | sample Subgroupgradi54m_FD_187454 | JGI IMG/M metagenome (GOLD analysis project Ga0209515, IMG submission 187454) | Subsurface groundwater microbial communities from S. Glens Falls, New York, USA - GMW60B uncontaminated upgradient, 5.4 m (SPAdes)... ... | reverse complement strand
CTTTGTCCACACGCCTTGAGGAGCGCAGTGAACTCGAACAAATCGGCGGACGTAGTTATCTTGCAGAAATTGCGGGAGGTGTTCCCTCTTCAGCAAACGCAAAATTCTACGCAGAGACAATTAAAAAGAAGTTTATCATGCGCTCACTTATCGATGTCGCTACGCGTGTCTCCGAGCTTGGATACCAAGATGATCAAGAGCTCGCTGATGTGCTTGACGAAGCAGAGCGCAGTATCTTTGCAGTAACCAATCTCACATCGAGCCAGACGGTTAAAAATATCAAGGAGCTTGTTTCCGAAGCATGGGAGCGCATTGAAAGACTCCACCAATCAGGCGAGGGACTCCGCGGTGTCCCGACCGGATTCACCTCCCTTGATAATATTCTTTCAGGATTTCAAAAATCAGACCTCATCATTCTTGCTGCACGCCCTTCGATGGGTAAGACCGCACTCGCACTCGATATTGCTCGTCGTGCGGCAACACAACACAATATTCCTGTAGGAGTCTTCTCGCTTGAAATGAGCTCGCAACAATTGATCGACCGTATGCTTGCCGCAGAAAGTTCTGTTGACTCATGGCGCTTGCGTACAGGAAAACTCTCTCAAGACACGGAATTTGCTTACCTTCGTGAGGCACTCGACAAGCTTTCAAAAGCACCGCTTTTCATCAATGACACTCCGGCAATCAACATCCTCCAGATGCGCTCTGCAGTACGCCGATTAAAGAGCGAGCACAATCTCGGTCTCGTCATCGTAGACTATCTCCAGCTCATGACCCCAATTCGCTCTACCGATTCAATGGTGCAACAAGTGACCGAAATTTCACGCTCACTCAAAGGGCTCGCAAAAGAGCTCGACATTCCGGTGATTGCCCTTTCGCAACTCTCGCGTGCGGTGGAGCAACGCGGTGGCAAGCCTCGCCTCTCCGACTTGCGTGACTCCGGTTCCATCGAGCAGGATGCGGACATTGTGATGTTCATCCATCGCGACGATAAGCAAAATGAAAACTCTGACCGTCCGGGAATCGCCGAAATCATGATCGAGAAGCATCGTAACGGCCCTACGGGACGCGTGGAACTCTTCTTTGACGACAAGCACACTACTTTCCGTGAAATTGAAAAAAATCGCGGTGGCGCAGAGCAGGCGTTTGATGATATATTCTAGATTACAATGGATCCTATTCATAAACTCGCCGCACTTTTTGGAGAATTCCCCGGTATTGGCTCGCGACAGTCGAAGCGTTTTGTTTACTTTCTCTTAAAGAAAAATCGCAGCTACACAAGAGAACTTGCTGCACTTATCGAGCAGCTTCAAGAATCGGTGCGCGAATGTGTGCGTTGCCATCGCTATTTCACCAAAAAACATAACGAGGCGGTGCTTTGCGTTGTCTGCGCGAATACCAATCGCGACCATACACTGCTTATGGTTGTCGAAAAAGATTCTGACCTTGAAGCAGTGGAGCGCAGTGGCACTTACCATGGAACCTATTTTATTTTAGGAGGCACGCTACAAATTCTCGAAAAAAATCCCGAATCAAAAATCCGTATCAATGACTTGCTTAACCTTGCGCACAAAGAGAAGTCTGAGCTTAAAGAAATCATCCTCGCTTGTGCACTCACTCCTGAAAGCGAACATACGCGCGAATATGTCCACCATGCACTTACTCCTCTTCAAGAGAATTTTGGAATCAATATCACCACGCTCGGGCGCGGACTCTCTACGGGTACCGAGCTCGAATATTCCGACGCCGAAACCCTTCGCTATGCACTCGAAGGAAGAAAATAAAAATCGCTCGACCAGCAATCCTTTCGGGGCACATTCAGCCTCTCCAGCGGAGGCTGAATCAGGTCCTCGGCGCGGACCTGTCAACACTATGACAGGACCGAGCTCCGCGCCTGTGGAGTCCCCGAAAAGATTCTGGTCTCGCTACCAGGAAAATGTGCGGCGTTGGGGTATGAAAATTTTATCTATATGATTTTGACTCAAGCATGACAACGCGTTTTTCAAGTCGTGCAAATTGTTGAAGGTCAACTTTTTGTTTCATATCAGACTGAATCTCTTGGAGTTGGACCATAATCCTTCCAATTATTTCAGTGTGGGAATCAAGTTTTTTATTCATTCCACCAAACTGTTCTATGACTGCATCAAAGCGATGGTCAAAATGTTCAGCTAATGCACCAATATATCTTTTTATATCAGCATCAGAATGCTTAAGTTTTTCAGTTGTTTTCTTTTTTACCTTCTTTTCCATAAGCGAATAATATCATTATTCTTGGGATAAAATCAAACTGCCCTTGTGGGGGCAGTTTAACGATTTAAGCGATTGATTCGATCTTTACTTCAGTGAAGGGCTGGCGGTGGCCATTCTTCTTGTAGTAGCGACTCTTGGGGCGATACTTCACCACAAGCACCTTCTCGTGGCGACCATCACCAAGGACAGTTGCTGAGACCGTTGCGCCGGCAATATAGGGAGCGCCAACTTTTGTTGCACTACCATCATCTGTTAAAAGCACCTTATCGAATACAATTTTTCCGTCTTTGACGTCAGAAAGCTTCTCGATCTTGAGCGTGTCGCCCTTCTCGACTTTATATTGCTTTCCGCCTGTTTGAATTACTGCAAATGCCATAGTGCTCCGTAGTATACAGGTTTTTTTAAATGTTGCAAATGAAGCGATGTTGACAAAGAATAGTAAATATGTTATTCTTCTAGTGTTGTTCTTTCACCGCCATATTTTTAAGGAGAATTATCTTGCCTAACGAAAATACCATCAGCCCAGAAAAAAGAGCGCTCGTCATCAGTCGGATGACGGAGGCGCTCAAGATGGCGCAAATCGTATTCAGAAGTGCAAAAATCGGAGAAGGAAGTATTGGTCATGTCGCAGTGAAAATCTACGACGAGCTCTTTTTTGGGAAATGACCCTCCCCTACAAACCCCTCACCCTAAAAAGTGAGCGGTTTTTTTATTCTTCCAGCTGCGGTTTTTCGAGGATTGCCGGTGTGATACCTACTGCATCACCGGTTATGCGCATGACGTCTTTGTCTACCTTGCCGAGCTCTTTGTAGGCAGCATTGTAGTGATTTACTGTGGTTGAAAGCGAGTTGCCCATTTTGCTCACAAAATCCTCATACGCTTTCAGGTGCTTTCCCAGCTCCCCTACCCGTTTGATAATATCGTTTGCCGTTTCCTCGATCTTAAACGCCTTGAAGCCGTAAAGTACGGATTGCAAATATGCGGCAAAGGTTGTGGGTGAGACCACGATCACTTTCTTTTCATTGTAGGCATAGTCAATCAAGTTGCGCGTATTTACCTTCACTGCACCGACTTCATTCACAAGAAGATCATAATAGATCGCCTCAGCGGGAATGAACATAAATGCAAACGGCAGTGTTCCCTCTTCGGGGCGCACATATTTTGCGGTTTCATCAATACGCTTCTTCAAATCATTTTTAAATTCTTTCTCAAGTTCTTCGCGCTGTTTGTCATCAATCGCTTGAGTGACACGATTGTAATTGTCGAGTGAAAACTTTGCGTCAACACAAATCAAGCCTTCTTTGGTCACAATTACGGCATCCACGGCATCGTTATTACTAAAGCGATGTTGCATTTTGTATGCCCCTGGAGGGAGGATGTTGGAGAGGATAAGCTCAAGCGAGGCCTCGCCGAGATTTCCACGTTGCTTTTGATGCTTCAATACTTTTTCAAGATTCGCGAGCTGTTCCGCAATCGACATAAAGCGCGTCGTCGCTTCGTTCGTCTTGGTCTGCTCGCGTGCAACATCCATGAGACTCTTGTGCATCTGGTCGTTGATTTCACGCAGAAGTTTTTGTGATTCGGAAAACTGTGTTTGCACTGCATGCGCCATGTCACGACGCGACTCAGTGAGTCTACCATCGAGCTGTTTGGCAAGCTCCGCCATCTGCCCTTGGAGCATCATGAGTGCCTGTGTGTCTTGAGGATTTTGCGCAGGATTACCCTTGCGACCCAATAAAACCCAAGCAATAATTCCTCCCACAACAAGACCGAGTAATACATAAAAAGCGATTTCCATCAGCTTATCCTAACATAAAAAATAGGCAAAGAAAAAAGGCGCCGTGATGGTGGCGCCTTTGGGGCAACACAGGGGCTCTCATGTTCCCTTGCGTGTAGTTTTATTTTTATACATTTCTTGGTCAGCGTGGCGAACGATATCTTCAACGACTTTTTCATTATCACTACTTTCAATTTCACAAAGACCAAAGGAAAAGTTGTTTGAAGATTTTTGCAATTTCTCCATCACTCGCTGTGCGCCTGCTTTGTCGAGCTGGTAAAAAACGATAAGAAACTCGTCGCCACCCATACGACCAAATCGGTCAGCAGTTCGAAGGTGACCCTGAAGAAAGGAGGTGAAGTTTTTAAGTAACTCATCGCCCGCAGCATGACCTTCAGTATCATTAACCTTTTTGAGTCCATCAAGGTCAATGAAAGCGACGGTGCTATATTCGCCACGTCTGACAAGATTCATTGCTTGCCAGACTTCTTTGAAGATTCCCCTCCGATTTAAAACACCGGTGAGATAGTCGATGGTTGAGTGACGCATTGCCTCTTCAAGTTTTTCATATAGATCAGTCGTCACGCAAACCGCCTTAACCCAAGCAATTGCAAAAACAATGGCAAAAATAAGTACGAAAAAAAACGCAAGAACAAAAAATTCAATCGATGGCATGACAACCTCCAAAATTTAAAGAACTGTTTTTAGTGTACCCTTCTTTTTGGAATTGTCAAATTTTTGCTAAAAGGTGAAGTGCGCTATAATTATTTAATATTCTTAACGAAAGAAAACTATGACCATTCAAGAAACAATCAAAGAGCAGATTAAGGATGCGATGCGCGCAAAGAACGAATTACGCAAAGAAGTCCTACGCAGTATTTCAACAGCATTTGTAAACGACCTTGTTGCCGCACGCCGTACCCCTCAGGAGTCACTCGAAGATGATAAGGCGCTCGCAGTATTAAAACGCCTCGTAAAACAACGCAAAGATTCTTTTGAGCAATTTACTGCCGGAGGACGCGCGGATCTCGCAGAAAAAGAAGCGGCAGAACTCAAGATCATTGAGGAATTTCTTCCTGCAGCAATGAGTCGTGAGGAAATCAAAAAAATTGCCATTCTCAAACAAGCTGAACTCGGTGTTGTCGACAAAAGTGGAATGGGCAAGTTTATCGGCGCAGTCAAGGCCGCGTGCGGAACTACTGCAGACGGAGCAGATGTGAAGGCTGTCGTCGAAGAACTCCTTGTATAGAACGCAAGAAAAAAATAAAGCTGGGTTTTTCCCAGCTTTTTAGTTTTTTTATTTATTTTTCTTCCGCGCATGGATTGCTTGCGTAATTTTTCCACCCGCAGATTGCTTTCCTGTGGAAAAAAATTTTGCAGGGACTTTGGTGACCACATCGGTCACTATTGATTTCCGGTAAAACTCGACCTTCATCCATGTTTCTGATTTCATTGTCGCCAAGAGCTGGTGGAGGAAATCCTCCGTAATGGAGTACACTGCGACTGGATTCCCGCGATAAGTGATAACTTTGTCGCACTCACCCTCACCCATTGCGCGAAGTCCTTGCTGTACCGTAGTATTCGCCATCCCGCCAATGGGACGAATAAACACTTTATACCTCGGTGAAATAGCCATCTTCTGCTCCTTTCGTAAAAGATCTTGAGCCAGTCCCCACTCTACCCTCTTGATCAATGAAAAAATAGTTGACAAATATTATATTTAACGTAAAATTTATCTAGACTAATTCTTTGGAGGCTCTCATGAGTACGCTCAGCGAAAGTGATCAAAAGTTTCTCGATTCATTGCTTGAAAAAATTGGTGACGACGTGGATCGTATCACCGAAGAAATGAAAAAGTTATTGGGGAAAAATTACCCAGGGAAAGCGCGTGCGACTTATCTTTGGCATATCATTCCCAGAGAAGCGAGGAAGGTTATTTCTATTGCACGCAAAAAAGCAATGAAATAGTAGTTGCTTGGTGACAAGCATACAAAGGCAGAACATCAATTTGTTCTGCTTTTTCTTTAGCTCTTTTCAATACGGACGTTTTTGAAATCGTTTGTGGCAAATTCGTGTGCGTATTCTTCGGCAATTGCCACAAGAAGCTCTTCGTAGTCATGCGCCGGCATGCGGTCTTTTGCATTGGGACCATATTTTTTCTCCATGTCACGCTCGGCGAGTTTTTCGGCGAGTACCTCATAGGCGGTATGCGTGTCATACATATCCATCATGACACCGAGTGCGGGATCTTGCTCGAAAATTGGTGAGGGGTGATGATGTGCTTCTCCATTTACCTCATGGCGCCATGTCGCTCCTTCAAAACCTGCATCTTTTGCACGAGCAAAGATAAATTGCTCAAAGTCGTCGTATTCGTCCAAAAAATCTCCATCATCGCGATGGGCATTGGCAATCGTGTTGGCAATATAGGCAACACGAAGCAGTGTGGTGAACTGTTCTGGGGTAAGCGCAAGTCCGATCATAATAGAGGGCAATATAGCACAACCTGCTCCGGCTTACCAATGAAACAAAGAACCCACGGCGCCAATGAGTGTTTGCGTGAACGTCCTGCTCTGTGGTTTTGGTGCTTCGGTATTTGAGGGAGGAACCAGGGGTTGTGGCATCATCTGGTCATCCATGTGTCCGTCGATTGTTCCATTTTCCATTTCCATGTGCACATTGTTAAACAGAGGAGGCTGTGGCATATGCTCATCTCCACCCGGTAGGCCTCGAGGTGACGTCATTGTGCCCATCCTCATATTTACTCCTCCCTCCATCATCCCGTTCCCTGAAACAGCAGAAAAACAAGTACGCATAATTTCTTCCATATCGGCAGTTGGTTTTCCTTGCCCAAGCTTTAGAATGCCATCTGCACCGAGTTTCTCTTTCAAGCAAGAAGCAACCTGTGGTGGCATGTGCTCAATCATTGATGTGCCTCCCATTTGTCCTTGTATCTGTCCTTGCATATTTCCCTGCATTTGCGGTGGCATCATTTTTCTACCTTCATCATGTGCAGTTGATGTCCCCTGAGCTCCGCGAGGATTTTGGAAATTTTGTGGACGGAATGTCTCAAAACAAGTGCGCATTTTTTCCCCAAATTCTTGGGTCATATTTCCCTCTCCTGATTGGAGTTTATCAAAATCAGCACCGAGCTTTTCTTTCAGACATGAAGCAACTTCTGGTGGTGCACTGCGTAAAAATCCTTGTATTTTTTCTTTACTCTGTGGTGGAGGGATTTTTCCACCATCGTTTGCCATGCCACTTCCTTGAAAATCTGATTGCTGAAAACACATGCGCACGGTATCTGCCATTTCGGGTGTGAACGAAGCGGTGTTGGGTGTACCTTGAGCAATATCAACTCCGAGCTTTTCTTTCATGCACGCCTTTACTTTTTCGGGTGCATCGCCAAAGGATTTTGATGTATTCGTCTTTGCGCCAAATTTCTCAAAACACGAACGCATTTGATCGCCAACCCCTTGTCCGGGAATAAGTTTTCCTGATTGCACCTCTTCCATTGTCGATGAGCCGATAGTCGCCTTGATACAGTCCTGCACGGGCTGAGGTACATTTGCAAAGCCGGTGCGCATTTGCACAAGTCCTTCTTTCATTTGTTTTAATTGTGTCGGAGGAATGAGTCCGTTCTTTTCGGCAAATTGGAAGCACTCATCACGATGCGCCTGCTCGTTACAGTAGAGACGGCAAGCATCGGGAGAATCACAATCACCGGGACCCTTGCCTTGAAATTGCTTGATGCGTGCGGCATCTTCTTTTTTAATAAAACCTGCATTGACGGCGAATGTTGTGCACTCTTCCGTGTGTGCACCACCCTGACAATATGCCATACATGCATCTTTGGTGGCACATCCTCCGGGGGTTTTGCCTTTTTGTGCAAGTGCCGAGAGTTGCTTCAGTTGGTCACTTGTTGGACCCACATTACTCGCTGTTTCTTGCGTTATCCCTGCCTTCAGTGCAAAGATGTGACACTCTTCCGCATGAGCAAAGTCCCCACAGTATGTTTGGCAACTTTCTTTTGACGTACACCCACCGGGCATTTGTCCTCCGCTTTTTAAGTAAGTGCTCATCTTCTTACCTTGTTCATATTCCTTGCCTTTGAAATTATTTTTTTCAGCAAAGGCGACACATGCATCAAGATGGCTCATGTCGTCACAATACACCTTGCACACAGAGGGACTCGTGCAACCCCCAGGGCCACCGATCTCAAGTTGTGCGCGGAATTTATGTGCTTGTTCGCCTTCAGCTTTGTTCATGAGTCCATGTCCTTGCGCAAATGAAACACAGGCATCCATATGTGCAGTATCATCACAGTAAGTGTGACAGGCCTCCTTACTTCCACAATTACCCAGCTCAGGAACAGGAAAAGTGATTCCTGAAATTGAGGACGATGATTGCGTTTGTGCATCCGTACTTCCCTCAAGTGCAAACGCGGTGCCAATAGCACCACTCGCGATAAAAAGCGCGAGCACAATACTCAGACGAACATAGTGTTGGATTTTTTTCATAGATGAGTTGCCTTAATTATTGGAAAGATTACTGGAAGGGATTTTTGTAAGCATCATTGATAGGATTCGCCGTCGGCGTTTGTTCGGGCAACTTTCCCTGAAGCGGATTATTTGCATTCTCATAAATTGTGCCACCAAGACTTTCGGTTGATGATGCGGTGACACTTGGAGCAGTCTCCTGTGCTTGTGGTGTGGTCACGGTTGGAACAACAGGTGCGACTGCTTCCTGATGCTGATATGCATAAAGTACGGCAAAGATAATCGCGGTCACAAGGACAACGCTTACAATAATGACCGTGAGCGAACGATGAGAATTTGTTGATTCAGGTGGCATAGAAAATAATTACCGTTACTAAGCTGATAAAACTTCTTTGGGATCAGAATGTGTGTCAAGATATTCTTTTAATTCATCAACGACCTTATCGAGGCGGACTTCTGCTTTGGTGTAATATTTATTTACGCCCAAGTGGATATACGACTCCACCTTTTCAGGACTTGTCGTGTTGGAAACAACAAAAATGGGGATATGCTTCCATCGCGAATCTTCTTTTTTTACCTCGATAACGAGATCAAGCCCACTCCCCTTGCCGATCAAATAATGATCGAGCCAGATTGCAGAAATTCCCTCGACATTTTGGAGTGTCGCGAGCGCCTCATCAATAGACGAAGCACTGACAATAGAAATACCCGAGAGTTCAAGTTTTCTTTTTACGGCATCAAGGAGTGCCTCTTCGTCTTCAACGACTAAAACTTTTGCATGGGAAGAAATCATGGAACGATAAAATTATATCATGAAACAGGGGCAATATATCAATTTCAAAAGTGCACAACTCTATTCACCCAATGTATTGTTGATTGCACGATTACGCTCATTCAACTTCTCTTGCACCGCCTTCGCAGCATCAACATCTGCATGCAACGCTTCGTACTGCGTGACGGGCGCCGTGCCACTCGCAGTTTGTGGCTGAAATATCGCCTCCGGTGTCTGACTCATGTCTCTTGGAGTAAAGTAGAATTTCACATAGAGGAGCACCATGATTGCGACCGAAAGGATAATGACGATGAGCCCTGCGTATCCTGAGTGAAAATTTTTGCGCATATTTAAGCAATATTAAACGAAAGGAGCCCTAAGAGTACAAAGAGAAACAAGAGCGCAATATAGACCACGATGCGCGCGATAATCATATCTCTTCGGGACTCGCCATTACCACTAAAGAGGAGTCCGAGTACGCCGGTGGCAAGAAAGACAAGCGGTGATGCCTTGATCATGCGATAAAAAATCATAAACAAAGCATTATTCGATGTCCTTGGAACATCAAAGAAAAAAATAAAAAGCAGGCATGCGAGAAATGTCGGGATCACGAGAAAAAGCAAAAAACTCGCCAGCAATCGCTCATTCTTTGAATTCGTAAGAATGGATACCTTTTGTTTACTTGGTACGTCTTCCGATGCTTCTGCTGTTTCTTCTTCGTTCATAGACTATTTATATCATGGTGCGGTTTTTGACACCACCGCCTGAAGCAGTCCTTCAAGTACCGGAGCGATTTTGTCCGCAACTTTTTGATATCCCACATCGTTGGGATGGATTCCGTCAGACATCAACTTACTATCACCAATGATACTATCGAGCACATTCGGCACGAAGGCACTCCCCGTCCGTTTCGCAAGCTCCGCAAAGTCTGCACTGAATGCGTCATGCAAGAGTCCCCCGCGGACACCGAGCAAGAGTACTACCGCACCTGTCGATTGTATGCGCACAATGATAGTCTCGAGATTTTTAAACATTTCCTCACGAGGGACTTGTTGGATGAAATCATTGCCACCCAAGAGCACAATGACAATGTTGGGATGGAGCGCGAGCACATCATCATCGAGACGTGCGAGCCCGCGTTTTGTCGTGTCCCCACTCACTCCCTTGTTCACAATATCCACATGGAGACGCTTTGCGAGGAGTGCAACATATCCCGTGTCGACCGATGATGCGCCGACACCTTCGCTGAGACTGTCGCCAAGTACCACGGTAACATTTCCTTTCGGAGGAAAATTGATAATCGTTGGAGTGGCAGGAAAAAAAGTTGCTACGAACCACCAAATTCCCCCAACAAGAAAAAGAGTAGCAAGCGTAAGTGCAATTATTTTTTGCGTTCTTCCTTCAAACATATATGTATAGTGTACAGCACAAACTTGGGAAATAAAAAAACGCCCCCACGAATGAGGAGCGTTTGACCAGTTGGGTCAAGACTTCTGTGGCACAACAAACATTTCGAGTTGAAGTGCATGCACTGCGAGCGCTTGTTCAATCTCAAAAAATGTCTTTCGCCCAATGTTGGGAGCGCGCAACAATTGAATTTTCGTACGGGAGAGCAATTCATGAATTGTCCGAATTCCTTCCGCCTTGAGTGCATTGATTGTCCGCACACTGAGATCGAGTGCACCGAGTGACCGGTCCAAAATCGCATGCGGCACAGTCGGCATGTTTGTTTCCTTTTTAGCAATCTGTCGCCTCAAGTGCTCAATCTCCCCTTCGAGAATTTCATTGTGTTCAATGATTTCCCCAAAAGTAAGAATGAATTTTTCGAGCTCGTGTGCTTTTGTTTTTCGAAGTTTCCTGATGGCGCGCGCTTCAATCTGCATAACCCTCGTCCCGCTTATTTCGAGTTCCGCGGCAAGTTCCTTTTGTGTACGCCTTGCCCTATGAAGACCAAAGTGAGACCGGAGAACCTGTTCTTCCCGAATGGAAAGCGTTGCAATCGCCCCATTGAGAGCGTGCACTGCCCTAGGATTCCACACTTGAGTGATATTTTTACGATAGGTATTGCAAGCGATCGCGCAGACCTCATCGAGAAACTGATTGCTTGATTGAATGCTCGACAGTGGAACAATTCCTTCAACGTAGCGACACAACTCAAGAAGCGAAGCACTTGGGAAAACTACTTCATCACAACGATCCTTTCTTCCAAAAAGTACACTCAAGAGTTTCGCATAGCCGACAGTGTCGCGAGGAACCTCGAGTGTCGAAAGCGCTCTTACGGTGTTAAATATCGCACTTGCCGACATCGTGATATGCGCCACCTCAAGATGATGATGAAGTGCGTCCAGTATCGTTTTTTCAACAAAGGTAAGACTTTCTTTTTGCGAGAGCATCACCAGTGCTGAAAGATTGGTTCCGAATGGTCGAGATGGCACCTCGATTCCCGACATACATTTTGCAACCAACTCGGCTTCAGTGCCAAGCAGGGTGGCAATATCCTTCTCGTTCATGCTGAACTTTTCAAGCTCGAGGACGAGCACTCTGAGTACGGCTTCAGGAAAACGTGCCTTCTGTGTCATAACAACCTCCACAAAAAATGTTTAAGAACGGATTGTGCAAGGAAAAATTTCCCACACGGCTGTACTTTAAATATCACATGTAACATGTTTTGTCCAGAGACGGTTGACTTCCCAATATGATAGCGTAGTATCAATACAGATACTTACTTCTTTCTCATTCTATCATCCTTTTCAGTGGAGGGTTTATGAAATATTTGATGGCAATAAACGGCCTCCTCAACCGACTCGCACCTGGTCGAGGTTTCAATCCTTACACCGAGCAAGTGGTGGGGCGCGGCATGCTCAAGTACGGCTACTATGGAGGGCTTATTGAAATTAATGAAGGTGGAAATTTCAAAGGTGAACTTATTGATTTTTGGGGCTCCTCAGATATTGTTGGGAAACTCACCGACACCACGCTTATCTTCACGCAAAAATATGTCTATCGAAGTGACCCTATTCAATTCCAATTTGAAAAATGTCCCACTCAAGAACATCACTGGATAGGCACATTCAAAGGTGAAGCCGTAGGCTCAGGTGAAACCAGTTGCATGCTCACTCTCTTACCTCTCGACTTTATCCCGAAACCACTACCAAAATTCGAGAGTGAATAGTGTTCAATATTTTGAGTCTCACCCCCCCACTGCGTCAAGGTGTCACCTTGACGCAGTTTGTTTTTGCGTGAGCAAAACTGCTAATTTCTTATTAAAGTCCCCTGTCTTTGCATCAAGCGGGAGGAAAAAGTCATGGTCAAATTTTTCAACAGATTTTACTGCTTGCTTTGCAATGAGCTCGCCTTTTTTTGTGAGTCGAATGCTCTTCGCGCGTGTATCGGTGACATGTGTATGGCGCTCAAGCAAACCTTTCTTTTCAAGAATACGCAGAACTTGAGAAGTTGTCATGGGGTCGATCTTGGTGTGCAGTGCAAGAAGTATTTGTGTCACCTCTTGCTCATGGAGCGTCAACCAAAGCGTGCTTGCAAGCAAGACAAACTGCGGATGCGTGAGATCATGCGGCTCAAGTGCTTTTTTGATCGCACGCTGCCAGAGTGTGCTCACTTGCCACAACAAAAATCCTGAACTTTCTTCTGTATGCGCGACGTTGAATATCCTCTCCTTCTTCATGGTTTTATAATGCACTCGCATATGTTACCTGCTCAAGCATTTCCACAGGAAGCCCTGCGACAATATTTTCGGCAACGATCTTTCTCCAGACAAATGCAAGTGGGCCAGTAATACTCATCGTTGTTGTCATCTTGAGTCCCTCTGGTGTTTCCTCGAAAATATGCTCGCCATACATTCTTGCCCCGGGGAACTTCGTGAAGTCCACAAACTTTTCATTCTCAATCGTTTCAATAAGTTCAATGCGCACCTTCGGGCCACCTTTTGGTTTCAATTCAAAATGATTTCCTTTTTCAAATTTTCCTTCCATTTTTGCATACTCAATTCCCTTATCCCAATTTTTCCAATTATTGACATCGACAAAGAGCTTCCACATCTGCTCTTTGGTAACTGTTTTACTCACAACACTATGACTTTTTGTCCACATATATTTTGTATTTACTAAGTTACTTTATTATAAGTACACTTAGTATATAGTAATATCGCTCTCCACGTCAAACAAAAAAATGGGAGGTGAACATCCTGCAAGCTCAAGTCCAAAAAAGCTGGACAAAAAGATCAAAATTCGTTACTCTAGAGGTTCAAACAACTGGCCCTATCGTCTAACGGTTAGGACGGAGGCTTCTCAAGCCTCAAATCAGAGTTCGATTCTCTGTAGGGTCACAAAGCGAAGTTCAAGGAGTGCACTGCTGCACTCCTTGCGCTTTGTGAGGCCACAGCGATGTTTCGCGAGCACGCGAAACCGCGAGGCGGGGTCGCGAACACTTACATTTTTTAGTTAGGCTTTGCGCTAAAAAATTTAGTGATTCGTGACCACTCTGACCCTAAGTAAGTGAACACCACGAAGAGTACTTCCATTTTCTAGGGCGAAGTACCGCCAAGAAAAATTGGTCGCTGCTTCACTTACGCCAGAGAATCGAAAGACGGAACGTTGCGCGAGTTTGAGTCTTCGAAAGGCGAGTGCCGTGAGTCGGGGTAGCGCAAAATTTTCGTCAGAAAATTTATGCGTCGCCGATTCTCTATGAGCACTTAGCAGATTGCGAGCAGTGCAGAGCAATATGCTTAGTGACTCCTGACACAAGCGAGATCAAGACTCCGCAGGAGACATTTGAACGCAAAATAATTTCACCACACATTCTTCAAAAATACCGTACTTACTTAAATTCTAACCTGAACTGCAACAAGCATCTATTGGCAGCGCGCTAATAAAAACAACATACCTGCCGGGATATACTGGATGTGCTTTAGCAACCAATAATCTCGACAGGTATGTATACAACACAGCATACTGATCGCAATGGTGCTTATAGTGATCGCCCATCGACTAAGAGGGAGAAGAGTGACGACTCATTTCATAAAAAACTTTTGTTAACGCCTCTGCAAATTGCGCACAACGGAATCCTGTACTTGAATCGGGAGCACCGCTCGCACAAGTAAATAGATTAGTGCCACGCGAAGGTATTCGAACCTTTATCTCATCGACCCATGCATCTGGAATTCGAGGGTCTTTTGAAAAGTCCTGACTTGTGATGGTGAGCACGTTGTATTGATTAAGAAGATCAATGATTTGTTTCTGCTGAGCACTGGTTAAAATTATTTTCTTCGATGTCTCAGTTTTTTGATCAGGAAGTAATGAGCCTAAACGGGAGTGCCAAGAAATAGTAAGCTGGTAATCCTTCAAAACAAACAGCGAATCACCTCCCCCACTTGTTGATTCAACGCGAATATAGAGCGATGGATGAAGCCAGTTTATAGACATCGCCACTACCGCTAGAGTAGTCACTAAAAAAATAAGCACAAGAACAAATCGCTTCACTTTATTCATGCATTCATGATATCAATTCTCAGAATATGTGCACGTAGGTTATTAACATCATTGCATTCGCAACTTACAAATTAAAAACCCACCATCACTGGTGGGCTAAATATTTTCTCGCGCATGATGTGATTAAAGCATCCCCTGCTCCGCAAAACTCATCCGGGAGAAATTCTCTTTATAAACGTGGAAATTTAAAAAAAATAACTAGGCATATCAAGAACCAGAAAAGGGGTGCAAGCAACAGGGATGTTGTTCGCCATGCGTTCGTCTCCTTGGCGATTAAATATCGTCCCCTGATAACAGATACAAGTGTCAGAAAAAGCCCAAAAATGCTCAGGTGCACAAGCATGTGCTTGCCGCTTCCATTGCCAGGCGTCTCATCAAACATCGCTACTCCGAAGAACCCTGGCGTCCAAATTGCGAGAAAAATATAGTTCAAAATCAAGAGCAGTGATTGCCCGAAAGTTGGAGAGAATTTAATTGGTTTTTCATTCTCAGTCGATGAACCCATAAGTTCAGTAAATCATATGGGCTATATATGTCAATGAAAAAAACCCACCATCGCTGGTGGGTTAAATATTTTCTCGCGCATGGGATAATCAAAGCATCCCCTGCTCCGCAAAACTCATCGCACTTGTTCCTGCGACTACCGCATGATCGAACGTAAACGGGGTAAACGGGGATAAGTACAGTATTTTTAAGTTTAGCGTGCTGTAATAATATCGTAGCTTCTTCGGTCTTCCAGGGAGGTGCGTCGTATTCTTCATCTGGTGAGATGATCCATACTAAGTATGGGAAATATTATGCCACATACTTTACCGATTAACTGTACTTATCCCCTTTCCCGATTAACTGTACTTATCCCCTTTCCTGTCCCCTTTCCCATTGATTTGCGTGTGCTGTTGTAGAATTTTTTCTTATTGGATTTTCACAAAATACTGCACTGCTGATCGGGTGAAAATGAACATGCATATTTCTGCTTCCCAATGTGTAAAAATTATCCACACTTAATGTTGACTTTCTTTACACATCTGCTACCCTGTGTATATGAGTACTAAATACGCTGCATTAATAAAAGCGCTTCGGGTAGAACGCGGACTTTCGCAGTCGGCTGTCGGTGAGAAACTTGGGCTGTCTCGTCCGTCATATACGGCAACCGAACAAGGCACTCGCGAGCTTACGCTTGGGGAGTTTGAGAAACTTTCGCTGTTGTTTGGGATATCTTTTCAAGACATGGAGCGCGGTGAGCTTCCTGATTATGAAAAATACAAGCAGATGATTCTTACTTTTTTGCGGTTGGAAAAAAGCATTACAAAAACCAAACTCGCAAAATTACTGTACTTTGCCGACTTTGGTTGGTTTTATTATCATCTGAAAAGTATGAGTGGTATGCAGTATCGCAAAATCCAGTATGGCCCTGTGGCAGATACCTATTTTCGTCTTATCGATGAGATGGCCGACGGCGGAGAAATAACAATCACGCAAACAAAAGACGGTGCAATGCTCATCGCACAAACACGCAGTGGTGCAAAGATCGACCTAGCGAAGACCAGTAAGGAAGAAAAAGATCTCATGAAGAATATTGCAAAAAAATGGAGCGGCACCAAAACCGCCGAGATAGTAGACTTCACACATAAACAATTTCCTTATCTGTATGCGCAAGATAATGAAATAGTGTCTTACGAACTCTTTACGCAAGAAAATCCGGATGAGATCTACTAAGTACACCGTTGCCTTTGAGGACTTCACGCTGCGCCACTTTATCAAGTCTTTTGCGAAAAAATATGGGAAGGCTTGGGACATAACGCTCCGCGTTATCACTGAAGAATTTCAAATGGTCGATATTTTGTTTTTGAAGAAAACCGCAGAAACAATCTGTGTTTCCGACGACAATGATGTGGCGATCTGCAAAACCGAATTTAAAATTGCGGGCACAGAGGTCTCTCGACATGCATCAGGAAATAGATGCATCATTGCCGTGCATCAAAGCACGAAGATGGTACAAGTACTCCTCGTCTACCACAAGGGAGATATTGGCGATAATGAAACTGCAAAATGGAAGTCCATTATCAAAGAAAATTACTCGCAATATTCGGGGCTTCTCTGAAGGCATTGCGAGACCATTGACAGAAAAAGTGAATATTGTACTATATATTTCACGCTGTTCTTAATCAAGTTTCGGAGGAAATGATGAATCTTCAGTTGCCTGTTCACCCTGTGGTGGATGCAGTAAAAAAAATGATGCGCGAACAACTCCTGCTTCAAGTAGCGAGCTTCGCGAAAAAATATCCTGAGCATCCCAAGCTTCAAAGCCTCCTCAATGATGAAGCGTGGGAGAAGAAATTCCAAGAACTCTGGGAATCTATTGATCCTCAGTTTCGTCTCGATACGCTCAAGATGATCGATGAAATGATTACGTGGAAGAGCGAAGGACCTTACCCTGAGTTTGGGATAGGTCTGATCGCGAAACACATTGAATCAACAATTATCACCACAAAGCTGATGGCTCAAGTGGAACGCATCGACATTTTTCGACAAGGATTTCAGTGAGCAATCGCCCCATGAGAGACAAATTCTCATAGGGCGATTTTTTTATTCATATTGCGCGAGCCACTCTTTTTCTTGGCGGACGAGAAGTTTTTTTGCTTCATCAGGACTTGCCATGAGCGCTTTCACGACACGCTCCATGCGGATCATATTTTCTCCCGAGCCCTGAGAGCCTTTTGCGAGAATAATGTCGCCCTTTTGCAAATTTTGCGCGAGCCACTCCCCTGCTTCAAGAGAATTCTCAAATTGCGTGATGTGGAGCTCGCTCATTCCTGCCTTCACTGCACCAAGCGCAATGCCAGTGGCGCGCTTCCCGACCACGATAAGTTCATCGACAAATTTGCCTGCATGCTCGCCGATGTGCAGATGTTCTTCATCAGAATACTCGCCGAGCTCAAGCATATCTCCGAGTATCGCTATCTTGCGACTGCCCTCCATCTCCTTGAGTGTTTCAAGTGCTGCCTCCACTGCAACGGGCGACGAATTATAACTATCATCAATAATAATACTCTCATTTTTGCCAGCGATGATGCGCATGCGCCCCGGGGGCGTAGCAAGCATTGCGAGAGATTCTGCCATTTGCACGAGCGATACTCCCCGCGCAGTCCCCACCGCAAGTGCAGCAAGTGCTGCCATGCAAGGGTGCATACCTAACACGCCATTTAAGCGCACGGGAATACTGTTGCCTTGCCATTCCACAAAAAAGGTCATGCCGATAGGGACTTTTCTCCCCGACACTTCTTCGTAATTTATTTTTGGATAACTGCCGTGCACTTGTGTCGTGTCACCAAAACCATAAGTGAGCATACGTGCACGTGTCGCACTGTTGAGCCCGACAACAATCGCATCATCACCATTTGCCACAAAAACTCCATGCTCGCCAAGTGCGCGCACGAGTTCTGCTTTTTCTTTTTGCACCTCTTTGGGAGAAGAAAAATATTCCACATGCACGGGACGCTCAGGAAGTCGTGTGAGTACCGCAATGTCCGGCTTCATCCATTGTGTCACGCGCTTGATGTCTCCCGGATGATCCGCACCAATTTCGAGTACAAGGAGTTTTGGGTAGGAGCAAGGAAAAATAATTTGGGCAAATCCTTTGAGAATATTTACCCCCCACACAAAAGGATTTTTCCACGCATTCTCAAGTCCCAAAATAGTGAGCGGGAGTCCGAGCTCGCTATTAAAGCTTTTCTGACTTTTGCGTACCGTCGTCGTGTTTTTGAGTACGTGATAAATGGCATCTTTCGTCCCCGTCTTCCCTACCGACCCTGTCACCGCAACAATAAACGGCTTGTACTTTTTGAGTACAAGGCGGGCTTCCCATGTGAGCATTTTTACAACAAATGATTTAAAGATGTTCATCATAAAGGATAACTAGCGCAACGCTGGGGTTGTCGTGCCGATGACATTGGTAACACGATCGGGAGGAACATTGTAGTAGTGCAGGAGGAATTTTGCAATGCGGATGAATGGCATGGTGAGCGTATGTGAGGCAAAGGTTGCTCCGTTTTTTGGATATGACGTATACATGAAGACAATGAAACGCGGGTTGTATGCGGGGAAATATCCAAAGAATGTGTGGAAGTAACGATCATCATAATACCCTCCACCGTTTGGATTTGAAACCTGTGCCGTACCTGTTTTTGCCGCGATAGAGTACTCGGGAATCTTCACGCTGCCTCCCAAGAGTGCTTTGTCGACAACTGTCACGAGCATGCGGGTAATGTCTTCGGAGGTTTTTGGGTTGAGTACCTGCTCTGGAGGATTGGGGGTCATTTTTTTTGTACTTCCATCGGTATAGAGAATCTGATCGACCACATGGGGCGAGACCGTGAATCCTCCATTGCCAAGTGTCGAGAGTGCTGCGGCCATATTGATGGGGGTCACCGCAATGCCTTGCCCAAATGAAGCGGTTGCATATTCGATATCACGCTTTGAAGTGAGGTTGTTCATGAGCCCACCAAGCTCACCTGGGAGATCGATACCTGTCTCATCACCCATATGAAATTTGTGGAGCATATAATCAGCAAACCGTTGATTGCCGAGTTTTGACACCACAAACGCAACGCCGGTGTTCAGCGAGTCATTAAGCACTTTTTGCATGGTGGTATTTGGTCCGCGACCTTTGCCGTCATAGTTGCCAAATGTTTTATTGTTCAAAGTGACATGTCCCGTGTCGTTGTAGGTGGTGTTTGCATTCACCACGCCGGCATCAATTCCCGACGCCATCGTGATCGGCTTCACAATTGAGCCCATTTCATAAACACCTTCGACCATTTGATTGCCAAACAAATGCGGGTCTTTTACTTTGCCGTACTGATTTAAATCAAAGGAAGGATTCACTGCCATCGCATACACCGCACCAGTCTTGGGATCCATAATCACTCCACCTGCCTCATCGGACTTCCATTCATCCATCACTCCTTGAAGTTCATTTTCAAGATACGACTGCACCGTTGGCTCAATAGTAAGCACAACATCACCCTCTTTTGCTTTGCTACTATCAAAAATTGCATCATTCAAATTTGAAAAAAGTTCCGCAAAAAAATTGATATAGAGATGCTCATCGGAGCGTGAGAGAATATCGTTGTAGTAGGATTCGATTCCATAGCGCCCAACAAGCTGTGTCCCCTTGAATCCGACAAAGCCGAGCACCTGTGCCGCAAGCGATCCTCCCGGATAATAGCGCCATGTTTCGCGAAAAAAATGAACGCCGGGGAGATTTTCTTTTTCAAGTTTTGCCTCAACATCATCGGGAATACGGTGGGCAATTTCTTCGTAAGGGTCATCCTTTTTTGAGGCCTTAGCAATAAACTCATCATGAGTGAGCGTGGTGAAGCTCGCAAGCGCAGTGTATGTTTTCTCTGCATCAACCACGTCTTTAGGATTGATGGCGATCATGTATCCGCTATTTAACGTTGCACCTGCAATAAGCTTGCCATCCTTGCCTTGAAAATAAACATTCCCGCGATTATATAAATTGGGCACCGTTGCCATGTATTGCTTGTCCGCTTCTTTTTTAAAATCTGCACCGTGAATGATCTGTAAATAATAAAGACGGACAATAAAAAGAACCCCCAAAAGTACGACCATTGCGGCGATAATGCGAAGGCGTTTTCGTTCTTCAGGGCGCATAGGGGGTTACTACCGAAGTGTGAAGGTGCGCGGAGCCTCGGCGCGAGAAACATATTGAGGCACTGCGACATCGACAAATCCTTGCTCATGTGCAAGGGCGAGATTGATGTTGCGATCAAGGTCAACATACTGTGACTCAAGCGCCGAGAGTGCAGTGCTTGTTTTTTCGGTTTGCTGTTCGGCATACTTGCGTGCAACAACTGCATAAACCGAGACACTTAAGAAATAGAGATACGCCGCAACACAAAAACCAAGTACGCCAAAAAGTACCCAAAAAATTCGGCGATCATGTTCTTCAAATTGTGCTGCGACAGTTTTTACCATATCTTTATTATTTTTCTTAGGACTTATGCAAATGGATGAGATTCGTGTTTTTCCGCCCGAGTGATTTCGGAGAAGCTGTACACATTAGTACTGCTTCCCGAAGCACTTGGGAGAAAAACATGAAGGTCGCCGTTTGCATAAGTCCTTATATTTAAATTTTTTCGACCACACGAAGCTTTGCGCTGCGTGCCCGAGGGTTTGCTGCTAATTCTTCTTCACTTGAAATAATCGGCTTTTTGGTGATGAGTTTTATTTGCCCCTCATCACTCATCTTTTTAAATAACTGCTTCACCAAACGGTCTTCGATGCTATGAAACGAAATCACTGCGATGCGTCCTTCTTTCTTCATGTGCGTGAATGCCCCCATGATTCCCGACTCAATTGCTCCGAGCTCGTCATTCACCGCCATGCGTAATGCCTGAAATGTGCGTGTGGCAAAGTGGGTACGCCCATGGTGATACCATGCAGGAGTTGATTGACGAATCACTTCGACGAGTTCACTGGTGCGTGAGAATGGTGCCAACTTTCGCGCCTCAACGATTCCTTGTGCGACACGCCAAGCAAACTTCTCCTCACCAAAACCTTTCAAAATTGTTGCGAGCGTCTCCTGACTCCAGTGATTCACAACGGTCATCGCGGTCACATCATCTTCCTTTGGCTCATGGAGAAATGTCATCCACAGTGGCTCATCGCGCTGAAATGAAAATCCTCTCCCCGATTCATCGAGCTGTGTACTTGAAAGACCAAGATCAAAGAGTGCACCGTCGATTGTATGAACTCCGAGTCTATCAAGCTCACTTTCCATGTGGCGAAAATTATTCACCACAGGAGTAAATTGCGCGAGGGCATTCAGTTCCCCGACAACTTCCTCAGTAAAGACACTTTTGTCTTGATCGAAGGAAATGAGATGCCCACTTTTGCCGATACTTTCCGCAATGGCGCGACTATGCCCACCCGCACCAAAGGTACCGTCAACAAAAGTTCCCCCATTGCGAAGTTTCAGGGATTCGATTGCTTCATGTAAAAGAACACTAATATGCGCCACGATGGTATTGCTAGCAACTTTGTGAAGTCACTAGTCGCTCGTCGCGAAAGTTCGCGACGAATGACCAGTGCCCTGACATTAAAACACTCCGCGACTCCCGAGCTCTTCTGCCATGCGATCGGCATTTGCAACAGTTTCTTTTTTATACTTTGCCCACTCTGCTTCTTCCCAGACTTCAACGCGGTCGTAGACGCCAGTAAGTACAACTTTTTCTTTCAGCCCAGCAAACGATTTGAGTGTTTCAGGAATGACAATGCGACCAATGGTGTCAATGTCGACCTCAAATGCACCGGAGAGCATGGTGCGCGAAAATCCACGATCTTCTGATTTGCCCATCGAAAGCTTTGCAAGTCGCTCAGCAAAGTTCTTCCATTCTTTCATCGGATAAAGCGCAAGACACTTATTGAGTCCATAGGTAATAACCGCCTTCTTCCCGAGTTCCTTGCGAAACTTTGCAGGTACGGAAAGGCGTTTTTTCTCATCAATGTTGTGTGTGTATTCTCCTATGAACATAAAATGGGATTGTTGCAGATGCATCTCAAAAACAAACTCGCTGACGTATGAACACCCTTACCTCTGGAATCTCTCTAAAAGAAATCCTGATTTTGGCGCACTCTACCGTGATAAGACCCTGTTCAATATCTCACCGCAAGATTAAAGAAAAATGCTGCTTGTCTGCCCCGCTCCCCAAATTTCGGCTGTAAATTGTGGAGTTCTCGTTGTCATATGTTTATATGACTTTCTCAAACTGCACAATTTTCATCACGAAATTTGAAGAGTGGAGCAAGACATGAGATTTTGAAAAGGATCTAAAGACCGCGCCAAAATCAATGTTCCTTTTTTGTGTGTGGATGATGAGTACTGTGCAGTAGAACATTTTTTGTTGTCACCATTTTTGCAACAGCAACCAATGTTCTACTTGCAACCGACTCACGTGAAAGCATGAAATATTTCAATTTCCCACTTTCTCCCACATGCTTACCATTATATCCCACAGTACCCCACACAACAACCACTGAGTTATCCCCATCTCCCACAACAAAAAACCCCTCAAATAGGGGGTTTAAAGAAATACGATATGTGGATGAGATTAATCAAGAATACTCTCTTCCTCGCATTCTTGTTTCTTCACTTCTGGGAAGAAGCGATCTTTGCAGAAAAAACATAGTTGCACCATCACCATGACCCACACCGCCAAGAACAAAAGCAAGACTGAAGGGTATTCAGATTTTCCGAGATCACCCCAGATGTATGCGGCGGGGATCACGAGTGCGACACAAAGGCAGAGCACAAAATCATGTTTATCTTTTTGCGAAAGAGCTGGGACGGAAACCGAATGAGCGTCATGAGTCATGATGAATCCTCCTTAAAATCTTCATCGAGTATATCATGAAAAAGAAAAAGCGATGCACGTATGCATCGCCTTCCGACCACAACGTCGGCTTTTGTTGAGAGTTAAACCTCTTAAAGAAAAACACAAGAAACAAAAACTCTCAGAAAAAAGGTGGGTGGTGGTTATTCTTTAGAAAGAAAAACATTGCGTTGAAAAACCCCCACCCGAAACAGAACAAAATAAAAAGAACAAATAAGGTGCTCAGATGATCGTATGTGCTGGCAAGAAAAA
>Ga0209515_10003291_pt1 | contig 23473 bp, 27 predicted proteins | sample Subgroupgradi54m_FD_187454 | JGI IMG/M metagenome (GOLD analysis project Ga0209515, IMG submission 187454) | Subsurface groundwater microbial communities from S. Glens Falls, New York, USA - GMW60B uncontaminated upgradient, 5.4 m (SPAdes)... ... | reverse complement strand
GATGACGCGGCTGCTGCGCAAGGCGATGGCGTTTGTCCCGATTCCGCTGTTGATGGCGGCGGCCAACGTCGCGGTCGACCCGGCGCACCTGTTTCGGGGCGCGGCGTATGAGGCGGGCATCGCGCGGCTGCTGCAGGGCGGCACGCCGGTCGCCAACGCCTCGGACTACGACGACCGCGTGCTGCAGCGGCTGTACATCGAGGGCATGCGCGATGCGCCGGAGGTCGTCGTCCTGGGATCCAGCCGTTGCCTGCAGATTCGATCGTCGGTATTTCCAGGTCGGCGGCTGTTCAATCACGGTCTGGCCGGCGCGTCGCTCGAAGACGACATCGCCCTCTATGGCCTGTACCGTCGGCGCGGGCTGCGGCCGACCACGGTGGTGCTCGGCGTCGATCCCTGGCTCTTCAACAAGCGAAATTTTCAGGACCGATGGCAATCATTGGCTCGCGAATATCAGCAGATGGCGCGCGAGTTGCAAGTGTCGGCCCGCCCCGCGCCGCGCCTGGGCGTCTTGTGGACGATGGAAAAGTACGGGCAGCTGGTGTCGCCGAATTATCTGCAGGCGTCGATCCGGCTGTGGGTGCAGCAGCGGCTGTATCGCGCGCAGGCGCGCGCGTCGCGCATTGATTATTATCCGGCGCAGCGCCTGGATGGCGACGAAGCGGTCAAGCTGGCGGATGGCTCGGTCATCGAGGCGCGCCGGAAGCGGGAGCTATCCGTCGAGGCGGTGCGCCGCGACGCGATCGCCTACGCCACGCAGGAGCCGGCCTACAGCCTCGGGTCGTTTCAGCGGCTGGATCCCGGCCTGCAAGCGCTGTTCGAAGGGCTGCTGGATGTGATGCGCCGCGATGGCGTCGAGGTCATCCTGTTCCTGCCGCCGTATCACCCCGTGACGTACGAGCTGCTCATGCAGCAGCCGCGCTATCACATCATCACGACCGCCGAAGCCTATGTTCGGCAGGTCGCGACATCGCGAGGATTGATGGTGATCGGCGGCTACGATCCGCGACCGCAAGGATTGGAGGAGGCGCAGTTTTTGGATGGCATGCATCCGAAGGCCGCCGCGATCGAGCGCCTCTTCGCCGGAGTCGATCAACACGTGCATCAGCTCCCCCGCCAACAAAAGAGGTTTCCCATGATGGATCACCGGCTCCGTAGGTCGTTGTGATGGCCGCGCCGTTGCCCCAGACGCCGACAGACACCCCGCCCAATCGAGGCGAGGCGTCCGCGAGCGAGTCTGTCGGCGCGCGGACAGCGTCGGCTCCTGCCCGGCCGCGCCGACTTCAACGCGTCATCTTTGCCATGCTGTCCGTCTGTGTGCTGCTGGTGATGGCGGAAGCCGGCGCGCGCGTGTACTACGTGGCGAAGTATGGCGGCGGCGGGCCGGCGCAGTGACTGCATCCGTTCGGCGTTCGCCGAGGCGCCCGCGGAGTATCGCTACCGCACCTCGGGAGCGTACACGGAGTTCGACGCGTGCACGTAACGCGAGGTGACGTTTTCCGTGAATCGATGGGGCGGGCGAGGCCCGGATTGGCCGGCCGCGCCGCCGCTCGGCGGCACGATCCGCATCTTGGCCCTCGGCGGCTCGACCACCTCTGGCGTGAATAACCCGGAGTCCGCCACGTGGCCGGGTCTTGTTGCAACAGGAGCTGTCGCATCGCGGGGTGACGGCGGAGGTCTTGAACCTCAGCGCGCCGTCCAAGCGGTTGGAACAGATCGTCGACGAGCTGCCCGAGGCGCTGGCGCGGTTCATCCGCCTGGTTCGCGCGCATGGCGCCACACCCGTGTGTGTGCTGCAAGTGACGCAATCGCCGCCCGATCCCTCGCTGCGCACCCTGCGCTTGGAGGATCGTCGCGCCGTCAAGGCGGCGATCGCCAAGGCCGTGGCGGCCGACACGACCGTCATCGACACCCGCTACAGCACGCGCTTGTGGACCTATCAGGCGCAAGTGCTGGTCGAGGTCGTCAGAAGGACGGGCGGAGGCGGCGGGGGTGCAGGTGATCGACCCGCGGCCGGCGTTTGCCGCGCTGCCGAACTCGGCCGCGCTGTTTTGCGACATGGTGCATTTGCGGGATGAGGGCAACGCCGTGCTGGCCGGCGCCATCGGCCACGCGCTCGACCTGAAGTCCGCGCGCTAGAGCGCGGCTTGCGGCTTGGCTCACGCAGGCCACGGGAGGTGTAGGGATGGGCTCTAGCCTCGTCGCGTACGGGGACGCGAGCATTGACGCGGCCAAGCGCAACGGCGGCATCACGACCGTGCACGATGTTGATTGGGACGTCGAGAACTTTCTCGGGATCTACGGCAAGTACACGGTGACGGTCCACGGCGAATAACGCCGCGGGGTGACGCGGGGGCACGATGGCATCTCGGACGCTGAGCGTCTGGATCGCGTGCGATCCGAAGAAGGTCTACGAACTGGTCTCTAACCTCGAGCATCTGCCGAGGTGGGCCACCAGCTTTTGTCGCTCGATCGCGCGAGACGGCAGTGAGTGGGTCCTTCAGACGCCGCAAGGCCCGATGAGGATGCGGATCGCCCCGCCCAATTCCTGGGGCGTGGTGGACCACTACGTCATGCCATCGCCCGGGGTCGAGGTGTTCGTGCCGATGCGGATTGTGCCCCACGACGCTGGCAGCGAAGTGCTCTTCACGCTGTTTCGCCAGCCGAACATGACCGACGCGAGTTACACCGAGGACGCGCGGCTGGTCGAGCAGGATCTCCAGAGCCTCAAGCGGCTGCTTGAGGCAGAAAACCCGACGCGCTGAGGGGCTCGCTCGTGAGCGTCAATCCGCCCCTATAATAGGAAGGAAGGTCGTCGAGTGATGTCGCAACCATGGAGGCAGCTATGGCATCTGACGTGAAGCCCGTCCCACCTGGTTTTCACACGTTGACCCCGTCTCTCATCGTGAAGGATGCGAGGAAGGCGGTCGAGTTTTACACGCGGGCCTTCGGCGCAACGCCGAAAGAGCTGTTTGACGGCCCCGGCGGCCGAGTGATGTACGCCGAAGTGCAGATCGGCGATTCAATCCTGATGCTCTGCGATGAGATGCCGGAGATGGGCTGTCTGTCGCCGACCACGCTCAAAGGCGCGACCGCCTCGCTCTATCTGTACGTTGAACACGCCGATGCCGCGTTTGACCAGGCCGTGAAGGCCGGGGCGCAGGTCAAGATGCCGATCGCGGACATGTTCTGGGGCGACCGCTGCGGCTCGGTCCTGGATCCGTTCGGCGTGCAGTGGACGCTGGCCACTCGCAAAGAAAATCTCACGCCGGAACAGACCCGGCAGCGTGGCGCCGAGTTCTTCGCCACGATGGCCGGGGGCCGTTCGTAGCGAGTGGTCGGTGTGTTGGGTAGTGCATCAGTTTGCGCGCAAGCGGGTGGCCAGGGCGTCGTCACGCGGCACGTCCACCACGCCGAGGCCGCAAGGGGCCACGCGCCTTGCGGCACTTCTTCGCCCTCACGGGCTCAGTCGCGGGCCTCGGAGGCGTGGTGCGAGCGACCGCCGCGGGGACCCCGCGACAGCGGGGTGCAAGGGAGTGCCGCACGCGGCGGGCGTGCGGCCGCCGACGGCCTCGCAGGGGCCGGCGGCGCGGTGCCGCGTACGGCGCCCTGGACAGGCCCCGCGATCAAATTGACGCACCACCGTTTGTTGGGGCACTTTGCTCCGTCGAAATCCTCGTGCCTGTGGAATGTGAAATGCGTAATGTTTCTCAACCAGGTCACATTACGCTTTACGCATTCAACATTACGCAAACCCGAGGTTTTCGACGGAGCAGGGCACTTCGGTAACGTCCTTGGACGACAGGAGACAGGAAAGGGAATACGTGATGCGGACAGTGATTCGGACGATCGTCGCGGTGTCATGGGTGTTCGCGATGCAAGGAGGAGTTGCCTTCGCGGAGCAGGCCGCGGGCGGCCAGCCGGCGATGGATCCGGCCAAGCAGGCCGCGATGGAGAAGATGCAACAGCTGGGCGGCCCCAGCGAAGGCCACAAGGTGCTCGAGCCGTTCGTCGGCGCCTGGACCTATACGGCCCAGTGGTGGATGGCGCCGGAGGCCCCGCCTGAATCGATGACCGGCAGCGCGACCAACAGCCTGGTCTTCGGCGGGCGGTTCCTCAAGCAAGAGATTCGCGGCGAGGCGCCGGGTCAGCCGCCCTTCGAAGGCGTCGGCTACACTGGCTACGACAATATTCGCAAAGAGTACCAGTCGGTCTGGCTGGACAACATGGCGACCGGGATAATGTGGGCCACGGGACAGTTCGACCCATCGACCAACGCGCTGACCACCCAGGGCGACTTCAGCTGTCCCATGACCGGTGAAACGCACCGCAAGTCCCGCTCGGTGTGGAAGGTCGTCGACCAGAACCACACGATCTACGAGAGCGACATGAGCGGGCCCGACGGTCGCGAGTTCAAGGCGATGGAGATCCACTACACCCGTGCGCAGTAACGGGTGATCGAACCCGCAGCCCGAACACCTGCGTGGACACGCATCCACTCAAGGAGGACCGTATCATGATGCCCATCCGCCGCTTGAATCACGCCGTCCTCTACGTGTCCGATTTGGCGCAGTCGTTGGCATTTTACACGCAGGTGTTCGGGTTCGCGGTCATCGCCCGCGAAGGGCCGATGGCCTTCTTGCGAGCGCGCGGCTCGGAGAACCATCACGATCTGGGCCTGTTCGAGGTGGATCGCGACGTGCCGCGGCCGCCGCGCGGAAGCACCGGGCTCTACCACTTGGCGTGGGAGCTACCCGACATTGAGGCGCTGGCCGCCGCGCGCCAAGCGTTGCTCGACGTCGGCGCCTTCTCCGGCGAGAGCGATCACGGCGCGACCAAGTCGGTCTACGGCGCCGATCCTGACGGCAACGGATTTGAGTTGATGGTCTTGCTGCCGCGCGCGGACTGGGGACGCTACGAATCCGCCGCGCCGGTGATGCCGCTGGATTGGGACCTGGAACGCGCTCGATCCGCAGCGTCTCCTCGTCAGCGTTCGAGCGCGTGAAGTCTCTCGTACCCTCCGCCGCCTCATTCCGAAGAAGTTGATTGTCCTCATCAGCCAAGGAGGGCAGGTGGATTGTATGGGAACGCGCGGATACCCCTTGACGGCGCGCGCGGCGTGTCGTATGGCTAGAGCATGGCCCGTCTCTCCTCGGCGGTCGATCTGAAGACCCTCGACTTGCAGGATCTCCTCAAGCGCACCTTCGGCTTCGACGCGTTCCGGCCTCTGCAGCGGGAAATCATGGAAGAGTCTCTCGCGGGCCGCGACGTGTTTGCGCTGCTGCCGACGGGCGGCGGCAAATCGCTGTGCTATCAGCTGCCCGCGCTAGTGCGGCCCGGGTTGACGGTCGTCGTGTCGCCGCTCATCGCGCTCATGAAGGATCAGGTCGACGCCCTGGACGTCATGGGCATTCCAGCGACGTGTTTGAATTCGTCGCTGGATGCGGAGGAGTCCGAGCGGCGGCGGGACAAGCTCGACCGAGGCGACTATCGCCTCCTCTACGTCGCGCCTGAGCGGCTCATGCTGCCCGGGTTTCTCGAGGCGCTGCGGCAGACGCACGTCTCGCTGATCGCCATCGACGAAGCGCACTGCATCAGCGAATGGGGCCACGACTTTCGGCCGGAATATCGCCGCCTCGCGGAATTGCGCGACGTCTTGCCCGACACGCCGATGCTCGCGCTGACCGCGACGGCCACCGAGCGCGTGCGCGAAGACATCCTTCGCCAGTTGCGCCTGAACAATCCGGCCGTGTACGTCGCGGGCTTCAATCGGCCGAATCTGACCTATCGCGTGGTGGCCAAGCATCGGCCGTATGAGCAAGTGCGCGCCTTTGTCGAGGAGCATCCGACCGACAGCGGCATCGTCTATTGCCAGAGCCGCAAGACCGCCGAAAGCCTTGCCGAGCGACTGCGCGCCGACGGCGTGCCCGCGCGCCCATATCACGCGGGCCTCTCCGCCGCGGAGCGCACCCGTCATCAGGAGCAGTTTCTGCGCGACGACATCCGCGTGATCGCGGCGACGGTCGCCTTCGGCATGGGGATCAACAAGCCCAACGTGCGCTTCGTCATCCATTACGACCTGCCGAAAAACATCGAAGGCTACTATCAGGAAACGGGCCGCGCGGGGCGCGACGGGTTGCCGGCCGAGTGCCTGCTGCTGTTCGGGGCGGGCGACACGGTCAAGTACGCGCAGTTCATCGAGCAAAAGACCGATCCCCACGAGCAGGCGATCGCCCGGCGCCAGTTGCAAGAGGTCGTGCACTATGCCGAGAGCGCGCGCTGCCGCCGGGTGGAGCTGCTGGGTTATTTCGGCGAGACGTTCCGGGAGTCCTGCGCCGCCTGCGACAACTGCCTGTCGCCGAGGGAAACGTTCGACGGCACCGTCGATGCGCAAAAGCTGTTGTCGTGCGTCTACCGGATCCGCGAGCGAGGCGGCTTCGGCGTCGGCCTCACCCATGTCGTCGAGGTGTTGACGGGCGCGGACACGGACAAGATCCGGCGCTGGCATCACGACACGCTCACCACCTACGGGATCGGCACGGAACATTCGCGCCAGGAGTGGGCGGCGATCGGCAGAGAACTCGTACGGCTGGGATTGCTGCGGCAGACGGCGGAGAAGTTCAGTATTCTGGAGCTGACGGAGGAGGGCTGGGCGGTGTTGAGCCAGCGCACGACCGTCACGCTGAGCCGCCAGATCGCGCCGCCGCCTTCGGCATCGCCCGCGCCGTCGTCGGGCCGAAGCGAGCATCGCGGACAGATCGCGTGCGACGAATCGCTCTTCGAGCGCCTGAGGCGGTTGCGAAAGCGCCTGGCGGACGCGCGCAACGTGCCCGCGTACATCGTCTTTTCCGACGTGTCGCTGCGCCACATGGCGCGGGACTTGCCGCGCGATGAGCGTGCATTCGCGCGCATCAACGGGGTCGGCGAGAAGAAACTCCGGGAGTTCGCCGAGGTGTTCTTGGCGGAAATCAACGCGTATCTGGGATAGTCCATCTCGGCATCGGCGTTCCACATTGGAGGCGGAACCTCGAAAGCAGGCCATGGCGAAATTGCTCGAGTATGTGCGCGCCGTGCAGCGCGGCGAAGCGCCCAGCCCTCCCATCGCGAAGCTGCTGCAGATGCGCATCACGCAGGTCGAGGACGGGCGGGTCACGATGCAGATGCCCATCGATGCGCGCTATGCCAACGCCATCGGCACGCTCCATGGCGGCGTGATGTGCGACTTGGCGGACGCGGCGATGGGAACGGCCTTTGCGACGACCTGTGAGGAAGGCGACAGCTACGTGACGGTCGAGCTGAAATGCAATTACCTGCGGCCCGTATGGGAGGGCTCGATCACCGCGACGGCCTGGATCGTCTCACGCGGCAAGACGATCGGCCTGACCGAATGCGAAGTGCGCGATGATGCCGACCGCCTGATCGCCAAGCTGAGCAGCACGCTGATGGCGCTGCGCGGCGACGCCGCCAAGGGCCGCGAACTCGAACGATCGCCATAACCCGGAGCGCGTCAGGTGAGCCGGTTGTTCCCGGGCCGGCCTCGGCTGTTCTTCCGAAATGTTGCCGTTGGTGCACGGCGGATGATTCAAGGCGTGGTCAGGCAAGCCGGATGAGATTGCCCACGAAGCTTGAAATACGATGCGTATCCAACAGCGCTCCCATTGCCGGAGCGCTGATAGGCATCACGCTACGAGCCAAGCGGAAGAACGACTTTTGTCTGACATGCGGCCCGACATCGGCCGAAGGACGGCTCACCGTGCCGTGGACCAGCCTGATTGAGCGGACCAGAGAGCAGGCACGCATGGCCATCATGGACTATGGGGATCCGGAGACGGATTTCACGGGTGGACTGGCCATCGAAGCGCTCAATATTCCCTCCATCGGCAGATCCATCCGGGCGTATCGACTGGTTCAAGGCGCCGCGCGATACCCGATCGGATGGAAGAAGACGTTGGATCGCGCGCGGGAAGTGCTGCTGAAGCCGTCCAGGAATTTTCCGTTGGTTGTTGAGGCGCAACACGACGGTGAAGGAATCACGATGATCGTTCGGACGCGCGAAGTGGATCGAGATCCTGTGAAACAGTTCCGGAATCAAGATCTCTGAAGTGGTCAGACCGTGAAGCCGAACAAAGGAGGTTGGCATGGACGCGCGCGCACCGGTCCGTCAGATCAAGAAAGTGTGGAAGCACATCCCGACGATCGAAGGGGCCGGCGTACACTTGAAGCGCGCCTTCGGCTTCCATGAAGTGCCGCAGTTGGACCCGTTTCTGCTGCTGGACTGTTTCGATTCGGACAACCGCGACGACTACAAGCGCGGATTTCCCTGGCACCCGCACCGCGGGATCGAGACCATCACCTACGTCCTCGACGGCGATGTGGAGCATCAGGACAGCTTGGGCAACCAAGGCATCATCCAGCGGGGCGATGTGCAGTGGATGACGGCGGGCAGCGGGATCGTCCACCAGGAAATGCCCAAGGGCGACGCCAAGGGCCGGATGTGGGGCTTCCAATTGTGGGCGAATCTCCCGAAGCGCCAAAAGATGATGGACCCGCGGTACCGCGAGGTGAAGCAGGGCGAGATTCCGGTGGTGCACACGGCCGACGGCGCGACGGTGCGGATCATCTGCGGCACGATCGGCGACGTGCAAGGGCCGGTCCGAGAGATTGTGACGGATCCGGAATACCTCGATGTGTCGCTGCCCGCGGGCAAGATGTTTACGCACTCGGTCAAGCCCAGCTACACCGTCTTTGCCTATGTCGTCGAGGGCGAGGCGCATTGTGACCCCGGCCGCAATCCGTTTGACCGCGAAGCGATCGGCGAGAACTATTTCGACATGCAGCCGTCGTGCGTCTGCAAAGTGGGCGACATCGCGTTGTACGCAACCGCCGGCGACACCGTGCACGTGACGACCGAGAAGAGGCCCGTCCGCTTTCTGTTGGTGTCCGGCAAGCCGCTCAAGGAGCCCGTGGCCTGGTATGGCCCCATCGTCATGAACACGAAAGAGGAACTCCAAACCGCCTTTGAGGAATTTCAAGCCGGGACCTTCATCAAAGGCGCCGCGCTGAGCCAGAAGTAAGCCGCTGAAATCCGAAACCTGGGACGAGCCATGACCGCTGGACCAATCCACGGGGGTCGAGTGGCTCTATAGACGACACCGCCCCAACAGCCGGTCCTTCAGCGTCGCAATCCGTCCATCTGATCAAGGGCACTGGAGACCCCCAGAGCGCCTCCGCCAGGGCTCACATGCAGCGCGCAAGGCGCTCCTTCGAGGGTGAGCCGGGAGAGGCTGCGGGCATTTGGAGCTCACCATCACGGTGCCTCGTCCGGTATAATGCCCTCCATAGATCACCGCTTCGCGCGATTCCCATGCCCATCTTGAAGAGTTGTCAACGAGGTCAACTGATCCACGTCATGCAACTGTTCCCGCGCCTACCCACGGGGGATGAGTTGGCGCGAGTGCTTCATTGAGGCCGCTCCGAGAGCGGCTGGCGACGGGAAAGGATTCGAGCATGGGCGGGGCTCGTTGCGGGTGGTGTCCTGATCGCGAGTTAGTTGCGGGCTGCCGATCCCCCCTATGGAGTGCTCTTCACGACCGCACTTGGGCCGGACCCGGTGCCAGGGCGTGGCTTCATCCGGCGTGTTGGCCTCGACGGCACGGGCCTGCTGACCCTGCTGGGCGGCGACAGCTATCCGCATGCGTCCGCGGTGGGCAACCGGCGGGGCTGGTCGTGGACCTCACGACGCAGAAGCTCTACTTCACCGATGCGGAGGACCGGGCGATCCGCCGCGCCAACGTCGATGGCTCGGCCATCGAGCTGCTCGTGCAGACCGACCCCGGGCCCGGAACCGCCACCTGTGGCGGGGGCAGCCTCTCGCAGCCCGGACGTCCGGCTCACATCGCCCTGGATGTCGCGCAGGGTGTCATGTACTGGGCCGATCCCGGTCTTGGCGCGCTCTTCCGGGCGAACCTGGACGGCAGCGGTGTGACCACGCTGCTCACGAATGCGAACGTCCCCGTGTATCCGCCGGATGTCAACGGCACGGCCATCAGCGGCTCGTTGGCGGTGGATCCCGAGGGGCAGGCGCTCTACTTCGGCACGGTCGGGCTGGTCCAGGATGGCCAGGGCTGCACGGTGCTGACCGGCAACGTGATGCGGGCGAACCTCGACGGGTCCGGGGTCAGCGTCCTGTCCTCGCAGGACGCGGAGATCCTCGCGCTGGCGGTGGACCACGAGCGCGGGATGCTGTATGCGACGGTCAAGGCGTTCAATGGGCCGGGCGGCTACGTGGAGCGCGTCAGCCTCGATGGCGCGGTCCAACAGCTCTTTCGCCAAACCACCGAGCCGCTTGGCGGGATCGTCCTCGTCTCGGGCCAGACACCGCGACTCTACTGGGTGGAAGGCTCCTCGATCGTCCGCTCGGTCCTGGGCGCGCAGAGCGTGGTGGAACCGGTAGCGACGGGCCTCGATCCGGCCCCGCAGGCGCTGGCCACGACCGCACCGGCCGGGCTGCCGACCGACCTGGTCCTGACGAAAACAGCCAATGGCGACCGCGCGGGTCCAGAGGTCCTCTACACGCTGCAGGTGCGCAACGACGGGCCGGGAGTCGCGCAGGACGTGGTGCTTGAGGATGAGACGCCGGCCGGTGTCCTTCGACGATACGCCGTAGCCGTCAACCAACGAGTCTTGTCCAGTTCGCGGCCGGCCGTTCTGCCGGCCCGCAGGGATGCAGCAGCCCGCGCCCGCATATCGTCCCGTACGGCTGAGGATATGTCGCGCTGGCGCGAGATGGCACTGGCGCTGCTGAAGAAGTTGAGCGGGTAGGAATAGGTGATGCGTCTCCAGATTTCACGCAGCTTGGTGCGAGTATTTGGTTTTCTCTCCTGGCTAGTGGTCCTACTGCATGTCCTTCGTTTGCTCTTGAAATGGGAAATTACAATAGAGCAATGGATTGTTCCGCTATGGATCAGCTGGGTAGCAATCATAGTATTTGGCTATTTGGGTTACCTTGCTGTTGGATGGAAGCCTTTCTGGCCAGTCAGTCTTATTGCCGCATCACTGGTGGGTTGGCGGCGTGCCTATTGGAGTAGCGAGGCGAAGGATAAGCTGCAGTATATTATGACCGCAACGCTGGTCGTTACGGCTTTGATCTATTACTGGGGAGCATCACTTTAGCATCGGTCAGTCTATCTCGACACGCGCCCCTATATTCAACTGACATTGAATAGCCCTCAGTGGGACAATCCTATGGAAGGCAAGGTAGAACTTACGTGCTCAGTAAGTTATCGCAATACTGGCAAAGTACCGGCCGTAGATATTGAGACCCAAGCTTATCTGAGCTCGGATAAGGCTGGCGAAAATAGGGGATCGAGGTTCTATAGAAGAGATGTGGGCGCACAGAGCACGGTGTCTTCTTTGGGATCAAATCAGGAAGACTATGCCAGCAGCAAGGTGATATTGCCGGCGGCAATGACAAAGTATTATGTGGATATAGTGGTGTCATATGAGGGTGTTGATAGAGGGAAAAAGTACTGGTCTCGTCTAACAAGGACATTTCGAATGGAAGATCGAAATCATATGTTTGTGGAGGAAGATGCAGCCGTTGATTGGGATAGAGGGCAAGTTAGAAGGCCTCCGAAACCCAGCGCGCCTAATTTCAAAGCCCTTACAGTCCAAGAACGAGGATGAGCGTATGTCAAGGTAACGGCTGTGCACATCATTGCTAATATCATCTGGCTAGCGGGTGTGTTATACGCTCTTGTTTGGGGCGTTAATATACGCCACAAAGCCAAAACTGAGCGAGGCACAGAGAAGATTTTTGAGGTTCATGCATTGCTTCTGACGGTTTCAGTAATTCTCATACCGGTTCTATCTTTGTCGCCGTTCCATTTACTATGGATGTTCCCAGCGTCATTCCTGCTCGGTTTGATGAGCATCATTTTTCCGTTCAGTCTATTGTGGCCACTTGCTTCTCTCTACGGTTCATTGTGGTATATCGGGATTAAACCTCGAGAATCCGATAAAGAATAATCAGAGAGAAATTCTTGGAGACAGGGCACGGCAATGACCACTGACGGTATTGGAGTACACTGTCCCCGGAATGTTCTTCGGCTGGCCGATGGCCTCAGGACCGCACCGCGTGTATCGGATGACTCGGCAGGTTGCGCAGTGATCATCATTCGGGATGCCTTGAAGTTCGAAGAACTGGAGCAGATGGCCGTTCGGATGTTTGGGTGACCTCGTGAAGGCGGTGGTGGACGTCGACCGGGAGTTGGTCGCCGTGGATGCCGAGCTGCATGCTGATCTGGAAGCGGCGCTTCTTGCGGACGGCTCTGAGCAGAAGAATCTCTGGGGAATCAACTTGTACCCCGAAGTGCCAGGGAATCAGTTCATCGAGTTTGATGCGATGATCAACATGCGCCCGTCGCAGGCCAACAAGAGCCGGGGTGTCGAACACGAAGCGATCCGGAACAAGATTATCGCGATCGTTGCGAAGCGGATTCCCAGATGAATGCCCGTCACAAGGACCTCGCCGCAGGCCGCTGGAGCCAGCTGACATTCCTTGAGCAGATGGCCAACATCGGCAGTGACGTGGAGCGGGCGTTGAACTGGCGCGCTAAGAACAATGCCGACTATGCTCAGCGGGCATTCGAGCGCGCCCTGGAGTTGCTCGACTTGACACTCGCCAGCACTCGGAGCGCTACGCGTCTCAAAGAGCTCGCTCGCGTCAGAGAAGCGATGGTCGACTACTTTGTGGACAGCAACGCATCAGCCTCGACGGAAGCTTCGTGGAAGAAGTACTTCTTGCCGTTCGCCTATGCGGCCCGAAGGACCCGTTGACGGGTGACGCAATGGGAATCGAAGATGTTTCTGTTAAATGGGGGCGGTTCTCAGTTGAAGTCTCACACATCAGCACCATCCCCACGTTCTTGTGGCCTTGGCGGTCATGTGACCGAGCGTGGGTATCAACCAGAGGAGGAGCATGCCATGAAGAAGGGTGGGATTCTTGTTGCGTTGGTCGTGGGAAGCGTCTTGGGAGTGTCGTCTCTGGCCTTGGCCGCCGGCGGGCTGGATGGCAAGGCCTTTAGCGGCGAGATCGGACAGCAAGGCAAGACGGACAGCCAACCGGACACCTTTGTGTTCAAGGACGGCGCATTTGAGTCGACGCTGTGCACGACCTTCGGGTACGGAAAGGGAGCCTACCGGACCGAACCCAAAGGCGATGCCGTGGAATTTACCGCCAAGACGGTGAGCACCGACGGCGGGACCATGCAGTGGAAGGGCGCTGTGAAGGGGGGCCAGGTTGAAGGCACCGTGGTGTCCACTGAGAAGGGGCAAATCTCAACGTCCTGGTTTAAGGGCGCATTGAAGAAAAGTTGACCCGCGCGAGTGAGGAGTTCGTTAATCTCCAGGCATCTGGCTGGCCGACGGCGGCACGACGGTGATTGAGTGGCTCATCACGTTGCATGGATAAGACGCGTGGGTCAGCACGGCGGAAGCCATCTGCTTCCCAGGACAACGACTTCTCCCGAAGATTCTCGGGAAACCAAGGGACGGTTCTTATTGCTTGAACGCACAGAAGAACCGTCCCCTATTTTTCCCACCCTCAACGGGATGTCTTCGATGGTCATGAGGCGGCTTGGTAGCAACTGATGGACCTGCGAGCGCTTCGAACGATTCATACGTACGTCAGCTGCGCCTTCGCCCCGCTGCTCATCTTCTTCGTCATCACCGGAACTGGGCAGGTCTTGGGACTTCACGAGCCCAAGAAGTCGGGCTACCAGCCCTCCAGACTGGTGATGGACCTCTCAGCCATCCATACGAAAGGCACCTCGACCGCTCGGAAAGGGTCAGGTCCATTTCGCATCCTCGTGCTGGCCATGGCGCTGGGATTCCTCTGCACGACCATCCTCGGCGTGATCATGGCATTGAAAGCGGCCAAGCATCCCTGGGTCGTGTGGCTGTGCCTGATCCTCGGCGCGGCGATTCCGTGGTCGGTGATTCTGTATGGGAGAGCGGTGTGGATCCACAGCGTTCGCTGACCGTCTGTTCGATGGTCCGCCCTGATCCGACGCGTCGTTGTCGACAATCCACAGACGCAGAAGGCTGAACCAATTCCAACGTGGTGCCTCAAGAAACTCAGCAGTGTTCCAAATAGCACCGGCTAACGCCTCAAGCCCTTGAATCCTTCCTCGCGGCTCCCGGCAAGACCCTCGTATCCTTGGTTCTCCTCCGACGGTATAATGAGCTTCTGATGTCCAAGACCATTTTTGTCCAAACCTACGGCTAGCCGAATGTCCCGCTGGCTCGGGATGGCGCTGAAGTGGTTGAGGAAGCTGAACGGGCATGAATAAGTGAAATGGGGCTTGGCGACATGTCTGACACGGAGTCATGACACCGGAGACTCTGCACATGCGATCGCTCATGGCACTGGTGCTGGGGATTGGCCTCTCGTGCGGTCTGCCACACGCGTTCGCGCTGGCTGCCGACTCCACGGGGAGCTTTGAGATCAAACCGGTCGGAACGCCGATAGGAAGCACCGAGCCGCCGAATAAACCCTTGATGCTGAAAGTCACCCTGATCGTCAATGGCAAACCGGTGACAAAGGATGTCGCGGTCAGTGGCATCAAGGCCTTTGAAAAGCCGACGAGAGACAAGGATGAACCGGTGCGGGATTACGCCCAGCGAATATTGACGAAGCAAGGCGAAGCGTCGCACGCAAAGGCAGGGGCGATCGCCGATGCGATCAACAAGGCGTTTAACTTGACCAAGCCCGAAGAGAAAGCCGGAGCCGGATTCACCACCGTGAAAAACAGGACGATCAAGGTGGATGGCGTCAACGTGCCGGGCCTTGACGCCCCGTTCGGCTCCTTGGTCATCCAGGGCGTGACGCAAAGGCAGGGCAACCCCATTCAGATCGTCGAACCAGGCCTGGCTGGCGAGTCGCGAAACGGTGGCAACTTCGTTCCGAGAGTCCAGCCGCAACCTTCCGCAGGCGCCAAGGTCAGCCTCGGTCGCGCCTTTGGGCCCACGTTCGCGACCGGCTTCGACCCACTAGGGGAGCCGTCCCTTGTCGAGTTTGGTCTCGACGATCAGTTCGTTGCGACGGTGATGCCGCGGGACGGGACGTCTGACCTCGACGTGCTCATGGGGCTGCAGGATCTGCTGGAGACCAACGGGATCCCTGCGACCTATGACCCTGCGCTGATGGAGCTGTTTCTCGATGCGCCCCTGCCGGATGGCCGGACGCTCATCTGGGGTAATACCGACGTCGGTCTTGACTTCAGGACTTCCTTCGAACCTCTTGGCGTAGTCCCGGAGCCGGCATCCGCGGTCCTGATGGCCACCGGCCTGATCGGCATGCTGGCGGGACGCCGCCGGCGTGTCAGGCAGGAATAATAGAGGGAGAGATCAGAATTCCGCAAACCTGCGGCTGGCCAGTGGCACCACTTGCAGCAGAACAGCCAGCAGCGGACGCAAGCCGGGCAAGTCCAATCCGGTGGAGGCTCGCTCTCGGTCGGCTTAGGGGCTACCGATTTGCACGGGTTGACAGACTACAACAACTGCATGGCGGCGACCAGCGGCCATCAGGAGAAGCTGACCGCGGAAGTCCTCCAGCGCAAGTTGGCGCAGTCCCCAAATCTCTCCCCGCAGGAGCGCCGCAACATCCAGGAGGACATCCAGTGGCTCAACGCGACGGCCGGTGGCGCGCGCAACCTGCCGCAGCCTGACCCGAAGCAGCCTCAGCGCTGGCTGCTCGAGCTCACCGATGCCGAGCAGATGGAAATCAACGGGGCCAACAACCAGTTCGCCAATGACGTGCATGCCAAATGCGAGGCGCAGTACGGCGGCATGTCGCAGTTCAGCGGCAATGGCCGGCGGCCGGTGCGGGGGCACACTGGGGACGGTTCTGATTTCTTGAGCGAAAACCAGAACCTCCCCTATTTTTGCGAAACCCGTGGCAGCTCGTTCATAATCACCAAGAAAAATGCGATTTCATAAGCTGAACTGTTAGAATAAGCGATCTCATCACCCTCTCGTTTAGCGGGTTAGCATCCATGAAGATAAGAAGGTGGGCCATTGGATTTGTGCCATAAGCCGGAGCACTCGTTGCTGCGGTTTTTTGTTGGCGAGTTGAGGTAAGTGCAGCGGGAGGGGAAGATGAAGGGCTTTCAGCGTCTATTGACGATAGGCGTGATAAGTTGTCTTGTTTCGTTGCGTTCCACTCCTGCATTCGCCAGTACGTTTGAAAAAACCATATCTGCGAGCCCGCCCTGGACCGACACCGATCTCTCATTGGATTCGGGCGATACCTTTTCCATCACAGCCTCTGGCTTGTGGCGGCATGATCATTGTTGCGGGTCTCTGTATGGTCCTGACGGCTCGCCTTCCGAAAACGACCTGCCTGGATTTAATCTGAGCTTTACCCACGCAGCGAACAAGGGTTCGTTGATAGGGCTCATCGTCCCTACAGGTCAGAGCGCAGATTATCCCTACGCGCTGCCACTAAATGACACGAAGTTTTTCAATGTGGGTTCGAACTTGCCCTCATTCGAGGCGGATTACCCAGGAAAGCTGTTTCTTGGGTTCAACGACACGATATTCAACGACAATCAAGGGTTTGTGACGGCGACGATCACGAGCCCTGCTGTAGGCGGTCCTGAGCCGCCCCTCCATTCTGTGGAAATAGGTTCACTTTCACTTGGTGATGCAATACCGTTCGCTTCTGGTGGACCTGTTGGAGCCTTTATTGCAAGCGAGCTTAATGATTCTGGCCTGAGTTCAAGTTCCTAGCGCAACACCGGGATCCTGGTCCACACCAGGAGCAAGGAGTTGCGCGGAATGACACGGGACACACGCTTGAGCCTCGCCGAACGCGAGGAGATCAGCCGCCAGCTGGCGGCAGGGAGCCGCCTGCGAGCGATTGCTCGGCAGCTCGGACGCGCCCCCAGCACGATCGGACGGGAATTGCGCCGGGCGGAGCGGACCCGGAGCACCTACCGGGCCACGCGAGGACAGCACGTCGCGAGACGCTCGGCTCAACGGCCGCGGAAGCTCATGACGCATACGCGCCTCCAGGTCTATGTGCACGCGCAGCTGGCGCAACGCTGGTCGCCGGAGCAGATTGCCACGCGACTGAAGGCGAAGTATCCTGATGACCCCACGATGCAGGTGTCGCATGAGACGATCTACACGTACGTGTACGTGCTGCCCCGCGGCGCGCTCAAACGGGAGCTGCTCCGGGCCCTCCGGCACCGACGGACACACCGGCGGGTGCGGCGCAGCCGCCCGGAGCGGCGCGGCAACATCCCGGCGATGCTGAGCATCGAAGAGCGTCCCGCGGAGGTGGCGGATCGCACCGTCCCCGGCCACTGGGAGGGAGATTTGATCGTCGGGCGCCGGAACGCCTCGGCGCTTGGCACGCTCGTGGAGCGGACGACACGCACCACCCTGCTGGTCCCCCTGCGGGCGAAGGATGCGACGAGTGTCCGGCAGGCCTTTGCCCGGGAGATGCGGACCTTGCCCCAACAGATGGCGCGGTCGCTGACCTACGACCAGGGCAAGGAAATGGCGGAGCACCGGCTCTTCACCGAGACCACCGGCATCCAAGTCTACTTCGCCCACCCGCACAGTCCCTGGGAGCGGGGCACGAACGAGAACACGAATGGTCTCATCCGGCAGTTCTTCCCCAAGGGCACAGACTTCTCGCAGGTCTCGCGTCGTGCGATCAAGCATGTCCAGGACCTCTTGACCGGTCGCCCGCGCAAGGTGCTGCAGTGACGCACCCCCAGCGAGGCGTTTCACAACGTCCCTGTTGCGTTAGGCACTTGAAACCGCCCAGGTAATTAAGATGAACTCATTACAAATCAGACAGAAGTTAAACAAGGTTCCGGAAATCACAATTTACTTCTGGATCATTAAGGTTCTGTGTACGACGGTCGGTGAGACTGCAGCAGACCATCTGAATACAACACTTCATTTTGGGCTGACCGGAACATCGCTCGTTATGGGCGCACTACTTGTCGTCGTTTTGTTCTTTCAGTTCAAGGCGAGAAAATACACCCCATCAATCTACTGGCTCGCAGTCGTTCTCATCAGTATTGTTGGCACCTTGATTACGGACAACCTGACAGACAACTTCAGGGCCCCTCTGGAGACGACGACTTTTGCATTCTCCGTTATGCTCGTGCTGACCTTCGCGGTGTGGTACGCGGTTGAGAAGACGTTGTCCGTCCACTCCATTGTTACGACTCGCCGTGAGGCCTTCTACTGGTTGGCGATTCTATTCACGTTTGCTTTGGGTACTGCCGCAGGCGACCTCGCTGCGGAAAAGTTTGGCCTGGGGTATTTGACCTCGCTGTTCATATTCGCTGGCCTTATTGCGGTCGTCACGATCGCTCACTTTGCTGCTAAAGGGATCCTGGCTGTGGAACACAGGCTCCAGTCTACGAACGCGGTACTTGTTTTCTGGCTGGCGTACATCTTGACTCGGCCACTCGGCGCATCTATTGGTGACTACCTTTCACAGGCTCGCACTGATGGTGGCCTGGGCCTGGGGACGACTACAACAAGCGCACTCTTCCTCATCGCAATCTTAGCCCTGGTTGTCTATCTCACGCTTACGAGGAAGGACGAGATTCCTCCCGAAACCGTTCAGACAGATGTGGCTCAGTAATGCGCGAGGGAGGGATGCGGGAACGCGGCTGGAGGGACGGGACACTTCCCCTACTGCACCCAGGATGGGGCAAAAGGAAGTATCAAGGAATTATGCCAGAATTTTACATTTGCACATTTGGATGCCAGATGGATGGACTACTACACGCGGTTCTCCCCAATATTTCGGGTCGTGGCGGTACAGAGACTCAATGGGTTGATTTGCAATAGATGAACGAGCAGGACTTCATGTCCAGGCAGACCAAGGTATCAGAAGTGAGCCGAAGGAAAGCAGTCGTAGCTTGTCCCGAAATCGACGCTGATGGTGATGGCGTTGCGCGACTCTTGACGACGTATCATGCAGTATATACACTTTATAGGGGTAGATCATGACGGTGTGGCCGGAACCGATCCGATTTCAGTGGGACGCTGGCAACCGGGAGAAGAACTGGCTCAAACACCGGGTGACCAATGCCGAATGCGAGGAGATGTTTTTTGATCCCCACAAGCGGTTGTTCCACCTTACCCCTCGCACGGAACGGGAAACGCGCTATGGCCTCATTGGGCGGACGAAGGACAAGCGATTGCTCTTTGTGGTGTTCACCATTCGCGGCCACGCGGTGCGGGTGATTTCAGGGAGAGACCTGAACAAACGAGAGCGAGGACTCTATGAAGAAGTCGCTTAAGGTTCCATCGTTCAAGACGGAGGATGAAGAACGGGCCTTCTGGGCGAAGATTGATTTGGCGGACTACTTCGAGGTGAAGGACTTGCAGGCCGTGTCGTTTCCGAATCTGAAGCCGTCCTCACGCGCCATCTCCATCCGGCTGTCCGAACCGATGATTCTCCGGCTGAAGGAGCGGGCGAACGAGCGGCACGTCCCCTACCAGTCGCTCATCAAGCAGTACATCGCCGAGGGCCTGAAGATATAGTTTCATGCTTGCTGCTCCGCAATTGGCAGCAGGCGGCGTTCATCCCAGAAGGCGCTGCACGAGTGCTCCGCATGGCTAGCTACAAAGACCAGTTAAGTGATCTTATGAGAAAACATGTATTCATAAAAAACTTTGGCTGCCAGATGAACGAGCGGGACTCGGAAGAGGTGCTCGGGATGCTGACGGCGCAGGGCTACAGCGTCGCGGAGTCGCCGGAGCAGGCGGAAGTGATCCTCCTCAACACCTGCTCGGTCCGCGAGCACGCGGAAGAGCGCGCCTTCGGCAAGATGGGCGAGCTGTCGGTCCTGAAGAAGCAGCGGCCGGGGCTGGTGCTGGGCATCATCGGCTGTATGGCGAAGCTGCAGCAGGCGGCGATCTTCAAGCGGCTGCCGCAGGTCGACCTGATCGCCGGCCCCGCCGAGCTCTACGACCTGCCGTACTTGCTCGCCGAAATTCAATCCAAGCGCCAGCGCGTCTTGATGGGGTCAGACCCCTCAAGAGCGATTGATATCCGCACGGGGTCAGACCCCTTGCGGATGATGGCGGTCGGCCGCGAGTTCCGCCCCCTGGATCGCAAGCCCGCGGGCGATTACCGCAAGCCGGGTGTGACGGCGTTTGTGACGATCATGGAAGGCTGCGACAAGGCGTGCACCTACTGCATTGTGCCGATGACGCGCGGCCAGGAGATTTCGCGGCCCGCCGAAGAAATCATCGCGGAGATTGCGCAGCTCGCCCGCGCCGGTTACAAAGAGATCACCCTCCTCGGCCAAAACGTCAATTCCTACGGCAAACGATTTCCGGACGGCTCGGGATTCAAAGGGCCGCTCGGCCGGCTGCGGCTGTTGCAAGATGCTCCGGACCAACTGTTCGACTTTCCTCAACTGCTCCGGCAGATTGACGCGCGCGCCGGCGCGGAGCGTATCCGCTTCACGACGAGCCATCCGTTTGACGCGACGCCGCGGCTCTTTGAGGCGATGCGGGACTGCCGCTCGGTCTGCGAATGGCTGCATCTGCCGGTGCAATCCGGCTCCAGCCGCGTGCTGCGCGCGATGCGGCGCGGCTACACGCGCGAGGCGTACCTCGAGAAGATCGTCGCGCTCAAGCGCGTGGTGCCGGACATTAGCCTCTCGACCGACATCATCGTCGGCTTTCCCGGCGAGACCGACGACGATTTCGAGCAGACCGCCTCGCTGATGCGCGAGGTGCAGTACGACAGCGCCTTCATCTTCAAGTATTCGCCGCGTCCCGGCACTGACGCGGCCGCGCGCGTCGACGATGTCCCGCGCGAGGTCAAAGACGCGCGCAATCAAGTCCTGCTGCGACTGCAGAACGAGATCTCGTTGGCGCGCCAGGGGCGGTATGAAGGCCGCACCGCCGAGGTGCTGATCGAAGGGCCGGGCAAGCAGCCGGGCCAGCTCTTCGGCCGCACGCGCGGCAACCACGGTGTCATCCTCGATGGGCCGGCCGGGTGGATCGGCGCCTGCCTGCCGGTTCGCATCGTCCGCAGCGCCGCGCACACGCTCTTCGGCCTCGCCGCATCATGACCGACGCTCGCTCCACGGGCCTTGGCCTGCGCGCGGCTCCGACGCACGACGCCATCTTCGCCCTCATCGGCCCCACCGCCGTGGGCAAGACCGAGATCTCCTTGGAGGTGGCGCGGCAGCTGGGCGCCGAGATCCTCGGGTGCGACTCGATGCAGGTCTATCGCGGCATGGCCGTCCTCACCCAGCAGCCGACGGCCGCGCAACGTGCCGATGTTCCGCATCATCTGATCGATTGCATCGAGCCGACCGAACTGTTCAGCGTCGGACAGTTCCGCGAAGCGGCCATGAGCACGATTGCCGACATTCAGGCCCGCGGGCGGGCAGTGCTGGCCGTGGGCGGGACAGGGCTGTATCTGCGGGCGTTGATCGACGGTCTGTGTGAAGCGCCGGCCGGCGATCCGACGATCCGCGACCGGCTCTGGAACGATGTCGGCGAGCAGGGCAGCCCGGCCCTCTTTGCGCGGCTGCAGCGCGTGGATCCCACCGCAGCCTTGCGCATCCATCCCCATGATGCCCGCCGCGTCGTCCGCGCGTTGGAAGTGTTCGAAATGACGGGCCGGCCGTTGTCGAGTTACTGGCATGAGCAGCGGTGGCTGCGTGTGCCCGCGCTGGTCGTCGGCCTGACCCGCGAGCGCACCGAGCTCTACGCGCGCATCGATCGCCGCGTCGAACGGATGCTCCGTGAAGAGCGCGTGCTGGAGGAAGTGCGGCAGCTCGACCTCACGCGTCTCAGCCGCACCGCGCGGCAAGTGCACGGCTTGCCGTATCTCGAGCCGTTTCTCCGCGGCGAGCTGAGCGAGGCCGAGATGATTCCGGCCTGGCAGCAGCAGGTGCGCAACTACGCCAAGCGGCAATGGACGTGGTTTCGTGCCGAGCCGAGGATTCACTGGATCACGATGGCGCGGGGATCGTCCGCGTCGGGGACAACCGAAGAGATCCTGGCCGCGTTTCGGCTCGGGGGAAAGGTGCTCACATAAATGGAACGCGCGATGCTGGTGATTGTGGAATTTGACCGGCGCGACCCGGAGCGGTGGTCGATGCCGGATGAATTGGCCGAGCTGCAGGAGCTAGCGTCGTCCGCCGGGTGCAACGTGATCGGCTCGATCAACGCGCGGCCCGACCGCCCGGTCGCCTCGACGCTGATCGGCTCGGGCAAGCTGGAGGAGATCGCGCAAGCGGCCGCGCAGCAGCGCGCGCAAGTCGTCATCTTCAACCAGGAGCTCTCGCCCGCGCAGCAGCGCAACATCGAAGAGCTGGTGAGCGTCAAGACGATCGATCGCACGCAGCTCATCCTCGACATTTTCGCGCAGCGCGCGCGGTCGCAGGAAGGCAAGGTGCAAGTCGAGCTGGCGCAGCTGCGTTATCTGCTGCCGCGGCTTTCGGGCAAGGGCGTCATGCTCTCGCGGCTGGGGGGCGGCATCGGCACGCGGGGCCCTGGCGAGCAGAAGCTGGAGCTCGACCGCCGGCGCATCCGCCAGCGCATTTCGCGCGTGATGCAGGAGCTCGAGAAACTGGGCCGCCGGCGCGAGGCGACGCGCCGCCAACGCCAAGACGCGCGCGTTCCCGTAGTCGCCATGATCGGCTATACGAACGCGGGCAAGACCACCTTGCTCAACGCGCTGACCGGCGCCGACAGCCTGACGCAAAACCGTCCGTTCACCACGCTGGATCCGCTGGCTCGTCGATTCCGTCTGCCCAGCGGCGCGCCGGCGATCTTGACGGACACCGTGGGCTTTCTGCACAAGCTGCCGCACCATCTGATCGAGGCGTTCAAGGCGACGCTGGAAGAGGCGCAGGACGCCAATCTGCTGCTGCACGTGCTGGATGCCAGCCATCCCATGGCGGTCGACCAGGCCGAAGCGGTGCATCATGTGGTGAAGGCACTGTCGTTGGACGGCAAGCCGATGGTCACGGTCTTAAACAAGATTGATCAGGTCGCGGGCCAGGAGGTTTCCGCTGAGCTGCGGGCCCTTCCCAACCCCATCGCCATTTCCGCCAAGCTGCACCAGGGGCTTGCGCCGCTGCTGCAAGTCGTTGAAAATCAAATTACTAGCGCAGATCAGACGTCTGCGCCGTCCGGCGGGTTTTCCCCTTGACAGGTTTCACGTTATTCATTACCCTTAAGGTTAGCACTCACAACATAAGAGTGCTAACAAGGACCTCATGGGCGCAACCGACTTTGAGAAGAGAAAACACGACATTCTGGAGGCGATCATCGAGGTGTACGTCGCCTCGGCGGCGCCGGTCGGCTCGGAGCTGATCAGCCGCAAGCTGCGGCAGAGCGTGAGCCCGGCGACGGTCCGCAACGTGATGGCCGAGCTCGAACAGGAAGGGCTGCTGGAGCATCC
>Ga0209515_10003289_pt1 | contig 23483 bp, 28 predicted proteins | sample Subgroupgradi54m_FD_187454 | JGI IMG/M metagenome (GOLD analysis project Ga0209515, IMG submission 187454) | Subsurface groundwater microbial communities from S. Glens Falls, New York, USA - GMW60B uncontaminated upgradient, 5.4 m (SPAdes)... ... | reverse complement strand
ATCGGGAGGTGTAATCCTGTCAAACATGGGTAACAGATTCCCTCCCGTCCCCGCCTTGGCACGGGCGCGATCTCAGGGGCGCCCGCGCCGGAGGGGGCCCCGCTCAGAGATAGAGCCGACGCAGCCTCTGGTAGGGCGCGAACTGCCGGAGCCGCTCGAGGGGCGTCAGGCCCTCGTGGCCCCCATGAGGCCGGGCGGTGTTGTAGAACTGATTGAAGCGGTGGTGGGCCTTCACGAGCTCGCCGAAACTCCGGCAGCGCGGGCTTCGGGAGCACTCCTCGGTGTCGATCCGGTGGCTCCGCTCGACCTTCCCGTTCAGGTGCGGGCTCCGGGGCCGGATGGTGCGGTGCTGGATCCCGGCCGCCGCACAGGCCAAGGTGAACGGGTGGAGCCGGACCGGCTTGTCGGGGGCGGTCTTCGGCGCCCCCATGGTCCCAGTTCGTGAAGGTGGCGTCGTTGTCCGTCTGGACCTGCCGGACCCGAAATGGGAACGTGCTGCGGAGGGCAGCCAGGAACGCGAGCCCCGCGCTGTTCGTGAGCTCCGGGAAGAAGCGGACCACGCGGAGTCGGGTGCAGTCGTCGAGCGCGGTGGACCTGGTACACTTGCCGCCCCTCGACCTTGTAGGGCACAGACCTTGATGTCGACCTGCACGCAGTCGCCCGGTCGGGGCATGACGTAGCGCTGCCGGTGCTTCGGGCGGGTGCGGTGCTTGGTGAGCAGCCCCGCCCGCTGGAGGACGCGGTGGATCCCATAGACGCTCGGGACGTGGGGGACACCCTTCCGACGGAGATGCCAGGCGAGGCGCCGCGCCCCGTAGCCGGTCCGGCGCCGCAGGCGCCGGGCCATCCGGGTTCCGACTTGCCGGGGGTGCCGATGGGGCCGTCGGGAGCGATCGGCGAGGTTCAGCCGGTCCCAGCCGCTCGCCGCGTAGCGGTGCCGCCACTTGTAGTACGTCTTCCGGGAGATCCCGAAGAAGACACAGGCATCGGTCACCGAGCGGAGCTCCTGGGCCTTGCGGAACCAGGTCAACCGTTGTCGAATGCGCTGTTCCCTGATACCGTGTGGCACGGGTACCCTCCTTCCTGGTTGGGTGGAAGATTGTGGCTCCGACACCTCTTCTACCACAGGAAGGAGTGTGACCCATGTATGATAACTCTACTATGAGATCGGGAGGCTACTTGACACCCTTTCCCCGCGTGCTACTATGGTAGCATATCAGCGTTAAACACTTTGGAGGGGATATGGCGAAAGCTACGACTGCACCAGCAGAAATCTCGGCTCTAGACGTTCGCCAACATCTTCGAGAAATTCTCAGTCGGGTTGCCAATCAGCGCGATCGGTTCGTCATCAAGAAGGCGGGGATCCCGACAGCCATTCTCTTGAGCATCCAGGACTATGAAGACCTCGAAGATCTGGTCGAAACTGCCCTTGAGCAGCTTGACCCCGAATATCAGAAAGGCCTGAAGCGAGCAAGGAAAGACATCGAGGCTGGACGCTATATTAGAAGTGATGCGATGTGGCAGGATCTCATCAAGAAGGAGGGAAAAGCAAAGCCACTGACTTCCAAGCGGATCCGTTAGCTCGATGCCCTATGAGATTCGTTTCCACCCTGAAGTGCAAAAGCTGCTCGCCCACCTAGACGCCGCAACTCACCGCCGCATATTGGAAGCCGAGGACCTCCTGCGTCAATGGGCAGGCAACTACTCGTACCTGAAGAGCGTCGCGCTCGACTGCTTTGCGACCGGCGAGCCCCCCGCGCTTGAACAGGCACTTGCCGCCTATTGCCATCAACAGAGGATCACGTATGCCTTCGCTCTCTTCTCTGGCGCTGCCAGGGTGGCGCCCTTTGCCCGCTATTCGCGCGGGTTTGCCTATGCGGTATGTGACGCGGCGATCTTGGCGCGGGACCTCGGTTGGAAGCCTGTTCCCTCTGGGGCCAACTTCACGATCCTAACGCCATCTGACGAAGGGCTCTTGTATGGGATCAGGCAACTCAATGGTGATGCCGTCGTCAGCGATGTCCAGCTCTATCTCGACCTGGCCTCCTATAAGGGACGGGGAGAGGAAGCCGCCGCATTCATACTGGAGCAACGGCTTCGCTCGCGATGGTAACCCGCAGGGACTATACCGCCGAGGCTACGGAGGCCTGCAAGGCTGTCTTGATCGAGCTGATCCACCTGATGGGAGAGTTCCGGGACCACATGGTGGTGGTAGGCGGGTGGGTACCGGCTCTCCTGCTTCCCGAGGCCACGGAACCCCACGCGGGCACACTGGATATCGATCTGGCACTCGATTTCAGGCAGATCCCAGATGATTCCTACCGGACAATGCTCCAGACCCTCTCTGCCAGAGGGTACAGGCAGGACCCCGCGCAGCCGTTCCGCTTCTTTCGCGAGGTCAAGGCGTCGGGACGCGAACCTATCGTGGTCGAGGTTGACCTCCTTGCCGGTGAGTACGGAGGGACCGGCCCCGGCAACCGAACCCAGCCAGTCCAGGATGCACGGGCCAGGAAGGCCAGGGGGTGTGACCTCGTCTTTTCCGAGCCGGTTCAAGTTTCGCTAGAAGGCGAACTGCCCGGCGGGGGCCGAGACCGGGTGAGGTTTCGGGTCGCGGGGATCGTGCCGTGGCTCGTCATAAAGGGGATGGCTCTGGCGGCTCGGCTCAAGCAGAAGGATGCCTACGATATCGATTACTGTGTTCGCTTCTATCCAGGTGCTCCAACCGCTTTGGCTGAGGCGTTTCGTCCTCACCTTGGCAACACGCTGGTTCGCGAGGGGTTAGAGAAGATCCGAACGGAGTTCTTATCGGTGGACGACGCGGGTCCGAAGTGGGTCGCCGACTTCCTCGACGTGCAGGATCCAGAGGAGCGAGCCATCACGCAGCGGCGGGCATACGAAACGATACGCGCCTGGCTCGATCTGTTGGGGATAGGCCCCTGGCAGGAAGAAGAGGACTGGAGTGAAACCTAACATCCCCCGGGGCGGATCTTCCCCAGTTTTTGTAAACACCCAATTCCTATGCGTTTTGAGCTTCATAGTCAACCGGGCAGCGATAACCAAGCGAGGAATGCAATTGCACACCGTTGTAATAGGGGATGTAGGCGCTGAGCAGACGGGCCAACTGCTCCTCGCTTGCAATGACGCCGCTATTTCCAACCCTCATCCCAACGGACCGAAGGTGCTCGCCGTCCCCCGCCTCTGGGGGAGTGTAGGGCTTGAGATGCAGTTGGAGCGGGATGCGAAGGAGTGCGGTGAGGAGGAGGCGCAGGTGGGTTCAACTCCGCTTCGTTTCGGCGTAGGGCACTTGCGCAAAGCGAATGCCCATTGCCCGTAGCGCCTCTTTGCCTCGGATCGTCAAGTCCGTGATGAACAGGAATTGGTCGCGGCTCTCCTTCGCGTAGGCCTTCAGCCGGTATTGAGTGCCCCAGGGCTTCTCCAACACGATCACGGTCACTGGTGATTCTGGCTTCCGGTAGGAACTGGTTTCCGCAACCTCCGCCAACCGCCATCGCGCGGCGACGGCATCATGGTCGGGGTGCAGGTAGAACTCCGCCACGCACAGCAGGCTTCGACTGCCGCTGCTGGCGTTGGAGATACTGGCCGACCAGAGCCGCGCATGGGGAATGATCACCTCGGTATCGTCGGGTGTGACGATACGCACGGCTCGGAGGTCGATGGACTTGACCTCGCCGTAGATTCCGTCCACCTCGATCCAGTCTCCCGGCTGGTAGGTGTTCTCCAGCACCGTCGCCAGTCCGGCAACAAGGCTGCTGCCGTAGTCCTTGAGAGCGAAGGCCAGGGCCAGACCGACGCCTGCCAACAGCGCAACGACGTTGCGGAAGGTCGGCTCAACCAGAATCGGCACCGCGACAACGACGGCCCCGATACCGATAAGAAGGCGCGTGATCGGGATCGCGCGCAGGATCGAGAGGCGCAGGTGGGGCCGCGCTGTCTCGGCGGCATGGCGGAGCACCCATCGAACGACGAATGACAGTAGCCTCGCCACAAGAAGCACGCCCAGGACAAGCAACACGTGCTGCCAGGTGAGCTTTCGCAAGAGGCCCCAAGCATTAAGATCTTCGCTCATCTTCCTTTCTCTCCGTCCCCGGGGAAGCCGACCTCGATGCGGAGGCGGCAGCCTAACGCAGCGAACTCACCTTCACCGCGGTTACCTTGAACTCCCTGCTGTAGCGGGCCACCTCTCGAAGCCCGGGCCGTGCCATAGAACACCTCCTCGCTTGTTGGGTTGAGGTGTCTGCTTTTCCGGGGGAGATTCTGAGTCCTTCTCGAGCCGGTGGTTATGCGACGTTCTGCATCTTGTTGGCGAAATCACGCCCGGAAGTCGGAGGGGGTAACGGCTTCCCGTCCTTCCGATACAGCTCGATCGCCTCCTCGACGATTCGGCACAACTCATCGAATACCTTCTTCTCGTCACTTCCGTGGCAGCCTCCGTATATCAACCCCGGAGAACTTCCCACGTAGCACTTATCCTCTTCCGACCACTCGACAATCTTCACGTACCGGGCGCTCTCTTTCATTTTTTCGACTCCTCGAATGCAAGCTGAACAACGCGAAGCTGATAGTGTTTGGCATCATCGCCCAGCCCACCGGAAATGGTCACGGGTTTCGCCACGTTCGGGTGAACGAAGTTTCGATGGCTACCTTTTCCACCGCGGTTTACGAAGCCAGCTCTTTCGAGCTCGGCGATGAGTTCTCTCACCTTCGGTGGCTCCGACTCATCCTTCGCCGTGGCGTCGCCGAATGCATTCCGGTTGAGCTGCGGAGAGGTCCGCAGAGGCAGACCGAGCCGTCAGCTCTAACCGGGTGTTAGCCGGATCGTCGGTACACATCCTTCCGATGGCCCACCTTGACGACGTGGACCTGGGCCGAACCATCATCGATCGTGGAGACGACCCGGTACGAACCCGCGCGTACACGGAAGAGCCCGTACTGACCCGAAAGCTTCTCGCACCCCTGGGGTCGCGGCTCGCTCCCGAGGGCTCGGATGCGCCCGACGAGCCGCTCCCGATCCTTCTTCCGGCCGACCGCCTCGAGCTCTTTCGCGGCGCTCGGCTTGATCAGGACCCTATAGCCTGCCACGCCGCTTCAGAGCCTTCACGAACTCTTCGAAGTCGATGCTCTTCTCGGCGCGGCGCCTTCCGAACGCTTCCAGATCTTCCGCGTCCTCTGCGAGCGCTCGCTTCAGAGCGGCATTGCCCATGTCCGAGATGGACTGGTCCGTCGCCGCCGCTTTCAGCCGAAGCGCCCGATGGACTTCAGGATCGAGATAGATCGTGGCTCGTCTTGTCGTGCTCATGCCCCTACTCTAGCGCTTGGACGTCATGACGTCAAGACGCAACTCCGCGCCCGCACGCGCTCGTCCTCGCGCGGCCTCCGGCTCCAGCGCGCTCCGCCATCTTTCGCGCACCACGAAACGGGTAATTCCGGCTAACTATTGCTTCTGCTGGTCATCATATCCTGGTCCTCAAACCTCTAATCAGTCGGGCAATTCTCCTATGATTCCAAGAACGTGTCAAGGTTCCCTGGACTCCGCCGCCGCCCCTCATCGGACTCTCCCCCAGACTGTGCGGCCTGGGCTCAAGTGTCGCCTAATTCATGCTCCGCACAGAGTAACACATGGGTGTAAATCATCGTCGTTCTGCGATCCCTGTGGCCCAGCAACTATTGGACAGTCCCGATGTCATAGCAATTTGCTCACGGCTGAAGGTTTACGCACGAATCCTCAGCGTGGCTCAAATTAGGACACTGCCAGGAAGGGCGCCTTGTTTCAGCGCCCAGAAATACACCCTGCTTAAAGAAGGGCGCGGCAAGCAGCGCCCCTACAAATTCGCAATCCGTAATCAGAGAGATTGCCACGCTGTCGTTGGTCGCTCGCAATGACGAGCCATTGGGTTGAAAGCCTCGCCACTAACGTTCATGCCTATGGGCGTGCCGCAGACGCATGAGGTCTTGGTTTGAGCATCCAGGACTATGAAGACCTTGAGGATCTCGTTGAGACCGCCCTTATCGTAGGGGCGCTGCTTGCTGCGCCCTTCGTCAGGCGAAGGCTGGGATTGGGCAGGGCGAGCCCTGCCCCTACAATGATGATACCCCTGCTCGCGGTTCCGGGTGGGCGAACGCACATCCAGGAAAGCCAATCGCCATGAAGGTTCCACGGCTTTGGGCATGGTGCCTAGAGCACCCCTTCCCTCCTTGACAGAGGGATGAAAAAACGTTAGTCTTAAAGTGTGTTTGGGGGCAGGGAGCGTCTCGCTGAAGTGCTGCGGCTGTTTCCTGCCAACGGATTTCCTCTAATCCACGGTTCTGGCGACCTTGCTCGAAAATCCTCACCCTGCCGCCCAACGTCGGGGTGGATAAGGCGCCGAACCTCAGGACAGGATCGATGAATCCCATGTCAACAGCCCCGCGTGAGGATCAAGCTGCTCCGCATCACCAGCTTGAGGAACTCGAGACCGTCACCATCCGCTTTGCGGGAGATTCGGGCGACGGCATGCAGCTTACGGGGACGCAGTTCACCGCGACCTCGGCCATCATCGGCAATGACATCTCGACGCTGCCTGATTTCCCCGCGGAGATTCGGGCTCCCTTAGGCAGTCTTCCGGGCGTCTCCGGCTACCAGCTCAACTTCAGCAGCCACGACATCCGCACCCCCGGCGATGAGCCGGACGTGCTGGTGGCGATGAACCCGGCGGCGCTCAAGGTCAACATCAAGGATCTCGTGCCAGGCGGGATTCTGGTGGTCAACACCGATGCCTTCGTCGAGGCGAATCTGAAGAAAGCCGGTTACGAAAAGAACCCGCTCGAAGACGACTCGCTCTCGGGCTACCGTGTCTTCAAGCTCCCGATCACGAAGCTCACACTGAGCGCGCTCGACGAGGTCAAGCTTCCGCACAAGCAGTTGGAGCGCTGCAAGAATTTCTACGCCTTGGGGCTGATGTACTGGCTCTTCGACCGTCCCCTACAGCCTACGCTCGACTGGATCGACGAAAAGTTCGCCAAGATGCCGGAGGTCGGACGGGCGAACAAGCTGGCGGTAAAGGCCGCGTACAATTACGCCGACACGACCGAGATCTTTACGACGCACTATCACGTCGGGAAAGCCAAGATCAAACCCGGCAAGTACCGCAACATCATGGGCAACGAGGCCACGGCGCTCGGTTTCGTTGCCGCCTCGCAGGTCGCGGGCCTGCCGCTCTTCTACGGCAGCTACCCGATCACCCCCGCGTCCGACATCCTGCACGAGCTGTCGAGGCACAAGAACTTCGGCGTGAAGACGTTCCAGGCCGAGGATGAGATCGCGGCGATCGGCGCGGCGATCGGCGCGGCGTTCGCGGGCAACCTCGGCCTTACCGGCACAAGCGGTCCAGGCCTGGCATTGAAGTCGGAGTTTATCGGACTGGCGGTGATGGCGGAGATTCCGATCGTGATCATCAATGTGCAGCGTGGCGGCCCATCAACCGGGCTTCCGACCAAGACCGAGCAGGCCGATCTGCTGCAGGCGATGTTCGGTCGCAACAGCGAATGCCCGGTCGCCATCGTGGCCCCGGCGACCCCTGCCGATTGCTTCCAGATGGCGATCGAGGCGTCCCGCATCGCCCTCACACACATGACGCCGGTGGTGTACCTCTCTGACGGGTACCTCGGCAACGGCTCGGAGCCCTGGGAGATTCCATCGGTGAAGAGTCTGCCCACAATCGAGGTGAAGTTCCGTACCGATCCGACGGGGTTCTTTCCCTACCTGCGCGATGAGCGGACGCTGGCCCGACCGTGGGCCATCCCTGGCACACCGGGACTCGAGCACCGAATCGGTGGATTGGAGAAGCAACACATCACAGGGAACGTGAACTACGACCCGGATAACCACGACTTCATGGTTCGACTCCGGGCGGAGAAAGTTGCGCGGATTGCCCAGGATATCCCGCCGGTTGAAGTGTTCGGGCAGCCCGAGGGCAAGGTGCTCGTCCTTGGGTGGGGCTCGACCTACGGGGCGATTACCACAGCCGTCGAGCAATTGCAGGCGAAGGGGGCTTCGGTCTCGAGCGCACACGTGCGCTACTTGAACCCATTCCCGAGGAACCTGGGCGAGGTGCTGAGCCGCTTCGAGACGGTGTTGATCCCGGAGCTGAACCTCGGTCAGCTCGCGCTGCTCGTCCGCGCGAAATATCTGGTTGATGCGATCAGCTTCTCGAAGGTCAAGGGCAAGCCGTTCAAGGTCTCCGAGCTGGTCAACAAGATCAACGAGTATTTGTAAACGAGGACCGGCGGGCCTGAAAACCCCGCGCTTCACAAGTAGAGGGCTGAAGAAGAATGGGCGATAACGGACAGACAAAAACATTGACGCTGACGAAAAAGGATTTCGTCTCAGACCAGGAAGTGCGCTGGTGCCCCGGCTGCGGCGACTACTCGATCCTCGCCCAGGTGCAGAAGGTCATGCCAGAGCTTGGAATCCCGAAGGAGAAGATCGTGTTCGTCTCCGGAATCGGGTGCTCGAGCCGGTTCCCGTATTACATGAACACCTATGGCTTCCATGGCATCCACGGCCGAGCGCCCACACTGGCCACCGGCATCAAGGCCGCCAACCCGGAACTGAGTGTCTGGGTGATCACGGGCGACGGGGACGCCCTCTCGATCGGGGGCAATCATTTTATTCACGCGATCCGGCGGAACATCGACCTCAAGATCATCCTTTTCAACAACCGCATCTACGGGCTCACGAAGGGACAGTACTCTCCGACGTCGGAGTTCGGCAAGAAGACCAAATCGTCGCCGATGGGCGTCATCGATTACCCCATCAAACCGCTGAGCCTGGCCTTTTCCTCGGAGGCCACGTTCGTCGCCCGCTCCATCGACGGCGACCCGAAGCACCTGGCCTCGGTCATTGACCGCCTTGCCAAACACAAAGGGTCGGGCTTCGTTGAGGTCTATCAGAACTGCAACATCTTCAATGATGGCGCGTATGAGTACTTCTCCGCGCGCGACGTGCGCGATGATCGGACACTCTACCTCGAACACGGCAAGCCCCTGATCTTCGGCAAGGACAAGAACAAGGGAATTCGCCTCAACGGGGTGAGACCGGAGGTCGTCACTATCGGCGAGGGAGGGGTCAGGGTTGACGATCTGCTTGTCCACGATGAGACCGCCCAAGAGCCGAACCTGGCCTACATCCTCGGGCGCCTGGAATACCCGGAATTCCCGGTTCCAATGGGCGTCTTCCGGGCCGTCCAGAAGCCGACGTATGAGACCATGCTCGAAGCGCAGATCGCGCAGGACATCAAGGTGAAGGGCCCCGGCAACCTCGAGGAGCTTCTCAACAGCGGCGAGACCTGGCTGATCGGCCCAGACGGCGATCAGCAGCCGGCGAAGTTCACGGCCTGAGGACTCGACCACTTCCGCGGGAGGGCACTGGTGCGGCGTGAGCGCCAACGCCCGACACGTATCAGGACATGATTATGATCTGTCCACAGTGCGGTCATAACAATCTTGAAGGGCTCGATAGCTGCGAGGCGTGTTTTCAGGACCTCAGCACACTCGATGTGCCGCAGCCAACCGAAGGGCTGCAAAAGCACATCATGGCCGGCACGATCGGGCAAGTCGAATTCCCATTTGATCGCCTTGTGGTTATTGAGCCTACTGACTCTGTGGCCCACGCAGTGTCCCGAATCAAAGTCGCCGGCATCGGACAGGCGGTTGTGGTTGAAGACGAGAAGCCACTTGGTATCCTGACCGAACGCGACTTACTCTATAAGATGACGGGACCTGAAATCGACCTCAAAAAGATTCAGGTGAAAGAGATGATGACACCGAACCCCGACGCGGTCGAGGAAGGAGATGCGATCCGCGTGGTCATCAACATGATGTCGGTTGGCGGATATCGCCATGTCCTGATTGTCAAAGATGGGAAAGTGGCGAGAATTATTTCAGCAAAGGCGATTGCCAATTACATCCTCGACACGAGCGCACTTGATTTTTATTCGGCCGGAGGAGAGGGGCCCTCAAAATCTTTTGCTACCAGGTTACGGCAAGTCAAAATTCGGCACCTCCCGCTGCGCTCTCCGGCACTTGTTGAGCGCATCGCAAGTATGCGCGAGACGGTTGAGGCGATGAGGAGTACACATCGAGGTGTTGCGTTGATCTGCGACCACGGAAAGCTGGTTGGGATCTTCACCGAGCGTGATCTACTCAAAAAGATCATTGGCGAGCCGGTCAACTGGTCCGCATCGGTGGAGCAGTTCATGACGCCCAATCCGGCGAAGCTGAGCCCAGACGATTCGATCGTGCGGGCGATGAAATTGATGTACGAAGGGGATTACCGCAACACTCCGCTCATTGACGCAAGCGGGAAGGCGGCCGGGGTGGTCACTGTCCGCGACGTGATCACGTATTTCGCCGAGCTCTTCCCGAAAGAGGCGCTGAACCTCCCGCCCGACCCCTATCAGAAAATGGCCACGCCGGATGGGGCCTAAGCACGAATACGTTGGCGTATGTCTGTACTTGGAGCAGACACAGGGTGCCCCTAGCGACATGAGGTGCTCCGGAGCCCAGCCTATGACAGAATAGTCAGGCCTAGACTGAGATCTGCCGCTGGAGGCTCACCGATTTTTCGATTCACCTCATCCCATATTCATCAATGGCCGCTGCGAGGTGTACACGCTGGCGAACCTGCCCCCTCGCATCCCGGCAACCAAGCCCCGATTTAACCTCACCTCACAACTCGTCAGCACCAATCTCATAACGCCCTTCTCCAAAAAATAAAGCCCCTCAGATTATTTCTGAGGGGTCGCTTCCTGATTCTTAGGGCAGGACCAGCAATCACCGGCCGATCGTTCACAGCTCCCTGAGGGGAATCATTCGGTTGGCATCGGGATCCCATACCTTCAGTCGGAGGCAGCGGAAGATATCAGCAGGGTGCAATGTGGTGGAGTTCGCCTTCTGAAGCTCAGGAATGTTCTCCATGGCTTCTGGGAGACGGTAGAACGGTATTCGTGAGTTCATGTGGTGGATGTGATGGTAGCCGATGTTGGCAGTCACCCATCTCCAGAAGGGATTCATCACCAAGTAGCTCGATGATTGCAGCGCGGCAGAATCATAGCTCCACTCGATGTTCCCCTTGAAGGTGACTCCCGGGAAATTATGCTGGACATAGAACAGGTACGCGCCGATCCCGCAGGCGATCGAAAAGGGAACGATGATGGAAAGCAGAAGTGCTTGCCAGCCCAACCACACTGCGATAGACACGGCCAAGGCACAATGAAGGATAAGGGCAATCAACGAATCGTAATGCCTTCTGGGGCTACTGAGGAACGATTGAATGCACATTCCGTAGATGAACATCGTTACGTACGCGAAGGCGATCGTCAGCGGATGGCGAGCCGCGAGGTAAGCCAGCCGTTCGGATTTGGATGCATTCAGGAACTTCTGCCGCGTGTAGATCGGGTACGATCCGATGCTGGCGCCGAAAAGCTTTGAATTGTGGGTATGGTGATAATCGTGGGAGCGTTTCCAGATGCTGGGAGGGGCAAGAATATACAGCCCAAACACGGTGAAGATGATGTCTGCCAAAATGGATTTGCGGAGGATGGAATGGTGCTGGTAGTCGTGGTAGATAACGAACATCCTCACAAGAACCAGCCCAGTGCAGATGCTGGAGAGAATTCTCGCCGCGGGGTGAAAACCCCAGGAGGTCCCGGCGCTGAACAGAATGAGCAAAGCGAGGGTGCTGAGCGCACACAAGCGGCTCTTCCATTGTACTTCTACGGTAAAAGGCTGCGTTGCGAGCACGAGATCTCTGCCTGTTCTCACGGATATAACCCCCAAATCTTAGAGCCTATTCGATCAGCGTCTTGCGACGGAGTTGGGAGGAGAGGACATGCACGGCGATGGTCTTCTGGGGTAGCGCGCTATACGGGAGCGGCGGGACGCCAAACCCGCCATCGCCCCGCCGCACGAACGGAGCAAGCCGTGGACCGCCGTCCCTCAGGGCTTCCCCCCTAAGGTTAAGACATTGCCTCGTTTGCGCCCAGATGGTCTCCCACGCCGCCAGGTACGCATCCCAGCGGTCGGCTTTGTCGAGCATCGAGAGGATGCTTCGGTAGAGAAGGACCTGGTTGGACTGGTAACCCCGCGGCCCCAGCTGCACTCGAGGTTGGCTGACGGTGGCCGTCACACGTGGCACTCCGGCTGGAACTCCAGGATCAGCTCCCGTCGCCGCGCCGCGCGGTCCGCGTCGGGGACGAGTTCATACATGAAGTGCGTCGGCTCGCTCGCCATGATGGAGGGATTCACCCCCGAGAACTGGAGCGAGAGACTCCCCCGAATGCTGCCCGACTCCCCAACGTAGAGCCACCGTCCCCCCGAGAGAATCACGTAGACGCCGGAATTCGTGGGGGCGCTACGAACGATCGACGCCTTATCGTAGACGCAGGCTGCTGACCCCTTCCAAGGCATGGAACCCTTTCTATGGGACCGCCGAGTCAATTGCCGGGGATCGATTACCCCCCCCTAGGCTCGGGCCCCTGAACCACTTGCGCAGCCACGATCCGCCCTGCGGGGGAGTCCCTATCGTGTTCATCTCATCTCCGCCGCCAGGTTTGGCCGGGGCGCGCGACTACCCCGCCTTCCTGCTGTCGCAGAACGCTTGGGCGGCGGATTTCGCCTCCACCTGGCTCTTCCAGGGACCGCCCAGGACCGGCCGATCGCCCCCGGCATCCTTCTCCACCACCGCGGGCCCTGGCCCACCACACGCCCTCGTCTTGGAACGTCGTGATCGTGTAGCGCTGGTACGGGTAGCTCGTTCTCTCCTCGTCCATGGTCGCTCTCTTTTCCAATCCCACCCAATTACTGCTCCCTACCCCTCGCGAAGCCGAAAGACCGAGGCCAATCCCCGTGGAGTCCAGGGTACCTCGTCCGCTTAGGCGCTGGGGGGGATCACTTTCATGTTCGCGGCCCGCGGTCCCTTCTCTCCCTTCTCGACATCGAACTCGACGGCTTGCCCTTCCGCAAGTGTGTCGAACCCCTCTCCCTGGAGGGCGGACCTGTGAAAGAAGAGCTCGACGCCATCGAGTCCCTGAATGAACCCAAAGCCTCGCTCCCTGACCAGCCTCTTGACCGTGCCCGTTGCCATCGTTTCTGCTCCTCTCCGGACGTCCGTCCGGGACCCGTTGAGTTTCCCACCACCGACCCACCCCGATGATCTTCGTGTCTGCTGCAAGCCCCGCGCTCCCGGCTGCCCTCTCAGGATAGATTCCCGCCTGCAAGCAGGGCATGCAACTCGTCCCGCTCTACCACCTCTTTCTCCAGCAGTCGGCGCGCGAGCTGCTCGAGGAGGCTCCTCCTTTCCGTGAGGAGGGCGCTGACCTTCACGTGCGCATCGACCATGTAGGTGGAATAACGGGACGCTACGCGGTTGAACGTTGGTGGGAGCTTAGCAGAATCTATAAAGACAAGTCAAGGACTTAGCAGTGGTGGGCCGTGTAGGACTCGAACCTACGACCCGCTGATTAAGAGTCAGCTGCTCTACCAACTGAGCTAACGGCCCACGTCAGTTCACAGTTAACAGTTCACGGTTCATAGCAAAAGATAAATACCGGCACCCTCGCCATCAAACCCCAAAGGTAAACGAGGCGGCATCGACAGCACGTCACGGATCCGTCCTCTCATTTTCCGTCGTCTGTCAACTGTGAACCATGAACTGTGATCTGAAGTGGTTGTGTGTGGCGCGCCCAGCAGGACTCGAACCTGCGACCTACTGCTTAGAAGGCAGCCGCTCTATCCAGGCTGAGCTATGGGCGCTTCATGGTTGACAGTTCACAGTTGACAGTTCACAGAAAACCACGCATCCATAAGGCCTCTCGCCTCCTCTGATCCGTTCACTGTGAACCATGAACTGTGAACTGAGGTCTTAGACCTCATGTGGCGCGCCCAGGGAGACTCGAACTCCCGACCTACGGATTCGAAGTCCGGCGCTCTGTCCAGCTGAGCTATGGGCGCATCTGATTAGAATATAGGCTGAGGGTTGAGGGATCAGGGTGTGTTGTTGTCCGCCGCCGCCCGCCGCCCGCCGCCCGCTCTTTCGTCCGTCTCTTGACAGACCCAGGCCCTCCACCCTATGCCCTGAATCTTTATGACTGGGGTGAACGGAGGGACTCGAACCCTCAACCCCTGGAGCCACAGTCCAGTGCTCTGCCAATTGAGCTACGCTCACCATAGCGTTCTACGAGCGCTCAAACTCGAGTCGCCAAATCATCGCCCTACGGGTAATTCCCAAGTCCGGGAAAGCTGGCGAACACTCCAAGAGAGTCCCGATGGCTATTTAGCGCCAATACAGGTTGGCGCGCCTGGCCCGATTTGAACGGGCGACACACGGCTCCGGAGGCCGTTGCTCTGTCCAGGCTGAGCTACAGGCGCGGCCTGTTAACCTCTTGCGCCTAGGCGACGAGACGTTTGACCCCTATCAGTTCCGAATAATGAAGTCTGCAGGCCGTCCAAAAGCTTGACCCAGATATTTATGCTATCACATCGTTATGACTTGTGCAGGCTTGCAGACACGACGTGGATGGTCGGGGCGAGAGGATTTGAACCTCCGACTCCCTGCTCCCAAAGCAGGTGCGCTACCAGGCTGCGCCACGCCCCGCGCTAATGGTAGACTTATTCCCTCTCGCCTCGCCCAAGCTACATGAATATGCTTGCCGATCCATCCCCTGCCTCCTAAGTCCGCCTGCCGCCGGCGCCAAGCTCCAACCGCTCAGGGGTCGCACAGGGAGAGGCCACGCAATACTTTTTTTGCTTTCTCGAGGGCGCGAGCGCGATGGCTGATTCGATTCTTGAGTTCCGGTGGGAGAGAGGCCATCGTGAGCCCTTGCTCGCGGACGACGAAGATCGGATCGTAGCCAAACCCTTCGCCGCCGTCTGGAACCTGAGCAATACATCCCTCACAACTACCATGGGTCAGAAACAGCTCTCCTCCAGGGCCGGCCACCGCTACGACGCAGTGAAAGCGAGCATTCCGCCGTTCCAAAGGGACCCCCTCCAGCATCTCAAGGATCCGCTGATTGCGGTCCCAATCCGTGGCTGCCGGACCGAGGAAACGGCTTGAGTGGGAGCCCGGCTGTCCCCCGAGGGCCTCCACCTCAAGGCCTGAATCATCCGCCAGAGTCCAGGTGCCGGCGAATCGAGCGGCTGCCTTCGCCTTGACCGAAGCGTTCTCGGCATATGTAACCCCGGTCTCAATCGGGGGGACATACCCGTGAAGCGAAGCGAGGGATAAAAAAGAAATCCTCAGATCACTGAGGATGGCGGCGATTTCCTGGAATTTTCCCTCGTTGGCCGTGGCCAGAACCAGTTGCATTCTAGAGAGTCACCCTCCTGATGTCAAGCTACATCTTCAGTCCGTTGATCCGTGCTCCCAAGAGTTGGCGCTGGAGATTGACGAGCTTCTCGATGCCTCGCGTCGCAAGCTGGAGCATTTGGTCGAGCTGCTCTTTGTCGAAGGGAACCTCTTCAGCGGTTCCCTGAACCTCCACGAACTTCCTGGAGCCTGTCATCACCACGTTCATATCCACATCGGCCATGGAGTCCTCGGTATAGTTAAGGTCCAGCATGAGCTTCCCCTCCACCATCCCGACACTGACAGCAGCAACGAAATCCTTCAGAAGGGGCGCCTTGAGCAGGCCGTTCTCTTGAAGGCCGGATAACGCGTCAGCCATCGCCACAAAGGCCCCTGTGATTGCCGTTGTCCGCGTCCCTCCATCGGCCTGGATCACGTCGCAATCTACCAGAACTGTCCGCTCTCCCAACTTTGCCAAATCGATAACCGCCCGCAGAGACCGCCCGATGAGCCGCTGGATTTCGAAAGTCCGGCCGCTGGCCCTTCCTGTTGCAGACTCCCGAGGGGTCCTGATCTTGGTGGCGCGAGGCAGCATCCCATATTCCGCAGTTACCCACCCCTGGCCGGTCGAGCGCAGGAAGAGTGGGACCTTTTCCTCCACCGTGGCGGTACAGAGAACTTTCGTCTCCCCTACTTCAATCAGCAGTGATCCCTCGGCATGCTTGAGGAATCCGCGATCCACCCTCACCGGCCGCATCTCGTCCGCGTTCCGACCATTTATCCTCACGTGCATTCCTCCCGCGCGATCGCCCGGCGGCCTGCTCAGAACAGATACTGGGGGGACAAGGGCATTCTCGTATCAACGTTCCCTGCCAACGTTGGGATCTCAACCCCTTCCACAAGGATCTGTACGCGCTTGATCTGGGCAAAGTTTGAGGCGAGGGTATTCACAATGGAGAAAACTGTGTAGAGTTCCTCCTGAGCACCTCCCCCATGGCCCTCCTTCAATTCCCGATCGAAATCGGCATACGCGGTCCCGGAAGAATCAATAAAGAAATTGCGCACCTGAGCTGCTCGAGGGATCGTCGGTATCAGATCGCTTTCCGGCCCCTTCGCGAGCTCTGTGAGGGTCCGCTTGGCGTCCTCCGTAGTGGTGGCTGCGCCTCCTATTTCTCGGGTCTCCTCCTGAAGGATGCTCTGACCACGAGCCAAAAAGAAAAGTACCACGGTTTTCTTTGGCCCTTCGAACGTCAGCCTTGTCGATTCTGACGTGGTGCGCCGAGCGGCAGGACGGTTGAATGTCATCGGTCTTTCGCTCCAAAGAGCGATCGCGCCGATACCTATAATGACCACCAGAAGGACGATCACGACAGTCGCCGCTTTCACCGGGCCCATAGGCACCCCTGCTCTCTACCTCTTAGCTGGCATCCCTTACCGGCATCACTCCCACCCGTTTTTCATACCTGGCCTTGAACTTGGCGATGGCGGCTAGCAGCGCTTCTGCGACCTGCTGCCGATATCCATCTCGCTCGAGCTTTCGCTCCTCCTTCGGGTTCGTGATGAATGTCACCTCCACAAGGACTGAAGGCATCGCTGCCCCGATGAGGACGAAGAAGGGTGCAGACTTGACCCCGCGATTGTCCACCTTCAGAATCTGCCCGAGTTCGTTCAGGAGCAGCTCGGCCAGCTCACTCGATTCCCTGATGTAAAACGTCTGGGCCAGATCCCAGAGAACGGCTTTCAGTCCTTTCCGCTCTTCCAGCCCGACGCCTTCGAGGTTGAGGACCATGTTCTCTCTGATGGCGGAGGCCCTGGCGCCCCGATCAGATGGTTCCCGGCTCAGAAAATATGTCTCGAACCCGACGGCGCGACTCTTGGGGGCCGCATTGACGTGCAGACTGATAAAGAAATCTGCTTTGTACCGATTGGCAATGGCTGTCCGCTCTTCAAGAGGCACAAAGACATCCTCTGAGCGGGTCATGATGACCTTCAACCCAAGGCTCTCTTCGATCAGTCGCTTTAACCTGAGGCCGAGATCCAGGACAATATCTTTCTCCCTCACGCCTGATGGCCCGATCGCACCTGTATCCCTTCCTCCATGACCCGGGTCGATAACAACCGTCTTGACGTTTTCTCCGGAGGGCAGTGGGTCAAGCGGGATGGCCGGCTCGACGGTTCGAGGCACGAGTCGCGCCGCGTCTGCTCTCGTGGGCGCCGTCTTAGCCACAGGCGGCGGCGGGTCAACATCCCCCCCAACGCGTGGCAAGACGTCCACCACGATCCGGTCAGGCCTTTCCAGAGCGAAGGCCCTGCTCGACGACAGGCGGCCTATCCCCTGGATAATGATCTGACTGTCTCTACCGTGCTGCCGAGGTTCGATCGAAGCTACAAGGCCATCATTCACCTGGCTGGATCGGATCGAAGGGCTCAAGATCCCCCGCTTTACCTCCAGCACGACCCGCCCTGTTCTGCCATCATCCTTCAGGACAAAGTCGTGCCGTCGCGTTCCCTCTAAGACGACGCGGGTATGATCCGAGTATGTGCGAAACCGCAAGAGACGGAGTGAGTACGCCCTTGCAGCGACTCTCGCCACACGTGAGTCAGGATCCCAGTTGACCCGGCCCTCACCATATCGTGCACCAAGCGCAATAGGCAACAGCTCGAGCGGTACAACAATACCCCGGCCGGCGCGCCTCGGCGGCTCGGAAAGCGAAACTCTCTCTTTTCCCACCTGGACTTCTGGAGAACCCACTGTTAATGAAATGGAAGACCTCGGGAGGGGGATTCGGTACCTTCCTGATGCCGGCAGCCGTTCGACGGAGGCCCCTAAGGCTTTGGCCAGATTCGCCAGAGACAGATACTCCGCACCCTCCACCTTCACTGATGTCAGGGCCAGCGATCCCTTTTCCAGATAGACCCTGACTCGGCTGGCCTCAGCGCTCGACCGGGCCATGGCTGCAATCAGAAAGACCAACAAGAGGGCTGACGCATTGATCGCATGTTGCGGAGCCTTGCTCTTCACGTTTAGTCCGATCCCATCATCCCCCTTTCAACGGGCAGATTTCGCCATTTCTTGCAAGGAATCATACCCATCCCCTCCCAAAGTTGTCAAAGGGAAACCAATGCAAGCAGGGGGACAGCATGGAAGGCCGAGCGGGCTGCCCATGGGTCCCATATGTGCTCTGGGAATCGCCAGCCGCGCCTGATCATTCGAGGTAGAAAACTGAAAAGCCCACACTAGCTCTGGTGTGGGCTTTTCAGTGTTTCTTATCCCGGCAGCGACCTACTCTCCCACGCAGTTGCCCACGCAGTACCATCGGCGCTGGAGGGCTTAACTTCCGTGTTCGGGATGGGAACGGGTGTTTCCCCTCCGCCATGGCCACCGGGAATTCTTGGATAGGCCGCCGGGTCTCTGCTCCTCGTTGTTGTTACTGTGGCGTCCTCCTGATCGAAGCCGGTCCAACGCGAATCCTGTCTTTGATCCGCGCAAACTGCTTTCGGCCCAATACCTTCTTTGTAATCAACTCATCAAGCTTCTTGTAGGGACCATATTGCACGATTCGTTCCGCCACCTCCGGCCCCATCCCCGGCAGCCTTTCGAGTTCTCGGACCGACGCCGTGTTGACATCGATCCTCTGCACGGCCGACCTGGGCTGGCTATCCGCTTCGCTGGCTGCAACTCCAGTAGAAGAGGCCTCCCACCGGGCCACCAGAGTGGAAAAACCAGTCAATACGGTCATTCCCCCTACGATCAGAAGTGCGATCCGTTTATTCACCCCGAGCCTACTCAAAGGAAAAGAAAATTTGGGGTCAAGCCGCACGACCGATTAGTACCAGTAAGCTGAACGCATTCCTGCGCTTACACATCTGGCCTATCAACCTTGTGATCTACAAGGGGTCTTTAGGGGCTTACGCCCGGGAGATCTCATCTTGGGGTGGGCTTCGCGCTTAGATGCTTTCAGCGTTTATCCCTTCCGAACATAGCTACCCAGCGATGCCCCTGGCGGGACAACTGGCACACTAGAGGTTCGTCCATCCCGGTCCTCTCGTACTAGGGATAGATCCCCTCAAATCTCCTGCGCCCGCAGCAGATAGGGACCGAACTGTCTCACGACGTACTAAACCCAGCTCGCGTACCGCTTTAATGGGCGAACAGCCCAACCCTTGGGACCTGCTTCAGCCCCAGGATGCGATGAGCCGACATCGAGGTGCCAAACCTCCTCGTCGATGTGGACTCTTGGAGGAGATAAGCCTGTTATCCCCGGAGTACCTTTTATCCGTTGAGCGATGGCCCTTCCACGCGGAACCACCGGATCACTAAGCCCTGCTTTCGCACCTGCTTGACTTGTAGGTCTCGCAGTTAAGCTCCCTTATGCCTTTGCACTCAACGCACGATTGCCGACCGTGCTGAGGGAACCTTTGGGCGCCTCCGTTACCATTTAGGAGGCGACCGCCCCAGTCAAACTGCCCACCTGACACTGTCCCCGACCTGGATTCACAGGTCCGGGTTAGAACCTCAGCGAAGTAGGGGTGGTATTTCAAGGATGGCTCCACAGAAGCTAGCGCTCCCGCTTCACAGCCTCCCACCTATCCTACACATACTGCACCAAGATCCAATATCAAGCTACAGTAAAGGTTCACGGGGTCTTTCCGTCTTGCTGCGGGTAACCGGCATCTTCACCGGTACTACAATTTCACCGAGCCACTCGCTGAGACAGCGGCCAAGTCGTTACGCCATTCGTGCAGGTCGGAACTTACCCGACAAGGAATTTCGCTACCTTAGGACCGTTATAGTTACGGCCGCCGTTTACCGGGGCTTCGATTCAGAGCTTCTCCGCCTTGCGGCAGATAACCCCTCCTGTTAACCGTCCGGCACCGGGCAGGCGTCAGTCCGTATACCGCGCCTTTCGGCTTCGCACGGACCTGTGTTTTTAGTAAACAGTCGCTTGGCCCGTTTCACTGCGACCTTCCAGCGCTTTGCAGGGCGAACCTGCTCACACTGGCATGGTGCCCCTTTTCCCGAAGTTACGGGGCCATTTTGCCGAGTTCCTTAGCGAGTGTTCTCTCGAGCGCCTTAGGATGCTCTCCCTGTCTACCTGTGTCGGTTTGCGGTACGGTCACCTGACGGCTCGCTAGAGGCTTTTCTTGGCAGTATGGGCTGAGCCAGTTTGTGGCCTTGCGGCCTCCCCATCACCTCTCGGAGTTAACGCCCCGACGGATTTACCTGTCGGGACCCCCTACCGGCTTGGAGTCCGTATTCCGACACGGACATGGCCTACCCTCCTGCGTCCCCCCATCGCGTCTTTGTCGCCGCCAAGTGGTACAGGACTATTAACCTGTTGCCCTTCGCCTACGCCCGCAGGCCTCGGCTTAGGAACCGACTAACCCTGGGCGGATTAGCCTTCCCCAGGAAACCTTAGACTTACGGCGACTAGGTTTTTCACCTAGTTTATCGCTACTTAGGCCGGCATTATCTCTTCTGCACTCTCCACCGGTCGTCACCGTCCGGCTTCACTGACTGCAGAATGCTCCCCTACCGATCCGATCCGCCGAAGCGGACAAGATCCCGCAGCTTCGGTAGCAGGCTTGAGCCCCGTTACATTGTCGGCGCCAGAGCACTTGACCAGTGAGCTGTTACGCACTCTTTAAAGGATGGCTGCCTCTAAGCCAACCTCCTGGTTGTCTGCGCGATCTGACATCCTTTCCCACTTAGCCTGCATTTCGGGACCTTAGCTGGCGGTCTGGGCTGTTTCCCTCTCGACCATGGAGCTTAGCCCCCACGGTCTGACTCCCGCAATTCCAGTTGGCGGCATTCGGAGTTTGGTTGAGATCGGTACCCTTGTAGGAGCCCTAGCTCATCCAGTGCTCTACCGCCGCCACTTACGTTGCGAGGCTAGCCCTAAAGCTATTTCGGGGAGAACCAGCTATTTCCAGGTTTGATTGGCCTTTCACTCCTACCCCCAGCTCATCCCACACGTTTTCAACCGTGATGAGTTCGAGCTTCCATGCCGTGTTACCGGCACTTCACTCTGGCCAGGGGTAGCTCACCTGGCTTCGGGTCTACTGCGCGCAACTCAAACGCCCTATTCGGACTCGCTTTCGCTACGGCTCCGCCTCGCGGCTTAACCTTGCTGCGCACAAGTAACTCGCCGGCTCATTATGCAAAAGGCACGCCGTCAGGCATTCTCACCTTGCGGCGAGCATAGCCCTCCGACTGCTTGTAAGTGTACGGTTTCAGGTACTATTTCACTCCCCTAACAGGGGTTCTTTTCACCTTTCCCTCACGGTACTGGTTCACTATCGGTCATCAGCTAGTGTTTAGCCTTGGAGGGTGGTCCCCCCGAATTCCCACAGGATTCCACGTGTCCTGTGGTACTTGGGTATCTCGCACAAAGAGTCCCGTTCCTTTATCCTACAGGGCTGTCACCTTCTACGGCCGATCTTTCCAGATCGTTCAGTTAGGAACGAGATTTGTAACTCTTCAGCTCCACCGTGCTAGAGCTAAGCGAGACCCCTCGACCCCGATGGCGCAACGCACACGGGCTATCACACGCCACCGGTTTGGGCTGTTCCCGTTTCGCTCGCCGCTACTCAGGGAATCGCGGTTGCTTTCTTTTCCTCGAGGTACTGAGATGTTTCAGTTCCCCCGGTTCGCCTCGTCTGGGCTATGGATTCGCCCAGCGATGGTCCGATATGACTCGGACCGGGTTTCCCCATTCGGGCATCCTCGGATTGGCGTCTGTTTGCGACTACCCGAGGCTTATCGCAGCTTACCACGCCCTTCATCGCCTGCTGATGCCAAGGCATCCACCGTACACTCTTAGTAGCTTGACCCCAAATCGCATTCCCACTCGAGGTCTATATTTGGTGGAGACCCGGATCGCCTATTCAATTGTCAAAGAGCAACGCGAGTTATCCTCGCAGAGATGCCGAGGTTGCAAAAATAAACATAATGCCAGCTTCTAGCATTCAGGAGCCCAGGCTTGCTGCTGATAACCTGGTGGAGATGAGCGGAATCGAACCGCTGACCCCCTGCTTGCAAAGCAGGTGCTCTCCCATCTGAGCTACATCCCCCTTCATCATGATGTCAGCTTTGCTGCAGTAGGGCCTCTCCCTCCTTTATGTTCCGGAAGGGCAATATCTGGTGGGCCTTCCTGGGATCGAACCAGGGACCTCACGCTTATCAAGCGTGCGCTCTGACCGGCTGAGCTAAAGGCCCCTTCCGACGAGCCGCCGCCAGACAAAGGGTCAAATCCAGACCCAGGACCCTGGTCACTACCCTCAGGCTCGGCATAAGGAGAAAATACCGTTGCTACCGACGTGGGGTAAATCGACCTCTGAGTTTGCTGAGACTCTTTAGAAAGGAGGTGATCCAGCCGCACGTTCCCGTACGGCTACCTTGTTACGACTTCACCCCAATCACCGACCATACCTTCGGCGCCTGCCTCCCTTGCGGGTTGGCTCAGCGACTTCGAGTACAACCGGCTTTCGTGGTGTGACGGGCGGTGTGTACAAGGCCCGGGAACGTATTCACCGCGCCGTGATGATGCGCGATTACTAGCGATTCCTCCTTCATGCAGTCGAGTTGCAGACTGCAATCTGAACTTAGACCGGTTTTTTGGGGTTAGCTCCACCTCGCGGTATCGCATCCCTTTGTACCGGCCATTGTAGCACGTGTGTAGCCCAGGGCGTAAGGGGCATGATGACTTGACGTCATCCCCGCCTTCCTCCAGCTTAACGCTAGCAGTTCCCCTAGAGTGCTCGGCTTTACCCGGTGGCAACAAGGGGTGAGGGTTGCGCTCGTTGCGGGACTTAACCCAACATCTCACGACACGAGCTGACGACAGCCATGCACCACCTGTCTCCACGCTCCCTTGCGGGCACCCAACCCTTTCGGGAAGGTTCGTGGGATGTCAAACCCTGGTAAGGTTCTTCGCGTTGCGTCGAATTGAACCACATGCTCCACCGCTTGTGCGGGCCCCCGTCAATTCCTTTGAGTTTCAACCTTGCGGCCGTACTCCCCAGGCGGGGCACTTAATGCGTTAGCTGCGGCACGGAAGGGGTCGATACCTCCCACACCTAGTGCCCATCGTTTACGGCTAGGACTACCGGGGTATCTAATCCCGTTTGCTCCCCTAGC